>Ga0209342_10004379_pt1 | contig 14713 bp, 11 predicted proteins | sample RifCSP16_2_FD_184023 | JGI IMG/M metagenome (GOLD analysis project Ga0209342, IMG submission 184023) | Soil microbial communities from Rifle, Colorado - Rifle CSP2_sed 16_2 (SPAdes) (version 2) | ecosystem: Environmental > Terrestrial > Deep subsurface > Rock core/Sediment | place: Rifle... | reverse complement strand
AATTGTTGAATTTATAAGTTTTTCTTTTAACTTCTGAATATTAACTTTGTGTCTTAGTGCCTTAGTGGCTAGATATTTACGTTTTAGGTACACAGCTCATGAAAATAGTAGATGAATCAATAAAACATCCTGTAAGCGTAATAGTTGGTATTATTTTCATCATTCTCTTTGGGATTATATCCCTTATCAAATTACCTGTTCAGCTTACACCTGATGTAGAAAAACCCAGGATTACTGTTGACACTACCTGGATTGGGGGAAGCCCACAGGAGGTAGAAAGTGAGATTGTCCGAAAGCAGGAGGACGAATTAAAGAGCGTAGAAGGCTTAGTAGAAATGACGAGTGAAAGTGCAGATGGTTCCGGAAGCATTATTCTTGAGCTCGGCCTTGGAACTGATCTGGATGCGGCCCTCCTTAAGGTATCAAATAGACTTGACCAGGTAAAAGAGTATCCATTCGAGGCTGATAAACCGGTTATAAGGAGCGTTGACGTCAGAGGAAGCGCAATGGCTTGGTTTACATTAAAGCCGCTCCCCGGAAAGGATATTGACATTGATAAGCTTCATGACTTTGCAGAGGATTTCATAAAACCCCGATTTGAGCGTGTGTCCGGCGTAGCCTCTTCAAACGTATTTGGTGGACAAGAACGTGAGATGCAGGTTGTGGTTGATCCAGATGCCCTTGCGGCGCGCGGTATCACATTATTTGAAATGGCACAAGCGCTTGATAAGGAAAACGAAAACATTAGTGGAGGTGATTTCGAAGAGGGAAAGAGGAGATATATTGTTCGAACTGTTGGAGAATACGGGTCGCCAGAAGACATAGAGAATGTAGTCATCACAAGGAAAAATGGTGTGCCCGTTTACGTACGTGATGTTGCAACCGTAAGGCTTGGATACAAGGACCATGAGTATGCCGTTAGGCAAAATGGTCAACCGGCAATTGCAATTAATGCCCTTAGGGAAACAGGCGCTAACGCAATTGACGTAATGGCTGGCCTTCGCGAAGCGATGATGGAGCTAAACGAAGGCATATTAAAAGACCGTGGTTTGGTTTTATATAACGTATATGATGAAACAACCTATATTAACAACTCAATAGACCTTGTAGAGAAGGACGTTGTAATTGGAAGTATCCTCGCTATAGCAGTGCTTCTTCTCTTTTTAAGAAGCGGAAGCGGTACCATAATTATTTCAATAGCAATTCCTATTAGCATAATTGGCTCATTTGTTATGATGATGTTCTTTGGAAGAACGATAAACGTCATTAGCCTCGCGGGAATGGGCTTTGCCATTGGAATCTTTATAGATAACTCCATTGTTGTTTTAGAGAACATTTACCGCCATATACAAATGGGTAAATCCCGTCTCAAGGCTGCGTATGATGGCACAGTTGAGGTATGGGGTGCAATTCTAGCGAGCACTCTTACTAACGTTGCTGTCTTTTTACCCGTTATCTTTGTCCAAGAGCAAGCTGGACAGCTCTTCCGTGATATTGCAATTGCAATAAGCTTTGCTGTGCTGCTTAATCTAATTGTATCTATCACTTTAATTCCAAGCGCTGCCGCTCAATTCCTGAAGGTAGCACAAGTAAAAAAGGTTTCTTCCTTTGAGAACCTCTGGGGTTATATCCGTCTTGCTCAGGGATTCACAGACGGAGTCACTAATCTAGTTCGACGGATTATAGAAAATAAAAGACTTCGGCTCACTGTGGTTCTTGCTTTCACATTTGGATCAATTCTACTTAGCTGGGCTATGGTACCCAAGATGGAATACCTCCCTGAGGGAAATCGTAATCTTGTTTTCGGAATTCTTCTCCCTCCACCCGGATACAACATCAATGAATTTACCGAAATTGGAGAACAAATAGAAAGGGATTTAAGACCCTATTGGGAAGCCGATGTCGGATCTCCAGAAGCGGAAAAACTTAATGGCCCGCCAATACAAAACTTTTTCTATGTGGCAAGAGGTCGTCAGGTATTTATGGGCGCTGTAGCAAAAGAGCCGGAGAAGGTGAGAGAACTTATTCCCGTAATGCAAGGCACCCTTAGCAAGATTCCAGGGATGATCGCGGTTGTTACTCAATCAAGTCTTTTCCAAAGGGGTATCGGTGAAGGGCGAGCAATAAATATTCAAATCACAGGACCAGACTTGGAAAAGCTTGTAAGCCTCGGTCAAAAGATCTTTTTCGGTGTGCTGCAAACAATTCCAGACACCCAAGCAAGACCGATTCCGAGTCTTGATTTAGGAAACCCAGAGGTTCAGGTTATAACAGACCGGGTAAGAGCTTCGGATGTTGGCGTAACAAATGAGGAGCTTGGGTTTAGTGTAAACGCCCTTGTTGACGGAGCTAAGGTAAGCGACTACCTCATCGAGGGTGATGAAATTGACCTTGCACTCAGGGGAGACGATAGATATTCAAACCGCACACAGGATATTGAAAACCTCATGATAAATACGCCAAGCGGGAAGATGGTAACTGTAGGTTCAATCGCTAAGGTTAATGTTACAAATGGCCCTGAGCAGATTAACCACTATGAACGTCAAAGAACAATTACAATACAGGTAATACCGCCTGAGAAAGTGCCTCTTGAAAGCGCAATCGACAATATTCAAGAAAATATTATTAACCCATTACGTCTTAGCGGTGAGATTGGCGGATCATACAACATAATACTTACAGGAACGGCAGATGACTTGACCGTTGCAAGAAAGGCATTTCAGTGGAATTTTATTTTTGCCGCAGTAATAACATATCTACTTATGGCATCCCTATATGAAAGCTTCCTATATTCTTTTGTGATAATGTTCAGCGTTCCCCTTGCTTCTTTTGGTGGGTTTCTTGGGCTTTTTCTATTAAATAGATTCACATATCAGCCACTTGATGTCCTTACAATGCTTGGGTTTATAATACTTGTTGGAACAGTAGTAAACAACGCCATCTTAATTGTTCATCAATCAATAAATTACATGCGTGTTGAAGGAATGGAGCTAAGAGATGCATTAACCGAATCTGTAAGAACCCGTATCAGACCTATCTTTATGAGCACAACAACGGGTATCTTTGGAATGCTTCCATTAGTTGTTTTTCCTGGCTCTGGCTCTGAGCTCTATAGGGGCTTAGGCAGCGTGATATTAGGGGGGCTCTTAGTTTCGACTGTGTTCACCCTTTTTCTTGTTCCCGCTGTTTTTAGTTTGGTCTTTGATGCAAAAGAAACTCTGGCCAATAATCTAGGAAAGATTCGTCATACGCTGAGTCAATTACCATCAAAGCTAATGTCTCTTTTTTAATTTTGTATCGCGCCAAGATGGCGCTCCTACAAGAAGGTAATTTTTGTATCGCATAGAAATTTGTAGGAGCGGTGGGGTCTGGGGTAGTGATCAAGAGGGAGGGTAGTTAGGGAACCTCTTCTAGCCCCGACATGAATCGCACCAGGAATGTCCTGAGCGAGGTACCTGATTTAATCGGGGAAGGAATGGTGCTCCTACTCATCAGGGGGCATTTTTGAAGTTGTAGAGACGCAAAATTTTGCGTCTCTACAACATAAGGAAAATTTTAACAAATTCTTTCACAAAATCTTTAGTGATGGATTACTGTTGGATCTCTTTGTCCAAAATAGACTGTGATAATGGCGCCTACAATCACCAGTGCTATACCTGCCAAAGCTAATTCGGTTGGCACTTCATGCCAGATAACCCAATCAAAAAATCCACTGAATACAAGCCCGAGAAAAATTAGTGATGACATTAGTCTAACGGGCGCATACTTGATAGAGCGTGCCAAAAATACCGATACCGCCTAATAACAACCAGATTTTCCAATCGGGAGGCATACGCTACTGAAAAAGTGCAAATGCGCCAGAAGCAACTGTGCCTATCAAGAAATAATAAAAGAACATTTGTGTGATAGTGCTGGTCTTGCTGAGTACCCATATTTGCACAATCGCGATAGCCGCTAGAACACCAGAAGCAAGGCCAATAAAAGAAGTTAACTGGAATAATTGAGGCCCAGGATGAAGAACTAAAGCTACTCCAATAAAGCCAATTACAATACCCCACCATACTTTCCTCGGCGTTTTGGCACCTGTAATAAGTAACGCGACGATAGGCACAAATAGAGGGGCAGTGTTGTTGAGTAAGATAGCATCCACTAAAGAAATAAATTTGATACGCTTACGCAAATGAGTACGCCCTTAGACAAGCTCAGGCTTCGTCGTGAGCGCCCGACTGACCTTGACGCAGGCTCAACCGAACGGGTGAACGGCACTAAAATCAAGCCGTTCGTGGTGAACCTGTCGAACCATGAACGGCGATCTTGCGTAACCCCTGGGGAAACCAAAATTAATTTGGTCAAGCACTAGGTTCTATGAACCATTTCTAAATTCAAATGGTATAATTATACTAATCGTATAACTTTCCATGAAGATAAATTATATTTACGATCTTCTTCAGATATATTTAATTAGTAAATTTAAGAAAGTCTAATAGAAAATTATAAGGAGGAGTATAATTATGCAAAAAAATGGATTTAGAATAGAAACCGATTCAATGGGCGAAATGATGGTTCCTACCTCTGCTTATTACGGCGCCCAGACAGCCAGAGCTATAGAGAACTTTCCTATAAGCGGAATCCGTAAACCGAGGGTGTTTATTAAGGCTTTAGGAATGATAAAACTCGCTGCAGCAGAGGCAAACATGGAGCTTGCACTCTTAAATAAAAAATTAGGCAGAGCAATAACAAAAGCAGTAAAGGAGGTAATAGATGGAAAACTAGATGACCACTTTGTACTTGACGTATTCCAAACTGGCTCAGGTACTTCAACCAACATGAATACAAACGAGGTAATTGCTAACCGCGCAAACGAGATTCTTGGTGTAAAAATAGGTGAAAAAAGGCTTATACATCCAAATGACCACGTAAATATGTGTCAGTCAAGTAATGATGTATACCCTACTGCTATGCACGTTTCTGCTCTTATGTCTATTGAAAATAACCTAATTCCCTCTCTTAAGCACCTTCACAATGCACTTTCAAAAAAAGCAAAGGAATTTGATAAGATAGTTAAAATTGGTAGGACTCATCTTCAGGATGCAACCCCAATTAGGTTAGGTCAGGAATTTAGTGGATATGCGAGCATGATTGATCATAGTATTAGAAGGGTAAAAAGTGCAAGGGTCAACCTTTCAGAACTAGCAATTGGCGGGACGGCTGTTGGAACTGGGATAAATTCTCATCCCAAATTCGCAGGGCTTGTGGTAAAAAAGCTCAGCCAAATGACGGGAATCAAATTTAAGGAGGCAGAAAATCACTTTGAGGCTCAAGGGGCAAAGGATGCCATTGTCGAAACGAGTGGTGTGCTTAAAACATTGGCAGTAAGCTTAATGAAGATAGCAAACGACATAAGATGGCTTGGAAGCGGCCCCAGATGCGGCATAGGTGAAATACACATTCCGCCTGTACAACCTGGTTCTTCAATTATGCCGGGTAAGGTAAACCCAGTAATCCCAGAGGCTGTTTGTCAGGTTGCAGCTCAGGTTATAGGAAATGACTTAACAATTACAATTGGAGGTCAATTTGGCAATTTTGAGCTTAATGTAATGATGCCAGTAAAGGGTCATAATCTTCTACAGTCTATTAATCTATTATCATCCGCCTCTCGTATATTTGCAGATAAATGTATAGTCGGTATAAAGGCTGATAAGAAGCGCTGCGAGGAGATGATTGAGAAGAGCCTCGCTATGTGTACCGTACTCGCGCCTATAATCGGTTACGATGCTGCTGCTAAAATAGCAAAGGAAGCATATGAGACCGGAAAAACTGTAAGGCAAGTAGCCCTTGAGAAAAAGATCCTTCCAGAAGATGAATTGAATAAGGTTCTTGATCCCTGGGCAATGACCGAGCCCGGAGTCACAAAGTGAAGCGCAGGTGGATAAGAAGTTATAAGAATTTGGTTTTGAGAGAACGTCCCCGGCGGGATTCGAACCCACGGCCTCAGGATTAGGAATCCTGCGCTCTATCCTACTGAGCTACGGGGACCTTAATGATTACTAGAAGTTACAACTCACTAACAGCTTTGAATCGAGTTCCCATTAGTTATTTTATAGTTAAGTTGGGATTCTACCTAACACCTTCCAGCTATACAAGGTAGGTGTATTTCGGCCGGTATAACTATGAATGATAATTGTTGATATGGACTCTTTTCGGTATAACCAAATGGAGCAGTATTTAATTCACTCTTTATTTTTCTTCTTTAAATAAAACAGAAAACAAGGCAAATACCAAACATACTGTAATAAAGAAAAGGATAAATACTGTAATAAAAATAATAGGTATATCCATTAAGTTTAACTTTTCATAAAAATTAACTTCACTACATATGGCATTGGGAATAAAGAGAAGGAAAAACAAAAGTGTTGTTATTACCGTTTTTATATTTCCACTCTCCTTTACGATCATTCTACGATAGGCTCCCAACTCGTGTTTAATTAATTATTCTCAAAGTGTTCCAATATATTCCCACCTCGGCGATTTTACTATCTTTAACTTTACACTTTTTTATAATGATACATAATTTAGATTGTTAAGTTAATGGACTACTTGCAATTACTAATGATTAAAGCCTAGCAGAGAATTTAGACCTGACAATGTTTGTGCCATATTTTAAATGCGCCTAACGAGTACCTAAATCCTTTCAAATTTGAAATTGCTTGATTTAAATAGTATTTTTTAGAACCGAATTTTTTATATGTTCAAGGCAGGATTTCTAGTTAAATGACAAGAAAGCAGATCTTTTCTTGGTTTTTCTTCGGGATATTCCTCCTTCTAATATACCTTTTCTATGAAATCATTAAGCCATTCATTCTTTCCCTATTCTGGGCCGGGATTCTAGCTCTCATTCTTTATCCTGTTCACGAACGCCTTTCAAAGGTTATTAAAAATAAGGTTGGGATCTCATCTGTTATTATGACTACGCTTGCAACTTTCGTCGTCATACTTCCACTCGTCTTGATCGTCACTACGTTAGCTGTTGAGATGTTTGATGTTTATCGGGATATAAAGGATGAAATAGAGGTCACAAAGCTAAGATCTATAGTTGAACGTCTGAAAGAGCATATTCCGGTAGGCATTCTTGAAGAGGTAGAGAAAAGATTTGATGTCGGAGACATACGTCCTGAAGAAATAGTATTAAAGGGTGTAGGAACTATAAGTGGTTATCTTCTCAATCAGGTTCAAAAAGGGGCAAGAAACCTTACTGTATTAATTGTTGATTTTGTAATAATGATATTCGCATTATTCTTTTTCTTCCGCGATGGTAGAAGACTCTACGAGCAGTTGAAATATCTCATTCCCATGACCGATGAGCAAAAAGATAGAATCTTCCGTCGCTTCTATGACATTCTTAATGCTGTGATACTCGGTGTCATGGCTACGGCTGGAGTACAAGGGCTTATAGCAGGCCTTATTTTTTGGATACTTGGCATCTCCTATCCTGTGCTTGCTGGGGTGCTCACTTTTATATTTTCTCTTATTCCAGTTGGTGGTGCAGCAGTAGTCTGGCTTCCTGTTGCAGTCTATCTCATTCTAACAGGAAGCACACTTAAAGGAATAGCCCTCCTAATTCTTGGGGCATTAGTTGTGAGTTCAGTTGATAATTTTCTTAAACCCATGATTATTGGCGGTAAGACAAAGCTTCCAACACTTTTTCTATTTATTAGTATATTTGGAGGCATAAAGGCCTTCGGGTTTTCAGGGGTGATACTTGGACCTGTGCTCCTTGCAGTTTTTATAAGCTTTATTGAAATTTATAAGGTGGAATACAGAGAAGCTAAAATAGAATAAGCAGAATATATAAGATTTTAGATGATTATATAGAATCTTTAAATACCAACGAACGATAGCCGGGACTTCCAGTCCCACATGGCAGGCGGGGTTGGAAAACCCCGCCTATCGAGGTTTTAGACAGGGTGGTTAGAAAACCCCGCCTATGTGTGATTAATATCTACTTACCTTTATACTGACACTTACAGATATCCTGCCTTAAATATGCAATCACGTTCCAAATGTCACTATCTGATAAAACGCTACCCCATGCTGGCATAAGGGGAGATTTCCCAACGGCTGCTCCACCCTCTTTTACGGTTTTAAATATCTGTTCATCACTAAGGGTTGATACATATTTCGGATCACTTAGGTTCCGCGGCTTCGGGTCAAGTGCCGCTGCTGCTGGCCCATCTCCCTTTCCACCCTGACCATGACAAGAGGCACATATTTGAGTATACTTCTCCTTGCCTTTAGCTGGGTCGCCCTTTCCCGCCGCATCTGCAAGAAGAGAACCTCCAATGGCTAGAACCACTATTAACCAAGCTAAAATTAACTTGTTGAACATTTAGTCTTTTCACCTCCTTAAAGTTATTAAATCCTTATATTACCAGTAAGGGCGTTAATAATTCTATATGGCTTTTTGAATTAATCAATTCCTTACAATCGTGCCTGAATACAAGCGTTAAACCTTCCTAATCTATCTTTCACACAAATATAAATGTGGTCTTGACAGGCATAAGATACTATTTATAATTTAGACTACTCTAAAATTTAATTTAGTTAATACTAAAAAATAATTTAGATAACCCTAATGCTAAGTCCGGCTATTGAGGATTACTTAAAGGCGATTTACAAGCTACAAAAGCGCCACGGCAGAGTAACAACATCTGCCATTGCTGAAAAACTTACGCTCTCCAATGCCACCGTAACAGCAATGATAAAGAGACTAGCCAAAAAAAGGCTTCTTAAACACATTTCATATCACGGTGTAGTGCTTACCAATGATGGAGAAAAAATTGCCTTAAAGGTTATACGCCGTCATCGTCTAGTTGAATCATTTTTAAAAGAGGTTCTAGGGGTTGACTGGGATAAGGTCCATATGGAGGCTGAAAAACTCGAACACTTTATCTCTGACGAGATATTGGACAGGATAGACCAAGTCCTTGGATACCCAAAGGCCGACCTGCACGGAGACCCTATTCCTACAAGGGATGGGAAGATTGAGAGTGTTGAGGGGAACCATCCCTTATCTGATGTTGAGGTTGGAAGAACTGTAGTAATTAGCTGCGTGAGTGACGGAGACCCTAACAAGCTTCGTTATATGGCCGAGCTTGGATTATTTCCAGGCGTGAGTGTCGGTATAAGAGATAAGGCTCCTTTTGAAGGTGATATTTTCATAAAAGTGGGCTTATCCGAGCACCGTCTGCCTAAAGACGTGGCTAGAAGCATTTATGTTACTCGAACTGAGGAAAAGAGAGAGGAAAATTAAGATTGGTACATTCAGAATGTGCAATTGCTTCAACCTTAATAGCACGCCTGGTTCAATAAAAGGAGAGTGAAAATTATGAATAAAAGCCCTTTATCAAGACGTAACTTTTTAAATATTGGCATGGGAATAATTGGTGGCTCAGCTTTGCTTTCTGGGAAAAGCCTCGCTCAAAAACACAAAAAGGGCGTTATTTTGAACCCAGGAATGGGACATCAAAATGGCACCACCATGCACAATTCGGCAAAACAATCGGTGAGTTACAAAGATGGTGAAATGAATCCGATGAAGTACCTCACAACATTTGATTATGGAAAGGTAAGAAGACTACCCAACGGAGGGATTCAGAGGGAGTACACGATTATTGCTCAAGATAAAGAGATTGAGGTAGCCCCAGGGGTAATATATCCCGCATGGACGTATAACGGTTATGTTCCTGGTCCTACGCTAAGATGCACCGAAGGAGATCGCTTAAAAATAAACTTTATAAATGCAGCCCACATGGCTCATACAATCCACTTCCATGGCATACATCCTGCTAATATGGATGGTGTGTTTGAGATTGTTCCAACTGGTGGAAGCTTTACATACGAGTTTACTGCAGACCCCTTCGGACTTTTTCTCTACCACTGTCATGTTATGCCTGTAAAAAAACACGTAGAAAAAGGACTCTACGGCGCATTTATCGTAGACTCCCGGACTCCTAGACCCCCTGCTAAGGAACTCATTATGGTTATCAACGGCTTTGATACCGACTTTGACGGTGAGAATGAGTTCTATACCGTAAATGGATTTGCAAATTGCTATGCGGAGAACCCAATAAACATTAAAGTCGGTGAGCTTGTAAGAATATACCTTGTCAATATGACGGAATTTGATTTTGTAAATTCTTTTCACTTACACGGAAATATGTTTCGTCTCTACCGTACAGGCACTAACCTTAGTGAATATGAAATTACCGACACTGTAATGCTCTGCCAGGGAGAACGCTGTGTTATCGAGTTCTCGTATAAGTATCCGGGCATGTATATGTTTCATGCCCATCAGAATGAATTTGCGGAGCTTGGTTGGATGGGGTTCTTTAACGTATTACCGGCAGTTTCTTAAATGACAACTCACAATTCTTTTGAAGGAATCGTCCTGATGCAGTCGAAGGAGGTTTAAAATGTCGAATAAAAAAGTGGTCGAAAACAAAGATTTTGTTAGTGTTAAAAATGGAGATTGGTTAAGATCGAAATTTACGCTTGTTATTACCGCCTTGATTCCTATAGCTATTCTAATAGGAATGATTTATTGGTTTGCTACTAAAGGAGCAAGTCTTATTGAAACCCCTGTCGTACCCGTTGAAAAATTAGATTTTGAGAGAATCATCCTGCATCCTGAGGAAATTATAGCGTATGTACGAAATACTGGCCCAACCGAGATTGCAATCGCACAGGTCACTGTAAATGAGGCTCTCTGGGAGGCTTCCATACACCCTAATAATGTAATTCCACGTCTAGGAAGAGCTACAATTACTATACCCTTTCACTGGGTTGAAGGTGAACCCTATGAAATTACGGCTATCACTTCAACAGGGCTTAAGTTCACTGATGCAGTTGAAATTGCTAAAGAGACGCCGACACCCGGTTGGCGTTACTTTGGAATATTCGCTATGCTAGGCGTATACGTGGGTGTAATCCCAGTATATCTTGGGTTCCTCTGGTTTCCTTTTCTACGAAGAGTAAGCAAGAAGTGGATGAACTTTTTCCTAAGCCTTACTGCAGGTCTTTTAATATTTCTTGGGGTCGATGCGCTTCATGAGGCATTTGAGGTGGCAGAGCGCACTCCAGGAGTTTTTCAAGGAGTTGCTTTAATCACTATGGGAACACTTTTAAGTTTTCTTGTTCTAGTCATAGTTGGAAAAAGAACGATCGGCTCTCAAGCTGCTCAGAAAAGCGACCTTTATATGCGCCTTGCTTTGGCTTATATGATTGCCGCAGGTATTGGCCTTCATAACTTGGGAGAAGGCCTCGCAATAGGTTCAGCTTATGTGCTTGGTGAGGTTGCACTTGGTGCTTTCCTTGTAATCGGTTTTGCAATTCATAATATCACCGAAGGTTTTGGAATCGTTGCGCCCGTGGCAAGCGGTGAAAAACCAAGAAATATTCATTTCTTGATTCTTGGGCTTTTAGCAGGTGTTCCAGCAATCTTTGGAACGTGGATTGGGGGATTTATATATTCCGATATTTGGGCAACATTATTTTTTGCCATAGGTGCAGGTGCAATATTTCAGGTTGTTTATGAAATCATAAAGCTTATGAGTCGAGAATCAGAAGCTGGAATAGGAAATCTCACTAACTTCACAGGTCTCGTTGTTGGGCTTCTAATAATGTATATCACAGGGCTTTTTGTAGTTATCTAAAGGAAATTATGGTGATACAAAATCAAGGAAATATAATACAATGTCTTAATATGATCGCTTAATAGTATATAAGATTCCCTCCATTAATAAAAAATAAATTTCCACTTGTTAAAGGAGAAGACGGATAAAATGGTTTTTTGTAAAACTAGAAATCGTACTCTTATACCTAAGTTAGTTTGGCTATTATCCATCTGCTATTATGAATTGGGAAATCAAGCTAGAGGGGAGGAAGAATGGTTACCGGACAGACCAGATGTTGCAGAAAGTGCATTTGTTGTATCTACAGGTCGCTTTCAAGTAGAAATGGGAATAAATATTGGGGAAGCAAGAGGAGAAAAGGAAATCGGTATTATCACACCTTTTCTCTTCCGATATGGTTTTTATAAGAACTTTGAACTTAGAGTAGGTGGACTAGGATTAATTCGAGATGAAGGAAAAACAAACTTTGGAGATTTAGATTTAGGTATCAAATACCATCTGCTTGATGAAAGTACTTGGATTCCTGCTATTGGTCTCATACCACAAATTACTCTACCCACAGCCTCTCGTGATGCAGGATCAGATAGCGTTGATCCAAGATTCTTTTTAACATTTGATAAAGATTTGCCGCTAGATTTCGCAATAGAATGGAATGTAGGATTTGGCTATATTGATAATCCCGAAGATTCGGGCAGGTTTTTCCAGGTGCTTTACGCTGTATCGCTTGGCCGTTCTTTGTTAAAACCTCTAACTGTATTTGCCGAGGTTTACGGCGTAAGCAAGGTAGAGCCAGGTGAAGGTGGCTCAATAAATACAGACTTTGGTTTACTCTTTCGACTTTCTAAAAATGTTGTCATAGACTTAGGCGCAGACTTTGGAATTACTAATACAAATCAGCAAAATATATTTATAGGTTTATCCTTTAGGTTATAAGTGAAGTTAGTTGTTAAAGGGAAAATCTCACTATACGGATTATAAGTTTCTAACATAAAAGTTATAGATAGGAAAGCGAGTAAAAATGAAACTGTTTAGAAAAGATATAGTTAGAGAAGGAGATACGGAATTAGAGCAAGTCATGGTTGCTCCTAAGGAGAGATGGGAGTTCTTAAAATATCTGGGACCCGCCTTTGTAGCCAGTGTGGCTTATATGGACCCAGGTAATTTCGCCACTAACATAGCGGGAGGCTCGGAATTCAACTACAAACTGCTTTGGGTTCTGTTGTGGAGCAACCTGATGGCTATTCTAGTGCAGGTTCTTTCTGCCAAATTAGGAATTGCCACAGGCAAGAGCTTACCTCAAAATTGCCGACAGTATTTTTCTCGGCCTATGACATATTTTCTCTGGTTGACTGCCGAAATTGTGGCCATGGCTACAGATCTAGCTGAGTTTTTGGGGGCGGCTTTAGGATTTTATCTGCTTCTGCATATCCCTCTTTTACCGGCGGCACTTTTAACCGGTGTGGCTGTTTTCTTAATTTTAGCTGTGGAGAGACACGGCTTTCGCCAGTTAGAGTATGTGATTATGGGTTTTGTGGGAATAATCGGTGTTGCTTATGCCATAGAAGTATTGTTGGCGAAACCTGATTGGTCAGCCATAGCTTACCATGTAGCTGTGCCTCAAATTGACTCCAAAAGCGTTTATGTTGCAGTAGGAATGTTAGGAGCTACTGTTATGCCCCATGTAATCTATCTGCATTCTGCCCTGGTTAAGCACAGGCTAAAAGCCAAGGACGTTAAACATAACCGCAAACACTTTCGTTTTGAACGTTTGGATGTTTTTCTGGCTATGAATGGAGCTTGGTTAATCAATTCTGCTATGATTATTATGTCAGCCGCCGTCTTTTTTCGAAATGGAATTCCAGTCCAATCCATAGAACAGGCACATGAAACCTTAACCCCTATCTTGGGAGAATTTTCCGCTGTAGCATTTGGAGTGGCCCTGTTGTGTTCCGGTCTCTCTTCGTCTACGGTGGGAACTATGGCTGGTCAGGTAATCATCGAAGGATTTTTGGATATAAAATTTAGCATCTTCTTAAGAAGATTAATTACTGTAATTCCAGCGCTGATTGTGATATCTTTGGGACTGGACCCTTTGAAGATTTTGATTTTAAGTCAAGTAACTTTAAGTTTTGGTCTGCCCTTTGCTATTGTTCCACTAATATTTCTTACTGGTAAGAGGAAGATCATGGGAGATTTGGCCAATAGAAAAACAACTACAGGACTTGCCATTCTAGTCTCTGCTGTAATTATTGCTCTAAATATTCTTCTACTCTACCAGGCCTTCGGGGGGAGTTTTTAGACTAAAAAGATTTATGGTGTATTAGTTATATCTTGGAAATCCAATTCTATAATGCTTTTAGACGAATGAAATTCCGGGAGAAAATATAGCACTGAGAAAATGAAGGAGATTTAGTAACGACTACTTTTTAAGGATTGTTTCCTCTTTAGAAATAAGTGAAATGGGGTCAAGTCTTGAAATATAAGGTTTTGTTATTTATTGTCACTGTATGGCGCGACCTCTGAGAATTGAATATCCAGGGGCTATCTATCACATAACAACCCGTGGCTCTGCAAGACAACCTATCTTCGGGGATGACGAAGACTGCAAGGCTTTTCTAGAATTGATGGAATTGGTGGTACGCCGCTACAAGTGGCTCTGTCATGCCTACTGTTTGATGGACAACCATTACCATCTCTTGATTGAAACTCCCGATGGCAACCTTAGTCGAGATTGGCAGAGGAGTGGAATTGCACTACACCACGATAAACCGGATAGTAAATCAGAAATAACGCACGATTAAAGACCTGATAATATGTGCCGGTTTGACAGGGGATTGCTTCGCTCCCTTTCGGTCGCTCGCAATGACAACCGGGCTTAACTTAATGCCGTTGCCCCATGTTGTAGAGGAGATAAAAAAAGTTTATGTTATTATAGAATGAAGATGGTTAGAGAGACACCGTTGAATGAGAAGCTAAGCTATGCGAGTATTAGTTATAGAAGACGATAAAAAGATCGCCTCTTT
>Ga0209342_10004378_pt1 | contig 14713 bp, 13 predicted proteins | sample RifCSP16_2_FD_184023 | JGI IMG/M metagenome (GOLD analysis project Ga0209342, IMG submission 184023) | Soil microbial communities from Rifle, Colorado - Rifle CSP2_sed 16_2 (SPAdes) (version 2) | ecosystem: Environmental > Terrestrial > Deep subsurface > Rock core/Sediment | place: Rifle... | reverse complement strand
GGGGAGGAACGGCGCGCGGCCGGAGGGCGTGAATAGCTAGTCGCGTCGCGGCCGAATGGCGCCGGTTAGCCCGCTGTAGTCGCAACGATCCGACGGGTGCCACAAGGGCAAGCCCTGCTCGACTCGTTGGGCCAGCATTTCCAGCTTGGCCGTGGAACCGGCCGGCGCCTCGGTCGGCATGAATTCATCGCCTTCGTGCGGCACGAAATCTTCATCGTGCCCACATTCCAAAATAGCCTCAAAAACATTCCGCATCTCTGTAACACTCTCCATCCAACAAGAAAGAAACCGACCTTTGCCGAACCCTCGGCGCTAAGCACTGGGGGGAATCAAAGGAGCAAAATCAACAATGGCCCAGTCGCGAGTCCCAGACATGGCGGGGCCGAGCCAGCCCACTTAGGTAGGGGTTGGGACTCGCGTATGAACCTCTTATTATTCACGAACCGACGCGGGAGTCAACTATTTTTATGGGGATTTCTCCGGAAAAAACATGGTCTCCGACCCCTTGATGGGTCTGTTTAACACGTGAGTAAACCCTATGTTTTCTGCCTGTCGAGCGTGCTGCTCAAGGTTTTTTGATTGCGGCGAGTTTAATCGGACACTTCGCGGCCCGTGTGTTTGGGCGACAGGGATGGAATGGTCACTTCGGACTCCTACGTCACCGCCCAACGGATGGTTCGCCCACGTCGGCCTAATCTTTAGCCTTTGCTTGTCTATTACCATTGGTGGCACGACAAGAAGGGATACTTTCTTGCCGATCCGGTTCGCCCGGCATATTGTACTTGCACTTTCGGGCCGTGGCTGAATTTTCGTAGGGTGGGCACCGCCCACCGTCACATGACAACATGACGCAATAGGTACAATTTGGTGGGCAGTGCCCACCCTACGTCGGAAAAGCGAATCGGGTTAAAATGGTTGAAAATCCAGCAAGCCTTCCTGGAGGAACCCAACACGTGGCGTGGCTTCAACGCGAAATCCAGCTTCCGGCCTTTCGGCAGGGCTGCCACCCCATCACGCGCGAGGTGGTGGGGGCGCTACCCGAGTTGAGCCAGTTCAAGATCGGTCTGCTGCACGTTTTTATTCAGCACACGTCGGCCTCGCTCACATTGAACGAAAACGCCGATCCCGACGTGCCGGTCGATCTGCAACGGGCTCTCGACGCCTTGGCTCCCGAGAATTTTCCGTATCACCACACGGTCGAAGGGCCCGACGACATGCCGGCCCATCTGAAGGTGTCGCTGACCGATAGCTCGGTGACGATCCCGATCCGCGATGGCCGGCTTCGCCTGGGCACGTGGCAGGGCGTTTTTCTCTGGGAACACCGCCGCCGCGCCGGGCGACGGCGGTTGGTGCTGACCGTCCAAGGCGAGACGTAGGTCAGGCTGTGCCTGACAGCAGCGTCGGCAGTTGTCAGGCACAGCCTGACCTACGAGTACATGGGGTCTTGCACGGTGGGCGTTGAGCGGGGAAAATAGGGGATTCGGGGCGATCCACGTCATTCATGGTGCTAAGACTTGGTGCGTCTGGACGCACCCTACAAAAGGGAACACTCATGGCTAGCTGCATACTTGCCTACTCGGGCGGATTGGATACTTCGGTTCTTTTGGCTTGGCTTCGCGACGAGGGGTACGACGTTCATGCCGTCTACGTCGATCTGGGCCAGCCGTGCGAGGATCGCGAGGCCATTATGCAGAAGGCCACGCGGATGGGCGCCAAGTCGGCCCGGCTCGTCGACGCCCGCGAGGAAATGTGCCGCGAGATCGCCGTTCCCGTGATGCAGTTTCAGGCGAAGTACGAGGGTGTTTACCTCCTGGGCACGTCCGTGGCCCGGCCGCTGATCTCGAAGGTCTGTTTGCAGGTGGCCCGGGAAGTCGGGGCCGAGGCGTTCGTTCACGGGGCCACCGGCAAGGGCAACGACCAGTGCCGGTTCCAGTTGGCCGCCGAGGCGCTCGATCCGAAGGTCCGCGTCGTCGCGCCCTGGCGGATCGAACGGTTCCGCAAGCAGTTTCCCGGCCGCACGGAGATGATCGCCTTCTGCCGCGAGAAGAACATTCCCGTCAAGCCGTCGGTCGCCAAGCCGTATAGCTCGGACGAAAACTGTCTGCACATCAGCTACGAGGCGGGCCGGCTCGAAGACTTGGAGGTCAATGGGATTGAACTGGTCGAGTTCGGCATGGTCACGCCGCCGCAAAAGGCGCCGGACAAGTCCGAACGGGTCACCGTCGGTTTCGACTCCGGCGTGCCGGTGAGCGTCAACGGCGAGCGGCTCAGCCCGTTCGGCGTGATCGACGCGCTGAACCAGATCGGCGGGCGCAACGGCGTGGGCCTCTTGGACATGGTCGAGAACCGTTTCGTGGGCATGAAAAGCCGCGGTGTCTACGAGGCCCCAGGCATGACCGTGCTCTACGAGGCCCATCGGCTGGTCGAGCAGTTGACAATGGACCGCGACCTGATGCACCTGCGCGACCGGCTCGCGCCCGAGGTGGCCGAGATGGTCTACTATGGGTTCTGGTATCACGCCAAAATGGACGCCCTGCTGGCCTTCATCCGCGAGGCCCAAAAACCGGTGACCGGCGAGGTGGCTCTCGATCTGTACAAGGGCAACATGATCGTGGCCGGCCGGCGGAGCCCCAAGAGCCTCTACGACGAGGGCATCGCCACGATGGAAGGCGGCGGCTCCTACAACCAGACGGACGCCGAGGGTTTCTTGCGGATCCAGGGGTTGCCGAGCCGCGTTCAAGGACGGATCAATCCGCGGGCGTATTGAGGCATTCCAAAAAAACCTCCTTCGTCATCCCGCCGCCAATCCGAGCCGCGCTCCGTGAGGGAGCGCTTGCGGCTCAGTATGCATTCAACCGCTCCCTCACGGAGCGCGGCTCGGTTTTTGTCGACGTACCCTACGATCTTCGCAGGAAAGTGCCGTAGTACAGTAGTCCCACCAGCGTTTTTGCGTCGCGGATTTCGCCCGCCCGCATCAGTCGCAGCGTCTCGTCCCAGGTGGTCAGTCGCGGCTTGATTTGTTCGCCGCCTTGGAGGTCTTGTTCGCCGGACGTGAGGCCCGTGGCGAAAAACAGGTGCATCCGCTCGTCCAGAATGCCGGGCGACATGAAGAATTCGACCACCGGCTCGATTTTCTTGGCTCGATAGCCGGTCTCTTCGGCCAACTCGCGGAGGGCCGTCGTGGCGGGGTCTTCGTCCGGTTCCCGGGTGCCGGCGGGTAGTTCGAGCAGGGTTTGGTCCACGCTCACGCGATAGTTCTCGATCAGGCAGATGCGGCCGTCGTCCAGCACGGGCAGGATGACCACCGCGCCGGGGTGGCGAACGACCTGACGCACGTGCCGCCGGCCGTCGGGCGTTTCATAGGACGATTCGACGACGCGGAACAGCCGCGTTTCGAGAAGTGTTTGGGGATCGGTCATGGCTGAAAACCTCGTAGAGAACCTCTGTGTGGAAAAAGGGGGACTGGCTCCGTCGTCGCGAATAAGCATGTTCTCTCAAATACGGACAGCGACAACGGCGCCTGTCCCCCTTTTTCATACAATCGTTGCGACCGGAAAAAAAGGGGGACAGGCACCGTCGCCTGGGAGTGTGCTGGCGAAAATGCGTTTGTTGAAGCGGCGGAGCCAGTCCCCTTTTTTCCTTTGCCCACCCCCCGGCCGCGAGGTACGTTTTTCTACCGCGTTCGATACCGCGGAACCCACGTTCGAATTGCTGTCGCCGCCCATCGACCATGACCCCAAGCCAACTCACGTCCACCCCGTCGATCTCGTCGGATGTTTCCGTCGCCGTCCTCGCGCCGGAAATCCTCTCGCCGCAAGTTCTCGACTTGCTCGATCGGGCGTTTGGCGTCGAATTCACGGTGGTCGACGGGCGCACCGGGCAGGTGCTTCACGAGGCGGCCGATCAGCCGGCCCGCGACTGGGACGGCCGTGGCGAACTTTGCCGGCAGGTGGCCGAGCGCGGCGCGGGCGAATTCATTGAGGAGAACGACCCGTTCGTCGTTCTCGCGTTGCCGATCATCGATCCGTCGGACGAATCGCCGCGGGTGGCGGTGGCCACGTTTGTGACGCGGCCGATCGCGCCGGACGAAGATTTGCACGCGGCCGCGCGGCTTGCCGGACTTTCGCCCGAGACGGCCCGGCGTTGGGCGCGTGCCCAGGCCGTTTGGCCGAGCGAGGCGCTTCGGCGTGTGGCCGATCTTGTGGTCGAGCGATTGACGGCGGGCCGTCGCGCGGAGGCGCTGGACCGCGAGGTGCGGAGCCTCTCGGGCCATCTTTCGGCGACCTACGAAGAAATCAGCCTGATCTATCGGCTGACCCAGAATTTGAAACTTTCGGCCGGCGACGAAGAGTTGGGCAAAATCGCGATCGAGGGCCTTCAAGAGGTCGTTCCGGCCGACGGAATCGCCCTGCTCATGCTGCCGGTGGTCGGCAAGGACGAAGCCCTGCAACAGCAGGCCCGGTCCGAACTCATGCTCCTCGTGCGGGGCGATTGTCCGCTGGACGCCGAGTCGCTGCAGGGTCTGATCGAACATCTGGGGCTTCATGCCCATAGCCGCCCGCTGGTGGCCAACACGTCGATAACCGAGAACGTCTCTTGGCCCGTGCCCGCGGTCCGCCAGTGCGTCATCGTGCCGTTGTCCGAGGGCGATAATTTGTTCGGCTGGCTTGCCATTGCCAACCATCGCGCGGGCGGCGAATTCGGCACGGTCGAAGCCAACCTGCTTCATTCGGTCGCCACGATCCTCGGCATCCACAGCGGCAACATCGACCTCTATCGCCAGCACTCCGAAATGTTTGCCGGGGTGGTTCGGGCCATGGTTTCCGCGATCGACGCCAAGGATCCCTACACGCGAGGCCACAGCGATCGGGTCGCGCGGATCAGCGTTTGCCTGGCCCAGGAAATGGGTTGCGACCAGGACGCGCTCCACTGGATCTATCTTTCGGGATTGTTGCATGACGTCGGCAAAATCGGCATCGACGATCACGTGCTCCGCAAGCCGGGCAAACTCACGGCCGAGGAATACGAGCACATCAAGTCCCACGTGACCGTCGGCCACCGGATCCTCCGCGACCTGAAAAAGATGGAAAACGTCCTGCCCGTCGTGCTCCATCATCACGAGGCCTGGGCCGGCGGCGGGTACCCCAACGATCTTCGGGCCGAGCGGATTCCGCGGGGCGCGAGGATCGTCGCCGTGGCCGACGCCTTCGACGCGATGAGCAGCGACCGACCTTATCGCAAGGGAATGCCCGACGAGAAAATCGACGCGATTTTCCACGAGGGGGCGGGCCAGCAATGGGATCCGGCGGTGGTCGAGACGTTTTTCCGCGTCCGACGGCAAATCGGCGAGATCAGCCGCCGTCAGCGCGAAGAAGTGGACGGCGAACTGTGCATTTGGGCCCAATAAGCCGTCGTTGGGGTGGCACGCCCCGAGAGGGTGTGATGCGGATTCGGATCCAATGGTGACGTCCATCACGCCCTTTCGAGGCGGGCCACCCGTCGACAAAGTCTTCTCGCGCGAGCTACCGCCTATGCCGACTCTCTCAAAGGCAACGGAGCGGAGGATCTGTCCGACGCAATTTCCTCGCGAAGCACCACGACGTTCGCCGGTGCTTCGATTCCCAGTCGCACCCGGTCGCCCGTGACCCGAACAACCGTTACGACGATGGAATCGCCAAGCCTGATACGCTCGCTTTCGCGTCGGGACAGCACCAGCATGGAACGCCCTCCGTTTCGAATATGATGAAGTAGTGGTAGGGTGGGCGTCGCCCACCAAAAAATGACAACGTGGTGGGCGATGCCCACCCTACGCTCATTATCTCCGCGGCGTCTTCCTCATGGCCGTCCTGGCCCCGCTCCACCGAGTCTCTTTCGACGGTTGTTTTTCTCTTTATGCCGCCGCTCGATCCAAGGCGGGCGCGTGGCGGAATTGCGTTTTCAGGAATCGTTCGCCGGTGCAATCGTAGAAGAGAATCTGATTCCGTTCGGTTTCCCAAATTGCCGTGAACCGGACGGCCCGGGGACCGTGAAGGCAATAATGGATCCCACAAGGCTTGCCCCCCCGAACAAGTAGCCGCTCCGTCATTTGAAATGCCCCGTGCTGAAGTTCGTAATAGTTACAGAAGATTTCGTTTACATAGTCCCGGACGTCGTTCATACTGTCAAATTGCAGGACGCTCGTAACCATCTGGGGTGGGTTCTCCTAGCTAGGTGCGAAAATGCGCTAGACTGGCGCTACGCACTGGTGGTGGAGAATGGGATAACTGCCGACAAGACATGCTATCGGCAAAATGGACAGGAAGGTTTCACGCCATAATCATTCAATTCTGAATGACTACGCAGAATGTGCAAAATGCATCAACTTAAGTATTAGCGTATTTTGTGAAGAAAAGTATGAATTGCGGGAATGATTTGGCCGACTCGTTCGTACACGACCGACGCTGCTTCACGTAGGCCTCGAACGCCTCCGGCAGCTTCGCCGTCGCGGCATCCCTTTTGTGTAATAGAACGCGATAGCGGAACGTGATCGATTCGCCCCGTGGAATCGTGTACGAGCCGTTAATCGCCGGATCGCCCGAGAAATCGCGAAGCCCAAACGGATTCGCCGCACAGAGGCCATAGGTTCGCGCGTGCCAGTGCGTCGGATACCGAAAACTACTCGGATGGTTCATCATGCAAACGCCGACCGTCTCGCCACGGATCGGGCCCGAGTAATCGACCCACGACGCCGGCTTGCTCCAGGCCTTGTCGTTCACCTGGCCGTGGCTGTTCACCAACCGGCCGCCCTGTTTCGCGTCGGGCGCAAGCGGCGCGGCCACGCGAAGGCCCATCGTGCCTTCCTTCGTGTCGCCCAACGTGACGGGCCCTTCGGTGGCCGACAAGGTGATGTCGAAATCGATCCAGCGAGCGTCTTCGTCGCCGCCGAAACGCAGCGTCCGTCGGTCCTCTAACATCTTCTTCCCACGGTCGTCCAGCCAGTCGTTTCGCGTTGCCACGACGGCTTCGCGGCCACTCTCGATCTTCAGAAACTCGCGATGCACCGTCAAACATCGGGACTGCGGCTTTTGTCCCTTGCGCGGCGGACCTTCCGTCCAGAAATCCTGACCGTTGACGTTCCCGTGCGTGAACCACAGCGACCGATGGTGCGGATGGTCGGTCGGTTCGCCGGGCAGCCGCTTGGCCATCGGCCATTGTCGCGTCATCGGCTTGCCCGTCGGACCGTAAATCGGCCAGACGATCGGATGGTGGCCCGGTCGGATCAGATACTGCGCGAACGGTTGGCCGTCGATCTTGACGCTCACTTTTGACCCGTCGGCCGACTTCGTCGCGGTGACGTGGTCCGAAGGGGCCTGATCGGCCGCGGGCGATTCGACGGTGAGGACAAAAACTATTGCAACTGCAACGAGAAGGCGATAAGGGATCGACATGGAATCGTTTCCTTGCGTGGCTGGAAAATCGTGTTGGTCACAAGCCTCGATTGCAGCATAAATTGGGCATACGGCAGACCCAACCGATTTTAACTATCACACCTCGGCTCGGCAATGTAAAATCAAACCAAGTCGCCTGAAACCAGGCTTCCTCCTTTAATACCCACGCCGCCATGCCAAACCGTCGCATCGTATGTTATTTATTGCTCTCACTTATTGCGGCTCTTTGGGCGATTATCATTGTGCTGACGAACAGCGCGATTCAGGCGGCCCAACTCGACGCTGACCACGATGGCTGGTACACAGCCAAGAAAAATGAACGGGTAACTCTGACGCTTGTCGGCCTGAGTTCCAATGTGCCGGGCGACTACCGCGTTACGGTCGACGGGGTGCGATGTCCTTACGACGAGAAGAACCTGTCCGGCATTATACACGCCCAAGTCGATACGCTCCAAACATTGGATTGCATCGTGGCGACGCGCGCGATCGGCGCGTGGCTGCAAGAAGGCGATCGCCGGCAAACGACGTGGAAATCCCCTGTCACAGTGACTCGTTGCGACGCGCAACCCATGCAGGGAACCACGACGCTTTCGTGGTCGAATCGTCCGGCCGACCGGAGCGCGACCGTTTCGCTGCCGTCCGGCGAACAAGTCCGGCTTGACTTCCGTATCACGGTGGAGACGTTTGCCGATGCCGACCCGCGCGATCGCAACGGCGACGCCGATCACGACGGGCTCTTCGACTGGGAAGAAGCCGATTATGCGCGGCGTGGTATTACCCTGGGCGATCCCAATCGAAAAGACCTCATCCTCGTTGTCGCCCATACCCACAACGATTGGCGAATGACCGACCTGACGAAAACGCTGCTGCGGACGTGTTTTCGCCGTCGCGGGGTGAATTCGTATCTTGCGTCGAACGATGACGAATCCCTTGGCCTGTGCCAGCCGGGATTGGCAAGCCTCGACGGCCGCGAACTTGGTCGGGACCACGCGCTGAGTCTCCAGGAAGCCACGCGAATTCGCAAGGTCACTCTGAAAAGTCCCATGACCGAGCACGCCCATCTGGTTGTCTTGTCGGCCTACGTCGCGCCGGACCCTCGCGCGTCGTGGGGTTGGGCTGATTTGCCCGGCGGCACACTGGTCGTCCGTTCGCACCTTTCCGTGCTCGGGCCCGATTTTCATCAGTATCAGGCCAAGACGATCCTGCATGAGTTGGGCCACAACCTGGGCCTGTGTCATCCGGAGCAAAGCGACCGCCATTGTCCCACCGGCGCGATTCCCAAGGCCGAGCGCAGCTCCGCGCTCACCGTGATGGGTACGCCGCGAGCCGACCGCGGCGATCCCGTGGCCATCGTGACCAACGCCTGGGCTCGGCCGCTGGACTACTCGCCGACGCAATGGAAAAAGGCGCGGTTCGATTGGGTTCGAGAGGAAAATCGTTCGATGAAGTCAAGCGTTCGCGAGAAACAAGAACGGTCACCATAAGCAAGGCATCGGAAACAAGGCTCCCCAGTCCCCCCATTTTCTCATGCCTTGACGATTGCCGCTCCTTGTGAGATCATTTTCATTGTGATCGAGTCTTCGTCAAATGGATCGCACGGACATTCCACCTCATCTGGGATAGCAATATTGTGGTGTCAACCACTCAATACCCGAGGGAGCATTTGCATGAAGCCAAGGTTGACTCTGAAGTTGCTCAAACACGAGGCTGAACAGTTTTCTCGAAGAGAATCCCGGTACAAGGAAAAATCACTCTATGGCGTGACGGATGGGAAAGCTGTCGGAACCTATTTCGAGCACAAGTTCCAACAATATCTGCGCGGTAAGTACGATTGGCAAAATGGTTCCTCGGCCAAGGGCATCGACTTCCCAGGACTTCAAGTGGACATGAAGGTCACGAGCATCAAGCAGCCCCAATCGTCGTGCCCTTTCACGTCCGCGCGACAGAAGATCTATGGCCTTGACTACTCGCTGCTGATATTCGTTTATAAGAAAACCGACGATCGCGCGTCACGGACCGGGAACCTCGACGTCAAGCATGTCGTGTTTGTGGCAAAGGACCAGACCGCCGACTTCCAGACGACGTCTGAATTGCGACGCATCATCGCCAACTCCGGGAACGTCGATGACATCGTTGCCTTCATGGCCGATCGTTGTTTGCCGGTTGACGAGGTTCAGGCCCAGTTGCTGGCTGAGGAGATTCTGGCCAATCCGCCAAAGATTGGGTATCTCACGATCTCCAACGCACTTCAATGGCGACTTCAGTACCGACGAGTTATTGACAAAGCCGACGAAGTTGAAGGCGTTGAAAGGATTCTCTGAACATGGGAAGACGGAAATGAGCCTGAAGAAAATAATCGAGTATGGGGATTTTCAAACCCCCCTTTCCTTGGCTCGTGAGATTGCGGAATTGCTCGCCAAGAAGGGGCTCGCGCCGAACGTCGTTGTCGAGCCTACATGCGGCGAGGGCAGTTTCCTCCAGGCGGCGGTTTCTCATTTGAAAAGCATCAGGCACGTTTACGGGTTTGACATCAATCCCGCTTATGTGGCGGCCACGCGTAGCCGTCTTGAGGCGGTGAACGACAAGTGCGTTACCATACATCCGCAAGATTTTTTTCAGCAAGACTGGGCCGCTTTTTTTCAGGCAATTCCCGACAACGTCTTGGTTCTTGGCAATCCTCCCTGGGTAACCAACGCTGCCTTGGGCGTCCTGCAAAGCGGGAATCTTCCGGAGAAATCCAATTTCCAAAACGAAACGGGCTTCTCGGCGAAGACAGGTAAGGCGAATTTCGACATTTCCGAATGGATGTTGATCAGGCTTCTTGAGGGATTGCAAAACCGAAACGCTTGCTTGGCCATGCTCTGCAAAACCGGAACGGCGCGCAAAACACTTCGCTACGCTTGGCTCCATCACCTCGCCGTTTATGATGCGTCCATGCACTTAATTGATGCGGGATCGCATTTTGGGGTTTCAGTTTCGGCCTGCCTGCTGATCGTACATACTGGGCAATGTTCGGAACAATGCGTGGCGCCCGTATACGCCGATCTGAGTTTTGGGAAGAGGCTTTCACTGCTGGGACTAGCCGGCGGAGAACTCGTAGCCGACGTGAAGGATTATGATGCGACCCGTGCCATCGACGGTGTTGAATACTACAAATGGCGTTCGGGCGTCAAGCATGACGCCGCCTCGATCATGGAGTTTACACGAGAAGGAGATCGATACGTCAACGGCTTAGGCGATCGCTGCGAATTGGAGGAGGAATATCTCTATCCGTTGTTGAAGTCCTCCGACTTGGCAAACAACAGGCTTGCTCCAAACCGTTTTGTTCTCCTGACGCAAAGAAGAACCACTGACCCGACCGAAACCATTTGTTCCACGGCTCCCAAGACTTGGGCCTATTTGCTCCGACATGCAAAACGTCTCGACGGCAGAAAAAGCATTATTTACCGACGTCGTCCTCGGTTTTCGGTTTTTGGCGTGGGAGATTACACGTTTACCCCTTGGAAGGTGGCCGTGGCCGGTCTGTACAAGAACATTCGATTTTGTTCCGTTGGGAGTTCCCACGGCAAACCTTTCGTTCCAGATGACACGTGCTATTTTGTGCCGTGCAAGACGGAACAAGAAGCTCGATTGGTGTCGGAGTTGCTCAATTCCGATCTCGCAAGACGGTTTATTCATTCGCTCGTGTTCTTCGACAGCAAGCGACCCATCAATGCGGAGGTCTTGCGGCGGATTGACTTGATGAAAATCGCTGAACAGCTCGGACGATCCGAGGACGCCGGACAATACCTGGCCGATGCGGCCTTCGAGGACGATCGGCAGCAATTGCTCGTCTTTCGGGGTTAAGATAATCTCTCTCAAATCCGCCCATGCGAAAACGCGTCCGAATTTGGTTGCTCTTAACGCTGCTCGGCTTGGGTCTATTGGTCGGGGTGGGCGTTTGGATTTATCAGGCTGCACACCAGGCGCCGGAATGGTACCGCCAAGCCGTGGCGACCAAGGACACGGCGGAGGAACGGAAAGCTTCCAGCGACCGGATGGAACAGCGTCTGGCCGAGCTGGCCAGCGGCCTGAAGACCAACGGCCGGTGGGAAGTGCTCTTCACCGAAGCCCAAGTGAACGGCTGGCTGGACTACGCTTTGTCCAAGAAGCATCCCGGCTCGCTGCCCAAGGGTTTCTTTGATCCCCGCGTGAAGATCGAGTCTGACGGCGTTTGGGGCGCATGCTGCGTCGACCGTGGCGCCGTGTCAGGTGTCGTTGCGTTGAATGTAGACATTTATCTCGCGGAACCGAACGTCGTGGCGCTGCGAATTCGCCGAGCCCGATTGGGCCGGCTTCCTTGGCCGTTGGGCAAAGTGCTCGACGGCATTTCGCAGTCGGCCCGGGAGGCCGAAGTTCCGCTCACGTGGCGTCAGGCCGAAGGCGATCCCGTGGCGCTGATTCGGATTCCCTCCATACAGGACAAAAAACGCATCCGGGTCAAGACGATCCGACTCGCCGAGGGCAAACTCTACGTCGCTGGCGTCACGAAGGACGCGAAACCGTAGGTCAGGCTGTGCCTGACGAAATAAGAGCATGTGGAATCATATTGTCGTACCGTCAGGCACAGCCTGACCTACATGACTCATCTCAAATCGCCACTGCCGCGTGTCCTCTTCTGCTCTGCCGAGCGTAGCCGTGCCGTGGAGGCGCGAACCGGCGAGAGCAACGATGATTTCTCGGGCCGTCTGTCGGACGAACTGGTACGTGCCGGCGTCCCAGCGAGTGACCGTGCCTCGATCTCCGGAGACGGGGCCTTCGTAATCGAGATATTCGATGCGATGATCGGCCAGGCTCTCGGCCTCAATCGGGCCGGGCGTGTCAGGTACGCTTGCCAAGGCCCAGCACGTTAGCACTGGGCCGGTTTCCAGGAGAAAATCCCAATGCCGCCCCCGCGGAGCGTCGTGTTCGAGAATGACGAAACGGGGCATGAGGAAAAGTGTGAAGTATGAAGTATGAAGTGTGAAGTGTGAAGTGGATTTACCGTACCAGATTTCCACCCTCTTCCCCGCCCCCTCCTTTTATCTTGCCCCCAGGATCGTCGTTTCCTCTAGTCCTTCGAGCGGGATGGCGAGTCGGCGGCTGCGGAGTCGGGCGTGGAGGGTGGTTTGGCCTGGCGTGACGGCTTGCATGGCGAGTTCGTAGCGAATCTGTGCGCCCGGTCGCAGCGCGCCGACCGGTTCGAACCGAATGACCTGACTGTCGATCGCGTGGCCAACGCCTTGCGGCCCGCGGATAGAAGCATCCAGCGGCTTCATTCCCGGCGGAAGGTCCACTTCGAGAACCAATTCTTCCTCGATCACGGCCGACTTGTTTTCGATGGTGATTTCATAATTCACCGTTCGCCCGATGTCCACGTTGTCGGCCAGATCGTCCACGCTCATTGCCAGGCCGGACCCCATCGCTCCGTCGGGCTGGGTCGGCAGTTGCGTCTCGCGCGGCGCCTGGACCACCACCGGCGCGTCGTCGGCGACCTCGGCGACTTCGGCCGAGGTGACGGTCACTCGGTTGACCGTCTCGGCGGCCGCGCGCTCGCAGCGGCATTGGATGGTGAATTGGCTCTTCGCGCCAATGGGCATCGGCCCGATGTTCCAGACAAGGGCATTGTCGCGGACCACGTTTCCGGCGTCGGCCATGAAGGGGTGCAGGGCCGGGTCGTAGGAATCGACCACCTTGACGTCCGTCAACGGCACGTCGCCCGTGTTTCGCACAACGATCCTGAACTCGGCCGTCTGGCCGACGTCGGCCTCGACGGGGCCGGTCTTTTCGACGGTGATCGCCGGTCGTCCGACGGGTGGAGCGGCCGGCGGCGGGTTGCCCGCGGCCGGAGGATTGGGCGACGGGGCGGCGTTCAAGTAGACTTCGGCCGCGGCGCTCGCGCCTCCGTCGCCGGTCACTTCGACGGCGTGGCGAAGGCTGCCCGGCCGCGTCACTCGGAACTCGACGCCGACTCGCCTATCCTGACCCGGCGGAATCTCTTCCAATTCCTTCTCAATGGGGCTCGGCGGACCGGCGTATTGGAGCCCTTCGTCGAATCGGTCCTTGATCAGCAGGCCGGTGGCCGTCGTCTCGCCGTGGTTTTCGACAATGATGGTGTATTGCACCTGATCGCCGACGGTGGCCGCCGACGGGCCTTCGATCCGCGCGACGAGGCTCGCGGAGCCGACCACGGTCGTGGCGCAGTCGCGCACGCGGAGGTTCGTGCCCGCCGTGGCCTCGGCGCAACCGGAGAACGTGCCCGCGCGCGTGGCCCGCAACTGAACCTCGACGCCGCGTGTTTCCCGGGCGCTCAGACGTCCGAGCGACCATTGCAGCCGGCCGCCGGTCGCCTGTGCGGGAGGATTCGTGCCGACTAATTCCAAACCGGCCGGAATCTCGTCGTCGAGCGTCACGTCGTCGGTCGTTAAATCGCCCGTGTTGGTGACGGCGATCTGATAGACGAGCGTCGCGCCGACCGCGCCCACGGCCGGGCCCGTCTTGCGGATGGCCAACTGGGCGGCGCTCCACGTGACCGTCGTGCCGCCGGCGGAGATGGCCGTCGAATTGTCCCCGTTGATCGCGCCGGGCGGAATGATCTGGATATTGACCTGGGTCGTGCCGGCCGAGGGTTGCGACTGGATGATTTCGGCGTTCGCCTGGCCGGCTTCGTTCGTGACGACCTCGAGGCTCGGGGCGCCGTCGGGCGCGAAACCGGCGGCCGGTCCTCCGGCGACTTCGTAGCGCACGCGCCAGCCGGGCCGCGGCGAATGATCGGCGTGCCGCGTGACGGTCGTCGTGAAGACGTGGCTGCCCCCGGCCGAGACAATGGCCGGTGCGGGAAACTGCCATTCGGCGTCGACCCAGTGGATCGTGGCCGTTTGTTTTTTGACGCTCCACCCATAGACGCTCGGCGCGTAAGCGGTCACGTAGCTGGTTCCTTCGACCGGCGAACGGACGGCCACCCAGGTCTGGCCGCGAGCGACGGAAACGTCGTCGGTCGGCGTGGGCGTTTCGCGGTTGAGCCGCAGATAGCTCCGCGACGTGCTCGTGACGGTCCAGCGGCCGTCACGTTTTCGCGGAAACGTGAAATCGCCCAGCATCACGTCGACGCAGCTTCCCCGGTCGAAATCGACGAATTCACCGGGGCAGTCGGGTGTAAGAAACCACTCGACCCGCTCGTTGGTCCGCAGATAGTTGTCCGGTCCCAGCACGCCGGCCATTACGACCACGTCGCTGCCGATGGGGGCGACGCAACGCGACGGGTTGAC
>Ga0209342_10004377_pt1 | contig 14713 bp, 9 predicted proteins | sample RifCSP16_2_FD_184023 | JGI IMG/M metagenome (GOLD analysis project Ga0209342, IMG submission 184023) | Soil microbial communities from Rifle, Colorado - Rifle CSP2_sed 16_2 (SPAdes) (version 2) | ecosystem: Environmental > Terrestrial > Deep subsurface > Rock core/Sediment | place: Rifle... | reverse complement strand
GCTCGCTGGCGCGCGGCGGGCCGGGCGCGGTCATGGGGAGCAAGAACCTCAAGGCGATCACGGTGGTAGGCGGCGAGAAAAACGCGCCCGAGGATCGTGACCTGTTTCGCTTCATGCTGTACGAGACCGGGAAACTGATCAAGGCCAGCCCCCTCACGTCGCAAGCCCTGCCCGAGTTCGGCACCGCCGCCGTCATGAACGTCGTCAACATCATCGGCGCTCTGCCCACCCGCAACTTCCAGGCCAGCCAATTCGAAGAGGCCGAGAACGTCAGCGGCGAGCGGCTAACGGAACATCTGCTCATTCGCAATCAGGCCTGTTGGGCCTGCCCCATTGCCTGCACCCGCGTCACCCGCACCGGGAAGGCCGAGGGCGAAGGCCCGGAGTATGAAACCGCTTGGGCGTTCGGCCCGCAGTGCGGCATCGACCGGCTCGATGTCATCGCCGAAGCCAACTACCTGTGCAACGACCTGGGCCTCGACACGATCTCGGCCGGCTCGACCATCGGCTGTGCGATGGAGATGGCCGAACGCGGCCTGATTGATAGCCCGCTGCGCTTTGGCCGGGCCGACCTCCTGCACGATACCCTGCGCGATATTGCCTACCGGCGCGGCCTGGGCGACGAGTTGGCCGAGGGCAGCTACCGCTTCGCCGCCGCGCACGGCGCGCCCGAACTTTCGATGAGCGCCAAGCGGCTCGAACTCCCGGCCTACGATCCGCGCGGGATGCAGGGGCAAGGCTTGCTGTACGCCACCTCCAACCGGGGCGGCTGTCACATGCGCGGCAACATGCTCGGCCCGGAGGTGCTCGCGCTTCCGCGTCTCATTGACCGCTTCGCCACACAGGGCAAGGCCGGCATCGTCGCCATTCATCAGCATTCGGCGGCGGTGATTGACAGCCTCGTCCTCTGCAAGTTCACCAACCTGGCCGTGGCCGAGGAATACTTTGCCCGCCTGCTCACCGCCGTCACCGGGCATCCCTACAAGGCCGATGACTTGATGCGTATCGGGGAACGAGTCTGGAACCTCGAGCGCCTGTATAATCTGCGCGAAGGGTTCACCCGCGCCGACGACACCCTGCCCGCGCGCTTGTTGAACGAACCTTCCCCGGCCGGGCCCAGCGCCGGCTTCACCGTCCGCCTCGAGCCGATGCTGGAGGAATACTATGAGTTCCGGGGTTGGGGCGCTGACGGCGTGCCGACGCCGGCCAAACTAAAAATGCTGGAACTCGATTCGCTCCTCGCCGCCCAAGAGGCCTCCCCATGATTGACCAGCGTCTCTACGAAGAATTCCGCGACATCGGGCGCGACATTTACGTGGCCGGGCTGACGAGTTCACACGGCGGCAACATGAGCGTGCGCGCCGGGAGCCGCGTGATCATCAAGCGGCGCGGGGCGCAGTTGGGCCGCCTCAAAATCGAGGACTTCATCGAGACAAAACTCAACGCCAAAGACAGCGGCATCACCCGCGCCAGCACCGAACTCATCGTCCACCGCACGATCTATCAAAAGACCTCCGCCCTGGCCGTAATCCACTGCCACCCGCGCACCGCGATTGCGCTCAGCCTCAGCCGCGACGAAATCATCCCGATTGACGTGGAAGGCTCCTACCTCCTGCACAAAGTACCGGTCGTGGCCGCCGAGTTCGCCTCCGGCTCGCAGGAAATGGCCGACATCGTGGCCGACACATTGCGCGAGTACAAAATCCTGATGTTGCGCGGGCACGGTTGCTTCTCGACCGGCCAGACGTTGGACGAGGCGTTTCACTGGGTTTCCTGCCTCGAAGAAGCCTGCGACATTATTCTGGAGACTCACCTGCTCGGCGAAGAGCGTAAGGAGTTCCGCAAGCACAGCGAGTCGTACAGCAAATGGTAGAACGGGAGGCGAAGCATGAGCCAATCTCTGAATCTCGCCGCGATAGACCTGGGAGCGGAAAGTGGGCGCGTGATGCTGGCGGCCCTCAACGGCCACACGCTCAGGCTGGAGGAAGTCTACCGCTTCCCCAACGGGCCCGTGCGAGTCCTCGACAGCCTACATTGGGACCCCCTGCGCTTGTTCGCCGAGATCAAGCACGGGCTGGGGCTGTGCGCCAAACGGGCGGGGCATTCCCTGAGCGGGATCGGGATTGATGCCTGGGGCGTTGACTTCGGCCTGCTGGGGCGCGACGACGAACTGGTGGGCAACCCTTTCCACTACCGCGACCGCCGCACCGAGGGCATGGTGGAGCAAGCCTTCCAGCGCGTCTCCAGAGAAGAAATCTTCGAGCGTACCGGCATTCAATTCATGCCGATCAATTCACTGTATATGTTGCTCTCGATGGCCGGGACGCCGGCGCTGGAGGCGGCGACGACCTTTTTGATGATCCCCGACCTGTTCAACTTCTGGCTCTCCGGGCAGAAGGCGTGCGAGTTCACCGACGCCACCACCACGCAACTCTACGATCAACGCGCGGGCGACTGGGCGCGGCCTCTGATCGAGAAGCTGGGCCTGCCCGGACGCATCTTCCTGCCCGTCACCCAACCGGGCACCGTGCTGGGGCCGATCCTGCCCTCGGTGGCTGAGGAAGTTGGGTTGGCGCCTGTGCCGATCATCGCCCCGGCGTGCCACGACACCGGCTCGGCGGTGGCGGCCGTTCCGGCGCAGGCCGGGGATTACGTTTACATCAGTTCCGGCACCTGGTCCACCGTCGGCGTTGAAGTCGGCGCGCCGATCATCACGCCGCAAAGCCTGAAGTACAACTTCACCAACGAGGGCGGCGTGTCCGGCACGGTGCGCTTGTTGAAGAACGTGATGGGGTTGTGGATCGTCCAGGAATGCCGCCGGGCCTGGGCGCAGGCCGGCGAGGAATTCACTTATGCCGAACTCGTGGCGCTGGCCGAAAAAGCCGCGCCCTTCGCCTCACTCGTTGACCCCGACGACGAGGAGTTTTTGCGTCCGGGTGACATGCCAACTCGTCTGCGAAACTTCTGCGCGAAGACCGGGCAGCCGGCGCCGGAGGACAAGGGCGCGTTCCTGCGCTGCGTGTTCGAAAGCCTGGCGCTCAAGTACCGCGTGGTGATTGAACGCATCGAGGCCATGCTGGGCCGCCGGATGGAGATCATCCATATTGTCGGGGGTGGCTCGCAGAACCGCCTGCTGTGCCAACTGACCGCCGACGCGACGGGCCGCTTGGTGGTGGCCGGGCCGGTGGAGGCCACCGCTCTCGGCAACGTCGTGGCCCAGGCGATGGCCCTCGGCCAGTTCGCTTCGTTGGCCGAAGCGCGTGAAGTCGTGCGGAACTCGTCCGAATTGATCAGCTATGAGCCACACCCCTCCGCCCGATGGGACGAGGTCTACACCCGGTTCACCCGTTTATTGCCAGCATAGGAGCATCAGAAAGCGCGATGTGTGCCATGCGACGCTTTGACCTTGGTACAAGTTTTGGCCTCCTGTGACTGACAGTAAAGGCTTGTTTCTGGGTAATACAGACGTAGGCTATAGTCGTTAGAATGGTAGCAGTGTCGGTTTACAATGGCTTTTCCATCGCCGCGCCGGTCGGGCCAATCGGCGTGCTGTGCATCCGTCGCACGCTGGCCGAGGGCCGCTCAACGGGATTCGTGGCAGGGTTGGGCGCAGCCACGGCGGACGCGTTCTACGGCGCGGTCGCGGGATTCGGGCTGACGCTCGTATCAGTTTTTTTGCAGGGGCAGGAATTTTGGTTTCGGCTGATCGGCGGCGCGTTCCTGTGCTATCTCGGCGTGAGGACATTGCTGTCGAAACCCGCCAGCGAAGCTGCCACTCCAAACTCCAACTCAAGCTTCAAACTCCTCGGCGCTTACCTCTCAACCCTCTTCCTCACCATCACCAATCCGGCCACCATTCTTTCTTTTCTGGCAGTGTTCGGCGTGCTGAGAGTCGGGATCTCGGGAGATTACGCTTCTGCAGCGGTAGTGGTCGCGGGCGTGTTCATCGGGTCGGCGTTGTGGTGGCTCACGTTGAGTATCGGTGTCGGCGTCCTTCGGGCGAAGTTCGACGCCAACGCGATGAAGTGGGTCAACCGGACCTCAGGCGTGATCATCACCGGGTTCGGAGTCGCAGCGTTGATCTCGTTAATTGCGTAGGGGCAATTCATGAATTGCCCGTACATGATCACCGCCGGGTTGTGTTCCACCCATCCGGGCCTGGGATAGATTTGTTCGTGTTCCTTTTGGGCAAGACTTATCACTTTGCCCGCATGATCAAAAATCATGCAGCGGATGCTGGTCGTTCCCTGATCGATAGCGGCGACGTATTTTGTCATTTCGACTCTCCGAAAGTATTGTATAGTTTGGGACTTCGGAAGAACCGCAGAGGCACGCGGATAAACGCAGATGACTATAATTGTCTCCGCGCGAATGGCTGTGGCTTGCCCTTCTTGGTATGCTATTCTACGCGGTTGCGCAGGGCGCGCAATTTGTCGCGCTGGCCTATCTGCCTGCCATCACCGTCAGCCTTCTGCTCAACTTCAGCACCGTAGTCATCGCCCTGTTGGGCATTGTATTCCTGACTGAGCGGCCCGGCTTGCAGCAGTGGGGCGGCGTGGTGTGGTAAAACAATGATGCTTGATTACGCCGATCATCGCTTCCACCTCGACACCATCCTCCGCGCCGCGCTGAAGGCCGCCGACCCGGCGGAGGCGGTGCGCCGCCATTGGCAGGAATCCGATTTTGAAGGCGCGGATCGCATTTTCATCGCCGGCGCAGGCAAAGCAGGCGTAGCAATGGCCGAAGCCGCCGCCAACTTCCTCGGCCCCAGACTCGCCGGCGGGGTGGTGGCCGTCCCCCGAATCACGTACACCGTTTCTCGCGTGACGTTCGTCGCCGCCGGTCACCCCAAACCCAGCGCCGGAAGCCTGCGCGCCGGAGATGCTGTAGCCGAACTGCTCTCGAACACCACTGAACGCGATCTCGTCATCGCCCTCATCTCCGGCGGCGGCTCGGCACTGCTCGAAAAACTCGTACCGGAAGTGACGCTCGACGATCTGCAATCGCTGACCAGTGAACTGCTGCGTTCCGGCGCGCCGATTAACGAATTCAACTGTGTGCGCAAGCATCTCTCGCAGATCAAAGGCGGCGGGCTGGCGCGCATCGCCGCGCCCGCGCGTGTTCTCTCCCTCATCCTCTCTGATGTGATCGACGACCCGCTCGACGTGATTGCCTCCGGCCCCACCGTACCCGACCCGACGACAGTAGAGGATGCGATGGCGGTTTTGCGAAAGTATTTAGACCTGACAGGTTTCCAAAACCTGTCAGGTCTAACATTCCACGAAACAGCAAAACCCGCCGATCCGATTTTTAGCCGTGTAACCAATCGACTTATCGGTTCGAACGCGCTGGCGCGGCAGGCCACCGCCGAGGCCGCGCGCTCGCTCGGCTTCACGGCGCACACACCGCCCGTCACCGTGCAGGGTGAGGCGCGAGAATGGTTTGAGAAAACAAGACGCGAAGTGTTACGCAAACACTTCGCGTCTGATGCGCCGCAAGCATTTATTTTCGGCGGAGAGACGACGGTGACGGTGCGGGGAAACGGAATGGGAGGGCGGAATCAGGAACTCGTGCTGGCTGCCGCGATCGCCCTCGAGGGAGTCCCCCAGAAGGTTGTAGTTGCCAGCGTGGGAACAGATGGTGTGGACGGACCGACCCCGGCGGCGGGTGCGTTCGCCACGCCGGAGTCGGTGTCACGCGCTCGCGCGTTGGGGCTTGATGCCGTGACGATGTTGGCGAACAATGACTCACACTCGTTCTTCAGCGCACTGGGCGACTGTATCATCACCGGCCCGACGGGGACGAACGTGAACGATCTGGTGATCGTGCTGGTGTATGGTTAAACCACGAGGGCAACTACACCGGATCGCCCTTACAGGAAAACGAAACTCGCAATACGGGACGCATATTCCGTATTGCGAGTTTCGTTACTCTAGCTCAACACTCTAACTATTCCGCAACCGCAGTTGCCGCGCGAAGAACACCACGGCGATGAGCGCGATGGCGATGATGAACAGACCGGGGCCGCCGAAGTTGTCGGCGAAGCCGGTGTCGGGCAGGGCAGTGGGTGTGGGCGTGCGGGTGAGGCCTTCGCCGCCGCCGCCGGGCCCGGTGGGTGTGAATGTGCGCGTGGCCGTGGCGGTAATGCCTCCGGCCTGAATGCGTGTGGGCGTAGCGGAGCCTGCAGCACTGGTCGTCACAGCGGCGACCGCCGTGCCGCCTGCACCGCCGACGCGCGTGGGCGTGCGGCTAGGCGTGGGGCTGGGGCCGGTGGTGTTGGTGATGGTGAAGGTGGCTGTCGGCCCTATGATGGCGATCACAGGCGTATCGCTGGGGGCGACTAGTGCCTCTACCGTATCGGTGGGAAGAGGAGTATCGATGGGCACCGGGGTGTCAGTGGCCGGATTGGCCGTGCCAGCCGCGTTGAGGAACTGCTGCGTGTTGGTGGCATTGACGCCTGCCACCTCAGTCAGCTGCGCGTTTTTCTGCCCGGGCGCGACGATGAATGCATACAGCCCGATGCAGATCAGGCCGATGACAAACAACCCGCCGAGGCCGAGTGCGACGAGGATGAAAACACGGTTCTGCGATTGTTCGGGCGCTTCCTCGGCCAGTTCTTCCTCTTCGGGTTCTATTTCGGAGTCAGGATTGAATTCTGTCATGGGTTTGTTTCTCCTCTTATAAGCCGCCTATTTTACGAATTCATCAGACTTTTGCAAATTCATCGGTGGCGGCTCGAAAGTGAATCTCACTCAAATATCTCCAAATTGGCGACCGGCACCACAACTTCACCCTGCCCACCTTCAAGTTCCACGTGGGCCACGTAGGTCTGCACTCCACTGGGCATCGTCTGCATCCGCGCCGGTATGAACAATACTGTGCCAATGGCCCCGGTATAAGGTGCGCGCAGTATTCGCACCCGCTTCCCCTCGTCCAATGGCTGACCGTCGGCGGGAAGCGGCGGCATCCCACCGGGTGGCGGCAGCGGGATGATCACTTCGGGCCGGCGGCCCTCCCACCGATCGGGTGGCCGGGCGTCGAGGAAAACTTCCCGCCCGTTGTGATCGGCAAGTAGTGTCCATGCGTGTGAAGTCATGATCCGTTTGCCAAACCCCTCCACCACCAGTATTGGGAATGGCAGTGTTCGCGTCATTCTAATCGACGAGGCCGACATGCTGCCCAGAATCAGGCCGCGCACTTTTACTTTTACGGCTAAACGAACGGCCTTTTCGTCGGCTGTGCCGGCCACGACGATTGCGCCCTTGCAACTTTCGTCGAGCAGTTCGGCGGCCAGCGGTTGGGTCGGATCGTTAACGAGCATTTTCAATACGCCGTATTCTTGCTTGCCAGACCCCCACGCGCCCTGAATCAACGCGCCGGTTGTTTCCAACATCACGCCCCACTCTGCGTTCACGCTGGAGACGATACTCGGGAAGCCGGCCTTTATTTCGTACTCCGGGCCAGTAGCGGCAAACAGCACCTTGCCATCTTTTATCTCCACGACCGTGCCCTTCAATGGCGCACGCACCCTTTTCGAGCTAAACCCCAGCATCGTGGGCCGCACGGCGATGACCTCGCTCTTCTCAACGGCGATCCCCTGCTGCACTCGCAGGAACTTCTGGGCCTCTTCGGCCTTGACGGCCAGCCGCACCGTGAGATCGTAGAAGAAGTGGCGGCTGACCGTCTCGGTCTTGGCGACAATCGTCGTCGGCTCGACCCGTTCGTCTTCGCCTACGAGCACATAGCCCGGTTGGGGCAGCAGTCGCTCGCGGCGAATGGTGGCGAGTGGCGATACGTGTGTGGTCGTTGGAATATACATTGCAAGAATTGGGCCAGATAATAGAAATCAGAGGTCAGGAGTCAGAAGTCGGAAATCTCTGACTTCCGACCTCTATGAACTATATTCTCCGAGATTGGCGCACCATTTACTCACGGTCCCGTGCCGCTTATCGGCTGTGGTCGGGATGCCGATGGGGCGTCCCCGCGCATCGACGATCAGACCCACCGCACCGGTTTGAATAGTGATGGACTTCGACGCGCCGCGGCCGAACCCGGCGTCGAATGCGCCCGAAGGCTGAATGCTCACTTTCACGTCCCGCTCGGGCGGCAGATGGATTAGTTCCAGCGAGCCGAAGGATATTCTCCGATCGATCTTCTGATCGCCGACCGTCGCCTTCACCCGCACCGCCTCTTGCCCCGGGCGGCCATCGCCTACCAGGCAAACTGCCGTGCCGATGACTGATAGTGCACCTGCGTCGAGCGCCTGCACCACTGCCACCGGGTTCAGCGCGCTTGCGGCTCCGAGGAGCGGCATCAGTGAGTGGGAGTCCAGCACGAGGGTGACGATACCGGTGGGCTGTAGGCCGTCGAGCAGCATGAGGGCGGCCTGCCCTGGCTTGGGTGCGCGGGCGAGCACGGCCCCGCTGCCGATAATGGTATCGAACGATGGCAGCAGACCGGGAATGCCTTTGAGTTTAGCGGGCCATGCCGCAGATTGCAGCACGTTCTGCATACACTGGCGGGCCAGCGCGTGTTCGAGAAACAACTCGCGCAGTTCGTACGGCACGGTGGCCGGGGCGAGACTCTTGTTGGCAATGTAATCGCGCACCTCGCCGTCGGGGTACGCCTCCGGCAGCCAGCGGGAAAGGCGGTCGATGGAGGGAGTGAGGTAGGCGGCACTGTGCCCGACGCCGAGGTCGGCGCGGACGGTGACCGAAATGTCACCGCCGATGGCGGCGGCCAGTGTGGTGGAGGCCGATCCGACATCCACGGCGAGGAGGCCTTTGCCGCTGTCCGTCGTCTGGCTCATGTGATGGACGAGATTGCCGAAGGCAGTGGCGTTGGGCGTCACACCATTGGTCGTCCACTGGGACAATTCGCCGTAACCGGCCATAGTGCCCAGCCGCACCCGCTCGTAAACGCGCGCCAGTTGTCTGCGCGCCGAAGTGATGTTCTCTTCGTTGAGCACGGGTCGCAGGTTCTCGGCCACCCCCACGTCGCACAGGCCGGTGAACATATCTTTGATTTTCTCGTGAAGTGCCGCGTTGCCCACAAACAGAATCTCGGGACGCGTTCCCTCACGCATACGTCGGGCAGCCATCGCTACCGTGTCGGCCAGTTTGAGCACCGCGCCCTGTGACCCGTAATCGGTTCCACCGGCGATGATGACCACTTCAGGTTTGGCGTTGATCAGATCGTCGATCTGTCTTTCGGGCTTTCTGCGATCACCCAATCCCATCCGATCCACGATGATGACGTGGGCCGACAATGCCACGCGCTCGGCGCTGGCCAGCGATATGTTGGGCATGAGGCCCGCCAGCGCAACGCGCAGCGGTTTGCCGCCACTGGCCGAGGCGGCAAATGCATCGATTCCCGAACCATCCATCCGGATGGGCATGATCAGGCGGTCGTTGTCGTCCATAAACGTTCGGCCTGTGAGGATCTTGAGGTGCTCCATCGCCTGATGCAGGCCTTCGCCCATGTAACTGAACGGCGGCTCGGCTGTGCTCCGCGCTTCGCCGGAGGCGACGAAACGGAACTCGCCGCTGACGATGTCGAACAAAGCAACGCGGGCGGTGATACTTCCAATGTCAGCGGCGAGAATGGAATCGGTGGGGGCGGTGGTCATTGAGAAGGATGGATGATGTTAGAAGCCTGCCGCTGCGAGCAACGCCTGGCCGGTCGTGATCAGAAACCCGATGCGTTCAATAAACAACGCCAACGACGCTGCCAACGCACCGGCGTACAGGGTAGCCAGGCCAACTGCCAGGAATCCCTGACCGATCCATGCCATCGGAACCATGAATCGGAAGCGCTCACCACTGCCGTCGGGCTGAGCTTTGCCAGTGTAGAAGAAGTACATCAGTACTGCGCTCGTCGCGACAAGGATGACGACGAGATCAAACAGGCCGCGCACCGGGTTAGTGCTCTTGAACGGATTGATCCACGAGGCATACACCTGCGGGAAAATCGTTCCCGTGATCGCTCCGCCTACTGCCAATGCCGCGCCCACACCGACCAGAAAAGCGAGCGCAAAGTTGCCAGCCGACGCGAACCGCTTGCTAACCTTGAGCAATATAAAAGCCCCCAACACCCACGGAACCACTTGTAGCGCGAACGGCGCCCAGTCCCCGGGCAGGCCGGGCACAGTACCCAACAGCACCTCACCTCGTGGGATGAGCACCGACTGAAATGCGACAATGGCTGCGTACGCCGCCGCCACGCCGATAAACACGTGAACTGCGATGCGGTAAAGCGGGTTGTCGCCGAGCAGGTAACTGAACACGCTCACGGTGAATGCGGCGGCTACAAGCCCGGGGAACAATGGAGTCAGTTGATCGAGATTCATTTCTGTCGCAGTCTGGGTTTGGCCGCTTTGGATTTCGCGGCCGCGCCTTTGCGTTTGGTTGTTGTGCGCCGCGTGGTTGGCTTCCGCGCTTCACCCGCGGATGCGGCTGGCCCGGCTTTGGCAGCGGGCTTGACTTTCTTCGGCAGCGCAGTGCGGCTGGCCAGAATGAGCGCGGCGGTGCTGAACACTGCGCCCACCACAAGGGCGCCGGCGCTGGTGTACAGCCCGAATGCGTAACTGCTCCAGCGCACTGCGGTCTGCGCTGCCGCGTCCGATTTGCGTTGGGTGGCTTCATCGTATCCGATAGCGCCGGAGAGGCCGCTCACCAACGCAGTGAGTTGTGGGTTGTCGCCGCTGGCGTACGGGGCGACGAGCGGTTCGGCGGCGGCGCTGGTGACGGCGGCCATGGGCTGGCCGTCACGTTTCACTTGCTCGATCCATCTCTGCACGCTGTCGGCAGAGGCGGAGGTGACGATGATCAAATCGAACTTGCCGAGTTCGTTGAAGTCCTTGAGCACATCGCCCTTCCACGGATCTGTCCCGTCACGGAAATCGCGGGTGACGGCGTTCGTCGGGTCGGTGACGAATTGCTGCAAACCTGAAACGCCGCCGGGGATGTAGCCGAGGTTGATGTAGTTTTTGCCGTAACCGTCGGTGAGGCCGACTTCCGCCGCCACCTCATCCAATACGTTCTGTGCGACGCGCGGCCCGGTGGGATACGTACTCACCGCCGCCACGCTCACACCATGCTTCATGAGTTGAACCAGCACCGACGCTACGCCGGGATTCAGCTCGCCAATATAGCCGGGTTCGTATTCAAAGGCTACCAGCGCGACAGCGGGTCGATCGGTGGGCAATCCGTCAATCTTGTCTTTGAGCGGCTGAGCTGATGCTGAGATTGAAGGGGATGGGAACAACCCGGCAAATGTGGCGTATTGCTCAGGCAGGTATGTTGCGGTCAGGGTCGGTATGACCACCGCTGCGAGCAGGGCAAGCGCAACTAGCAAACGGTCGAACGAATAGATGAACGGTTTCCGCTTGCGCGGCTGGATTTCTGCTTCTTCGGCAGTCTCTTCCTGGACGAGCGTGCGGAGAAGATCGGCCCGGCGCTCCTGAGCAGCGGACAGTATGAATCCCATCACGGCAGCGCCGGGCGTGCCTGCGACGGCGATGGCCGCCTCGGCAGGGAGAACGCCGCGCACTCCGGCCAGCGGCCCGGTGCTCTCTGTGCGATCCAGGTCCACTTCCCGCGCCATTGCTCGCACGGTGAGCGGGCGCAGGTTGCGCATCCACGACGGCAGGTTGGCCTGCGCCAGATCCTCCTCAGCAGCACCGTGCGCTTCGGTGAAAGCGGGCACAGCCGCGAGAGAAGCTGTCGTGGTGAAGGGCGGAGTGGTGAACGCCGGTGCGCCGGGGATGGTTTCGTCGGGGCCTCTGGCCGAGGCTTCGGCAGCCAGAGGCTTCACCCACTCGGGTATCTCTTCGGTAGCAACCTCGGGTGTCTCGGTGAAGGGTGATGGTGTCGTGCCGAGATCGAGTCCGGTTGGACGCAGGGCGGCCAACCACGGGGGGAGGTCGGCTGCTTCGATGCCCGATTCGGCTGTCGGCAGAGCAGCCAGCGGGCCGGTAGCGCGCCGGGTGGTCGTTGCACCGAGCGGGCCGGTACCTTTGGTGGGTGGCGTGTCAAGTAGTGGGCCGGTGCTGGTGCGCGCGGGTGCTGTAGTCAGGGGGCCGGTTGGCGGGCGGGCAGGTGCGGGAGGCGGCGCGGGGGTGCTCGGCGGCTGGATGGCGGTGAGCCAATCCAGATCAGAAACGTCCGACTTGCGCAGGTCCTTGCCGAGCGACGATGCATCAAACGCGGAAATGGACGCGGCCTTCTCCGGGCTTTCAAAAGACTTGAGCCAGTCGGTGGTGCCAACGACGGCAGATCCTGATGTCGGTGCGGACGGAGGCGGCGTCCCGGCGGGGGTAGGAGTTGATTTCCCCCAGTCGGGCGTTTCGGCGGCAGGGGCTTCGCCGCCGATGACCCAATCGGGCTTTGTCACTTGATCGAATTCAGAGGAAAGCCATCCAGTCGTGCCCGTTCGTTTCGCAGGCGCGGGCGGTGGTGCGGCTTGGGCTGGCGGCTGTTGGGGTGCTGGCGAACTGAGCCAACCAGTGGCGCCGGTCTTCTTGGCTGGCACAGTCGGGGCGGAAGGCGTTTCGCCGGGGACAGATGATTTTAGCCAGTCGGTAGTGCCGACGACGGACTTCTCGCCCGGCGGTGTGGCCGACGCGGGAGGCGTAGAAGGCTCGGAAGGTGCTGAGAGCCAATCGGGCAGGGCGACGGGTGTGGGAACCGACTCGTCAACGGGCTCAGTGGAGGCGAACCAATCGGTAGTGCCGACGACGGACTTCTCGCCCGGCGGTGTGGTCGGTGGCGTTTCAGCAACCTGATCGGGCGTGAGCGAAGACAGCCAGCCGGTGACGCCGGTCTTCTTGGCCTCCAGTGGCGTAACGGGCTGCTGCTGGTCTGCCGAGAATTTGGCGAGCCAGTCGGTAGTGCCAACGGTGGACTTCTCGCCCGGCGGTGTGGCCAGCGCGGGAGGTTGCGCAGACGGCTCGGAGCCTTTCAGCCAGTCGGGCAGTTCTGCAGGTGCAAGAGCCGACTCGTCAGCGGCCTCAGTGGAGGCGAACCAATCGGTGGTGCCGACGACAGCCTTTTGACTCGGCGGCGCGGCCGGTGCGGGAGGTTGCGCAGACGGTTCGGATCCTTGGAGCCAGTCGGGCAATTCAGTCGATGTGGGAACTGTGTCGTCAGTGGAAGCCAGCCAATCAGTGATGCCGACGACGGCCTTATCATCCGGCGGTGTGGCCGGTGGTGTCGGCGGCGTTTCAGCCACCTGATCGGGCGTGAGTGAAGACAGCCAGCCGGTGGCGCCGGTCTTCTTGGCCTCCGGTGGCGTAACGGGCTGCTGCTGTTCTGCCGAGAATTTGGCGAGCCAATCGGTGGTGCCGACGACTGACTTCTCGCTCGGCGGTGTGGTCGGCGCAGGAGGTTGCACAGGCGGCTCGGAGCCTTGAAGCCAGTCGGGTAGTTCGGTTGTAGTGGGAACTGCCTCGTCTCCGGCCAACCAGTCGGTGACACCGACGACGGCCTTATCGCCCGGCGGAGTGGCCGGCGGCGTTTCAGCGACCTGATCGGGTGTGAGCGAAGACAGCCAACCGGTGACGCCGCTTTTTTTGGCTTCCGGTGCTGTGATGGGCTGTTGCTGTTCAGTCGAGAACGTGGCGAGCCAATCGGTGGTGCCGACGACTGACTTTTCGCCCGGCGGAGTGGTCGGCGCAGGAGGTTGCGTGGGTGGTTGGGCTTCGATGGGGCCCGTTGCTTTTTTGATGACTGGACTGTCGAGCCAATTGGGCAGCGATGATTCTTGCGGCGCTTCAGCGGGCGCAGGAGTCTCGGCTGCGTTCGACGGTGGCAACCAATCCGGAGTGCTCGGCTTGGCAGCAGGCTGCTTGCCTTTGCTCACGATCGTTTCATCGGCAGAGCTGGACGGTTTAAGCCAGTCGGGCAGGCTGGATGTGGCATCAGGCACGACCGAGTCCACCCAGTCAGTCTCGAGGATAGCTGTTTGACCTGGCGGTGTGGTCGGCGCAGGAGGTGCGGCTGACTCGGACCGCCAGTCGGGCAACGCCACCTCGGCGGCTGGGGGCTGTAGACCAACGGATGTGTCGCCGATGCGGCCAGACTCCTGCAGCCAATCGGGCAGCGCAACTTCGGCCTGAGGTTCGGCGGCGAGTTGTTTGCCTTTGCTGACGATCGTTTCATCGGCTGAACCGGACGTTTGCAGCCGGTTGACATCGTCCTTTTGAGGTTCTGGCTCGATGGGTTCGGATAGCCAACTCGGAGTTTCGGAGCCGGAGGCGCGGAGGGAACCGAGCCAATCATTCTGATCGCTGCTCTCTGCGCTCACCGCGCCCGCGGCAGGGCCAGCCTCAGCAGGTGGCGCCGGGGCGCTTTCGGGCTCTTCGAATTCATCTTGTGCGCGCAGTTTGGCGAGCCAGTCGTCTACGCCTTCCGTCGCGTCGGGCGAGCTGGCCGGTTCCTCGGACGAGGAATCGAAAGACGACGTCCCCTCACGCAGTTGGCCGAGCCAGTCGTCGGTTCCCCCGCTGGAGGGTGGTGTCGTCGGTGCGGGCGCAGGCGTGGTGGCAGGTTTGCCCGGCTCTGCCGGGCGCTCGAGGGGCGTCGTCGGAGACAAGAACAACGGCCTGAGACGTGCGCCGCAGAACTGGCACACGTCGAGCGTGTCAGGGTTTATTTTGCTGCACATGGGGCAACGGAGTTCAGCCACGTCAATCTCCGTAGGGACGGTCGACCCC
>Ga0209342_10004376_pt1 | contig 14715 bp, 20 predicted proteins | sample RifCSP16_2_FD_184023 | JGI IMG/M metagenome (GOLD analysis project Ga0209342, IMG submission 184023) | Soil microbial communities from Rifle, Colorado - Rifle CSP2_sed 16_2 (SPAdes) (version 2) | ecosystem: Environmental > Terrestrial > Deep subsurface > Rock core/Sediment | place: Rifle... | reverse complement strand
AGCTTCGAACCGGTCCCCTGCCCCACGACGCCGACGGTCGTCTCAAACAACCGATGGTGTGGGACGGTTACCGGAGCCTCCGTCTTTGTCTCCTCCATCCCTCTCTCCCCCTCGCATCCGACCGGCACTTGACTCTGCCCTGTATCCCCAACCTGGCTTCTGACAGCTTCACCCGGCGCCTTCGACGTCCAGTCGTCCCCTCCTCCAGCGGGTCGGCGGGGCGCCCCGGCGGACCTAGGGCCGGGGCACCCGCGGTTCATTAGCCGATGTTCTCAGAGTAGTCCACGACAACCCAGCCAACTTCTCGATAGTGCAAGGAACTTCTCTACGCTCGGGAGTAAGCGCTCTCACCACGCTCCCGACGCGGCATAGCCCCAGAAACCCGTCGCGAAACTAGGAAGGCCTCGGCCAGATTACCCAGGCCCTTCTGTTACCTGCTCCATCGGTTGCCTCCTTGAACAGGATCCTAAAGACCCCGTTTTGGGGGTCCCCGCTGGCAGAAATCCGCGCCGTAGGAGGATTGGCGGGCCCGGAGGGAATCGAACCCCCGACCAGAGGCTTAGGAGTCCCCTGCTCTATCCACTGAGCTACGGGCCCGCGCTAAAATCCGCGTCCTGACTGCCTTTCAGCTCCTTCGTCACTCTCGCAATGTCCAGGGGACTCGACGAGAAAATCCACGGTCACAAGGGGACTCCGGCCACTGTAGCCTGTGCCCATGATCCCGATCCGGCAAGCCTCCCTGGAGTTCGAAGAGTTTCTCATGGCCAACGAGTACGACCTCGGTAACTCCGCTGCTACCGTAGCCTTCTACCGCAAGAAAATCAAGCCGCTCCTCGCCTGGGCCGAGCGGGAGGGGAAGGGGGAACTCAACGCTCAGACCCTTCGAGAATTCTTCCACCACCTGAAGACCAAGGGCCTGACGGATAACGGGCGACACGCCTCCTATCGGGCCATTCGGACGTGGCTGAACTTCCCCGTGCGTCGAAAGATCATCCGGGATTACGAGGGCAGAGTCCCGAGGGAAAGGGGTAGATACCCCCCTGGTACCCTTTGTCCTCGCCCGGCTAGGGAGGTGGAGTGCTGGCGGCTCGACGTCCTGCGGATCTGGCGAGACCAGCTGTACTGAGGAGTGGCGTTATCTCACAATTTCGTCTGCTCGTGTTGCATACTGTTGGTCTGTCTTGGCGGCCATGATGAAATCGTTGCGATGCAGACCCTTGATCTTGTGTGTCCACCAGGTGACCGTCACTTTGCCCCATTCAGTCAGCAACGCGGGATGATGTCCTTCTGCCTCTGCAGCTTCACCGACGTGATTGGCAAACGCCAATGCTTGGGCAAAATCCCGGAATTTGAAGACGCGCTCGAGTCGTTTGATACCATCGCGTTCCACAATTTGCCATGCTGGTACTTGTGGATGATATTCGCTTATCTCCGCGTCCGTAACCGTCGGCTCACCTCCGCGGCAGGCAACACATTTCATCTGGGTCAGTGCGTCCATCTCGGACCTCCCTCGAAAAGCCGTGTCTTAGTGGAATTGGCCGAGATCGCATTTCCAAATGCTCGACCTGTCAGGAGATGAAGGAAGGGCCTTTGAAGGGAAACGGAGCATGAGCGAGCCCTGGCAGGCGCGGGGCGGGATTAGTTTGGGTGTGTGACTAGGTAAGTGCAGAGCGGCGCGCCCGCGAGCCGGTACTGGGTGCGCTGAATCTCCTCCCCCAAGAGCGTGCTGATCAGCCGCTGTTCCATGGCACACACCTGCGGATACCGCTCGGCGATCTTGAGCACCGGGCAGTTTTCGTCACACAGGCAAAACCCCTGCTCAGCCCGCGTCTGGGTGGTCTCGAAGCCCAACTCGGTCAGAACCTCTGCGACTGCTTGGACGCGGCCCTCCATGCTTTTGCCTTCGACGCGAGGGCGATAACGCGCGGCAAGGCGCTCTCCCACCTCCTGGAAGATCAGTTCTACCCTCTCGCGTCCTTCGAGCGTGGCGATCGTCTCGAGGAGCTCCTGGACTAGCCAGCGGTACCCCTGGGGGAAGAGGTCCTGGCCCTGCTGCGTGAGGGAACACACTAGGCGCGGCCGCCCCTGCCCATGCCGCTCCTCCTCGGTGTAGATGAAACCTTCCCGCTCCAGTTTCGGGAGATGGTGGTGAATCGTCGCCGGACGAACGCCGAGGCTCCGAGCAAGGTCCTCAACCCCGACCCGCCTCTTGCGGTGGACCTCTTGCAAGATGTGCCAGCGTGTGCCGCGTTCCATTTGGGATCAGCTTCCTAGTGGTTACTCCCCAGAGTTGATCGCTGGTAAAAGCGAATAATATGATTTTTCCAAGCCTTTATTAAACCACAAATCGTAGCACCCTCTCCAGCCCGCCGACCCCGGATGGGTTTTCACCGTTTTCAGCTATGTTTTGACCTCTCTGACCGGCGGTGTAGCCCGAGTCTGGCCGCGTACCTCCCGATGTTATATCGATATTTATCATATCAACTTGACAAATGGTGTCAATAGATCGTACCGTGGAACTGGGCGATGTGTGTAAGGAAGACCAAATGTCTTGGGCGACTATCCCAGGATCCTTCCGGCAGGATTACGCGACCCGGGGCGGGCCGCAGGCCCGAGCCGAGCACGGGCCCGGCGGGTTCGCCCATCCCGGGAGACGGGAGGATTCGGGTGAGGCGGCACACTAAGCGGATTCATCTAAGCCGGGCCGTTCTGAGCGAGCGGAGCACCCGGCTTAGCGAGGAGGCCGGGCATGCCCGCGCAGAAGCCGAAGGCGACGGAAAGCAGGCGGACCTGAAGATCTCTCTTGCTAACCCTGTCCGGATGTACCTGGCAGAGATCGGCACGGTACCGCTCCTCACGCAGCAGCAAGAGGTCGACCTAGCCCGGCGCATAGAGAAGGGGGATGAAGAGGCCAAGCGGCACTTCATCGAGGCCAACCTGCGGCTCGTGGTGTCCATTGCCAGGAAGTATCCGGGGCGCGGGATGGACCTACTGGACCTGATCCAGGAAGGGAACCTGGGCCTCATCCGCGCGGTGGAGAAGTTCGACTGGCGCAAAGGGTTCAAATTCAGTTCTTATGCAACCTGGTGGATTAGACAGGCCATCGCCCGGGGGCTCTCGAATCAGGCCCGCACCATCCGCATTCCAGTTCACATCTTCGAGATCCTCAATAAGCTCCGGCACACCTTTTGGCAGCTCCAACAGGAGCTCGGGCGGCAGCCCATGCCAGAGGAAATCGGTCAGGCGATGGGCCTATCGGCGGAGTGGGTTCGCGCGATCATGGAGTTTGACCTGGAGCCGATCTCTCTGGAGACGCCGATCGGCGAGGAAGAGGACGCTCGCCTGGGCGACTTGATCTGGGATCATGACGCCCCGGGGCCGCGGAGATGAGCTCTCTGATGCTCAAGGAGCAGATCGAGGGCCTCCTGGAGACGTTGACCCCGCGCGAGTGCAAGATCCTGAGACTGCGCTTCGGGCTGGATGACGGTCGGCCTCGGACCCTTGGGGAAATCGGGGAGGAGTTTGGGCTGACCCGCGAGCGCATCCGGCAGATCGAGGCCGGGGCCTTGCAGGAACTGCGCGACCCCAGCCGCATGAGGCGGCGGAGGAAGTTGGCCTGAGTTCTGCACTGGGGGCGAAGACGATGGGACTGCCCGAGAAGATTCGGGATGATTTCCCGATCCTGAGACAAAGGGTGCACGGCAAGCCCCTTGTTTACCTCGACAGCGCCGCGACCTCCCAAAAGCCGCGCCTGGTCCTCGATGCCCTGATCCAGTACTACCAGGAGTACAACGCCAACGTGCATCGCGGCATCTACAAGATCGCCGAGGAGGCCACAGCCAGATTCGAACTGGCCCGAGCCAAAGTCGCCGGGTTCATCAACGCCGGGCGCCCCGAGGAAGTCGTCTTCACGCGCGGGACCACGGAGGCGATCAACCTCGTCGCCTATGCCTGGGGCCGGGCAAATGTTTACGAAGGTGACGAGATCATCCTGACGGAGATGGAGCACCACAGTAACCTCGTCCCATGGCAGCTATTGGCCAAGGAGAAGGGCGTCAGGCTTCGGTACATCCCGTTCGACGATCAGGGCGTGTTGGGGCTGGATGAGCTTGACAGGCTGCTCACGGAGCGCACCCGGCTTGTGGCGGTGACCCACCAGTCGAATGTGCTGGGCACCATCAACCCGATCAACGACGTCGTCCGCAGGGCCCATGAGGCCGGCGCGCTGGTCTTAGTCGATGGAGCACAGAGTACCCCGCACATGCCTATAGATGTGCAAGCTCTTGACTGTGATTTCTTCGCCTGCTCCGGCCACAAGATGTGCGGGCCAACGGGGGCGGGCGCGCTCTGGGCACGCTATGACCTCCTCGACAAGATGCCGCCGTTTCACGGGGGCGGCGAGATGATCACGCAAGTACACTTGGATGAATCCGCGTACAAAGACCCCCCGCACAAGTTCGAGGCCGGCACACCGAACATCGCCGACTGCATCGTCTGGGGTGTCGCGGTCGATTACCTGCAGGGCATCGGTGTAGGGGCGATCCGCGAGCACGAGAAGGCGCTGGCGCGATACGCGCTCGAGAGGCTGTCGGAGCTCCCGGGGATCACGCTCTACGGGCCGGCCGGCGTGGAGCAGCGCGGAGGGGCTATCGCCTTTCGCCTCGATGGCGTGCACCCACATGACGTGGCCCAGGTACTCGACCTAGAGGGGATCGCCATCCGGGCGGGCCACCATTGTACACAACCACTGCATCGTAGGCTGGGCGTGGATGCCACCGCACGCGCCAGCCTCTACCTCTACAACACCCGAGAGGATATCGATGCCCTTGTGCAAGGCTTAGGTGCAGTCAAGAGGTTCTTCGGACCACGGGAAATCGCGGTCTCGATGCCAGCGAAGCGAGGCGGGAAGCGAACAGCGACCGCTCGTCAGCTCGCCCATTGAGTCCGGAGACAGATGCGCCATTAAGGAGGAAACAGGATGATCACCGTGACTGAGCAGGCCGCAGCCAAGATCCGTGATCTCTTCGCCGAGCAGGGAGACGCTGAGCTCTGCCTGCGGCTCTCCGTGGACAAGGGCGGATGCGAGGGCTATTCCTACGGCATGGCCCTGGACCGCGCCCCCGCGGAGGACGACCAGGTCGTCGAGGCCCACGGCGTCCGGGTGCTGCTGGATCCCCTGGCCGCGCGGGTGCTGGCCGGTGTCCAGGTCGGCTACGTCAACTCTGTCATGGGCCAGGGGTTCACCGTCAGCAATCCCAACGCCGTATCGACCTGCGGCTGCGGCCACTCGTTCAAGACGGCCGACGACGCCGGGGCTCCGGACCCCTGCGGCGACGATGGACGAGGATGCTCCTGATGCCGGCGTACTCGTGCGAGGGCGTGGAGAGATGATTGGCAGTCAGACGATCGAGCAAGAGGCGCTTTGGGTGCGGGCCGAGGCAGTCCTGGAGCAAATCCGCCCGGCCATTCAGGGCGACGGCGGCGACGTCGAGCTCGTGGACATCGTGGATGGCGTGGCGCAGATTCGGCTGGCCGGCGCCTGCGTGGGCTGCATGCACTCCATGATGACCTTGCAGGCGGGGATCGAGCGCATGCTACGCGAGGCGGTGCCCGAGATTCATAGTGTGGAGGCGATGCCGTACTAAAACGGTGAGAGCAGCGGGGTGCCTGGTGGGGTAGCCCACGTTCCGGCGTCAACATCGTGTCGAGGTCAAGAGAGGGAAAAAGCATGTCCCAGACGGGCATCAGCGAGCAAGACGTCTTGCAGGCCCTCAGCCGGATCCAGGATCCCGACCTCCATCGGGACATCGTCTCTCTGGGGTTCGTGCGGAACATCAAGATCCAGGATGCAGCGGTGAGTCTGGAGATCAACCTCACGACGCCGGCCTGTCCGGTCAAGGACCAGATGCAAGATCAGGCCCGACAGCTGGTACTCGCTCTGCCGGGCGTGAGGGAGGCCCAGGTGACCATGACAGCAGAGGTCCGACGACATCCGGGCCTGGACAAGTCAGCGATGGCCAATGTGCGCAACGTCATCGCGGTGGGCAGCGGCAAGGGCGGGGTGGGCAAGTCCACGGTGGCCGTCAACATCGCCTGTGCGCTGGCCCAGGCGGGGGCGCGGGTCGGCCTCCTCGATGCCGACATTTACGGCCCAAGCATCCCCATCATGATCGGCACCGACGAGGCCATGACCGTTAGAGACGAGCGGATCATCCCTCATGAGCGCCACGGCGTGCGGTTCATGTCCATGGGGTTCTTTGCCCGTGGCGACAAGCCCCTCATCTGGCGTGGACCTATGGCCACCAAGGCCCTGCAGGAGGGGTTGTTCCTGGTGAACTGGGGCGATCTGGACTACCTGGTGGTAGACCTCCCTCCGGGGACGGGCGACGTTCACATCACGCTCGTCCAGAGCGTGGCGGTGACGGGGGCGGTGATCGTGACGACGCCCCAGGACGTGGGGCTGATGATCTCGATGAAGACGCTGCGCCTGTTCGAGCAGACCAACGTCCATGTCCTGGGCATCGTGGAGAACATGAGCTACTACGTGTGCCCGCATTGTGGGGTTCGGGAGGAGATCTTCGGGCACGGTGGGGCCCGCAGGCGCAGCGAGGAGCTGCGCATTCCCTTCCTGGGGGAGATTCCGCTCGATCGGCAGATCCGCCACTATGCCGACACCGGGACGCCGATCGTCGTGGCGCAGCCGCAGGGGGCCCCGGCCCAGGCGTACCGGTCCATGGTGGAGCAGCTAGCCGCCGAGGTCAGTATCCGCAACTACACCTACACGTCGGCAGCCTCCCTGGAGATCACGGAGGTCCCGAGCTAGAGGGGCAGGTAGATCATGGGCGTCGAGGCTCCTGCAGAACCCCGCAAGATAGAGAAAGTGGCTGGTGCAGCCCTGCGCATTACCTGGGCGGACGGCCATGTGAGCACCTTCCCGTGGCCCTACCTGCGACGGGAATGCCCGTGCGCGAACTGTGTGGATGAGTGGACGGGCAAGCGTCGCCTGAATCCAGCGGAGATCTCGGAGGAAGTCCGCGCCGAGGCGATCGACCCAGTAGGCAACTATGCCGTGCGCTTCGTCTGGAGCGACGGTCACCGGACGGGTATCTACCCCTTCGAACGTCTGCGCCGGCTATGCCTTTGTCCCAGCTGCGCGAGGGAAACCGTGAGGAGCTGAGGACACATGCACGGCAACGCCGTCGGTCTTCAGTCGCTCCTGTGCCACCCCCAGATCCTGGGGGAATTGAAGCGGTGGCGGCGGGTCCTCGGAATGCTCATCGCGACGCCGCCCGAAGCGGCTTCAAGAGGGAGGAAGACATGACCACTACCACGAGCACGATCGAAGCCCTCGCCAACCGCGAGTACAAGTACGGATTTGTGACGGAGATCGAGACCGACTCCTTACCTCGCGGGCTGAACGAGGGCATCATCCGCCTGATCTCAGCCAGGAAGAATGAGCCCGAGTGGATGCTGGAATGGCGGCTGAAGTCCTACAGGCATTGGGCGACGCTGGAGCAGCTGAATAAAGAGCCGAAGTGGGCCAACATTCATTACGGGCCGATCGATTACCAGGACATCGTGTACTACTCGGCGCCAAAGCCAACGGGAACCCCGGCCAGCCCCGACGAGATCGACCCGGAGCTGCTCGCCACGTTCGAAAAGCTGGGCATTCCTCTGGCGGAACGAAACCGCCTCGCCGGTGTCGCCGTCGATGCGGTCTTTGACAGCGTCTCCGTGGCGACTACGTTCCAGGAAAAGCTGGCGGAGCTGGGGATCATCTTCTGCTCTTTCACCGAGGCGGTGCACAAGCACCCCGAGCTGGTTAAGCAGTATATGGGGTCGGTGGTGCCGTACACCGATAACTTCTTCGCGACGCTGAACGCTGCGGTCTTCACTGATGGATCGTTCATCTACGTCCCCAAGGGCGTGCGCTGCCCCATGGAGCTGTCCACGTATTTCCGCATCAACGCCGAGGAGACCGGCCAGTTCGAGCGCACGCTGATCATCGCCGACGAGGGTAGCTATGTCAGCTACATGGAGGGGTGCACCGCGCCCAGGCGGAGCGCGCACCAGCTGCACGCCGCGGTGGTGGAGCTGATCGCCCTCGACGACGCTCAGATCAAGTACTCGACCATCCAGAACTGGTACCCGGGGGACAAAGACGGCAAAGGCGGCATCTACAACTTCGTGACCAAGCGCGGCAAGGCCCTGGGGAGGAACTCCAAGGTCTCGTGGACGCAGGTGGAGGCGGGCGCGGCGATCACCTGGAAGTACCCCGGGGTCATCCTGCAAGGGGACAACGCCATCGGGGAATTTTACTCCGTCGCCCTCACCAACAACTACCAGCAGGCGGACACGGGCACCAAGATGATCCACATCGGCAAGAACACGAGGAGCACGATTGTCTCCAAGGGCATCTCCGCGGGTCACGGCCAGAACACCTACCGCGGGCTGGTCAAGATCCTCAAGAGCGCCAGTGGGGCGCGCAACTACACACAGTGCGATTCGCTGCTGATCGGCGACAAGTGCGGCGCCCACACCTTCCCCTACATCGAGGTGAAGAATGCCTCGGCCCGGATGGAGCACGAGGCGTCTACGTCCAAGATCGGCGATGAACAGATCTTCTACCTCCGGCAGCGTGGGCTCTCGGCCGAGAATGCGGTCTCCATGATCGTCAATGGCTTTGCCAAGAAGGTCTTCAAGGAGCTGCCGATGGAGTTCGCCGTCGAGGCGCAGAAACTGCTGAGCGTCAGTCTCGAGGGGAGCGTCGGCTAGATGGCACTGCTGACGGTGGCGCATGTCTCGGAGCTCAGTCCGGGCGAGGCCCGGGCGGTCGAGGTGGGGGGCCGTGCCATCGCCCTCTTCCGCCGTGAGGAGGGGTGGTACGCGATCGATAACACCTGTCCCCACCGCGGGTGCCCGCTGGCCGAGGGGGAGGTTGAGAAGTTCCTGGTGACCTGCCCGTGTCATGGCAGCCAGTTCGACATCCGCACGGGGGCGGTGGTCATGCCGCCAGCACTAGCACCCGTGCGCCCCTATCGCGTGGTCGTGCAGGGGGAGGACGTGCAGATTGAAGTCCCGTAGGCCTTTGCAAACGTCGATCCCGTCCGAAGGGTAGGAGGAGCAAGGTCAAAGAGAGGAGCAGGCATGGCTGAGCCCCCGGAGACAGCGGAACCCCAGGGGCGGGCATCTCAGCCTGGTGAGCAGCCCCACTAGAAAGGACGAACCATGCTCACAGTTAAGAATCTGCACGTGAAGGCGGGCAACCAGGAGATCCTTAAAGGGGTTGACCTTCAGGTCAACGTCGGCGAGGTCCACGCCATCATGGGTCCCAACGGTTCGGGCAAGAGCACGCTGGCGCAGGTTCTGGCGGGCCGGGAATCATACGAGGTCACCGCCGGGGAGGTCATCTACGAAGGCAAGAACCTGCTGGAGATGGCACCGGAGGAGCGAGCCTGCAGAGGAGTCTTCCTGGCCTTCCAGTACCCGGTGGAGATCCCCGGCGTCGGCAACGCCTACTTCCTCAAGGCAGCCCTCAACGCCATTCGCAGGTACCGCGGCCTCGATGAGCTCGACGCGATGGACTTCCTTCCGCTGTTTAAGGAGAAGATGAAGCTCCTGGACATGGATGACCGCCTCCTGACCCGCGCAGTGAATGAGGGCTTCTCGGGCGGCGAGAAGAAGCGCAATGAGATATTCCAGATGGCGGTGCTGGAGCCGCGTCTCGCCATCATGGACGAGACCGATTCTGGCCTGGACATCGATGCCCTGAAGATCGTCGCCAGTGGCGTCAATGGGCTGCGGAGTCCCGAGCGTGCCATCGTCGTCGTGACCCACTACCAGCGGCTCCTCAACTACATCATTCCCGACTATGTGCACGTGCTGGTGGACGGCCGGATTGTCAAGTCGGGCGGCAAGGAACTGGCCCTGGAGCTCGAGGACAAGGGCTATGTGTGGGTCGAAGCCGAGGCCCAGACCGCCATGCCGGCACAGGCGTAATGGGCAAGAGGTCAAAAAGGTGAACGCTGTGACGGAAGTGCAGGACAGCTACCTGGAGAGCTTCGCCCGATTCGAGAATGGTGCCGCCGGGAATGGAGCAGGCTGGCTGCGCTCGATCCGCCGAGCCGCCATTGCCCGTTTTTCCGAACTGGGGTTCCCCACCCCCCGCGAGGAGGACTGGCGGTTCACGAACGTGGCCGCGATCGCTGAGACATCCTTCAGCCTTCCCCAGGACGGCCGTGTCGACCCGGGACCCCAAGCGCTCGAGCCATTCCGATTCTCGGGTTCAGCATGCAGCCAGCTCGTGTTCGTGAACGGCCGCTATGCGCCGGCGCTTTCCTGGCTGCGGCCGCTACCGGGGGGTGTGCAGATCGGCAGCCTCGCCCAAACTCTGGCCGACGCCCCGGACTTCCTGGAGCCGTATCTGGCCCGCTATGCCGACTATCAACACGACGCCTTTTGTGCCCTCAATACCGGCTTCATGGAAGACGGGGCATTCGTGCGCATCGCCCGGGGGACGGTGCTCGAAGAGCCGATCTACCTACTCTACCTCGCGAGCGCGGCTGCCCCCACCATCACCCACCCGCGCAACCTAATCATAGCGGACGATGATAGCCAGGCGACGGTTGTGGAGGACTACGTCACGCTGAGCGGCGGCGTCCATTTCTCGAACGTGATCACGGAAGTGGTGGTCGAGGAGAACAGCGTGTTGAGCCACTACCAGATCCAGCGGGAGAGCGCCGAGGCATTCCACGTCTCGACGCTCCGGATCCAGCAGGGCCGGAGCAGCAGCGTCACGTCCCACTCGGTGCTGCTCGGGGGGGCGCTGGTGCGGAATAACATCCACCCGGTCCTGGTCGGCGAGGGCGGTGACTGCCTGATCAACGGCCTCTTTATGGCCACCGGCCGGCAGCATATGGACAACTACATGAAGGTCGAACATGCCAGCCCGCACTGCGGTAGCCGGCAGTTCTACAATGGCATCCTCGACGGCCAGTCGCGGGGCGTGTTCCACGGTCGGATCATCGTGCACAAGGCTGCTCAGAAGACTGATGCCAAGCAGACGAATCGGAATCTGCTGCTCTCCGGGGAAGCGCAGATTGATACTAAGCCACAGCTGGAAATCTACGCTGACGACGTGAAGTGCACCCATGGGGCAACCATCGGCCAGATCGACGAGGACGCCATCTTCTACTTGCGCTCCCGCGGCATCGCTGAGACATCGGCTCGCGACATCTTGCTCTCCGCCTTCGCTGGTGAGAGCCTCCAGCGAATGAAGCTCGAGCCACTGCGCAAGCACCTGGAGGCGCTCATCACGCACTGGTTGCCGCGGCGAAAACTCCCAGAGGTAGCTCGATGACCACCGCCGTTGACACCGCTGAACAGATCTGCGGCCGGGGCCGGGCGACCGGTTTTGGGCGCCGAGAATGGGCCGGCAGGACCTCCGGTTCGAGAGTAGAGTTGGCGCCCTTCTCGGGGGCGATCCGTATGGTCATTGGGGTGTTCGGCTAATGTCTGACCTGAGCGAACTCTACCAGCAGGTCATCCTCGATCATAATGACCGGCCGCGCAACTTTGAGAAGCTGGAAGGAGCGAACCGGACAGCCGACGGATACAATCCCGTCTGCGGCGACCAGATCAGCGTGTACCTGCAGCTGGAGGGCGAGGTGATTAGGAATGTTGGCTTCCAGGGCTCCGGGTGCGCGATCTCCAAAGCCTCGGCCTCGCTGATGACCGCCACTGTGAAAGGCAAGACAACATCCGAAGCGGAGGGCCTTTTCGAGCGGTTCCGTGAGATGGTAACCGGAGTGCCGGACGGAGAAGTTGACCACCAGGAACTTGGAAAGCTGGCAGTTTTTGCCGGCGTGCGTGAATTCCCTGCTCGAGTCAAATGCGCCACTCTCGCATGGCACACACTGCGGGCGGCGCTCGATGGGGATCGGGGGACCGTTGCGACCGAATAGGCTGCTGAGACGCAGATCAGGATAGTGGACGGGCACGATGACTGATCGACGGACGATGAAAGGAGATGAGTCATGATTACACTTACGCCACTGGCGAGCCAGGCCATACAGGAGATCAGGCGGCAACAGGACCTCCCGGCGACAGCAGCGCTTCGGGTAGGGGTCACCAAGGAAGGCTGCGAGGGAAGCGCAACCCAGTTTCGCTATGTCCTGGGTTTTGACCCGGATCCTGCGGCGCCGTCCGACCATGTGCTGGAGAGCGAAGGGCTCACCGTGGTCGTGGATCACGAGAGCCTGCCCCACCTGGATGGCCTTCAGCTCGACGTGCGTCAGGAGTTCGGAGGGGTCACATTCCTCTTCCGGAATCCCCGGGCGACACACACCTGCGGGTGCGGGCACACGTTTTCGGAGGAGGACCCCGATCCTGAGCAAAACGAGGGAGAAACCCGCTCATGAAAACCAACGAGCAGATAGCGCTTCGCCGCGACTGCGAAGCGATCGAGATCCCCTTCGGCGACAAAGTCATGCTGCCCGGGGGCACCGTGGTGATGCTCACACAGGCGCTCGGCGGAACGTACACCGTGATGACGGACCGGGGACAGTTGGTGCGTATCGCGGGCAAGGATGCCGATGCCATCGGGCGGGAAAGCCCCGCGACGTCACAGACCGGCACATCCCCGGCGGCAGGGGGGCCTGACGTCGAGAAACTGGTCTGGGCTCAATTGCAGAGCACCTTCGATCCCGAGATCCCCGTCAACATCGTTGACCTGGGCCTCGTGTATCTATGTCGGGTCACGCCTTTGGCCCAGGGCGGGAACAAGGTCGAGGTGAAATTCACGCTGACAGCGCCAGGGTGCGGGATGGGCGGCGTGCTTAAGGGAGAGATTGAAAACAAGTTATGGAGCTTGCCCGACGTCGAGGATGTCGACATCGAAGTGGTTGTGGATCCGCCCTGGAACCCCAGCATGATGTCCGAGGCGGCGAAGCTCGAGCTGGGCTTCATGTGAACTGGGGGAAGCGCCGATCTCTTCGATTCCGATAGTTGTATTCATCTGAGAGACTAATGCGAGACCAGTACGGCCGCGACATTCGGGATCTCCGCATCTCGCTCACTGACCGCTGTAACCTTCGCTGCGTCTACTGCATGCCGGCGGAGGGGATAGAATTCCGCCCTCCGGAAGAGCTGCTGCAGGACGATGAGCTGCTGCTGCTGGTGAGGGTCGCCGCCGAGCTTGGGGTGACCAAGGTGCGCCTGACGGGCGGGGAGCCGACGGTCCGACCCGGCCTTGTGGAGCTCGTCCAGGAGATCAGCGGCATCAGCGGCATCGAAGACATTGCCATAACGACCAATGGCCTGCTGCTGGAGCACTTAGCGGCGCCGCTGGCCGAGGCCGGCCTGCGGCGGGTCAACGTCAGCCTCGACACCATGGATCCCGGCAAGTTCCACCGGATTACTCGCGGCGGGCGTGTGGAGAAGGTGCTGGCAGGCATCGCCGCCGCGGTAGCCGCGGGACTGGCGCCGATCAAACTGAACGCCGTGGTCGTGCGCGGGTTCAACGAGGACGAGGTCGTCTCCCTGGCCGCACTGACGCTGGAGCATTGCTGGGAGGTACGATTCATCGAGATGATGCCGTTTGGCAGCGTGGGGGACTTCGCCGAGGCCGGCGTGGTGAAGTCCGAAGAGACGATGGCGAAGATCGAGGCCGCCCTGGGGCTCCTCACTCCCCTTGACCTCTCGGGCGAGGACCCGGCACGGACATACCGGCTGGCGGGCGCCCCGGGAACGCTCGGGTTCATCAGCCCGGTCAGCCAACCGTTCTGCGCGAAGTGCGGTCGGCTGCGGCTCACTGCGGACGGCCGCTTGAGGCTGTGCCTCCTGCGGGACGACGAGGAGGACCTGCTCACCCCGCTACGCAACGGCGCCTCCTACGAAGAGATCAGGGAGATCTTCCGCGCCGCGGCCTTCCGGCGGCCCTTCGGGCACGCCCTGGCCGAGAAGATGTTCCCCCAAGCCAGGGTCATGATTCAGATCGGCGGCTAGGCCCTATTGTCTCCGTGCGCCAACCGTGCGGATGAGTGGACAGGCAAGCGTCACCTGAATCCCGTGGAGAGAGGGTGTCATCCATTGTATCTGATGCGCTTCTCCTACGATCTGTTGCCAGCCAACCGTGAGAAGGCGGTGGCCCTGATCCGACGTGACGTGGAGGCAGCGAAGGCCCGGGGCCTGAAGGCGCGGCACACGGGGGCGAGGAGAAGCTGCGTTGCAGGCGAAAAGCGTTGCTCATGAGATTCGCCCCGCTATGCGCCGGGCATTAGCGTACAGCGCGAGCGACCGTCTTTGGCGCTGACAACCAGAATCGGGGCAACAATTCCACCGGGCGGATGTCCCGCGGGACGCACCTACAAGCCCTAGGAGATGTGGCACGAAGCCAGGGCGATCTGCGTTCAGCTCAACTTTCGGGTCGTACAACCCTTTGGTCTCGAACGCAAAACCGGAGCTCCCTCTTGGGGGTTGGCGTGCCCCGCCGTCAGTAGATATGGCACTGGCTGATGGCGGTCTGGGTACAGCTCGCAGCCCCGAAAGAGGGTCAGAGGACTCCGTTCGGCCGCGACAGCCACCAACGGCTGAAACCCGCGTCACGACTGAATCTGAGCCGGAGAGTTCGTGCGAGGCTTAGGAGTCCCCTGCTCTATCCACTGAGCTACGGGCCCGCACGGAAGGACCGTCAGGTGGATTCTATCACGCCGGGAC
>Ga0209342_10004375_pt1 | contig 14715 bp, 15 predicted proteins | sample RifCSP16_2_FD_184023 | JGI IMG/M metagenome (GOLD analysis project Ga0209342, IMG submission 184023) | Soil microbial communities from Rifle, Colorado - Rifle CSP2_sed 16_2 (SPAdes) (version 2) | ecosystem: Environmental > Terrestrial > Deep subsurface > Rock core/Sediment | place: Rifle... | reverse complement strand
TGGCAATACGGGCGGTGTGCGGCCAAACCCGCCGCCGAGGGAGTTCAGAATTAAGCTTACCGGGTTGGCAACTTGGCGCGCTTGTTGCCGAGACCGCACTGGTCGATCTTGTAGAGGAGGGCCTTGTAACTGATCTTGAGGAGCCGCGCGGCTTCAGTCCGGTTCCAGTGCACTTGCTCCAGCACCTGCCGGATCGCCGCCCGTTCGGCCTCGCGCGCTGCATTCCGCGCGATCTCTTTCAGGTCCAAGTCCGTGAGAACGTCGGCCGACGCGTCAGCAGCGCGGGAGCTTTTGACGGGCTGCGCCTCGGACTTGTTCCCGAGGGCGTCCAGGACCAGCTTTTCGTTTCCCAGCAAGACAAGCCGCTTGACGTAGTTCTCCAGCTCTCGGATGTTTCCGGGCCAATGGTGCTCCATGAGCCGGGCCATGGTCTCGGCCGACAAGGGACTCTGGCGATTGAACTGCTCGTTGAACTTCTTCAAAAAATAAGCCACGAGGATGGGGATCTCCTCCCGACGCTCTCGCAGTGGCGGCACAGTGATGTTCACCACGTTCAGGCGGTAGTAGAGGTCCTCCCTGAACTGGCCGCCGGCGACGGCAGCTTCAAGATCCCTGTTCGTCGATGAGATGACACGCGCATTGACCCGAATGAGTTCCCGTCCTCCAAGCCTGGAGAACTCGCTGTCTTGGAGCACGTGGAGCAGCTTTGCCTGAAGCCCGAGCGGCAGCTCTCCGATCTCATCGAGAAAGATCGTGCTCATGTGCGCGAGCTCGAATTTGCCGGGTTTCCGGGTGTAGGCGCCTGTAAACGCGCCCTTCTCGTGGCCGAAGAGTTCGGACTCAAGCAGCTCCGAGGGCAAGGCCGCGCAGTTGACCTTGATGAGTTGTTTTTCGTGCCGGTTGGATGCGTAATGAATCGCCCGCGCGACCACTTCTTTCCCCACTCCGCTCTCGCCCTGAATCAGCACGGTCGCGTTCGTGTCGGCAATCTGCTCGATCGTCTCTTTGATGGCGAGCATCTTCGGGCTATGGGTGAAAAGCGTCTCGTATTCCTCCAAATACTTCGAACGATCCCGGTCGGTCTGTTTCCGGGATTGGGCCGGGTCTCGGTACGAGGCACCCTGCCGTAACGCGTGCTCGATCGCGGTCTTCAGTTCGTCGAATTTCACCGGCTTGGTGAGGAAATTCGCGGCGCCGCTTTTGATCGCGCTAACGACCACCGGAACCTGCCCGAATGTCGAGAGAACAATAATCTGGCTATCGGACGGCTCTTCGCGGATCTTCGCGATCACCTCGAGACCGTCCATATCGGGGAGCAGCAAATTGAGGAGCACCAGGGAGGGTTGGAGACCTCGGAGGACGGTCAACCCTTCATTTCCAGTATGGGTGACCACAGGGTAATAGCCGAGCCTCCGCACCATTTCGGCAAGGTTCTCGCTCCCGGCGGCATCGCCATCAATAATCAAGATCTGTAAGTCTGGCATTTTCTACAGTCCGGTGCTCATCTCTTGCTTTGTTGTACAGTCACGCGCACTCACCGAGGTCTGCGTCAATCCGCGTCGACATTTTTGGCTAGGATCAGACATCGTTAGAGGGAGTATCGGTACTAACATGAAAAAAGATTGATTGTTTTTTCATGCTCTATGAGGGGCCGGTACACTCGGTTTCGCCTATCATCAGTGCCCGTTTGAAAAAATTGCTGCCTCGCCCGGGGTGAATCCGGGTTTGCTCACGGCTGGCTGCCCAGCCGGGGAGCGCGCCCCGGGACCCCCCTAGCAGGATGCTGAAAAACCCGTGTGAGCCGCAGGCTGCTCAAAAAGGTCCAGATGCAAGGCGGCGAGGAAGCGAGGAGTGAGACATACTTAGATGTACGTTGCAACGACGAGCGACGAAGCCAACGCCGCAGATGGGCCTTTTTCAGCAGCCTGCTCTAGTTGAGGCCCGCACAGGCAGAGAACTGCCACTCAAATGGACGCGCCTCAATAATTCAAATTCCAAATCTTCGCCTAAGGTTTACAGGTGTAGTGTCGATACCTTCGAAAACGGTCTTAGCTTGACTTGCCTGGGGCTGAGTCGAGATAATACACACATTCAGATTCAGACCGTTCAGGAACAGGAGTGGTGATGAAGATCTTGGTAGTGGATGACGAGCCAGAGGTCGCTGAAGTTATTGCAGAGTCCGTGAGAATTCAGGGACACGAGACGGTCATTGCCCATGACGGCCAAGGGGCGCTGGATATCCTTGGAACCTTTAGTCCGGATGCGGTTTTTCTGGATCTCGTCATGCCCGGCCTGACTGGGCTGGACGTGCTTCAGCAGATCCGTCAGAGGTATCAGGAGCTTCCGGTCATTATTATCTCGGGCCGGGCCACCGCCGCTCAAGTGGCTGAAGCCAAGCGGCTTGGGGTCACGGATGTGGTTGAAAAGCCTTTTGCGCTCAAGCATTTGAGCGAAGCGCTTTCCGATCTCGATCAGCAGTAGTCCGTCACTCGTTTCTCCCCAAGATTTTCCGCGCCGTCCTATCAGCGTTTTAACCCGATCACTACGGCTGGTACTGGCCTCCCAGCGTAGGAATTCCGAACTTCCTCACCCAAGACTGGTCTTGGGCTCCCGCCCGGAGATCGAAAAACACTGCTGCGTCTTTAAGTTACGCTTTACTTCCTTGCGAGTTTTGCAGGATCGTAATGGTCGTTCCGCGCCGAGGCTTTCCTCCTAATGGAATTCCGCTATGTTCCCGATAGTCTTGAAGAGCCGATGCGAATCGTTATTGTCGAGGATGATCCGAACACAGGTGCCATCTTCGAGGACTCCCTGAGCCTCGACGGGCATGAGGTTCAGCGGTTCACAGTGGCGATCGATGCCCTCTCGTATATCCTCTCGGCCCCGCCGGACGTCATTATTCTTGACTTGCGACTGCCCTCGCTCGATGGGGTGTCCTTTCTCGAACGATTGTGGTTACTCCAGCAAGACATCCCAGTAGTTGTGGTATCCGGACACGTCACTCCAGACACGCTCTCAAGATGTCTCGAGCTGGGGGCAATCAAGGTCCTCAGCAAGCCAGTGGTGCTGGATACACTCAGCGAGACGATCGCGACCATCCCCGCAAGGCGCCGCAGCCAGCCAACAATTTTTTAGTCTGGTTCGACGGCATGGTGCCGCGAGCCGACCTCCTACATCCCGTTTACGTTTGCCCCTTACTGAAGTTCCCGCTTTCCGGCGTTGGGAGGTTGGAAAGGCCCTGTGGACCGATTCATTCCACCGGGCAGCTGACCGCTTCCGTTCAAGGGTAGTGATCCTTCATCGAGATCACTTTCTCGCCAGGGTACTGCGTATGTCTCTGTCGCGCTTAGCCAGATACCTTCCCGCACCTCCAGCTGCGCTTCTCTGAGCCGTTCGAAGAGCCGCGTTTTCGTCCGCTCTCGCCACCCGATTGAGGGCACCATTCCGACGAAAACATACTTGAGCTCCAACAGGATCGGGGTTGAACCCTGGGCTCCTGTATAGATCGCGGGGGCGGTGAAAACGAACTCCACCTCCCGATCTGAGAATAGTATGGCTTTGACCCCGTACCCTTGACACTCCTGAATAAATCGGGGTAACGAGGGTGCGACGAGTTTGAGCATGGGCCTCCTGGCACCAGTCGAGATCGACGACAATATCGGCAAAAATCGGCGCATTCTTGAGGGCGCCGTGACAATCACGGGAGCCGGCGGTTTACTCCTGAAGTTCCATTCAATACCCGACGATTGAAAAGAGGCCAACGGCCTCATCACCAAGCTTGACATATATTTCATGACACTCCAGTTCGTTGTCGTTTACCGATCGAAGATTGGTTTCCCTTGCATCGGCTGTGTCAATCTGAGATCATAAAACTGTGCCTATAAAGGAGGCGTCTCCGATGATGCGTGTTTGGGGCGCAGTCATAGTGGTGATCGCGTTGCATTGGACGCCGTCAGCTTTTGCCCAGGCTCCACAGGGGCAGTCGTCTCAGGGGCAGATGGAGATTGGTGTTGCTCGGCCGCAGCCGACAGCTCCGCCCCTGGCTCCTGAACTCATTCGACCCGAGCGCCCGGAGGGGACGACAGGCATTCGGGAAGAGCAGTACTACCCGGAAAAGATTCGCACCCGGCACGATCCGGCGTTTCTCCGGCCTTTCACGGGGACGTTTTCTACGGGGCCAAAGTCTGAGGCCCGGGCTGGGTTAAGTCTCTGGACCTCACCGATTCACGGGGCGAGCATCCACAGCGAGACCGGCGGAGTTGCGGCCTTTGGGTTTAGCCTCGTGTGGGATCAGCCCCCCTCCGGAGAAGCCAAGCCGGAGGGCCGACAATAGCCGTCTCCGCGATCCCTCGGGTCGCCAATTCTTCGTCTCCCCCTCCTGTTTCCATATCTTCGCGAGAAGGGATATCGAGTCGCCGATGCCATATCTGAAAGGCAACCTACACACGCACACGCGGCTTTCCGATGGAAGCCGCAGCCCGGAAGAAGTCATCTTCAGATACCGCGCGATGGGATACGACTTTTTGGCGATTACGGACCACAAGGAGATGATTCCCCCAGAGTATTGGTATCGGGTCTCCCCGCAGGATGACGGCTTGCTGATTCTGGTGGGAGTGGAAATCGACGTGAAGCCGCTCGGCCAGCACGTGAACAAGATTGGCGGCGACTACGAAACCCTTTACACGCTGAACCACCCGGCTCGTTATCGGTTGTCGCTCGAGGACACGCTGAAGCGGATCGAGGTGCTGACCACCAATGGGTTTCCGATCCATGCGGTCGAGACCACCGACAAGGGCACGTACCATTCGCTGTATAACGTGGATGGGATCTCGCTCCCGAAGATCGCGACCGACGATGCGCACCACGATAGCGAATTTGGGCGAGCGTGGATCGAAGTTGAGGCGCAGCGAAAGCCTGACGCAATCCTGAAAGCGATCAAGGCCGGCAACTTCCGGTTGGGCTTCTCCCCGGAGAACGAATCGTACCCCAGGACCATCTAGTCTAGTGCAGGCTGTTCAAAAAGGTCCAGCTGCAAGGCGGCGAGGAAGCGAGGAGTGAGACGTACTTGGATGTACGTTGCAACGACGAGCGACGAAGCCAACGCCGCAGATGGGCCTTTTTCAACGGCCTGCTAGTGCCGCCCCTTCGAGTCGCGGCCTCCCCCCCTGAGCCACCCGGCCTCATTCCACAAGGGTCGCCTCTGAAAAGTAGACCAGCCCGCTCGTCCCGTCGACCGACACCCGGGAGCTGGGAGGGATCTGTCGGGTCGCCTGGCGCACACCGAACACAGCCGGAATTCCCCGCTCGCGCGCGAGCGCTGCGAGGTGGGACGTGCTACCGCCCAATTCGGCGACGATCCCCGCGACCTGGCCGAGGATTAACGAGAGCGAAGGCCCCGGCACTCGCGTGACCAGGATGTCTCCCAGCTTGACAAGATCGAGCTCATTCTCCGAGCGCGCGACACACGCGGGACCGGCTGCCCAGCCGCGAGCAACAGGCTGGCCCTGAAGGGGAGGGTGGCTGCTCCGAACCTGACGTGCCGCGCGTCTTGGCGCGATGATTGTCGGTCTGGCTTGAACTTGAAGGAGATGGATGCCGTCGGTATCGAGCGCCCACTCCACCTCGACTGGCGATCCCAGGCAGTGCTCTACGTTCAAGACCAGCCGCGCGATGGCAAACATCTCCTCCTCACTCAAGCACAGCGCGCTGACTGATTCCGGCTCCACGCTTTGCCACCGGGCTCCCGTTCCGCCCGGACAGACCATTCGGCGTTCTTTATAACCAACCTCCACAGATTCGAGCGCCAGCGGCTCGCGCCGCAGCGCATAGCGGTCAGGGATCACTTCGCCCTGGGCCAGTGCCGCACCAAGTCCCCAGGCCGCGGTCAGCGCGATCTGTCCGTTGTCGTCCACGCTCACACCGCCGCCGGCGACGCGGGCCGTGATCAATCGCTGCACCAGAAGCGCGACAGCGGTTCCTGACGGATCGTCGCCACGCTCCCGGCTGTATTGCGCCGCTCGTGCCGACCAGAGAGAGGCCCAGCAGGCTCGGACCGCTATCGCCAGATCGTCAGGCCCCACCACGCCGAGCAGCGTCTCGAGTTGCCCAGCGTACGAAGCTGAGACGCTGCCCTCATGAAGCGCGGAAGAGCGCACCGCCACGCGCGGGCCATGTGCCGAGACGAGACGGTCGTACGCGCGGTAGAGGCGCTCAGCGGTCTGGGTGTCGAGCGGCGTCTCGAGCAGACCAAGGCGAACCCGTCGCGAGAGGTGTCGCGCCTCATGCTCGCTCGCCTGCGCGACGCATCTCGCGACGTCTTCTACGCCAGCGGCAGCGAGGTGTGCCCGGTAGGCGTCGGCGCTTAGGCAGAAGCCGTCGGGCACGGGAAGCCCGGCAGCCAGGAGTGTCGCCAGCCCGGCGGCCTTGGAGCCTACCCGTCCCCTGTCCCGGGCATCGAGCGCGTCGAGTGACAGCACCGGATCGGCACCGAGAGCGAATTCGGCCATCTCACTCCACGACCGTGATCTCGGCCACCGGGAAGGTGGAGATGATCTCGATCCCATTCTCATTGACGATCAGCATCTCTTCGATCCTCACGCCCCACTCGTACTTCTTCCCGTGCTGGGTCTCCAGCGCGAAGACCATCCCAGGGCGGATCTCGAGCGGGTGTTCGAGCGACCAGATGCGAGAGATGACGGGCTGATCGTACTGCGCGAGACCGAGACCATGGCCCCAGAGGTTCGCCGCAGCCTGGTCCTCCTCCTCGTATCCCCACGCCTCTTTGGCCGAAGGCCATTGGAGCGCGATATCGCGAGTCGTGACGCCGGGCCTGACGGCATTGATGGAGTCGTAGAGCCACTTGAGCGCGATGGCGTAATAGTCCTTCATCTCTTGGGTCGGCTGCTTGCCCACGCAGTAGGTGCGGTAGTAGCACGACTTGTAGCCGTTCCAGGTGAGTGCCGCCAGGTCCATGAAGACGATCTCCCCCGGCCTGATGATCCGGTCGGAGAAGTTGCGCCAGTTCGGCCAGGTGTTCGGGCCTGAGGAGACGATCACGTCCTCCACGTCCTCCATGCCGGGGATGTTATAGAGATACTCCATGATGTGCGCGGTCACCTGGTTCTCGGTCAGCCCCGGCTTGAGGAAGCGCATGCACTCCCAGTGCGCGGCGTCGCCGATAGCGCCCACGATGCGCAAACACTCTTGCTCGTCAACGTTCTTGATCGCCCGCGCCTCCATCATCGGGGTCATCCCATCGACCCATTTGATCTTCGCCTCCTGAAAGGCATTGAGCATGTTGATGTCGATGAAGTCGACGCCGAGCGCCTTGTCAGCGACATCGTAGCGCTTCATCTCCTTCACGATCGCGTCGGTGAACTTCTTCACCTGCTGCTTCGACGCTGGGCCAGCGGCGCCCTTGATCCACGCGTACGACCAGCGGATGTTCTCTTGAGGGATCCATGGCGCGTGGCGCTGGATCTGAAAGCCGATGTCCCCCTGCTCGAAGAGGACCGGCGCGCCGTCGCCGCAGAGGAGCGCGTAGCGCAGGCCGGGCTTGAGCCGGTTCCAGCCCGGCGTCAGCGTGCTGGTCACGTAGCGGACATTCTCGTCGTACATGAGCAACATCGCCCCGAGATTGTGCGCCTTCATCCTCTCGCGCGCCCTCTCGAGACGGTACTTTCTCAGCCGATCCCAGTTGATGCGCTGCTGCCAGTCCACGCCGACCGTGCCGAAATTAGCCATTCTCGCTCTCCTTATTACAGCGCGGGGCACCCGGCCCTTGAGGCCGTCGGTGTCAAGGGCGCGCCCGCGCTCATGCCAAGATTTAGGGATCAGGCCGTGCCCCGCCCGGGCGCGCTGTCATCACGAACAATTCACGCTGCTTCGAGATCAACTGTAAATCTCCGGGTTGTAGAGATTCGGCGGCCGCCGGCCCTCGATGACCGCCGCGATGTTCTCAACCACGATGGCGGCGATTCGCTCGCGCGTGTCGAGCGCGGCGCTCCCGAGATGGGGGGTCAACACAACGTTCGGCAGGTTCAGGAGCCCCGGCTCCACCAGCGGCTCATGCTCGTAGACGTCGAGCGCCGCGCCTGCGATCTGCTTTGCCTCCAGCGCTCTGACCAGAGCCTTCTCGTCCACGACGGGGCCGCGCGCGGTGTTCACGAGGAACGCGGATGGGCGCATGAGGCCAAGCTCCCGGTGGCTGATCAAGTGGACGGTCTCCGGGGCTAAGGCGACATTGACAGAGACAAAGTCCGATTCCCTCAGAAGATCGTCCAGACTTCGGTACGTGACGCCAAGTGAAGACTCTCTGGCTCCATCCAACCGAGAGCGCTTCGTGTAGAGGATTCGCATCCCGAAGCCGTGCGCCCGCCGGGCGACGGCTTCCCCGATCTGACCGAGACCGATGATCCCCAAGGTTTTGCCGTGCACCCCGCGTCCCGCGAAGTGCATCGACTGGCTGCCTGGGAAGACGCCGGCCCGGAGGGCCAGGTCAGCTTCCACGACCCGGCGGGCCACTGCCAGCAGGAGCGCCCAGTGGAGGTCTGCGGTCGCCTCGGTGACCAGAGGCGGGATTGTCGTCACAGGGATGCGCCGCGCTGTTGCGCTTGCCACGTCAATCCCTGCGGGAATGATCGCCATGGAAGCGATCAGCTTGAGATTCGGGCTCGCGTCGATCACCTCGGCGTCCGCGCGGTCGTGGAGCAGGCAGAAGAGGTAATCGTTCCGCTCGAGCGCCGCCACCATCTCAGGCTTCGTCACGATGTGCGCCGAATCGGGATTGAGCTCCACCACCCCCAGCTCGCGGAGCCGAGCCAGCGCGTTCTCCGGGATGGGTTGGGTGACATAAATTCTGGGGCCTGCAGGCCCTCCCCGTGCCATTGGTACGCGCTATATTCTGAGCGCCTTCAGGCGCCCGTCGACCACCCCACTGCCGCGTTGAGCTTCGCCGTGCTGATCCCATCCGCGCGGTTCGGGAATGATCGGTTTCGAACGAGAGCGCATCGCGCTCTCAGATGCGGTGGGCGAGTACTTCGGGGTTCACGGGGGAACGGGGCGGCTCGCCTTTGAGGGCTCGGGCCACCTCGTCCGCGGCCTTGGTCTGAAGCTCTATCACAGATTCGCGGGAGTAGAAGGCGAGGTGAGGGGTGAGGATGACGTGAGGCGCGCGCCTCAGCGGGTGGTCAGGAGGAGGCGGCTCGACACTCGTCACGTCAAGGCCAGCGCCGCCCAGCCGACCCGCTGCCAGCGCCGCAGCAAGAGCCTGCTCGTCAACGATTCCACCACGCGATGTGTTAATGAGGAGCGCCGTTGGCTTCATGAGCGCCAGCTCGCGCTCGCCGATCAGGTTGCGGGTCTCAGGCGAGAGTGGCACGTGAATCGACAGCGCGTCAGCTTCAGCAATCAGTCTGTCGAGGTTGACGGCTTCCGCGCCTTGGCTGGCGATCAGCTCTGGCTTGAGATACGGATCATACGCCAACACCTTCATTCCGAGCGCCTGGACCTTCGACGCGAGCGCTCTGGCGATCTTGCCAAATCCAAGGAGACCCAGTGTCTGCCCGCAAAGTCGGCGGACCTCTGCGTGAGCCTTAACGTTCCAGGCTCCGCTCTTCACCGCCATGTCGGCGACGACGACCTGACGCGCGAGAGCGAGGAGGAGGGCCAGCGCGTGGTCGGAGACCTCACCCACGCAGTAGTCGGGGACATTGGTCACCAGGATCCCGGCCTTGCTCGCGGCGGCCAGGTCCACGTTGTCCACGCCGATGCCTAGCGCGCGATGATGCGGCAGCGCTTCAACGACTCGATCACCCGCGCCGTCATCTTCGCGTAGCAGTTCAGGACAGCATCCGCATCCTGGGCCAGCGCGATGATCTCGTCTTCTGAGCGGCACTGCGCAGGGCGCAGCTCCACGCCCAGCGGGGCCAGCACCCGTTGCTCGGGCTCCAAAGAAGGGAAGACGTAGTCTGTGATCGCCACCACGAAGCTCATTGCGCACTCCTAGATCGAGCAAGGGCATCTTGTTATCGTTGAGTTCAATCCACCGGCATGCCGGCCATTCGTTCCAACGTTGTGATGATTGAGGCCAGGTCCTCACCTCCTCGGCCTGAGGCGGTCGTGGCGCGGCAGAGCTGTTGAGCGATTCTTGTCAGCGGCAGCGCCACGCCGAGGCGCTGCCCCTCCTCCAGCATCAGATCGAAGTCCTTCAAGAAGAGATCGACCTTCATCTGTGGGTCGAACTGGTGGCTCGCCATCAGCGGGCCTCGAACCTCGACCACCTTTGAGCTGGCCGCGCTCTCTCTAAATATCTCAAGCAGCAGAGCCGGAGCCAGGCCGCCCTTTGCTCCGAGCACGAGCGCCTCTGCGAGCGCCGCGGTGTTGATCCCGAGCAGGAGGTTTGTGACAAGCTTCGCGAGCGAGGCCATGCCGGCATCGCCCACGTGGAGCGTCTTCTTGGCGATCGCGTCGAAGAGGGACCGGCAGGCCTCGGCCACGCCGCGGTCGCCGCCGACGAAGATCGCGCAGTCTCCGCGCGCCACCATCGCGCTCGTCCCGCTCACGGGCGCGTCGAGGAACCCTAGCCCCTTGGCTGACGCGGCCTTGGCCAGGCGGCGCGTCAGCTCGGGGGAGATGGTGCTCATCTGGATCAAAGCGGCGCTGCGCGGGGCGGTCTCGATCAGGCCCCCCGCGCCCAGGAGCACTGTCTCGACGCTCTCGAGCGACGGCAGGACCGTGAAGACCGCATCAGCATCTGCCGCGGCCTCGGCAATGCTCTCCGCCGCGATCAGTCCCTGGGCCTGGAGCGCCTTGACCTGCTCGGGGCGCGTGTCATAGCCCTTCACGTCAAATTTCCCTTTGAGAAGGCGCGAGGCGATCGCGCCTCCAAGAAGCCCGACTCCGATGATGCCGATCCGTTTCATTCCCGTGAACCTTCTAAGATGTCGGATCTCGGATGTCAGATCTCAGTCGGTTCGAACTTCCGACGTCTGACCCTTGACACGCCAGTGTCAAGGGTCATCTGACATCCACTCTGACATCTGTGATCTGAACCGTTACAGTCCGAGATACCGCGACTTGATCTCCTCGTTCTCCCAGAGCGCGGTCGGCGAGGAGGTGTGGACAATTCGACCGCGCGAGATCACGTGGACTTGGTCGGCCAGGCTCAGCGCCAGCGGGAGGTTTTGCTCGACCAGGAGAATCGAGAGCCCACGCGATTTGAGCTCGCTGATCACGCGGCCCACCTCGCGGACGAGCAGTGGAGCGAGCCCTTCGGTTGGCTCGTCCATCAGCAGCAGCTCGGGGTTGGTCATCAGCGCGCGGGCGAGCGCCCCATAGGAGATGCCGTTGAAGGTTTGAGCGACCCAGAACTCCACGGCGCTTCACTCGTCTCGGCGCGGCACGGGTATGGCGTCAAAACCAAAGTCTGGCGGAACGTGCGGATATTGGGGCGAAAGCATTCTAGTCTGGTCCGGGGAGGCGGCAGATCCCGACCCATTGGAACGTCGGGCCACCCTTTGGTACCATCGCACCCTCTCCTTGTCAATGGCAAAGGGGTCGAGGTAGCATCGGACTGTTGAGAAGGCTGACCCATAATCCGGAATATAAGGAGAGGCTCATGGTGTTCCCGCGCGACCAGATCCCGTACTCGGCCATGCCAGACCGTCCCCCGCTTCGACTTCCCAAGTCAGCTCGGGTCGTGGTGTGGACCATCGTCAACGTGGAAGAGTGGGAGATCGAGGGGCCGCTGGCACGCACCGTCCTGCCCCCACCGGGGGGGACCCCGCTTGTCCCGGATATCCCGAACTTCGCTTGGTTCGAATATGGAATGAGGGTCGGGTTCTGGCGGCTGAAGTCAGTGTTGGACAAGCACCGGATCAAAGCGAGTCTTTCCGTTAACGCTTCAGTCTGTCACTCCTACCCCAGAATCGCCCAGGCAGCGAAAGCAGCCGGGTGGGAGTTCATGGGCCATGGGTTTATTCAGAAGCCGATGCACCTGGTGACAGACCAGCGCGAGACGATCCGGAAGTCTATCGAGGTGATTCGCGAGTTTACCGGCAAAGCGCCGGTCGGGTGGCTCGGGCCGGGGCTCACCGAGACCCATGAAACGCTCGATCTCCTGGCCGAGGCCGGGCTGCAGTATGTCGCCGACTGGGTGAACGATGACCAGCCCTACGAAATCAAGACACGGGCAGGGACACTGGTCTCTCTTCCGTATACGGTGGAGCTGAACGATATCCCGATCATGGTCCTTCAGCACCATGAGGCGGAAGAGCTATTCCGACGCGCGCGCGATCAGTTCGAGACGCTCTACGCTGAGGGAGCGAAGAGCGCGCGTGTGATGGCGATCGCGGTGCACCCTTACATCAGTGGAGTGCCTCACAGGATCAAATATTTCGACCGGATTTACAGCTACCTCAAAAAGAAGAAGGGCGTCCTCTTCTGGACAGGCGAAGAGATCCTGCGCTGGTACCAAAGCCGCCGCCGCTAACAGCCAACTCGCCGGCCCCACTCCGTCCTCGAGGCGATTCCCCTCACCGGCTCGCGCCGTGTTGCGGCGTGCTCATCTCGTGTGCTACTCTCGCGTCGCCTCTTCTTTGAGAACGTGGGGTGCCATCAATGACAACCATACGAATCGGCCACAGCCCGGATCCGGACGACGCGTTCATGTTCTATGCGATCGCCCATCGGAAGGTGGATGCCGCCGGATTCGCGGTCGAGCACGTCATGGAGGAGATCGAGTCGCTCAATCGACGAGCGTTAACTGGTGAGCTTGAGGTGACAGCGATCTCGGCCGCCACGTACGTCCTCCTTGCAGACCGCTACCGAATCCTCGATCCTGGAGCGTCCATGGGGCTGGGGTATGGCCCCATCCTTGTGGCCCGTGAGCCGATGCCGCCCAATGAGATCGCGCAGCGCGTCGTGGCGATTCCGGGGAGCCACACGACAGCCGCGCTGCTCCTTCGTCTCTGTTGTGGCGACCCTCCGGTCATCGAAGTGCCGTTCGACAAAATTCCCACGGCCGTGCTGGAAGGACAGGCCGACGTCGGGCTGTTGATTCACGAAGGGCAGATCACGTATCAGACAATGGGCCTGACGAAAATCATGGATCTCGGCGAGAAGTGGCGCGAGGAGAGTGACCTGCCGATCCCCCTCGGAATCAACGTGGTGCGCAGGGACCTGGATGAGACCGTCGCCCGCGCGCTCTCCCGGGCCCTGCGAGAGAGCATTCTCTATGCTCAGGCCCACGTCGATGAGGCGCTGGAGTACGCGATGCAGTTCGGCCGGGGGATCGACCGGGAGACCTGCCGCCGCTTCGTCCTCATGTACGTGAACGACTATACCGTGACGCTCGGCGAGACCGGTCGCCGTGCCCTGGAACATCTCTATCGCCAGGCCTTTGCGCGCAAGCTGATTCCGCAAATCCCGCTGATCGACCCGATATGAAGTGAAACGTGACGTGTGAAGCGCAAAGCGCAAAGCGTCTTCACTTGTTCGGGGCGTCCCCCACGCTGATTTCTGCGGGAGCGCGGGCGTGCCCTTGACACCGACAGCGTCAAGGGCCGGGTGCCCGCGCTGTAATCAGAAGTTCCGGAGGATTTCGTAGGTCGTGGTACGTTGGGCCGGGGTGAAGCCGGCCTCGCGGATCAACGCGCAGATCTCGTCGACCGTCGTGGTGTTCACGAAGTCAGCGGCCTTGTGGACGTTCTCTTCGAACAGCGTGCCGCCGAAGTCGTCAGCCCCGAAGTGAAGGGCAACCTGCCCCGCGCGCTTACCTTCAGAAAACCACGACGCCTGGATGTGAGGAAAATTGTCGAGGTAGAGGCGGGAGAGCGCGAGCATTCGAAGGTACTGATTCGGGCCTTGGTAGGACTTGATCCATTTCTCCAGCAAGGTGTTGCCCGGCTTGAACGACCAGGGCACAAACGCGGTGAAGCCGCCCATTTCGTCCTGAAGGTCACGAATCGCGTCGAAGTGATCCAGAATATCCTCGGGCTGCTCGACGTGGCCGTACATCATCGTCGCAGTGCTCTTGAACCCGAGCCGGTGGGCCTCGCGGTGAACGGAAAGCCACGCATCTGGCCCGCCCTTCTTCGGCTCGATCCGCTTTCGCACCCGCTCCGAGAGGACCTCGGCTCCGCCCCCGGGGAGCGTGTACTGCCCGGCCTCTTTCAGTTTCTGTAGGACCTCACGCACCGTCAGTCCTGCGACTTGGCCCATCGTCTGGATTTCCGAAGCGGTAAAGAAGTGAGGGGTGACCGAGCGGAAACGCCGGCGGGTCTCTTCGACCAGCGCGAGGTAGTAATCAAGTGCGATGGCCGGATTGTGGCCGCCCTGAAGCAGCACGGTTGTCGCTCCCTGTGCGTGGGCGGCCTCGACCTTCTTCAAGACCTCTTCGACAGTGAGCGTGTAAGCCTCAGGGTGTCCTGGCTTGCGGTAGAAGGCGCAGAACTGGCAGTCAGTCACGCAGATGTTGGTGTAGTTGGGGTTGGAGTCGATGACGAAGGTGACGATCTTTTCCGGATGGCGCGTGGACCGAGCGATCTGAGCGAGCTGTCCCAGCTCGAGGAGCGGCGCCTCGGTGAGAAGCCAGAGCCCTTCGTGACGGCTCAACCGTTTTCCGGCCTCGACGCGCTCTCGAACCTCGTTCAGCATTTCAGCGCTCCAGAAGATCGAGGAGGCGGCTGAACTCGCTCACAGCCTTCTCCTCCTCGG
>Ga0209342_10004374_pt1 | contig 14718 bp, 11 predicted proteins | sample RifCSP16_2_FD_184023 | JGI IMG/M metagenome (GOLD analysis project Ga0209342, IMG submission 184023) | Soil microbial communities from Rifle, Colorado - Rifle CSP2_sed 16_2 (SPAdes) (version 2) | ecosystem: Environmental > Terrestrial > Deep subsurface > Rock core/Sediment | place: Rifle... | reverse complement strand
CAAACATCCATGCGGGCAGCGGTATCGGCGGGATCAGCAGCATGATGATCCGCTTCGGAAAGCAGATGCCATAAGCGAGCAATAGCCCAAACACGCCGCCGGACGCGCCCACGGTGGGATAGGCGCCGCCGGTGAAATTGGTGGCCAGCAACTGCATGAGTCCGGCCGACAGGACGCTCGCGAAATACAGCTTGAACAGCAACCGGGGTCCCAGCAAGTATTCCATCTCCCGCCCGAACATCCACAGGCCGTACATGTTGAAGGCCAGGTGGGTGAAATTGGCGTGCAGGAACGCATAGGTGACGAGTTGCCAGGGCATGAAGTGGGCTTGCGGCATGAAGCTGGATTGCAGCGGCCACAAGGCGAAGCTGGCGATCAAATCCTCACCGCCGGCGATTTCCAGCAGGTAGCCGGCGATCGTGGCGATAAGGAGAGTTCGAACAGCGGTGGTCATGGTGCGTTTTTTATGGACGATGGCAATTTACGCGGGTCGAGTCAGTCAACGAAGGACCCCGCAGTGTGATACTCCAGGCCAAATGCCTCGGCCACTTTCTTGTGCGTTATTTTTCCATTGATGATATTGAGTCCCTTCAGCAGCGCCGGGGATTCCCTCAGCGCCTGCTGATAGCCGTTGTTCGCCAATTTCAGCACATAGGGCAAGGTTGCATTGGTCAGCGCCAGGGTCGAGGTGATCGGCACGCCGCCGGGCATGTTGGCCACGCCGTAGTGGACGATGCCATCGACGATGAAAGTGGGGTCTTCGTGCGTGGTGGGGTGCATGGTCTCGACGCAGCCGCCCTGGTCGATGGAGACATCGACGATCACCGCGCCCTTGTGCATCGTCTTGAGGTCCTCGCGGCGTATCAATTTTGGCGCGATGGCGCCGTGCACCAGCACCGCGCAGATGACCAGGTCGGCATTGGCGATCTGCTTGAGCAGCGTGTGCCGGTCCGAAAATACCAGTTGCACGTTGGCCGGCATCACATCGCTGAGATAGCGCAGCCGTTCCAGCGATACGTCGAGGATGACGACAGCGGCGCCCAGTCCCGCCGCAATTTTTGCCGCATTGGCCCCGACCACACCACCGCCGAGTATCACCACTCTGCCGGGCGGCACGCCCGGCACGCCGCTGAGCAACATGCCGCGCCCGCCGTACAGCTTCTCCAGATATTTGGCACCTTCCTGCACTGCCATGCGCCCGGCCACTTCGGACATGGGCGTCAGCAGCGGCAGCTCGCCCGAGGGCAGTTCGACGGTTTCATACGCGATGCAAGTGGCGCCGGAGGCGATGTGTGCACGGGTCAGTTGCTCGCTGGCGGCGAAATGAAAGTAAGTGAAGATGATCTGGCCAGGCTTGATGCGCTTCCATTCCGGTGCTATCGGTTCCTTCACCTTGACGATCAGGCCGGCGGCTGCCCAGACTGCATCGGCATCCTTTGCGATCTGAGCGCCTGCAGCCTGGTAGCGCGCATCGCTGAAGCCGCTCCCCCCGCCGGCTCCAGCCTCGACGATGACGGTGTGACCTGCCGATACCAATGCCTCCGCCCCCGCCGGAACCAGCGAGACGCGGTTTTCATTGGTCTTGATCTCTTTCGGTATGCCTATTTTCATTGGTGGCCCCGGTCATTTATGAAGTTGGAATTGCTTATTAAATCGTTCCTACATGGCACCCTACATTTTTCGCCGAGAACAAATTTACCCTGGCGCCCACCCTACGAAACTACACCTGCTCGATGGATTGTGATACAAAACCATCGAATTTGTTGCAAAGGGATAATACTAAGGGTGGGCTATGCCCACCATGCCTGTCCTGAGCGTGTCGAAGTGGTCGGGCCGCTTCGACAGGCTCAGGACAGGCATAGCCCGACCTACATTCTTTGATCGACCTGCTCCGCGAGTTCGTGCAGCGCACGAGCAATCTCCACCCGGTAAGCATAGGGTTCCTGAAGCTGGCGCAGCGCTTCCGGCAGCCGCGCCAGATTGGCCGCCGCGTGGCTGCGGATGTCTGCGAGGGGCGCGGCGGCCGAGAGACGTTTTCCTCCGCGCATCACCGGCATGATCAGCGGCTCGCCCGGCTGCGCATCACCTTCCACGGTCACGATATCCGATGCGATGCGGCCATCGGCATCATAGCTGCGGTATACCTGCTTGCGTCCGGGCCAGGTCTGTTTGCCTTCGGAACGCTTGCGGCGCGGCTTGCCGGCATACTCCTGGAGTTTGTAGGCGCAGTCGAGATAGGGCATGTCGCTCGACGTGTCCATGCGCGTGCCGATGCCGAAACCGTCCACCGGCGCGCCCGAGGAAAGCATGTCGCGCAGCACATACTCGTCCAGATCGCCGCTGGCGAAGATCGTGACATGCCGGAGTCCGCCCATATCCAGGATCTGCCGTACCTGGCGCGCGTGATCGGCAAGATTGCCGGAATCGATGCGCACGCCCTTGATGCGGATGCCGTCAAGTTCGAGCCTGGGTGCAAGCGCCACCACCTTGCGCGCCGCGGCTTCGGTGTCATAGGTGTCGATCAGCAGCACGACGTTGTCCGGCTGGGCATGGGCGAAATGTTCGAAGGCCAGTGTCTCGTCGTCATGCGCCTGCACGAAGGAATGCGCCATCGTGCCGAACAGCGGGATGCCGAACTCCATGCCGGCCTGCACCGTCGCGGTGCCGGTGAAACCGGCAATGTAGCTGGCGCGCGCCGCCAGCAGCCCCGCTTCCGCGCCGTGGGCGCGGCGCAACCCGAAATCCACCAGCAGCTTGTCCGGCGCCACCAGCACGATGCGCGCCGCCTTGGATGCGATCAATGTCTGGAAGTGCAGCAGGTTGATCAGCCGCGTTTCGACCAGTTGCGCCTGAGCGATAGGCGCGGTCACGCGCAGGATAGGTTCGTTCGGGAAGAACACCGTGCCTTCCGGCATCGCGTGCACATCGCCGGTGAAGCGCAGCGCTTCGAGCCGGGCGAGAAATTCCTTGCTGAAACGGCCGGTGGCCGCCAGCCATGCCAGATCTTCCGACGAGAAGTGCACGCCTTCGAGGAATTGCAGCGCCTGTTCGAGGCCCGCCGCCATCAAAAAGCCGCGTCCGGGACGCAGCTTGCGCACGAAGAATTCGAACACCGCGACATCCTCCATGCCGGCATCGTGATAGCCCTGCAGCATCGTGAGCTGGTAGAGATCGGTGAGCAGCACACTATTCGCGGGATTCATTCTGCGACACCTTCCAAGGTGATGCGTTGCGCGCCGAGGCTAACCATTTCTTCTTCGGCGCGCAGCCCGTCACCGGGCTGGACATCCACCGCGCGGATCGCGTCGCACAGCAGCAATACCTGGTAGCCTAAGCGCAGCGCATCGCGCACCGTGTTGAGCACGCAGTAGTCGGTGGCGAGTCCGCCGATATACAACCGGCGGATGTTGGCAGCGTGCAATTGCCGATGCAGGTTCGTGCCCTCAAAACCCGAGTAGGCATCCTGTTCCACCGTGGTCGCCTTGGAAACGATCACGGCAGCAGGCGGCAATTGCAGCGCCGCAGCGAAAGCTGCCCCGCTTGTTTTTGCAATGCAATGCGGCGGCCAAGGCCCACCCTGCGCGCGGAACGAACAGTGCAGTGGCGGATGCCAGTCGCGCGTCGCATACACCGGCAGGTCTTGCTCTGCAAAGATTTCCAGATACCGGTTCAGCACCGGCACCACACTGTCGCCGCGCGGCACCGCGAGGCTGCCGCCGGGCAGGAAATCGTTCTGCACATCGACGATCAGCAGCGCATCGCCGGTTTGTGGGCGGATATCGTTACGATTTTCACTATTCATAACCTGACCCTCGGCTTTTATGTAGGGTGCGTTTCACGCACCATGGTGCGTGAAACGCACCCTACCCTTTGATGCAGATCAGCGGTCTAACCCGCGCCACCTTGCGCGCCAGTCCGGCATGATCGGCCGCATCCACAACCGCGCTGACATCTTTATATGCTCCCGGCGCCTCTTCGGCAACCCCGCGCATCGAAGGGCTGCGGATCAGAATGCCGTGCCCGGCCAGATCGTCGACGACGTGCCGGCCGTTCCAGTTGCGCAGCGCCTGATGGCGGCTCATCGCTCGGCCCGCGCCGTGGCAGGCTGAGCCGAACGCGAGCCGCATGCCCTGTTCCGTCCCGGCCAGGATGTAGGAAGCCGTCCCCATGCTGCCCCCGATCAGCACCGGCTGACCGGCAGCGCGCAATGCGGCGGGCAGATCGGGATGCCCCGGGCCGAACGCGCGTGTCGCGCCCTTGCGATGCACGTAGAGTTTTTTCGGCCGCCCGTCGACCTGGTGTTCCTCCACTTTGCAGGTATTGTGCGACACGTCATACAGCAGCGGCAGCCGCGCCTGCGGCAGTACCTGTGAAAATATCCGGCGCGTCAGATGGGTGAGTATCTGGCGGTTGGCCAGTGCGCAATTGATCGCCGCGCGCATCGCGCCGAGATAATCTTTGCCGAGCGGCGAAGCGATCGGCGCGCAGGCCAGCTCGCGGTCGGGCAGTGCTATGCCATAACCTGCGGCGGCCATCACCATGCGTTTCAAGAATTCTGTGCCGATCTGGTGACCGAGTCCGCGTGAACCGCAATGGATACTGACCAAGATGTCGCCCGCTTGCACGCCGAATGCTGCGGCGATTTCCGGCGCAAACACGTCGGTCACATGCTGGATCTCAAGATAATGATTGCCGGAACCGAGCGTGCCCATCTCGTCGCGCTGGCGTTTTTTGGCCTGCTCGGAAACCTGCGACGGATCGGCGCCATGCATACAGCCGCCCTCCTCGATGCGCTCCAGATCGGCAGCGGTGCCGTAGCCGCGCTCCACCGCCCAGCGCGCGCCGCCGCGCAGCATCGCATCCATTTCCGCGGCTTCCAGCCGGATCGCGCCGGTGCTGCCCATGCCGGCGGGTATCGTGTGATACAGCGCATCCGCGAGCCGCGCCTTGACCGCCTCGATGTCCTCCAGGTGCAGGCCGGTGTGCAAAGTGCGCACCCCGCAGGAGATGTCGAAACCCACTCCTCCCGCCGACACCACGCCGCCCTCATCGGCATCGAACGCAGCCACACCGCCGATAGGAAAGCCGTATCCCCAGTGCGCGTCTGGCATCGCCCAGGATGCCTCGACGATGCCCGGCAGCATCGCGACATTGGTAACCTGCTCGTAGACCTTGGCATCCATCTCGCGCAACAGCATCTCGCTGGCGAAGATCACGCCCGGCACATGCATGTTTCCGAACGGCCTGATGTGCCATTCGAATTCCGATTTGCGTTCGAACAGTGCGAGGTCCATGTATATCTCCGTAATTCATAGCCTTGCATGCTGGCGGTGAGCAACGCGAACCCCAGCCGCTTCGACAGGTTCAGGACAGGCATGTTCGAGGTCACCAAACGCTGGGGTTCGTACCTCACCGCCAGCCTACGCCTGCTACACGTCCACGACACACTGCGCGAGCCAGCCGCCGCCCGGTTGCTGCGCGACCTTGAGTCCGGTATAGGTTGCGCCTTTTATTTCGACCGCAGGGTGATGGTGTGCCACGTCCAGCGCCTCTCCCCATGCCTGAGCGGTGAGACGGCCATCTTCCAGATGCACTTCAAAGCGGCTGAACAACATGTTGCGCGTCGCCATCTCGTAAATCAACACGTTGAGCCAATCGACCAACAGCAACTCGGCATCGGGTGCGGCACAAGAAAGCCGGATCATATTCTTTGCTGCCACGTCCGCCGGATCGGTGATTACCGCCGTCAGCGCCAGCGCAGCCTGCTCGAAAGCCTGCTCGAGCGACGCGCCCAGACCGCGCACGCCGATATCGGCATCATGAGGGAAATGCTCCCAGCGGGCAGTTGCATTCATATCGCATCCTACCTAAAAAATGCAGTTGAAACCCACAAATGGCTCGCCTGAAAGATGAGTTGCATCGAAGGCGCAAGAATCTGCGTGGCAGGCCTCGCCAACAGGTCACACAGTATCATTCCAGCGTGGGGTGGCGCCAGCAGCCGGAACGATCGAAAGTTGGCGCTATGCGACCAGATTAATGGTTACAATTGAAACACCCTCTGTTTTCTGGCGGTACAAAACATGCCTGTCCAAAACCTGTCTCCCGCCGATCTCCGCCTCTCCATCGCTGCCGATGCGCTGGGCTACTCCGATACTTCCGAATTGCTGGAATATCCGCTGCCCTGGATCGGGCAGGAGCGCGCGGAACAGGCTGCCCGCTTTGGTCTGGGGATGGATCAGCCGGACTACAATCTGTTCGTGCTGGGCGAGGTCGGCAGCGGGCGTTCGTCGCTGCTGCGTCACGCGATGCAGGCTGCGGCGGCAAACCGGCTGGCGCCGCCCGACTTGTGTTATCTGCACAATTTCGATGCGCCGGAAAGGCCTCGTGCGCTGCGCTTGCCTGCCGGACAGGGACGCCTGCTGCGTCAACTGCTGGCGCGGATGACAAAATCCCTGCAGACGGAAATACAGCAGCGTCTGGACAGCCAGGATTTCAAGGTCGAGAGCGAGCGCATCGAAAAGGCCTACAAGGCTGAAGAGGCCAAGGCCTACGCCGAACTTGAGGCCTTTGCCGAAGCCCGCAGTTTTACGATGCACCGCGAGACCGGGCACATCCTTTTCACGTTGCTGGGCAAAAAAGGGCGCGCCTATACCGAGGACGAAGTGCTTGCCTTGCCCAAGGAACGTCGCGCCGAGATCGAACGCTACGAGCAGGAACTGCGCGCGGAGATCAGCCGGTATTTCGAAAAGACCCGGCCGATGGAGCGGGCCATGAACGAGGCCTTGGCAGCGCTGCGGCGCCAGGTGGTGAAGCCGGTGCTGGATCACGAACTGCAGGAGATCCGCGTCGGATTGAAGAAGCAGATCAAGGACTCGGTCAAGCTCGGCGCCTATCTGGATCAAGTGGTGCAGGACGTGCTCGACAATCTGGAGCTGTTCAAGGTTTCCGACACCGAGGAGGAGATAAGGCGCGAGGCATTGAGCATGGTGCTGTCCCGCTACCGGGTCAATCTGGTCGTGGACAACGACGGCCTGAGCGGCGCGCCGGTGATCATCGAGGATAATCCCTTGTTCCGCTCGCTGTTCGGCAGCATCGAATACCAGTCCGAGAACGATGTGCTGGTGACCGACTTTTCGCGGATACGCGCCGGCAGCCTGCACCGGGCGCACGGCGGTTTTCTGATGCTGCATCTGCGCGACCTGCTGGCCGATCCGCTGGTGTGGGAGAAGCTGCGGCGTTTTCTGCGCAGCGGCCGATTGCAGATCGAGGAGCCGGGCACCGCGTTCGCGCCGATCGCTGCTGTCTCTCTCGAACCCGAGGCGGTGGATGTCGATGCCAAGATCATCATGATCGGTTCGCGCGAACAGTATTACGAATTGCAGGAAGAGGACCCGGAGTTCGCCCGCCGCTTCCGCGTCAAGGTGGACTTTGCCGAAAGCTTCTTGTCCAGCGACGAGACGCGCCGCAACTCGGCGATCTTCGTCGCCCACACCTGCCGCGATCTGGGGCTGCCGCATTTTTCCGCCGCCGCGGTCGCGCGCCTGCTCGAGGATGGCCACAGAGAAGTGGACGATCAATCGCGCCAGAGCGCGATCTTCGCCCGCACCGAGGCGCTGGTGATGGAAAGCGCGGCGTTGTGTCGCGCGCGTGGCGGCCGTCTGGTCGAAGCGCAGGATGTCGAGGCGGCGCTTGCTGCGAGAACCATGCGCCACGATTACCCCGATCAGCGTTTGCAGGAATCCATCGCCGAAGGTGATGTGCTGATCACATTGCAGGGCGAGAAATCCGGGCAACTCAACGGCCTGACCCAGGTGGACCTGGGGGATCACCGCTTCGGCTTCCCGGTGCGCGTCTCGGCGCGCACCTTTGCAGGTGACGAAGGTTTGCTCAACATCGAGCGCGAGGTGAAGATGTCCGGGCCGATCCACGACAAGGGCGTGCTGATTTTGCACAGCTATTTGTCCGCGCTGTTTGTCCATAACTCGCCGCTCGCGCTCAATGCATCCATCGTGTTCGAACAGGAATATCACGGCGTCGAGGGGGACTCTGCTTCGATAGCCGAACTTTATGCGCTGCTCTCTGCGCTGTCGGGTCTGCCGATCAAGCAGGGTATCGCAGTCACCGGCGCGCTCAACCAGCATGGCGAGGTGTTGCCGGTGGGCGGGCTCAACGAAAAGATCGAAGGCTACTTCCGCGTCTGCGAAAAGGCCGGGTTGGACGGCAGCCACGGCGTGCTGATCCCGGATCGCAACCGCCGCCACCTGATGCTGGACAGCAAAGTTATCGAGGCAGTTTCCAAGGGGTTGTTCCATATCTATGCTGCGGATCATGTCAGTGCAGGCATAGAACTGCTGACCGGATGTCCATTCGGTGTCGCGGACGAAGCGGGGAATTATCCGCCGGGCAGCGTGCTGGGCAATGCCCAGAAAACCTTGCTCGCCTATCGCCGCGCCTCCCAGATGTCGGAACACCCGAAGTCAACGCGCAAGCATCCGGGCTGAGTATCAGCTGCCGGATAAATCCGGCAGCCATAACAATCGTGCTGGATTCATTTGTCTGCCTGCCAGACCAGCCGACCGTCAGTACGCATCAGTTTCGTGCCAAACTCGGCGCACAGCATCTCCATACGTGCGCAGATCGCTTCGAATTCCTTGCCGCTCGCCAGTGCGACGCGCGCCACGCTCAATGACACCGGCAAAAGCTCGATGCGGCACAATTTGCCCTTCTTGAACATCAGCTTGAACAAGCAGGAACGGTCGTTGCGCAGCCGCGGATGGACGGCATAATCGTCGATGAAATTACCGGTGTCGTAGAGGATGGGCTTGCCCTGGTAGATCTCGATGCCCTGGCAGATATGCGCGCTGTGGCCGTGGTAGATGTCTGCGCCGAGTTCGATCACGCGCTTGGCGAAGCTGCGGAACTCCGGCGATGGACGCTCGACGAAATTTGCGCCCCAGTGGTTGGAGAATACCACCAGATCGGCGCCTTGCGCACGCGCCTGCGCGATGTTTTCTGCGATGCGCGTCAGCGTTTCTGCATGCAGCGAGACTTCCAGATAGTTGGTGCCAGAGTATTCGAAAGTTGCAGCGAAGTCCGGTTCGTTGTCGGTGTATGAGAGTAGCGCTACGCGGCAAGGCGAATCGCCATGCGCTTCAAGAATGGCAGGGGTTGCAGCTTCCGCTGCATTGGCTCCGGCTCCGGCATGGCGGATGCCGGTAGCGTCGAGTATATGCAGCGTGTCGCGCAGGCCTTGCTCCTCGTAATCCAGGATGTGGTTGTTGGCGAGCGCGCAGGCATCGATATGGGCGGCCTGCAATACGCGCACGGCCTCGGGGTCGGCGCGGAAATGGAACATCTTATCGGTGCGTGACCATGGTTGCAGATGAGTGGTGAGAGCGCATTCCAGATTGACGATGCGCAGGTCGGCTTGCGCCAGATGGGGCAGCACGTCGCCCCACACTTGTTCCGGCTGCATGGACTTGAGCCTGTCGTTGACCAGGCGGCCGAGCATCACATCTCCGGTAAAGGCCAGTGTCAGCATGGTAGTTCCAGTTCACAATAGAAACAGGAATAACGTAGGGTGCGTTCTACGCACCAGTTGATAATGGTGCGTAAACGCACCCTACAAAAACTTGAGACTGTCGTTGACCAGGCGGCCGAGCATCACATCACCGGTGAAGGCCAGCGTCAGCATGGTTGTTCCAGTTCACAATAGAAACAGGAATAACGTAGGGTGCGTTTACGCACCAATTGGCAATGGTGCGTAAACGCACCCTACGAAATCATTAACGTTGTAACGTAAATTGGCATCACATCGTCCGCTTGATCAGCTTGCGCAGCGCAGCCAGCGGACGCGTGTTGAGCACGTCGGATTTTTCCAGCCAGCCGCGCCGCGCCTGCCCGACACCATAGCGCAGATTGGCGAAATCGAAGGTGCTGTGCGCGTCCGAGTTGATGCTGACCAGCACGCCTTCCTCCTTGGCGCTCTGGCATTGGCTGTCGAGCAGGTCGAGCCGTTCCGGGTGGGCGTTCAGTTCGAGGAAGCAGCCGCGTTGTCTGGCATGGCGGATGATGCGCAGCATGTCCACATCATAGGGTTCGCGCTTTTCGATCAGGCGGCCGCTGGGATGCGCGAGCAGCGTGAAGTGCGGGTGATCCATCGCGCGCAGGATGCGCTCGGTCTGTCTGGCGCGCGACAGGTCGAAGCGGCTGTGCACCGCGCCCACCACCAGATCGAGCCGCGCCAGCACTCCATCCGGCAGGTCGAGACTACCATCCTCGAGGATGTCCACCTCGATGCCCTTGAGCAGCGTGATGCCTTCCAGTTGGGTGTTGAGGCGGTCGATCTCGTCGCACTGGCGCGCCAGTTGCAGCGGATCGAGGCCGTGCGCCACCGTGAGGCGGCGCGAGTGTTCGGTAATGGCCAAATATTGCAGCCCCAGCGCCTTGGCCGCCAGCGCCATGTCGCGCAGGCTGTCGTGGCCATCGGTGGCCTTGGTGTGCGCATGCAGGTCGCCTTTGAGGTCGGACAGCTCCACCAGCTTTGGCAGACGCCCGGCGCGCGCCGCTTCGATCTCGCCGCGGTCTTCGCGCAGTTCCGGCGGAATGTAGGGCAGGCCGACGGCACGGTACACCGATTCCTCGCTTTCACCGGCGATGCGCTTTTCGCCGCGGAACACGCCGTACTCATTCACCTTCAGGCCGAGTTGCTGCGCGATGCGGCGGATCGCGATGTTGTGCGATTTGGAGCCGGTGAAGTAGTGCAATGCCGCGCCATAACTTGGTTGCGCCACGACGCGCAGATCGACCTGCATGCCGCATTTGAGCAGGATGCTGGCGCGCGTTTCGCCGGCGGAGAATACTTCGGCCACTTCGTCATAAGTGGTGAAGCGTTGCATCACCGGGCTGTCCGGCGCGGCGGTGACCAGGATATCCAGATCGCCGACGGTCTCGCGCATGCGCCGGAAGCTGCCGGCCACGACCACCTGCTGCACGCCGGGTATCGCCTGCAGAAAGACGCGCAGCGTTTCGGCATATTGCGCCGCAGTGGCGAGTTTGAAGCGGCGGCTCTGGCTGGCATGGGCTTCCACCGTCTGCAGGATGTTCTGCTCGGTTTTTTCGCCGAAGCCATGCAGTGCGCGGATGCGGCCATCCTGCGCGGCGCGATGCAGTTGTTCGACGGTCTGCACGTCGAGGTCGTGATACAGCGTCTTGACCCGCTTCGGCCCCAGGCCGGGAATCTTCAGCAGCTCGGTGATTGCGGGCGGAAGCTCGCGGCGCAAGCGGTCCAGCAGGCTGCAATGTCCGCTGGTGATGATCTCTTCGATCTTGCCGGCGAGATCGGCGCCGATGCCGGGCAACCGGGTCAGGTCATCGCCGCGCTCCACCAGCACGCGCGCTTCCTGCGGCAAGTCGCCCAGGATGCGCGCGGCATTGCGATAGGCGCGGATGCGGAACGGATTTGCACCCTGTATCTCCAGCAGGTCGGCGATCTCTTCGAAGATGACTGTGATGTTGGCGTTATGGACGGGCATCGATGAGCCTTTGATAGACGGCGAGATCGTTGGAGGAAAAACAGCAGAAGATCACTTCGCGGATCGAGGCTGGCTTGGCCAGCGATGAATTGACCGCTTCAACAGCGACCTGTGCAGCCAGTTCCACCGGATATCCGTAGACGCCGGTGCTGATACCCGGAAAAGCGATGCTGTGTAATCCTTTGTCGGCCGCAAGCTGCAGCGCGTTGCGGTAGCAGGAAGCCAGCAGTTCCGGTTCGCTTTTGCTGCCGCCATGCCAGACCGGGCCCACGGTGTGTATCACGAACCTGGCAGGCAGGCGATAGCCCTTGGTGAGCTTAGCTTCGCCGACCTTGCAACCATTCAGCTTCCGGCACTCTTGCAGCAACTCCGGGCCGGCGGCGCGGTGGATCGCGCCGTCCACGCCACCGCCGCCCAGCAGCGATGAATTCGCCGCATTGACGATCGCATCGACCTTGAGCGTGGTGATGTCGGCCTGGATGGCACGAAGTATGGATGGCATGGCTGATTACAATTTGCGTTCCAAACGACAATAATCCCGTAGGGTGCGTTTACGCACCAATTGCTATGGTGCGTAAACGCACCCTACATTATTTCTGTTTCCGTTGCGCCGGGCCGCAGTGCAGGATCACCTTCCATGCCTTCAACTTCTGCCGGTATGACATGGATGCGTGGGCGGGACTGGTCGAGGGCAGGCGCTGATAGTCCCGTAGGGTGCGTTTACGCACCAATTGGCTATGGTGCGTAAACGCACCCTACATTATTTCTGTTCCTGTTGCGAATTGGACTCATGCCCGATGTGAGCGTGCAGAGAAAACTCATTTATTGCCGGACCATCCGTCCGTCGCGCCGGGCTGCTTTGCAGGATCACCTTCCATGCCTTCAACTTCTGCCGGTATGACATGGATGCGTGGGCGGGACTGGTCGAGGGCAGGCGCTGATAGTGCAGCGGGCGTTGTCCGGGCAGGGGTTCGAGCAAAGGCTGCACATGCTTGTGGAAGCATTGTTCAGCCATGCTGCCGTTGAAGAAGACATGGGTGATGTGCGGATGCTTCAGGAAGAATGACGCAAAATCGTTGGCACAGATCGAGTCCGCGTCGATATCGGCATCCATGCTGCTGTGACGGGTACATGAGGCGAGCACATCCCAGAGTGCGATACCGGCGGACTTCAGTATTCGAGTTCGCGTTTCGTAAGGCAGGGCAGGAGCAGCACCAGCCAGTTCGCCCATGATGGTCCAGAAGGCGTTGCGTGGATGCGCATAGTATTGCCCGGCCCGCAGGGATTCCTTTCCCGGCATGCTCCCGAGAATCAGGATATTCGCGGTGGCATCTTCAATCGGAGGAAAACTCTGGATATGTGGCATATCTTTCAGGATCAATGTTTGAAGCCACCGGCAGGATCGTGGACTTATTGCAAGCCAGTATCATAGACCAGTCCGCTTGAAGGATTTCATGAAAGTGGAAAAGGTCGAATTGTTCGAAAAAATGGAAATGACGTAGCCCGGATGTAGCCCTTCGACGGGCTCAGGACAGGCTACACGAAATCCGGGGTTTTGAGGGCGTGGCCGAAGGCTACGCCCGCTCCGCATCTCGTAGGTCGGGCTACGCCTGTCCTGAGCCTGTCGAAGCGGCCCGACGCGGCGGGCAAAGCCCGCCCTTGGTAAATCACTTAACAGTCATGAATTATGTAAAGCTCAATAATCGCCCGAACCAATCCATGAAGCCCTTGCCAGCGGCCGGCGCGAGCATACACAATGGACCATTAGCCGTTCGAGAGGAGGGGAGACACAGCGTGAGTTCAGCCAAGCACCGCGAATATCGCAAGGCGGCGACCCGCGCCGGTCTGCGCTATGTCACCGACGGCTTTGCCGGCATCAGCCGGCGCCGTTCCGGCAAGGGGTGGAGCTACTTTGATCCGGACGGCGCGCGCATCGGCGATCCGCTCACGCGCAAGCGGATCAACGCGCTGGCGATCCCGCCGGCGTGGACCAATGTCTGGATCTGCCCCGATCCCGATGGCCACATCCAGGTGACGGCGCGCGATGCGCGCGGCCGCAAGCAGTATCGCTACCATCCTGGGTACCGCGAAGCGCGCGACCAATCCAAGTTCCGCCGCATGCTCGAATTCAGCGAGATCCTTCCCGTACTGCGGCAGCGCGTGGAACGCGATCTGGGCGCCGGCGAACTGACCAGGCATCAACTGCTCGCCACGGTGGTGCGGCTGCTGGACAAGACACTGATCCGTGTCGGCAACGACGAATACGCGCGCGAGAACCGTTCCTACGGGCTGACGACGTTGCGCAGGAAGCATGTGCAGGTCGAGGGGACGCAGTTGCGCTTCAGTTTCCGCGGCAAGAGCGGGGTCGAGCATACGGTGGCGGTCAACGACCTGCGGCTCGCCCGCATCGTGCAGCGCTGCCAGGATCTGCCCGGGCAGGAAATATTCCAGTATCTCGATGCATCCGGCAAGCGCAAGCCGATCTCATCGGACGACGTGAACGACTATCTGCGCGAAGTCAGCGGCCGCGACATCACGGCCAAGGATTTTCGTACCTGGGGCGGCACCATGGTGGCCGCCATGGAATTGCGGGCGATGGGGCCCGCAACCAGCCGGCGCGAATCGGACCGCAACATCGTGCGCGCGCTCGACGCGGTGGCGGAGCGGCTCGGCAACACGCGCGCCGTATGCCGCAAGTATTATGTGCACCCCGCGCTGCTGGAGGCCTATCACCTGGGACTGACGGCGCCAGCGCCCCCGCCGGAGCCGCGCAGCCCCCGCCGCAAGTTGTCGCAAGCTGCACTGCGGCGCGACGAGCTGGTGGTGCTGCAATTTCTCCAGGAGTCGGTGCCGGCCGCGTAGTATGGCAGGCGGGAAGTTTTGTCATCAGGAGCAAGCCGTGTTTCCCGCTTCGAGCCGGACTGGTAAAGAGCATTGGTGATTACCCGTTTTGGAATGCGATATGGTTTTGAGCTGTCGCTGGTTCCTGCAGGGTAGTTCTTTGTTGAGAATCGTCATTATTGAGTATTCCTTAATTCATCCCAGATTGTCCATTAGCAGTTTGTTGAAATTCACCCCAATTTCGAGGGGCAACAGTGAGATACGATAATATTTTCAAGCCAAACACCTCGACACATCTGGAAACAGGTGCCTATATGCCTTCGCTTTTGCGGTTTTTGCCGAT
>Ga0209342_10004373_pt1 | contig 14720 bp, 14 predicted proteins | sample RifCSP16_2_FD_184023 | JGI IMG/M metagenome (GOLD analysis project Ga0209342, IMG submission 184023) | Soil microbial communities from Rifle, Colorado - Rifle CSP2_sed 16_2 (SPAdes) (version 2) | ecosystem: Environmental > Terrestrial > Deep subsurface > Rock core/Sediment | place: Rifle... | reverse complement strand
CCATGCCGGTGACGAGCCAGACATGAAAACGGGGAGAATTTGGTGCTGAAGAGCATGACCGGGTACGCTCGAGCTTCGGCCGCGAACGAGGCGTACGAAGTCACGGCCGAGATCCGCACGGTGAATCACCGCTACCTCGAGGTGCGCCTGCGAGCGCAGGGAAGCGCGTCTCTCGCGTACGAGAAGCGGGTTCGCGATCGGGTGGCGAAAGCCCTGGGAAGGGGAAAGGTGGACGTCACCCTGCACGTGAGCGCACTCTCGGAGAGCAACCAGGAGATCCAGGTGGATCGGCCCCTGATGAAGGAGTTCGTCCGGCTCGCGAGGAGCCTCGGCGATGAGCTCGGAGTGGAATCGAAGCTTAGTGTCTCGGATCTCGTGGGATTCACTCCGGCATTCTCGGTCCGAGAGCGCGAGCTCTCCGAGGGCTCCGGGCTCGAAGGGGCGATCGACCGGGCGATGGATCTCGCGATCGACTCTCTCCAGAGGATGCGCGAGTCGGAAGGAGCCGCGATGGCGTCGGACCTGGAGTCGAGAATGGGCTCCCTGTCCCGGACGCTCGACGAAATCGAAAAGAGCTCCCTCGAAGCGCGGGAGACGAAACGGGCCGAGCTGGAAGCGAAGGTCCAGGAGCTCCTTCTCTCCGCGGTCGAGCCGACGGCGATTGCTTCCGAAGTGGCGCGCCTGGTGGAGCGGGCCGACGTCGCCGAGGAGATCACGCGCTTTCGCAGCCACGTCTCTCTTTGGCAGAGCGCGGTCGCGGCCGCCGAGCCCTGCGGGAAGAAGCTCGACTTCATCGTCCAGGAGATGAACCGCGAGGTGAACACCATCGGCTCCAAGTGCCAGGACGCGGCGATCTCGGAGCGGGTCATCGGGATGAAAGCCGAGCTCGAACGCGTCCGCGAACAGGTGCAGAACATCGAATGAGCGGACGACGAGGGTGCCTTTTCGTGATCTCCGCCCCCTCGGGCTCGGGGAAGACGACGCTGGTGCGGAAGCTGATTGCATCGTTCTCCGATCTCCGGTTCTCCGTGTCCTACACCACCCGGGCTCCCCGGGGAGCGGAGCGGGACGGGGTCGACTATCATTTCGTGACCCGGGGGGAGTTTCAGGAGAAGATAAGGAGTGAGGAGTTTCTCGAGTGGGCGGAGGTCCACGGGAACCTCTATGGAACCTCGAAGCCGGAGACCGAGCGCATTCGCGCCGCGGGACAGGACATCCTTCTCGACGTCGACGTGCAGGGCGCGGACCAGGTGCGGAAGGCTGAGCCCGAGGCGGTGACGATGTTCGTGATGCCGCCCTCGTTCGAAGTCCTCGAGGAGCGCCTCCGGGGACGAAAGCAGGATTCCCCTGAGGTCATCGAGGGCCGGCTCGCGGGCGCCCGCAGGGAGATCGATCGCTATCGCGACTATCACTACGTGCTGGTGAACGACGGAATCGAGGAGACGGCGGAGCTCCTGAAGGCGATCGTGCTCGCCGAAAGGGCCCGGCCCCACCTTCTCGAGGAGCGCCTCCGCCCGATCCTCGAGACTTTCCGATCATGAAACCTACGAAGATTGTCCTGGGGGTGACCGGTTGCATCGGCGCCTACAAATCGGCGGAGCTCGTCCGCGGGCTAAAAAAACGCGGCTACGAGGTGCAGGTCATCTTGACCAAGAACGCCCGGGAGTTCGTGACCCCGCTGACTCTCGAGACGCTGTCCGAGCTCCCCGTCATCACCGACCTCTTCGGGCTGGTGCGCGAGGAGGGAATCCGCCACATTTCCCTCACCGAGGAGTGCGCGCTGTTCCTCATAGCGCCCTGCTCCGCCGATGTGGTCGCGAAGCTCGCCCTGGGGATCGCCGATGACTTCCTCAGTACCTTCGCTCTCGCGAACCGGGCGCCCACGATGCTCGCCCCCGCGATGAATACCAACATGCTCACCCACCCCGCGGTCGCCGCGAACCTCGAGACTCTGCGCTCCCGCGGTGTCGAGATCGTCGAGCCCGGAGAGGGCTGGCTTGCCTGCGGCTGGATGGGGAAAGGAAGGCTCGCGGAGCCCGAGGAGATCGTGAGAAGGGTCGAGAGGCAACTCGCGACCTCCAGGGATCTCGAGGGCCTCCGCGTCCTCGTGAGCGCGGGCCCCACCGCCGAGCCGTTGGATCCCGTTCGTGTGTTGACGAACCGCTCCAGCGGGAAGATGGGTTTCCGCATCGCGGAGAGAGCGCGCGAGCGCGGAGCGAACGTAGTCCTGGTGAGCGGGCCCTCCTCGGAGCCGGAGCCTCACGGAGTCGATATCGTTCGCGTCCAGACCGCGGCACAGATGAAAGACGCGATCCTCGGACGTCTCGACGGCGTCGACGTGGTGGTGATGGCCGCGGCGGTCGCCGACTATCGGCCCGACGTCGCGGCGCCCCAGAAGATCAAGAAGGACGAAAAGCCCCTCACCCTCAAGCTCGTCCGCACCGACGACATCCTGATGGCCATCGCCGGCCGGAGGAAAGCGGAGCAGACGATCGTGGGCTTCGCCGCCGAGACGGAATCGCTCGAGAAGAACGCCCGTGAGAAGCTCGCGAAGAAAAAGCTGGATCTGATCGTCGCCAACGACGTCTCGGCCCCGAATTCCGGCTTCGAGGTCGATACCAACGAAGCCACCGTTTTCCGCGCCGACGGCGGAGTGAGGAAACTCCCGCTGATGTCGAAGCTCGCGCTCGCGGACGAGATCCTCGACGAGATCCGGGACTATCGTGCCCACTAATCAAGACGATAGGAGCTTCGTCTTCGAGCAGATCCGGGAGCGACTCCTTTTCTATGGTTCTCTGACGAGTCTCGGCTTCTCGCGGGAGACGGACGTGGAAGCTCCGAAGGCGAAGCCTGCCTCCGCGACTCTGGCGCGGAACGAGACCCTCGAGGAGATCCGCGCCGACCTCGGAGAGTGCACGCGCTGCCGGCTCTCTGAGAAGCGCACGACGATCGTCTTCGGGGTGGGGAACCCCAAAGCGGAGCTGATGTTCATCGGAGAGGGCCCGGGCCAGGAGGAAGACCGTCAGGGGATTCCTTTCGTGGGCGCCGCCGGACAGCTCCTCACGAAGATCATCCAGGCGATCGACCTCACCCGGGAGCAGGTCTACATCGCGAACGTGGTGAAATGCCGTCCACCCAATAATCGCGAGCCCGAGCCCGACGAGGTGGAGGCCTGCCGCCCGTTTCTCGACCGGCAGATCGACGCCGTGCGCCCGAAGGTGATCTGCGCCCTCGGGCGGGTATCGGCCCTGAATCTTCTCCGGACCGACGAAGGCATCACGCGCCTTCGAGGGCGCATCTTCTCCTATCGCGGCTGTAAGCTCGTTCCCACGTACCATCCCGCGTTTCTGCTGCGAAATCCCGGAAAGAAGCGCGAGTGCTGGGACGACATGAAGCTCATCCGGAAGCTATTGGCCGAGGGTTAAGCACGGTGCCGAACACGGTGCCGTTCGGCCCGTTCGTGGCCTTCGCGGAGGTCGCTCTTCCCGTTCCTCTCCCGCAAACGTTTTCCTACGGGATTCCCGAATCGCTCGCTCGCGCGCGGACCGGATTTCGGGTGCGCGTTCGCTTCGGCGCTCGCTCTCTCATCGGCTGCATCCTCGAGATGCGGGAGGAGGCGCCGAGACTGCCGGCGGGCGCGGAGCTGAAGCCGCTTTCCTCCATCGTCGACCAGGAGGCGGTCTTGACCTCTTCGCAGCTCGAGCTCGCGCGGTTCATCGCCGACTACTACCTCGCTCCTCCAGGCCTCGTGTGCCGCGCGATGCTTCCGCCGGAAACACCCCGCGAGGAGCGCGTCCTGTACCACAAGGTGAAGTCGCCGGTTTCGCGGTCCCAGAGCCCGGCCGCCTCCCGCGTCCTCGAGGCGCTCACACGGCCGATGAGTGCTTCGGCGCTTGCACGGGCTCTCGGAAAGAAATCCATCACGGGAACGCTCGCGGCGCTCGTCGAAAGCGGCCTCGTCGAACGGAAGCACCCGGGCGGGGGCGGCGCGCGCACGGTGAGGGTCGCCCGCATTACCGAGGAGGGAGGCCGTGCCCTTCGGGAGGTGAAGCTTCAACCGACGGCGACGCGCATTCTGACTCTCCTCTCGACGTCCACCGACCCGGTGCCGATTTTCACCATCCGGAACGAGCTCGATCTGGGACAGGCGGGCCCGTTTCGCGCCCTCGCCAAGAAAGGCTACGTCGAGATCCTCGCAGAGGAGTTTCGCCGGAGTCCCTGGGGAAGGCTCGCACCCTCGGAAGGAACCGTTGACGTCGCCCTCACACCCGCGCAGCAGGATGCCCTGGAGGCGATCCAGCGCTCCATCTCGACGCGCGAGTTCCATCCGGCCGTCCTTCGGGGGGTGACCGGAAGCGGAAAGACCGAGGTGTACCTCCGCGCGGCCGACGCGGCATTGGCTCAGGGACGCTCGGTCCTGATGCTCGTTCCCGAGATCGCGTTGACACCGCGTCTCGGAGCCCTCCTTCACGCCCGATTCGGGGACAAGGTCGCGATCCTTCATAGCGCCCTCGGCGCGGGCGAGCGGCGGGACGAGTGGTGGCGGATCCGGCAGGGCGAGGCGAAGGTCGTCGTTGGCGCGCGGGCGGCAGTGCTCGCTCCCGTCGAGCGTTTGGGCCTCGTCGTGGTCGATGAAGAGCACGAAGGCTCGTACAAGCAAGAGGAGAACCCGCGCTACAACGCTCGCGATGTCGCCATCGTGCGCGCCCGAAACGACGGCGCCGTGGTGGTGCTGGGCTCGGCGACCCCGTCCCTCGAGTCCTACAGCCACGCGATCGAGGGACGCTATCGGCTTCTGACTCTTCCCGAACGGATCGGCGACCGCCCACTCGCCCGAGTCACGCTCCTCGACATGCGGGAGGTCGTCCGCGAAGAGGGCCCGGAGGTCGTGGTCGCGCGCCCGCTCCGGGAGGCGCTCGCGGCCCGGCTCCGAGATGGCGAGCAAGCGATGGTCCTCTTGAACCGCCGAGGCTACGCGGGACAGCTTCTCTGCCGGAAGTGCGGCCTCGCTCTCCAATGCGGGGAGTGCAGCGTCGCGATGACTCTCCACCGGAACGCGACCCTCGCCGTCTGCCACTACTGCGGGCTCGGGCGCGCGACTCCCGAGCGCTGCGACACCTGCGGCGGCGAGTACCTCCGCCTCGTGGGCTACGGAACCGAGCGGGTCGAGGAGCTGTTGAAGTCGCTCTTCCCCGAAAGCCGCGTCGCGCGCATGGACCGCGACACCATGCGCCGGAAGGGAAGCCACGAAGCGCTTCTCACGCGCTTCGCCTCGCGGGAGATCGATCTGCTGGTCGGAACGCAGATGCTCGCGAAGGGGCACGATTTCCCCGCGGTCACTCTGGTCGGCGTTCTCGCCGCCGACAGCGCGCTGTCGATGCCGGACTTCCGCGCCGCCGAGAGGACGTTCCAGCTCCTGACGCAGGTCGCGGGACGGGCGGGAAGAGGCGAGCGCGAGGGCGAAGTGCTGATCCAGGCCTTCGCTCCCGAGCACTACAGCCTCCAGTTCGCCCGCGCGCAGGACTTCGAAGGCTTCTTCGAGTCGGAGCGGAAGTTTCGCCGCGCGCTCCACTACCCTCCGGTCGTGAGCCTCGTGAACCTCGTCGTCGAGGGCGGCTCGATGGCGGAGGCCTCGACGCTCGCGCGCCGAGCCGCATCCTTCTTGAGGAAAGGCGTGCCCGAAGAGGTGAAGGTGCTGGGGCCGGCCTTCGCGGTGCGCTCGAAGATCGCGGGCCGGTACCGCTCGCAGATCCTGTTGAAGCTCTCGAGGCGGGAGCACGCGCGCGCCCGCGCGGCGATCCGGGCTATGTTGAAAGACGAAGAGCTTCTGCGATCGACGGTGGTGGACGTGGACCCGGTCACCCTGTCCTGACCCGGGAGTGAAACTTGAGCGACTACCAACCGACGACGCTTTCGAAAGCGACGACCATCCCCTCGACTTGGTACCTCGACCCAGCGTTTCTCGAGCGCGAGCGCGAGAAGATCTTCCACCGCAGCTGGCAATGGGTCGGGCGCGCGGAGGACGTCTCCCGCGCCGGCGACTACTTCGCCGCGGAGGTGCTCGGAGAGCCCATCGTCGTGGCGCGCGACCTCGACTCCGAGCTTCGGGGCCTCTCCAACGTGTGCCGCCACCGGGCCGCTCTGATCGCGGAAGGAAAGGGAAGCGGCAAGCTTCTCCAGTGCCCCTATCACGGGTGGACCTACGGACTCGACGGAAAGCTTCGGCGAGCGCCCGAGATGGACCGGGTCGAGGACTTCGACGTCAGCGACGTGTGCCTTCCGAAAGTTCGGGTCGAAGAGTGGGGGCCTCTGGTGTTCGCGAACCTCGCATCCTCCGGACCCTCGTTCCGCGAGACCGCGCCCGCGATCGCCGAAGAGGTCGGGCGCGCCGGGTTTCCCATCGAGAGGATGAGATTTCGCGAGCGGCGCGAGTACGTGGTCGAAGCGAACTGGAAGATCTACGTCGACAACTATCTCGAGGGCTATCACATCCCGATGATCCACCCGGCGCTCTACCGGGAGCTCGACTATGAGAAGTATCGCGTCGAGGCTTATCGCTATCACGCGACTCAGTTCGCGCCGCTTCGTCCCTCGGGAGGCGAGGACCGAACCTATCCCAGGAGGGAAGAGGGCGAGAAGGCTCTCTACTACTGGGTGTTCCCGAACCTGATGCTCAACTTCTACCCGGGGAGCCTACAGGCGAACGCTGTCATTCCTCTGGATCATGAGCGCACGCTCACCCTCTTCGAGTGGTACGGGGTCGAGGGCGAGGATCTTGAAGCCGCCATTGCCTTCAGCCATCAGGTGCAGCTCGAGGACGTCGCGATCTCGAACTCGGTGCAGAAGGGTCTTCGCTCGCGGTCCTACGATCGCGGAAGGCTATCGGTGCGCCGCGAGAACGGCGTGCACTTCTTCCATGGACTCCTCCACGAGAGTCTAATCTAAAGTGCTCGCTCGCCTCCTCGGCTCGCTAGCTTAGCTCGCTAGCCACTCCTTCAGCCCTGTCCAGATGTCCGTCCAGTCGACCACGATGGGCTCGGGCGTGAAACAGAGGACGAAAACCGCGAGAGCGAGAGCCCCCATGACGTAACGGCTACGCGGCGGGGGAACCTCGTCGATCCGCGTCGGAGGATGAGGCCTTCGGATGCCGAGGGCGTACAACAAAAGCGCCCAGAAAAGCCATGAGGGCCCGAAGTAGGCCATGGGAAGAAAGGCGAAAAACGCCCAGGCGGAGAGCCGATAGGCGCCTTTCTGCAAGAGAGCGTAAGAGGCGTGTCCGCCGTCGAGCTGACCGATGGGGATAAGGTTCAGCGCGGTGAGAAGGAGCCCGAACCACGCGGCGAGGCCGATGGGGCTGATGTAGAGGTCATAGTTATTGGGTAGGTTGGGCCAGATCGCGGACGAGAACCACTGGAAGAGGAGGGGCTCTCCGAAGCTGATGCTGGTTTCGGGCGGAAGGGGCGGCCCGGGTCTCGAAGTCGCGATACCGACGACGAGCGCGGGGAGGACCACGAGAAATCCGGCGAAAGGTCCCGCGAGACCGATATCGATCAGGGACTTGCGGTGAGGGAAGCGCGACTTGATGATGATGAAGGCCCCAAACGTGCCGACGAGGGAGAACGGAAACGGAAGAAAGAAGGGAAGCGTGGCGTCGACCCGGTAGTACCGGGCGGTGAGGTAGTGTCCCATCTCATGCGAGAAGATGATGGCGAGGACGGTGAAGCTGAAGGGCGCCCCATGGATCGCAATCGCCCGCAACATCCCGAGCACAGAGGTCTCCGTCTGGAACAGCTCGGGCGACCAGAAGGCGATTCCTTGAATGCCGCCTACGTAGAGCGTCGATAGAACGGTGAGGAGAAAGAAGATGGCCGGTACGCCCCAGCTCGAAGCAACGGGAGCCACGAGCCCGCGGAAACGATGATTGACGTGAGGTTCGGAGCTCAGGGGATGTTCTGCAAGTCCTTTCCCGGCTTGAATCGGATGGTGCGGCCCGGAGGTATCCGCACTTCCTTTCCCGTGCGTGGGTTGCGGCCGATGCCCCTCTTTCGGGGCTTCACCTGAAAAACGCCGAACCCTCGAAGCTCGATGCGCTCGCCTCGCTGCATCGAATTCTTCATCGCATCGAGCACCGCTTCCACCGCCTGCTCTGCCTTCACCTTGGTGATGTTTGCGGTAGCGGACACCTCGTTGATGATGTCCACCTTTATCATATTGACCTCCGGAGGGATAGGGGAGTGATTATAGGAGCCGTCATTCCGGCTGTCAAGGGACATTTCCCTTTATCGTGCTCTAAACGTTCGGGTTATTGGCGCACGTCGCGCGCGGATTCGGACGGCGCCTCAAATCACGGTAAACTAGGGACTTATGGTGAGACGCTTGCCGCAGGTTGCCATCGTCGGGCGGCCCAACGTGGGCAAGTCCACGCTCTTCAACCGCATGAGCGGCGCCCGAAAGGCGATCGTGGACGCTGTCGCCGGCTCCACGCGCGACCGCAACGTCACCTCGGTGGAATGGGCGGGGAAAACGTTCGAGGTCGTTGATACAGGTGGAGTTCTGGAATCGGTCGCGACTCCACTGGACGAACAGGTTGCCGCGCAAGTGGAGATCGCGATCGGCGACGCCGAGCTCGTGTGCTGGGTCGTCGACGGGCGCGCGGGCCTTCTTCCCGAAGAGCGCTTTCTGGCGTCGAAGCTAAGGCCCCTGGGCGAGCGCGTGATTCTCGCGGTGAACAAGATCGATAGCGAGGGACGCTTCGCCGACGCCATGGAGTTCCATCGTCTCGGGTTTCCGGAGCTTTTCGAGATCTCGGCGGAGCACGGACTGGGAGTCGCGGAGCTCATGGATGCGATCGCCGCCAAGCTCCCCGCCGTCGAGGGTGAAGACGAGGAGGAGACGAGCGAGATCCGGATCGCGATCGCGGGCCGCCCTAACGTCGGCAAGTCCTCTCTCCTGAACCGCATCGCGGGCGAGGAGCGCGCGGTGGTGAGCCCGGTGGCGGGGACCACGAGGGACGCGGTGGACACTCTGGTCGAGGTCGAGGGCGAGACCTATCGGTTCGTCGATACCGCCGGCATCCGCAGGAGAGGGAAGCTCCCGAGCCTCGCTGACCAGCTCTCCGTGCTCTACGCCGAGCGCGCCATCGACCGCGCGCATATCGTCCTCCTGATCCTCGACGCAACCGCTGGAGTGACCACCGAGGACGCCTCGATCGGAGGCAAGATCGCCGATTCGGGTCGAGGGGTCGTCCTCGTCTTCAATAAATGGGATGTGGTGGAAGAGCGCGAGGATCGGGCGAAGGAGCTCGAGCGCGAAGCGCGGGAGGACCTTCCCCACCTCGACTTCGCTCCCGTGGTGTTCCTTTCCGCCAAGTCCGGACGCGGGGTTCAAGGCATCTTTCCCCGCATCCGCCGCGTAAGGGAGGAGCAGCTCAAGAAGATATCGACCCCCGAGCTGAACCGCTTCCTCGATGGCGCCTCGGCGCGACTTCCGCCGCGATCGAAGGACGGCAAGGAGGCGCGCCTCTTCTACATCACCCAGGCGGGGGTCGTTCCGCCCCGGTTTCTCGTGTTTTCGAACAAATCGCAGAAGGATCTGGACATCAGCTACCCCCGGTATCTGGCCCGACGGCTTCGCGAGGCCTTTGGCTTCGAGGGGACCCCGATCCGGGTCACGATTCGGCGTCGCGAGACGACAAAGTCCAATAATCGTGGTTGACTCGAGGATGGGATCTCATATAATACTTTAGGTATTCAATTGAATCTGCAGGCCTTCTGAGTCCTGAAGTCACGACTTAACCAATTTCCCTGAAACCCGTGGGCGGAATACCGGATTCCATCCCTCCATGACGAAGGCAGACCTGGCGCGTGTCGTCTACGAGCGTCATGGCGGCATCTCCAATAAGGAGGCGTCGGTCCTCGTGGACATCATCCTGGAGTTCATCAAGGGCGGACTGCGTCAGGGGGATCGGGTGCAGATCAGCGGGTTCGGGACGTTCCTGGTGCGGGACAAGAAGCAGCGAAAAGGGCGGAACCCGCAGACGGGAGAAGAGATGACGATCCAGCCGCGGAAGTCGGTCGTCTTTCGCCCGTCGAAGACGTTTCAGAACGGCTTCTCGTCCGAAGCGGAATAAGGAAGGCTAACGACGAGCGCGCCGCCGATGGAACGGAAGATCCCGAGCAAGCTCTTCTTCAAGATCGGAGAAGTCTGCGAGCTCACCGACACCCAGCCCTACGTGCTGCGCTATTGGGAGTCGGAGTTTCCCGCCCTTGCGCCCGCGAAGAACAACTCCGGCCAACGCATCTACCGGAGGCGCGACATCGAGACCATCCTCCGCATCAAGACCCTGCTCTACGAGGAGGGCTTTACTATCGCGGGGGCAAAGAAGAAACTGGAGCTGGAGATGAAGGAGCAGATGAAGGCGGGGACGACGACCACCCCTCCTCCCGAAGTGATGGCCGCCGCCGGGAGCGACGGTTTGAAGGAGGAGATTTTGTCGATCCGCGCCGAGCTGCGGGGGATTCTGGAGCTCATCGACGCTCACGATTCCAAACGGAAGGACGACTGACGCCGGTTCGCGCCAAATTGACGATGGTTCATTGACCGCCGATTTCGGCGCGTGCTATCCTTCGTGTTTCCGACGCGCGACAATCGAGTAGAACGCGCCGCGAGCGGAATGGCAACGGGACGTAGCGCAGCCTGGTAGCGCACTTGCTTGGGGTGCAAGTGGTCGTGGGTTCAAATCCCGCCGTCCCGACCATTCCCATCCCGGCATTTCCCAATCAGGAGACCAATCGCCATTCTCGACATCCTGGTGACCAACGACGACGGCATTGACGCCCCGGGCCTCCGAGTGCTCGCCGAGAAACTGCGCGAGCTGGGCGACGTCACCATCGTCGCCCCCGCGCGCGAGATGAGCGCGGTGAGCCATGCCCTCACCATTCACGAGCCGCTTCGGTTCGAGCACCTCGAGCAGCGGATGTTCAAGGTCGAGGGAACGCCCGCCGACTGCGTCAACCTTGCCGTGGTGAAGCTCCTCCCCAAACCGCCCGACATCGTCGTCTCCGGCATCAACCGCGGCGCGAACGTCGGCGACGACATCGCCTACTCGGGCACCGTCGCCGGGGCGAGGGAAGCGGCGATGCTCGGCGTGCCTTCGATGGCCGTCTCGCTCGCGAGCAAGGACGGAGGCGCCGACTACTCCCACGCCGCCGCCTTTGCCGCCCAGCTCCTTCCGGTTCTCGCGGGAAAGAAGGAGTGGAGCCGTCGGACGTTCCTGAATGTCAACGTGCCCGACTCCAAGGTCAAGGGCGTCCGCATCACGAGCCAGGGACGGCGCCCGTCCTGGACCAAAGTCGAGGAGAAGGTCGATCCCGCCTCGCGCATCTACTACTGGGTCAAACAAGGTTTCACCAAGGTGGAGAAGGAAGCGCTCTCCGACATCTCCGCCCTTCGCGACAGCTACATCTCGATCACACCCCTCCAGTTCGACTTCACTGCCTACAGCGCCCTCGAGGAGCTCCAGTCGTGGAACCTGCGGTTCAACGGAAGCCGATAGCAGGCCTTCCCCCCGCGCTCCATTCCGAGGTACACTAACCCGTTCACCCGCGCTCGTAAGGTCGGGGCGTGGCTCAGCCTGGTAGAGCACCTGGTTCGGGACCAGGGGGTCGGAGGTTCAAATCCTCTCGCCCCGACCAAATAAACCCCCTCTAACCGCAGAACTCTTCGATCGCGGCCGTATAGACTTTCGCGCAAGTGACCATTTCCTCGACCGAGATCGACTGGTCGTCTCCCGGGCCCCCGCCTGCCGGGCCATAGACGCAGGCGGGGATACCCGCCGGAAACAGATGAGCGGTGTCGGTGCCGCCGTAGCTGATGGGAAGCTTCACTCCCACCTCGGGTTCTTTTCCCGAGGTCTCGAGCACCTTGCCCTTGAGCATCTGGATGAAGGCGGAGTCCCTGGGAACGTCGAGAGGCATCATGACCTCCCGCAAACAGCGGCGCTCGGGCTTCATAGGGAACTCGATCTCGTAGACCAGCTCGCGGTCTTGCTGCACGAGCTCGGCAAGCTTCCGGTGGATGTCACCGATGACGGACTCCGGCGTCATGCCCCGGGTGAAGCGGACGTCCATGTAGAGGCTGCAGAAGTCCGGCACAATGTTGGGTCCGCGGAGCTCGGGCCCCCTCCCGCGCCCGCCCACGATGCTCCCGACGTTGATGAGCGGAAGGCTCGGAAGCTCCGGGTCGCGCACTCCGGTGAAAGAAAGGGTATCCAGGGCCTCAGCTACTTTGGCCATCTTGAGGATCGCATTGATGCCGTCGTCTTTCTGTGAAATGTGGGCCGAGCGCCCGATCACGTGAACGGCGAGCTGCATGACTCCGGCGTGCTTGGTGAGAATCGTTCCCGCGCCGATGGGCTCGGTGACGATCGCCGCATCGGCGCGGACGCCCGATTTCAGCAGATGAACCGTTCCCGCTCCCCCCTGGAGCTCCCCGACGACGCAGGCGAGCACGACGTCGCCCCGTAGAGGGGTCCGGGCGCGCTTCACCGCGAGGGTCGCCACGATCATCGCGGCGAGCCCTCCCTTCATGTTCGCGATACCGGCGCCGTAGAGAAGGTCTCCTTCCACCGTCGGGTTCCAGGGGTCCCGCTCGATTCCGGCGGGGATGGGATCGATGTCGATGTGCCCGTTCAGCATGAGGCTCTTGCCTCCGCCGATTCCTCGAAGACGACCCATGGTCTGGAATCGACCGCGATCCACCTCTTGAAGCTCGGACTCCAGACCTTCGCGACGGAAGAAGTCGTGAAGAAACTGCGCCATGCGCGTTTCCTCGGTAGTAAAGCTGGGAATCCGCACCAGCTCCCCGGCAAACGCCACAATCTCGTCCCGATCGATAATGGGTTTCTCAGCCTCATGAGACCGACCAGCCCAACCGGTCGCCGCGGCGGTGACTGCGCTCGAGAGAAAAGTTCTTCGGTTCATGCCTGTCTCCTTCGAAGCCCAAGGTCAGACTTGGCGATCCAATCACCGCGAAAGGGGTTGTTGCAACCCACAAACTCCTGTAGAACCTGACATGCAGCTCAGGAGGTTCGGATGAAGTACCCCGTTGCCCTCGCGTTTTGGAGCATTTCGAGCGTTCTGGCCGCTCAGCCGAAAGTTCACGTCCTCGAACCGGGACCGAAGACCGTGCACATCGGCTTTTTCGACGCCTCGCTCCCACCGGTGCTCGAGGTCGACTCCGGCGACATCGTGCGCGTCAAGACCGCGAGCGGGAACCCCCGCTATTACGAAGAGCTCGGGGTTCCCAAGGAGCAAATCCCCGCGGAGCTCTACTCCGTTTATGAAGGCGTCGAGGGCTCGGGTCGAAGCGATCACACGCTGAGCGGTCCGATCTACGTGAACGGGGCGGAGCCGGGCGACACGCTCGAAGTGCGCTTTCGGGAGATCGACCTCTGGCTTCCCATTGCCGGCCAGGGTTTCGTTCCCGCTCGAGGGGTCCTTCCCGAGGAGTTCCCCTATGCGTGGAACAAAGTCCACGTCATGGATCTCGAGGAGAAGACCCTCGCCTATGCGCCCGGAGTCGTAATTCCGCTGGCGCCGTTCTGGGGCGTCGTCGGAGTCGCGCCTCCGCGCTCGATGGGACGGGTTCCGAGCGGGCCTCCGAACGTCTTCGGCGGGAACCTGGACAACCGCGATCTGCGTCCGGGGGCGAGCTTGTTCCTCCCGGTCCATGTCCCTGGTGCTCTTCTCTCCCTCGGAGACGGCCATGCGGCCCAGGGCTACGGGGAGGTCTGTCTCTCTGCGGTCGAGACTTCGCTACAGGGTGAGATCCAGCTCGTCGTCCACAAGGGAAAACGATTGCGGTGGCCGAGGGCAGAGACAGAGGCGCATTACATCGCGATGGGACTTCACACGGACCTCGACGAAGCGGTGAAACTCGCGACCCGTGACATGCTGGACTTCGTCGTCGAGACGAAGGGCCTCGCGAGGGAGGATGCGTACCTTCTCTTGAGCGCCGCCATGGACCTGGTCGTCACTCAGGCGGTCGACGGCACCAAGGGAATCCACGCGCTTCTCCCGAAGTCGATCTTCAGGGAACGATAACGCGCGCCTGAGCGCCCGACCTTTTTCTCACATGATGGCCTGCGGCATCGCCGGCTCGTCGGGGCTTCCCGCTTTCTCGAGGGGTACCTTGATGAGAGCGTAGGCGATGACCGCGAGCACCACGAGGCCGAGGACGTAGGACGGGCTCGCGAAGATCGCGGGAATGGGTTTCTCGAAGTAAGCGAAAGTCGCGACGATGAGCCCGACGAGGGCCTCTCCCGCGATGAGACCGGAGGCGGTCAAGACCCCGATGCTCTCGACCCGCGATTTCTGTGCGGCGTTGTGGCCGCTCCTCTCGCTGAGAGTGTCCGTCCCCCATCGGAGCAGACCGCCGACGAAGATGGCGAAGGTGGTCGCGAAGGGAAGGTACATGCCGACGGCGAACAGCATCGGGCTTCGCACCTGCACCATGATCATCACGACACCCATGACGACGCCCACGGCGACGAGCGGCCAGGCCATGTCGCCTCCCACGATTCCCTGGGCGAGAGAGGCCATGAGTCCCGCCTGCGGCGCGGAGAGGCGCGGATCGCCGAATCCGATCCCGCCCTCGTTGATGTTCCCCTGGTGCAGCACCAGGAGCGGGAAGTACATGATGAGGCTCGCGACGGTGACCGC
>Ga0209342_10004372_pt1 | contig 14722 bp, 5 predicted proteins | sample RifCSP16_2_FD_184023 | JGI IMG/M metagenome (GOLD analysis project Ga0209342, IMG submission 184023) | Soil microbial communities from Rifle, Colorado - Rifle CSP2_sed 16_2 (SPAdes) (version 2) | ecosystem: Environmental > Terrestrial > Deep subsurface > Rock core/Sediment | place: Rifle... | reverse complement strand
GCCAGCTACCCGGCTCGGATACCCAGCCCTAATTAAACCTTATAATCCAGCGGCAGCCCGGAAAAGGCGCACGCCACACCCCCGTCCTAAAGGAATATAAGGATGCTACTCGAAGTCACAAGAGAAGTCAATGGGTACTTCTACTTAGTTTTCGAATTTCTTGCCGGCAACTCGTTTCGGGCGCCACACTACCAGGAAAGGCGCCCAGTACGCCATCGCCTCTCGTATGTCGATCGCCTCTCGTGGCTCGTCCACCTCAGCGAGAGCGGCCTTCAGCGGTGCGGTTTCCCTCGAGAGCGTCTCCTCATCGATCTCACCGAGTACGAAGAGTCGGTGCCAGCGACCCAGCTCTCGCCGCCTCTTCTCGAGCCCGAAGGGGTCGGCCCCGATGCTGCGGTTACGACGCCTAAGCTCATCCATAACCTCGCCCAGATACTCGGGTGGCAGACGCATGCCCACGATGTAGGCGGCGATCTGTGTCTCGAAGACGTCCTCCCGAACCATCGGCTGTTCGCAGGCCTCGCGACCCCTCCGGTGCGCAGTGCTGCATCGGTAGTACCTATACCGGTGGCGCCCCATCTTGACGCTCGCGCAGCCCGAAAGTCCGGCGCCGCAGAAACCACACGTACCGGTCGCCGAGAGCGGGTATGGTTCCTTTCCGTAGGGACGATCGGGCCGCCTGAATCGTCGCTTCAGCAGCGTCTCCTGCACAACCGCAAACAACTCGGTGTCCACAATCGCAGGATGCTTGCCCTCGGACAGAACTCCGCCCTTGTCTCGTGCGTGGAAGGTCACCCTGCCCGCATACGTCGGGTTCGTCCGGAGCTTGCGAATGCTGAGACGATCCATCGGGTTGCCCTTGGCACTTCGAAGGCCCGCCTCGGCGGGCCACCGGGTTACGTCCCGCAGGGAGTGTTCGCCGGTCGCGTACCGGTGGAACGCTTCAAGGATTTGCGAGGCAACAGCTGGGTCGACGACTACAGCACCGGAATCGTCGCGGACATACTTCCAGGGAGTGGAGCCAGAAGTGTGGGAGTTCCACATCGGCGGCTACCAAGTCTGCGATAAGTGGCTCAAGGATAGGGCGGGGCGCAGGCTCTCCTACGACGATATCGCGCACTACCAGAAGATTGTCGTGGCGCTCCGGGAAACACTGCGGCTCATGAAAGAGATCGACGAGGTCATCGCTGGCTGGCCAATAGAGTAGAGGCCGTGCACTCACCTACGTACGAGGCTGCGCGGCTTCTCGCCTTCGACGATTACACCACTAACCAACTTATTGACTGTCAAGCCCCTGGAACCTCGGCAACCTGTGCGACACGTTGGTTGTTAGGATCAGGGCCCGCTCTCGATGGCCTCCAGAGGATTCACGAGCTTGCCATCGTGAACCTGGCAAGGCACAAGCCCGAGGCGAACAAAGACCTGCAGGTCCGCGGTCTGAATCGCGGTGTTCGTTACCTCTGCCACGCTGGCGCCGCGTTCCGGCACGCGGTCTCCATTAGTGTCAAAGGCGATAGCACCCGAGATGCCGTCCGGAAGGTCTGCGGCCGCCACGGCGTCGCGCAGGTCGCCCGGGTCGATGATGAGCGAACCATCCGGCTGTTCCTGAGCGACGGCGGCGACCGCGGCGAGGAGGACCGTGGCGGCGTCGGCGTACTGGCCGACGAAGACGGACGCTTCCGGAGCACTGCCGTGCACGCGGGTGTAGCTGCCCACGAAGTCCGCTGGCAGATCCAGCGGGCAGCCGGAGAAGACCACCCCTTCCGCCTCCGACGCTCCTACGGGCTCGACGAAATCGCGCAGCGAGGCGGCGGCATCACCGGCCCCGAAGGTGCCCGCGTAGCCGGCGTCGCGCAACTGGCGGTACAGAAGGGCGGCCTCCGGGTTGAACCCCGCGAAGCCCACGAAACTGGGGTTGTCGCGAGCTATGCGTTCGGCCAGGGCGGTGAAGTCGACTGTCCCACGCTCGATGGTCTCGCGGGTGATCTGCACGTCGCTTGCCTCCATCGCGTGCTGAGCGGCGTCGGCAAGGTCGAGACCGTACTCTTCATCGTCGTCAATGAGGTAGGCTGCCTTGCCGCGCAGCGTAGCCCTGGCAAAGAGCCCGATCAGGGTGCCCTGCAGATCGTTGCGGTAGGCTGTGCGGAAGAAGAACCCGCTTCCGTCCTCGCTGGCCGTCAGATCGGTACGGGTGACGGAGCCGGAGATCGCCACGATGCCGGCATCGCGGTAGACGGGGATCGCCGCCTCCGCGCCGGCGCTGCAGTTCGGCCCGATGACGCCGACCAGCCCTTCTGTGCGAAGGAGCCGCTCCGCGGCCTGGACGGTGATATCAGCCTCCGTGCAGCCGTCGTCTTCCGCGCGGACCACAATCTCGTGACCGTCAATCGTACCGCCGTTCCGTTCCTTCCAGCGGTTGACGCCCGTGATTACCGCATCGCGGTCCTCCCCGCCCGCAGAGGAGTCAGGGCCCGACAGCGGCACAGAGACGCCGATGACGATCGGCTTGCCTGCGGGCACGATGATGTCTGCCTGCCGATCGGGCCGCAGGGAGGAGTCGGCGAGAGCGGGCATCTGGGCGGTCTTGCCGCCGCATGCGGCGAGTGCGATGGACAGGGCGAGAAGCGGCAAGCCGGCGCTCAACCACCCAGCCTGCCGAGCCGATGGCAGCATAAGAGCCCTCCGTTAACCGGACTTGACTTGCAGGCCAAATTTCGCTAATAAGCGATGGTACATGCTCACTCGCATACTGTCGAGGAGGATGATCCGGGATGAGCAGCGACGATCACCACGGCGAGTCCATCATCACCCGCATCGCGATGTGGAGCGCGCACCACCGCAGGACCGTGGCACTTGGCTGGGTGGTTATCGTCATCATCGCCCTAGCTGGCTGCTCGGCGATAAAGGCAGACACCGAAATCAAGCCTGAGGCACCCGGCGAATCTGGGAAAGCGTTCAATCTGTTCCAGGAACGGTTCGGTGTTGAGCAGGGCAACGCTCAGGAGATCGTCGTCTTCTCACACCCCTCTCTGACGGTTGACGACGCGGAGTACCGCGACACGGTGCAGGGGCTGGTGGAGAGCCTGCGCGGGTTGCGGAGCGTGACGACGCAGGCCGCCGTCGCAACCGACGTCGTGTCCAGCAAGCGGATAGTGTCCGCCACGACCACCCACTACGACATCGGTGCGCCCAGGGAGGTTTCCCCGTTCGTGGCTCAGAACGATGGCGGCGGCGACGTTACGTTCGCGCTCGTGGACCTGGAAGGCGACGTACGGGAGGCGGCGGACAACGTCGGCCCGCTGCTAGAAACGGTGGCGAAAGCCAGGTCGGCATCGAATGGATTCGACATCCTCATGGGCGGCGAAGCCACCATCAACAAGGAGCGCAACGACATCGTCGAGGAGGACTTCGGATTCGCCCTGTTCTTGAACCTTCCGATCACGCTGGTGATCCTTATTCTGGCATTCGGCGCGATCGTGGCCGCCCTCGTGCCTCTGGCGCTGGCCCTGACGGCGATCATCGCTGCCACCGCCGTCCTGGCGGTCATAAGCCGGGGGTATCCCCTGGAGAAAGCCTACACCGAGATCGTGCTGCTGATGGGGCTGGCGACGGGGATCGACTACGCGCTGTTCGTCATCAGCCGCTTCCGCACGGAGCGCGCGGCGGGGTGCTCGAAGGACGAAGCTCTCCACGCGGCGGTCTCCACCTCTGGCAAGGCCGTCGTCTTCGCGGGAGTCACCGTCCTACTGGCGATCGGCGGGATGTTTCTGGTGGGAAACGCCGTCTTCACCAGTCTGGGGCTCGCCGCGATAGTGGTCGTCGCGTTCGCCGTGGTCATCTCGGCGACGCTGCTGCCCGCGATCCTGGCGATGCTCGGTGACAACGTGAACGCTTTGCGCATACCGATCATCGGCGGGCGACGAGGGGCAGGCGGCGGCGTCTGGGGATTCATCAGCGACAGGGTGCTGGCGAGGCCGGCGGTCCTCGCCTCGGTTGCGCTGGTCGGCCTGCTGGCGCTGGCGGCGCCGGTCGTCACCCTCAACCTGGGCTTCAACGGCAACAAGAGCCTGTCCGATGACGTGGCGGCGAAGAAGGCCGTCATCGCCCTGGAAGAGAACTTCACGCTGGGCCTGACCTCACCGGCGATGCTAGTGGTGGACGCCGGAAAGGATCGCAACGTCTTTGCGCCGGCAATTCAGTCTCAGGTCAACGCTCTCGTAGACCGCGTCGGAGCGGAGACCGCTTCCGCCAGCAGCCCCGATGCCCTGTACGGCGCTCCGATCCAGACTGACATAAACGACGCGGGCGACACGGAACTGGTCCAGATCCCGATCAACGCTGACACCGGCGAGCAGAAAGCCATCGAGGCGGTGAACTACCTGCGCGACGACCTGATCCCGGAAACGTTTGGCGATGGGCAGGGGCGGGCGCTGGTAACCGGCTTTTCCGCTTTCAACATAGACTTCCGCGACAACATCATGTTCAGGACGCCCATCGTCTTCGGGTTCGTCCTCAGCCTGGCGTTCCTGGTGATGCTCTTCACCTTCCGCTCGATCGTGATCGCGACGAAGGCGATCCTCCTGAACCTCCTGTCCGTCGGCGCCGCCTACGGTCTGCTGGTGCTAGTGTTCCAGGAGGGCTGGGCGCTGGAGGGTGTGCTCAAGTTCAAGGCCACGGGGATCATCGAGTCGTGGCTGCCGCTGTTCCTGTTCTCGATCCTGTTCGGCCTCTCGATGGACTACCACATGTTCATCATGGGCCGCATCAAGGAGGCGCACGAGCGAGGCGCGAGCAACGACGAGGCGATCTCGATAGGGGTAAAGGCGACGGCCGGGACCATCACGAACGCAGCGGCCATCATGGTGGCGGTGGCGCTGATATTCGCGTTCACGCGCGAGATCAGCCTGAAGCAGTTCGGCTTCGGGCTGGCCAGCGCCATCTTCATCGATGCCACGGTTATCCGGGCGATCCTCCTGCCAGCCAGCATGAAGCTCCTTGGCGAGGCGAACTGGTACCTCCCCGGCTGGTTGCAGTGGCTGCCGCGCATCAGGATGGCCGAATAGCGCCGGGCACCGATTCGGTTGGGCCGCCGGGCCGACACTACGCGGACTTATTGATTGTTGGCCAGCCCCAAGAACCGCCCGAGTCAGCTCCCTCCGCCGCGCTCAGGGTAACACCCTACAGGGAAGACTTGGTGCGTGTTAGCGGCGAAATGGTTGCGGCGTCCCAGCCACGATTGACATCGCTCCCGCTTTCCCGCACGATTGGCATACTCCTAGATACCGCCAGTGAGGTAAGAGATGCTCTGCCCATCCTGCGGCCACAACAATCTCGGCGACGCTGAATTTTGCGAGCAGTGCGCGGCTGAGCTTGGACCCGTCTGCAAGTCGTGCCAGACGCCAAACCAAGCTGGCGCCCGCTTTTGTCGGCGTTGTCGTGAGCCCCTGAGAACCGCCGCGTCAGCCAAAGCCCAAATCAGCACGTCGGCGCCCTCGCCCTCACCCGCCCTCCCGACAGCATTCGCCGGCCGACGCTACCAGGTGAAGCGTTTCCTGGGCGAGGGCGGCCGCAAGCGGGTGTACCTGGCCCACGATTCTCGCCTCGACCGCGACGTGGCCATCGCAGTCATCAAGACGGAAGGGCTGGACGAGGCCGGGCTGTCCCGCGTGCGCCACGAAGCTCAGGCTATGGGTCGCCTGGGCGACCACCCCCACATCGTCACCGTCTTCGACATCGGCGAAGAGGACGGCCCAGACGGCCGAGCTCAGCCCTACATCGTCAGCCAGTTCATGGCGGGCGGCGACCTCGAAGGTGTGCTGCAGCAGGCCGAAGATCACCGCCTACCGATAAACGAAGCCGCCCGCATCGCGATCCAGGTGTGGCAGGCCTTGCAACACGCCCACAGTCGAGGCATCATCCATCGGGACCTCAAGCCGGGGAACATCTGGCTCACCGAGGACGGCACGGCCAAGCTGGGCGACTTTGGCCTCGCCGTGGCGCTGGACCGATCACGGGTGACCCAGGCCGGCATGATGCTGGGCACGGTCTCCTACATGCCGCCGGAGCAGGCGCTAGGCCGCCAGGCCGACGCCCGCTCCGACCTCTATTCGTGGGGCTGCGTCCTCTACGAGATGGTGACCGGCCGGCCGCCCTTCCTGGGGGACGACGTCGTCGCCATCATCTCCCAACACATCAACACAGCGCCCGTTGCCCCGTCCTGGCACAACCCCGAGGTGCCCAGGGCCCTGGAGGCGCTGATCCTGCGCTGCTTGGCCAAGAACCCCGACGAGCGCCCGGAGAGTGCCGCCGCCGTACCGAAAGCGATGCAGGCCATGATGGACACGGCCGCAGGCATCGCGGACAAGGCCCTCCAGGAGCCGAACCCCTTGGACCGGCTGGCCGGTGGGGTGTTCGTCGGACGGGAGAAGGAGATGGACGACCTGCGGGCGGGATTGGAGGACGCCTTATCGGGACACGGCCGACTCCTGATGCTGGTCGGCGAGCCGGGCATCGGCAAGACCCGCACCTCCGAAGAGCTGGCGACCTATGCCGCCCTCCGCAACACTCAGGTGCTCTGGGGCCGCTGCTACGAGGGCGAGGGCGCCCCCGCCTACTGGCCCTGGGTCCAGGTGGTCCGCTCCTACGTCCACGACCGCGACCCCCAGGCGCTGATGTCGGAGATGGGGCCCGGAGCGGCCGACATCGCCCAAGTGGTGTCGGAGGTGAGGGAGCGCTTGCCTGGACTGCCCGCCCCGCCGGCGCTGGAGCCGGAGCAAGCGCGTTTCCGCCTGTTCGACTCCATCACCACATTCCTGAGGAACGCATCCAATCGCCAGCCAATAGTCCTTGTCCTGGACGACCTTCACTGGGCAGACAAGCCATCGCTTGTCCTCCTGCAGTTCTTGGCCCGTGAACTGCGCGGCGCCCGCCTGCTGGTGCTCTGCACCTACCGAGACGTGGAGCTTCGACGGCAGCACCCGCTGTCACAGACGCTTGGTGAGCTGGCCCGGGAGGGACTGAGCCAGCGCATCCTGCTTCGTGGTCTCACCGAACGGGATGTGGCGCGGTTCATAGAGATCACCGCGGGCGTAGCTCCGCCCCACGCTCTGGTGGAGGCAGTGTACCGGGAGACCGAGGGCAACCCCTTCTTCGTGAACGAGATCGTTCGCCTGTTGGTGACCGATGGGCGTCTGGAGCGACCAGGAGAGGTGATGTCTTGGAGCGTCACGATCCCTCAGGGGGTACGCGAAGTTGTGGGTCGGCGCCTTGACCACCTGTCCGAGGAGTGCAACCGCGTTCTCACGATCGCCTCGGTCATCGGACGCGAATTTGACCTCGACATCCTGGAACGAGTCAGCGACATCCCGCCCGAACGCCTGCTGGAGGTGTTGGAGGAGGCTGTCGCCGCCCGTGTCAGCTCAGAGCTGCCGCGCGCAGTGGGCCACTACAACTTTACCCACGCTCTCATCCGAGAGACGCTTTACGAGGAGCTGGGTGCGACGCGCCGCGTACGGCTGCACCGTCAGATCGGCGAGGTGTTGGAGGCGATTCACAGTGAGAGCCTGGAACCATATCTAGCAGCCTTGGCCCATCACTTCTTCCAGGCCGCCCCGGGCGGCGACGTTGACAAGGCGATCGATTACGCAACGCGGGCCGGTGAACGAGCCCTATCACTAACCGCCTACGAGGACGCCGCCGGGCACTTCGAGATGGCCCTCCAGGCCCTGGAGGTCAAGGACGCGCCTGACGAGGCGCAACGCTGCGAGTTGCTGCTGGCGGCGGGCAACGCCCGCAACTGTGCCGGGGATCGCGAAAGGGCGAAGGAGACCTTCCTCCTGGCAGCGGAGGTGGCGCGAACGCTGAGCGACTCAGAGGGTTTGGGCCGCGCTGTCCTCGGCTTTGCGGGACTCTTCGGCGAGTGGGGCTTGGTGGACGACCGCACGATCGGCCTCCTTGAAGAGGCCCTTGACAATTTGAGAGAAGAGGACAGCGCCCTTCGGGCCTTGCTGTTGAGCCGCCTGGGCATGGAGCTCTGGATGTCGGGCTCGCCGGAACCCGCGGAACTTCCCAGCAGAACATCTGTCGAAGTGGCGCGCCGCGTCGGCGATCCCAGGGCGCTGGCCGACGCCCTCTGGATCAGATATCTCGTTCTCGGAGGCCCCGAAAACGTCGAGGACCGGCTCGCTGCCGGGGACGAGATCGTGCGGGCCGGCGAGGAGTTAGGAGCCGTGGACAAACAGCTCACCGGCGTCTACTTCCGCATCGTCGCTCTGCTGGAGCTGGGTGACATCCAAGGAGGACGAGATGCTGTCGAGGAATACGCACGGCTGGCAAGGGACCTGCGGCAGCCCCACTACCTGGGATGGGCCACTCTATTCAGTGGATCGCTAGCCTTTCTTGAGGGCCGTTTCGAGGAGGCCGGGCGGCTGAACGAGGAAGCCCTGTCTTGGGTGACGCGCGCGCAAGAGCCGCTCTTGGCTCAGATGCAGCGGCTACAGTCGTTAGCGCTGCGCAGAGAGCAGGAGGGGCTAAAGGCAATGGAGGTAGCCCTTAAGGAAGAAGCCGACGTGACTCCCTCGGCGTTTTGGCCGGCTCTCTTGGCAATCGCGCACAGCGAAGCTGGCCTTTCCACGAAGGCGCGGGCCGAGTTTGAGGGCTCGGCAGCCAGCGATTTCGCGGACCTGCCGCGGGACGGACAATGGCTCGGTCTCGTGGCGTTGCTTTGCCGAGCGTGCAGCTTGCTCCGGGATGGCCGCCGCGCCGCCACGCTCTACGAAATGTTACTACCCTATGCCGGGCGCAACGTTGCACCCGGGGGCTTTTCGGACTATCACGGCTCGACCTCGCACTACTTGGCCCTGCTGGCGGCCACCATGGAGCGCTGGGGGGAAGCGGACGAGCATTTCAAGGCCGCCGTGGAGATGAACGCGAAGATGGGAGCGAAGCCCTGGCTCGCGCACTCGCAGCATGACTACGCGGCCATGCTCCTCCTCCGCGACGAGCCGGGGGGCCGCAAGACCGCCCTCGAACTTGCCAGCCAGGCGCTGGAGACGGCGCAGGAACTGGGGATTAAGCCCTTGGTAGAGAAGGCGCTGGTTCTCAAGCTCCAGGCGCAAGGCGTCAACTCCACCGATATCCAGACGTCCATCGACGCCGTCGCCTCCGCCGTCTACGTCGACAAGCCCGACCTGCGTTCCCACGCCTCGCCCGACGGTACGGTTACCATCCTCTTCAGCGACATCGAGAGCTCCACAGAGATGACGGAGCGTTTGGGCGACCAGCGCTGGATGGAGCTGCTGAGCGAGCACAACGCCATCGTCCGCGAACAGGTGGCCGCACACGAGGGCTTCGAGGTCAAGTCGCAGGGGGACGGCTTTATGCTGGCGTTCCGGAGTGCCCGCCGAGCCCTCCAGTGCGCCGCCGAGATCCAGCGGGCGTTCGCCCGGCGCAACGACTCGGCGGAGGAGCCGATCCGCGTGCGCATGGGCCTCCACACGGGCGAGGCAATCAAGGACGGCGACGACTTCTTCGGCAAGCACGTCAACCTCGCCGCCCGCATCGCCGGACAGGCCGAAGGCGGCGAGATACTCGCCTCGTCGTTGCTCAAGGAGCTGACGGCGAGCGCCGGCGACATCGCCTTCAGCGAGGGCCGAGAGGTGGAGCTGAAGGGGCTCACAGGCTCTCACCACGTGTTCCAGGTGGGATGGCAGTAGACTGCCAGCAGACACTACGTAGTCTTGGTGCATGTCGCCGGCCGCGCCAAACTCCTCTTACAGAAGAAACGGTGCAGTCGGGAGGCGGTTTCCTGCGCGCAAACGATACGACCCCCGGCTAACTGCGGCTGCCGCTCGTTGACAGCCTCTGCGGATAGGCGCACAATCGCGGCACGCCGGGGGCCACGCAAGGGGGTGCGATCAGGCGATCGCCACGACCTGCGATAGTCGCGTTGCTCACGCTGGGGGCAGTTGCCGGAGTCATACTTCTGCTAGGCAGAGTATCCTCATAGCCGGCGTTGGCCGAGACTGCCACGGCGGTCGCCGCAGGGGAGCAGCAGACTTGCGCCCTTATGACATCGGGCGGAGCCTGAGAAGGGGCGCCGACGACGGGCGCCTCGTCGCGCTTGACAATAATGCAGCCAGGCCGCAGACTGACGACCGCGTGCTGTCATTGGCATCCAAAAGGGACCACACATCATGAGGTTCAACCACAGGACCCTACTGGTCACCGACTTGGAGCGCTCCAAGGCCTTCTACCCCACGCTGGGGCTGCGCCACAGTGGGAGCACTTGTGCACAGGCCGATTCGCCTGGGCCGTACGTCATCATCGCGCATGCTATCACGCAGGTCCTTCCCTTCCGACCGGCTCGCGGGCGATAGGGGCGGACAAGCAAGGCATGTCAATTTCCGATGTGGATCGTCACCGGCAACTTGGCGTTCATGGGCGGAGGCTTTTGTCTCTACTGGATCGCCCGTCGCTCGTCGCCGGAGCGGATATCCTGTGGCCGCGGCCTAGAGTCTCTCGGCTGTATACTAACGGCCCTCCTTACCATAGGCGGGTTCGCGCTCGCTCACATGGGCATGAACCAGAGCTGGACGGGTCTTGCCCCCGTAGCCGATCTTCAGTGGCTCCCCTTCGCACTCGTGTTTGTGCTGGCCCTGCTGCTCGCTCATCTCCTCCTCCGCCTGCAGAGGAGCCGAGTCGATCAGATGCTCTTGCCGGTAGTGGGGTTCCTTGTCGCGCTGGGGCTCATCAACATCTACGTCTGGGAGACCAGAGATGCCAATGCCTACATCTCCACCGTGGCCCTGCCGACCATCAGAGAGTATCGCGAATCGATCGCCAAAGATCCGTCCTTATCGGTGGTCCAACGAACCACGATCCTTGACCGCCTGGACCCGATCCCCAGCGAGCTAGAGTTCGAAGGCGATGCCCAGCAAGGATTCGCCACCGTTCTGAATTCCCGCTGGCTGGAGACCTACAACGAGTCGGTTGGTCGGTTCAGTGCTTTAACGGAAGCCAGCGACGTTGAGGACGACCGCCGCTCCGTACACGAGGTACATCTGTACGGATCCCTGCGCAGGCAGCTGGTGGCGGCCGGTGTCAGCCTCCTGATGGTGCCTGCCGTGGTGTTCGCGGTAAGACGGCTGCGTCTGCGCTGGATGGCGCGCGGTCCGTGGTCTCTGTACGGAGGCGGCCTTGCGTTGCTGGCGGCGGCTGGGGCAACCGCTGTGGCCTCAGGAGGACGCAATATGCCGGCGCTACTGTCAGTCGGCGGCCAGAGCGTCGTGGCGTACGAGGTCCTGAAGGTAGGTCTGGTGATCCTGCTGGCGCTGTCCTTCGGCGCTGTGCTGACCCGCGGGAGCGGCTGGTATCGCCCCGCGGCTCTGTTCGGTTTTGCAGCGGCCGGGGCGACAGTTGGCACCATGATCTGGCTGGACCCCGGCGCCGGCATCGCTCTTCTTGGCATCGGCACCATGATGCTCGCGCTGATCGTCAGCAGGTCATGGCGGTGGTGGCTGGTTGCCGGCGGAATAGTGGCTATACTGGCGGCACCGGTGGCCGTGCACTATCTAGACTCCGTTGTTCCCCAGACAGTGCAGGCACGGATCCGGATGTGGACCGACCCATGGGGCGCGTACGAACGGGCCGACCTGAAGAACCAGGTCGCCGCATCCCTGGCGAGGATCGTCGCGCAGAGAGCGGGCGACCAGCCCGCATCTCTCGTCTCCGCGGGTGAACGCCGCCCCGAGGTCGCCTCCCTCATCGAGCGCGACGTAGGCCTTATCGAGCAGGAGTTGCGATGGCGGCTAGCGCGCATCCAGCCAAACTCTCCCGGTCTGGCGGAGCCATTCGTTCCTGGATCGGACCCAGTGGAAGAGCGGCTGCTCCTGGAAGCAGAGAATCTCTGGTCGGGTCTGGGAGGATTCCCGCTCACGGGAACGCGCACGGACGACCAACGAATAAGTTCACTGGCGGATCGCATCGAAGCAGCGGTCTCCGGGCTTCGTGCGGGCGCTGAACGCTTTGCTTCCGATCCGCCGGAGGGAGACCCGGGCGGCTTGACCCGTCCGGGTCCCCGGCCAGGCTCGCCGGGATCCCGCGAGCCCGACAATTTCCAGGCGCAGCGAGTCCTCTTCGCCCTGCGGGCTGGAGGGCTCGTGGGGGTAGGTCTGGGTGCTGGCAGGCCGGAGGCCGTACCGGCAGTCACCGAAGATGTCGCCTTGGCGTCCCTGGGCGAGGCCCTGGGCTTCCCGGGGGTGGCTCTCATCACGCTTCTGCTCGTGCTCATTACGGTGCGAAGCATAGACATGGGTCGCGTCCAGAATCGGCCGACAGCGGGTCTGCTCATGGTCGGCTTATCGAGTCTCATCGGGCTGCAGGCGCTCATAAACATGGGCGGCCTATTGGGCTTTCTGCCCTTCACAGGTCTCACGTTCCCCTTCATCAGCCGCAGCGGCACATCCCTGCTGGCCAGCACGTTCGCCGTGGCGCTCATTATGGCGATGTCCGTGCCGTCCGATGGGAAATTTCGGCGGCCGCCGCGCCGTCGGCCCTCAAAGGGCCTGCCTGTCCACGCGGTTGGCTTGCCGGCGGCTTTCGTCCTCCTCCTGGCCGGCGCGGCTACACTTCAGCTCACGGGCAGAACCCTGGCGCCTAGCTCGTTTCTCGCGGAACCGCCCGGCCCTACCAGTCCGGTTCTGCACGCCGGAGACCAGTGGGAAGCTCCCAGCTACCGGGTGATTCCTGGGCCAGTAGTTGATCGCAACGGGCAGGTACTGGCCGAGACCAAGTCCCTCGGAGGGGAGCGCGTCTATCCTGACGAAGAGCTGGCGGCCAGCCTCGGACACACCCTGGCGCAGCTGGACATGTCGTTCCGCGAGGACCTCATCCGTCCGGCGGAGCATCCCACGGATGGAGAGGAGCCGTCAGGCGCTCGCCCGGCTCTGATCACGACGATAGATTCAGACATCCAGCGTGTGGTTCACGAGGCGATTGATCAGGGGGCAACTGAGGCCGGGATCATCGACACGGAAGGGCTTCGCGGGGCTGTAGTCGTCGTGGACGCGACGAACGGAGATGTCCTGGCAATAGAAAGCCGGCCAAACTTCTCGCCGTCGGAGCTTTCGGACCCCCTGCGCTGGGTAAGAGCGGAGATAAATGACCGCCGGAGAGGCTTCGCTCATCGCTATCTGAATCGAGCCATCGACGGGTACTATCCGCCGGGGTCGACTTTCAAGACGGTTACGGTCGCTGCGGCCGTCAAGAACGATCTGCACTCTCTTCACTCACCGGAGTTCGACTACCGCAGCGGGGCGAAAAGCGCGCGCTTGCCCGATGGTTTCGTGCACTACGCCCTTTGGCACCAACTCCCGCTGTCGGACGGCCCGGCGATCACCGACGAAAACCATCCCCACCTGTGGCGTTTGAACCTGGAGGAGGCCTTCGCTTGGTCCTGCAACATAGCGTTCGGCGAGATGGGCCTCGAGTTGGGTGCCGATCGCCTCGCCGACATGGCTCAGCGCTTTGGCTTCGAGCGGCCGATCGAAGTGCGCGGACTCGGTACCTCTCTGAGCACGCTGGATAACGATTACGGCAAGGATTTCCCCTCTCGCTACCTGACCAAGACCGATTCCGCCCTGGCACGGACGGCCTTTGGCCAGGGCCAGATCCGGGCCTCACCCCTGCAGATGGCGCTGGTCTCCGCTGGGATCGCCAATGGTGGGCAGATCATGCAGCCCCAGGTTGTAGCAGGGTGGAAATCGCAGAACGGCGCGTGGCTGGAGCAGGTCCACCCGGCAGTCCTCTCTGATACCGGGCTCAGCGAAGAGGAGGTAGCGGATGTTCAGGGGATGATGCGGGCCGCGGTCACATATGCCTGGGCGGGCCTAGCCAAGCAGAACCCAGACAACGCCAACCCGGGCGTCGCCGGTAAGACCGGCAGCGCCCAATGGAGGGAGGGTCCACATGCCACGCACGCTTGGTTCATCGGTTACTTTCCCACGGAGTCCCCCCGCATAGCCATAGCGGCCATTCTGGAGCAAGGCGGCTCAGGGCCGACGGTCGCGGTCAGAATCGCTCACCACATTTTCGCCGCCGAACCAGTCCAAGAGTACGTGCGCGAGGCCGAGGCGCGATGAGAGATCGGCAGATCGAAGGGGCCGGGCTGACTTTACTGGCATTGCTCGCGGCCACTGTCGTGACTGGTATTGCCTGGCGTCATCTGCCGCTCTTCGCCGCCGACGGCGAGGACGCCTGGAGGTCCGGGAGGCTGCGCGAGGCTTCCTTCCAGAACCAAGGGCCGATGCGAGAACTGTTCGTCCCGGCCGGCTGGCGTGCAGAGCAGGTCGCGGAGGCGCTCGATAGTGCCCTTATCGCCGACGGCGATCGGTTTCGCGATTTGGTGTTGGACCGAGAGCTGACGGTCGAGCTATTGGGCGCCGACTGGCCCGGTGCGAGCTCGCTGGAAGGATACCTCTTCCCCGGTACATACGAGGTCGCCGCCGATGCCCCGGAAGAACGTCTGCTGGCTGATATGGTGAAGGAATTCAGAAGGCGGTTCTCACCGGCCATGCTCCAGAGGGCCAGTGATCTCGGCCTGTCCCCTCACGAAGTCGTGACGCTGGCTTCGATTGTGGAGCGTGAGTCTTCTCTGCCCAGTGAATCGCCGGTAATAGCCGGAGTGTTTCTCAACCGCCTGCAGGCCGGCGTTCCTTTGCAGGCG
>Ga0209342_10004370_pt1 | contig 14724 bp, 6 predicted proteins | sample RifCSP16_2_FD_184023 | JGI IMG/M metagenome (GOLD analysis project Ga0209342, IMG submission 184023) | Soil microbial communities from Rifle, Colorado - Rifle CSP2_sed 16_2 (SPAdes) (version 2) | ecosystem: Environmental > Terrestrial > Deep subsurface > Rock core/Sediment | place: Rifle... | reverse complement strand
CCGCAGAGCAGACTCGACAGCGTGCACATGATTCCAGCCATCGATCGCTCGTCAATGCTGGCATTATTCAAAAGAATGGCCGTTGACCCTCATTCCCAGGTGCGTGCTGCAGCCGTGTATGGACTCGGAAACCTGCAGGCCCGTGAAGAGATCGCTTTTTTGAAGAATCGGTATCGGAAGGATGACAGCTACGTGGCGCAGGGAGCGATTCTTCGAGCCCTCGGGAAATGCGGGGACAAGTCTGTGATCGATCTGCTGAACGAGGCATCTCAATCGGATTCTCCGCGGAATGTTCTCAGGAACGCGGCACAATGGGCACTCGCCCAGCTGGGCTCATGACAAAGCAAGAATAATCCGGCCTTTTCCACGCCCGCCGGTGGAATAGCGGGGCGCCCACCGACGAACCTTTTTCATCTCTTCAAAAACTCACTCCGCAGTTGTGTGTAGACTTCCGCCAGCTGATCGATTTCTTTTTCATATTCGTGCAGATTGATCTCCCCTTTAAGCGCTCCACCAGCTTTTTCATCCAGGTCGTCCAGAAGACGGACCCATTCCTTCCAGGCAGGGAGTTTGTCCAACCGGTTTGGATACAAACGGTTGAATTCCTCGACCATGTAATGCTGCGTGCGGTTGATCGAGAAAGATCCTTTTTCGTCTGCCGCAAAGACAACAAAGGGAACGATCATATCCTCGGAAATCGGATCGAGCGTGAATCGTTTGCCAAATCCGGCGCGTGCCTCCAACCATTCCCTTGTCCCGACGATCCCGATGGAGGGATCTGCCGGAAACCACTCACCGGCCTTGGCGTCAAAGATTTCGATCCAAACGTGATCATTATGATGACGGCCAAAAACCGAAAAACGAAGCCCTTTCTGTTTTACCATGTCATGTGCAGTGACACCTCGTTGGGGCGTTTCCTTGTGGATATTGATCTCCCGAACCCGCCTCATTCTCATGTTCATTTCCTTCATCGCGGCCACCGCCACCATGGCAAGTTCGTTGCAGTTTCCTCCCCCCCGGTCGATGATCTCCTGAACCGTCCGTTGTTTGTAGTCCGTCGACTTCCATTCGAAGTGTTCGGCAAGCCACTTGACAATCATTTGCGCCTGCCCAAGCTCTGATTCTGCCTCCTTCGAGACCTCGCGCGCAAACGCTTTCAGGTCCGCTTTCGCCAGGCCATAGAGGTCCCGATCCCGTGCGGACTGAAGTTGTTCCTGGGCGCAGGCCACACCCGCCAGGACCATAAATGCCAGAAGTGAATTCATCATCCTTTTCCTTGACCCAGTTTCACTTCTTAGACCTGCTTTTCCGGAAAACGTTGTGAGTGGAACCCCCGAGAAAGAGAAGGGGGTGACGGGAAACAATAAATTCTCAGGACCGTTTTGAAATGAGTTCTATTCCTTCTTCTGTTTCTGGTCCTCGATCCTGTATTCTTTTTTTTCCTTTTGGTCCTTCACCATGTCTTGAGGATTGTCAATACCGGGCGATTCCCTCATCGCTTTCCAGTCGAACTCCTCATCAAGGGGCGTGAGGGCCTTTTGAGGATCGAAAATTCTCGGATCGGCAGGAAGAGCGGTATAGGGGGTAAAATCCGGGCTCTCAGTAAACATATCTGAAAGGTCTGTGGCGCCGGCGTCGTACTGGTTCAGATAGGGCAAGCCGAGAATATTGAAGAACGTTTTGAAGATACTCCCAAAACTGTAATGGACCTTGCTGACGTAATTGCGTTTCGCATAGGGTGAAACAACCATGAGGATACTCCGGTGTGCGTCAATGTGATCGACGCCGTTCTGTGCGTCATCCTCCGTGATCACGATTGCCATGTTGTTCCAATACTTCGTATGAGACAGGAATTCCACAATCCTTCCGACGGCAAGGTCGTTATCCACCATGTAACTTTCACGGAACGGATAACCCGCCTGCGGCCTCTCGCCCGCCCCGTGATCGTTCGGAATAATGACGGTGAGTACCTGAGGCAGGGACGATCCTCCTTCACCCCATTTCTCATTGAACTCCCTGATGAACAGGCTCACGCGGAACTGATCCGGGATAGCCATATTGTAGGTGGGATAGATTCTCGACGTTCGATCAAACATCGGCGCGGGAACAGGATAGTTGACGAAGTGTCGCACCCCCGCCTTCTTGAACGTTTCGTTGTAGAACGCCGGTTCGAACATCAGTCCAAAGCCGAAGTTGAAGAAATCGACGTCGTTCCTGTCCATGTGTTCCCAAAGAGATCCCGCCTCGTTGTAGTCCTCCGGATAGATGGCTCCTGCCGAGCCGGTCATTGCCAGGCTCCCGGGCGCTTTGAGATTGGCTCGATATGATCTGTTTTCACCGTAGCTTGCAGGAGCTGTCGTTTCAACCCACTCGTTTGGATAGGTGTTCACGAGCCAGCGATGTCCATCTGCTGAAACATCGGAGTCGACATAGAAATTATCCGCAATCGAAAACCGCCGCGCGAGTTTCAGGTGGTTTGCCATGACCGTTGCATCCTTCACGGTCGCCGTCTTCTTCCTATTCGAAAAGGTGACATTCTTTCCATACCGGGCGAGCGAGGCATCACCTTCCGCGTTTTCCAGCTGGCCGAAGACTTCATCATAGGTTCTGTTTTCTTTTGAGATGAACACCAGGTGCTTGATCGGCGTTTCCCGTTCACCACCATACAACGGAACGGGATTTCTTCCGCGCTCAATTCTCTTGTTATCGATCGATTCGATTTTGAAGTTGTTTGCAATGACCCGTTCCGTCAACCCGGCTAGCTCGCGGTCGGCGGGGACATCAAGCACCGAAATAGTCCCTTTCATGAGATTGCCGATATATGTTCCCTCAGGCCCGGCAACATATGTTCTTCCGCCGTTCGGCCCGCTCCCGTATCCTTTAGCGTTCGTCACCACCAGCTTCTTCCCATCGGCGGTAACCTTGAGTTTTGCGGGGAACCACCCGACCGGCACGTGGCCGATGACGCTGAATGTCGCAAGGTCGATGATTCCCACCGCATTGATACCCGCTTCAGCGACATACAGTCTTGTTTCGTCCGGTGATACCGCAAGTCCGAAGGGAATCACACCGCGGAAATGTTTTACCGCATCATGCGGCTTCAAGGCGATCTCATGGACTATCTTGTCGTTCCGTATGTCGATGACCGAAATATTATCGTTGTTGCCGTTGCTGACAAACACATGGGTCGATGTCGCTGCAATGGAGTTCGGACTCGATCCTCCCACTGCAGGAATCCCTTCCACTTTTTCACCGACGAGAACTCCCGTTTTGATTTTGGCTGTTACCGAAGCATTCATCGGATCCTTGACTGAAACCACCCAGACGGAAAATGATTCAGGAACATTCGGATCTCCAAGGCCCGGAACATCGAGGGAGTCAACGCGGGTGCCTTCTTCCATTTCCTCCGAACCAAACGCAAAAGGGGGAAACTTGAGTGCCTTGTCAAAGTCACGGGTTTCTTCAATCGTGCCGATCTTTTTGTATTCGAACATTCCAACGTTGGCGACATAGACTTTGTCTTCGCTTGGCGACAAGGCGATGCCGAATGGATAACGCCCCATCGGCACACTCCTGACCACTGATCGTTGTCTGACATTCGCGATCACAAGCCGAAAGTTTGTCTGGTCGACAGCATAGAGGTATTCGCCATTCGATGTCAGCGCCATGTCCCCGATGTACCCGTCAGAATATCGCATGCCGTCGGCAGAAACCGAGCAATCGATCGAGTCAAGTTTGGCCCCCGTGTAAGCACTGAAGAGGTAGATCCTGTTTTCCTGTCCTCCAGCCACATAGACAATCGAACCATCCTGCGAAATGGCGAGGCCCATAAAGACAGATGCCAGAACACCCTTATCCGTTGAGGGTCCCGGAGGTACCTGGCGGACTATCGGATCGCTTCCAAGAATGTCCCGGACAATCGAAATGGAGATGGGCGAGACTCCGGAGTTTGCTGTCACGGCGATCCCTCCGTCGCTGCTCAGAGCCAATCCAAAAGGATGCGGCGCCACTTCGATCGATCTGCCCACGGGCGTAAGAAGTCTGCCATTGGGAATGACGGTTGTCCCTTTGCGGTCTATCGTTGTGTAGGATGACCCCGCAGGGGCCGATATCATGGTGACACGATCCTGGGTGGAATTGCAGGAAAAGATCAGTGTGACAGGAAGCAGCAGAAAGATTTGTCTCAACGTTCTCATTGTCTTACCTCGGCTGTCGGTTCGCTGAAATGTAACAGGCTCTGCACGTTAATACAAGACACTTTATTCACAAAGCAAAATAGGAATTTCTCGCGATTTCTGTTCTGCTTTTTTCACTTGAAAGCCGCCAAGCAGGTTGGTACTATGAACCAGGTTCTTCTCACCAATCTGACCGGCAGGTGCTTTGTGAAACACAAGAACTTCATTGGTTGGACAGCCGTTTCGATCTCAACGCTCTTTGCTTCCCTGTGGGCATTTTGGGGCGCAATCGAGAATTTTCATGAGGGATGGTATTTCGAATCGTTCTGGGAGAATGTTGCCCTCATGTTTGTTCAGTACGTTCCCTGGTCTCTTGGATTTGTCGTGCTTGGGATTGTCTCTCTCCGTTGGCCGCGCATAGGAGGGAGTATCTTCATTCTCATCGGAATTCTTCTTCCGACACTTCTCATACGGACCTTTGCCGCTGTTTTCTTCATTGCGTTGCCGCTAGGGACAGTCGGTCTCCTCTTTTGGTTCGGGCAGCCTGAACCAGGAATCTGGGCCTATCGAACCGTCGTCGGAGTTCCCCTCGCCGTCCTCATCGGATTCAGCATTGAACCTGCGTATCGGGTCTCAGGACGGGTTGACGACGGACACTATGGAGCTCGCATCATTGAAGGAAATGGAGTCACATTGCTGTGGGCTCCGGAAGGACCGGGTTGGCCAGCTCACTGGAGTCAGTTCAAAGCGGGCACATGGGACAGTGCGATGAAAGTTTGCCGGTATCTCACCGAGGATGGCACTGCATTGGCTGACACGGCCGTCAATTTCTGGAGACTTCCCACGGTTGACGAAGCCGTGCGATCGCTGGTTCGGCACGGGACAAACGCGGGCGGCACGTGGGAACCATCATCGCGCGAACCGTCCTACGAAGTCATACCGGACAAAGAGTCTCCGCTGTGGAAAGTCCATTCGCCCATGATCTACTGGTGGACTTCAACTGAGGTGAATGACTCGGTGGCGTATCGGATTGCCTACAACGGCGGAGTCCACGCCATGCCAAAGAAGATTCGGATGGGTGATTTTGGATTTCGGGCGGTGCGAACTGTGACGCCGTCACCTCCAGAGGTCGGCGTCCGTTGAAAACCCCGCAAGAGAGCCCACAGCCATCCCACCCGGAGGTAGGTCGGTGTTTGCGCCGACTTCCGGGCAAACATGTCGCTATGACAGCGACCCACCAGATGAAAAGGAGGATGATTGATGAAGGATATCAAACGAAGCGCAAGAATGGCCCTCGGCCTTGGTGTGCTTTCTCTCTTTGCACTTGGGGCGAGTGTTTTTGCCCTCAATGACATCGCCCGAGGAGAACCCGACCTGACGATCGAGTGGGCCGTGCTCAGAGTCGCCGCCCTCATTATCCTCATGTTCATCGCATTGTCATTTGTGATCCTCACCAGGATCCTTCGGCTCCCTCACGAAAAGTGACTGTAGAAAAAATAAACGCCTTCATGAGAACGACAAAGAAACTCAAAACAAAGCTCGAGAAATGGTATTCATGGGATCATATCATTCTGGACGGGACTCATGAAGCTGCCGGACGATATTCCTTTCCCCGTCATGATATTCCTCTTTTGGCTTGTCCTTCATTCCCGTCAACGGCGATCGCGGAGTGCCTGAGCACACTCGCAACTTTTTGCCGGCACATTCCTTTCCAACTTTTGACCGACGTCACACTCTTCAAGCATCCCACTCGGTAGTACTCGGAGCTTGACATTCGCAAGCCGGAAAGTTACATTAGGGTGCATAGGGAGGCAATCCCTTTTAACCCACCTCGCTGTAAGTATTAAAACAAGAGAAGAACTGTACGATGACGCTCAGGGGAGCATGTCGGAATTGCGTTTTTTCCCATTTTCCTGTCCAACGACGCTCTCCAATGCCAACGCCGGCATGCAGTTCCTATTCGACCGTTCGTTTTGAATCCTTCGAAATCACGTTTGTCATAAAAAGTTAGATCTTCCATCACTAATCAAATCTCAGGAGAAGCAATCATGAAGATTGCTCGTTCGTTATTGATCCTCGTTTCCGTTCTCGCTGCCGGCGCGACCGCACAAACCAATGTCGGTGGTTCAATCAACAAGGATTCAACGTGGACTTTGTCGGGGAGTCCTTACATTGTCACCAGCGACTTATCCCTGAACAGTCCATTCACGCTTACCGTCGACTCCGGGGTGGTTGTCCGTTTCCAGGCCAACACAAACTTGTACGTCAACGGTACGGCGAGTCTTGCGGCCCGTCATGCGAGATTTACATCTTCGAAAGACACGGCCGGGGGCTCACCGGCCAAAGGGGATTGGGCATTCATTCAGATCGGGAACAATTCGGCCGCCACAGCGACCTTCGACACATGTGTTATCCTGTGGGGCGGAACTACTTCGTTCCCGTCAAACAATCCTTCTCTCTATGTCTATGGCGGAACGGCAGCCCTGCGAAACAGCATCGTCTCTTCGAAGAACCATGGAGTCATGGTCGACGGCGGAACCACGACGATAGAGAACTCCAACATTTCTGATTGTGATTGGCCCGCGTCATACTACCGTCAGGGGAACCTCATATTCGAGGGATCTAACATTCTGACCGGGGCCACGCACAACGGCATCCTCATTCTTTTTGGTTCATCTTCAGGCGCCTTCACTCTTGATACGGTGAGTGTCCCCTATGTCTTCAATACAAACTTCACAGTGAATTCCGGAAGTACGCTCAACGTCCCAACGGGTAGCGTTGTTAAATTCACCAGCTACAACGGACTTGTTGTCAACGGAGCCCTCGTCGCCAGCGCTGCCGAGGGAAACACCATCACGTTCACGTCATACCTGAACGATAACGCAGGAGGCGATACGAATGCGGACGGCGCTCTTTCGGCGCCCACCGCAAGTATTTGGGATGGTGTTACGTTCAATGATGCAAGTGCCGACTCGTCAAGCATCATGAAACGGTGTGTTGTGAGCTGGGCCGGATACTATCAGAAGGGCGGCATTTCCCTCTATAACGCAAGTCCGACCATCGACAGCTGCTCGATGACGAACAACTACTACGGCGTCATGATGCAAGGAACATCGAGCCCGAACTTCTCCAACAATGACATCGGCACGAGCACTGTCGTTCCGATTGCTCTCTCGTTTTCTGCCAATCCCTTGTTCCTGAACAACTCGTTCTCAGCGTCGGACAATCAATACGATGCGATCGGTATTCTCTCAGAGACGGTTGTCGCCAATTCCTACCTCCCGATTCGCTCTGTAACATCGATTCCCAATGTGACATACTTGATGCTCGGGTCCGTGACCATCCCCCCTGCATACACCCTCACGATTCAGCCGGGAGTGGTGATCAAGTCCTACAATTACTACAATCGACTTATTGTTCAGGGAAAGATCGTCGCCCAGGGTACATCCGACAGCACGATCGTCTTCACGTCGGTTCACGACGACCAATACGGAAATCCGTTCGATACAAACAAAAACGGGAATATTACCAACCCAACGCGCGGAGACTGGGGCGGAATTACACTTGAGTCGACAAACGATACCACGTCAATCATCAAGTATTGCGTCCTTCGATATGGCAATACGCCGAGTGCTTATTACAACGGCGTCTATACGCAGGGACTCATCACCCTTATCAACACGACCGCCACTATTGAAAACGACACCTTGACGGACAACGTCTACGGCGTTTACGCATTTCTGGTCTCAAAGCCAAAGATCGGAAACTGCGTTTTTGTCAATTCACAGTTTACTCCCGTCGCAATGTCGATATCGGCGAATCCTACGTTCACCGGCTCTAATGTAATGCTCAACCCGGGATTGCGGGCACTCGGCATTATTGGGCATGCTGTCTCCTCAAACGGGACGGTTTACAGACGGGATTTCGCCGGGTACACCAACATTACGTATGTCGTGCTGGACGATGTGACGATCAATTCGGGCACGTTTGTTACTGTTGAACCCGGGGTCGTCATGAAAATGAATCCGAGCGCGGGCATTTACGTGAACGGGGGATTTTCAGCCAAGGGTACGATTGCGAACGGACAGGTGTACTTTACGTCAATCAAGGATGATAACATCGGGAATCCTCTCGACACGAACGGTGACGGACTCGCAACCGCCCCCGACCAGGGGAACTGGTATACCATCCGGTTCCAGGATACCAGCGTCGACTCGGCCTGCGTCCTTGACAGCACCGTTATTCAGTATGGAGGAAATGCCAGCTATGGAGCAGTGACGCTGACCAACTCCAATGCGACCATCAAGAATTCTCTCCTCGCCCAATCGTACTACTACGGTGTCAAATGTGAGGGGAACTCTGCTCCGCAGATTGCCCGCGTCTCGTTCGAGAGCAACAGGCTTGATCCGATTGCGATGTCGCTTCTCTCGAATCCCATATTCACCAACATTACGTTCAACGCGAACGGTACCAGCGGCATCAGGATTTTGGAAGGAACCCTTTCCTCGAACGCGACACTGAACAAGCGGGATGTCGCCGGAATCACAAACATTGCCTACATCGTCGACAACCTGACCATCGCACCGAGCGCGACACTGACCATCGCTCCCGGCGTGGTCATCAAATTCAATTACTATTACTACGGGATTGATGTGCAGGGCGGCCTCAGGGCTGAAGGGACAGCGACGCAGAAGATCGTCTTCACGGCTCTTGCGGACGACTCCAACGGCGGCGACACAAACAACGACGGCAGTTCAAGCTCGCCGAGCAAAGGTGCATGGAACAGCATTGACTTTCAGAACTCCAGTATCGACACAGTGAATTCGCTCAAGAATTGCATTGTGCGATACGGCGGCGGTTACAACTACAGCAACGATTATGGGATGATGCGCATCTACAGCGCTCATGTCGCAATCGACAGCTGCGATTTCACACTGAGCAATACGTCCGGTATCGGCATCTTTGGGAGCGCCAATCCGTCGATTACAAACACGGACATCACCGCTGTAAACTACACTCCGATCACCATGAGCATGTTTTCCACACCCACCTTCGGGAATAACACCATCCTCAATGTTGGGTACACGGCCATTGGGATCAAACCCGAGACGTATTCACAAAACGCGACGGTACCCCTTCGCAACTTTGGCGGATACACCGGCATCACGTACGTGCTCTGGGGAAATATCACTGTGAACTCAGGGACGGTGCTCACGATTCCTGCAGGGGCGGTGTTCAAGAATTACGGGTTCTCTGTTGATGGCACCCTGAAGGTCATGGGGACGTCTGGCAACCCGGTCGTCTTCACCAACCTCCGCGATGACGACTATGGTAATCCAACGGACACGGAGCAGAACGGTTCTGCCACAAGCCCGTACATCGATAACACCTATCGGATCTACTACAGCGACCAGAGCATCGATACGGCTGATGTCGTTCAATACGCGGTGATTCGGTATGCAACTTATGGTATCGACCTCCAGCAGGCCGCTCCAAGCATTTCAAACTGTGCGTTTTCGGAAAACGATTGGGGAGTGAGATTGAGCGGAGTCTCCGGTCCGACGATCAATAACTGCACATTCGACAATCTCGACGATGCGCCGATTCTCATGTCCCTTGCAGCGAATTTCACGCCAACAGGAACGAACGTCATCAGCGGAACGACTTACAGAGCGTTGGGGATCGTGAATGAAACTCTCGCCGGCGATGCAACGATGACCAAACGCAACTTCGCAGGGGTGAATAACATCCCCTACCTGGTCTCGGGCCTTACGGTTGGAACGAGTTCCACGCTCACCATTCAGCCGGGCGTGATCGTCAAGTTCCGCCAGTACTACGGCATGAACATCCAACGCGGACTCCTGGCAATCGGAGGAAGCCATCCCGACAGCACGATCGTCTTCACATCTGAGCGGGACGACTTCTACGGCGGCGACACGAACGCAGATTCAAATGCCACGGCGCCGAGTTCGGGTTATTGGGGCACCATCACATTCGAAGACCTCTCGTACGATCCCGATTGCAGGATCGAGCACGCCGTCATTCGATACGGAGGTTACAGCTATGCCGGACTCAGGATGGTCAATGCAAGTCCGACAATTCTCTACACGTCCATCCGCGACAATTACAAAGGAATCCGGGCGGAGGGTTCTTCCAATCCCGTTGTGAACTACTGTGACATCTACAAGAATACGTACTGGGGCGTCGAAAACGTCAACAAGACGTTCACGATCAACGCTCAATGGAATTGGTGGGGAGTCAATAGCGGGCCGACCGTTACCGATGTTTCCCCGGGAACTCCCACAGGATCGGCTTCAACGGTTACGACAGCCGTCGATTTCAGTAATTTCCTGGCCTCGGGCGCCGATCAGCCGCTGGCCGGCGATGTCAGCTTGAGCGGCAATATCCAGGCGTTCGACGCATCCCTGATCTTGAAATGGCTTGCTGACAACGTAGCCAACCCGTTGAATCCACTCCAGCAAAAGGTTGCGGATGTCAGCGCTCAAGGGGGCATCACCTCCATGGATGCGTCTCTTATCCTTCAATACGTGGTCGGCAAGATCCCCATCTTCCCCATCGAGTTCAATCGCAGCATTCAGGGTCCGCAGTCAGGAAAGGCCCAGAGCGTTGCAGGCTCGATTGCCCTGAGCAGCGGCAGCGTCGAACGAGGCAAGCAGGTGACGGTCACACTCAATGCACAGGGACTTGCCGATCTCTACGCGGCGGGCATGGAATTGGGATTCAATCCAGAGGTTCTTCATCCTGTTTCCGTCCAGGCCGCCGGATTGGCGCAGGGAACGATGTTTGAATACGGTGTCAAGGAAGGCCGGCTGAATATCTTCTTTGCTTCCTCAGAACCACTGAAGGGCGACGGCAGCCTTCTGACGATCACCTTCGAGGCGAACAAAGACGCCCGCGGCTCGCTCGACGAGCCGATCACGTTCAACAGTGTGACGTTGAATGAGACCAACGCCTCGGCACAGGCATCAGCCGGAACAATTAGCGTAAAAGGCCGCCCAGTGACGTATCAGCTGCATCAGAACTATCCGAATCCCTTCAATCCGTCCACGGTCATTTCGTACGAGGTACCGAACGACGGCGAGCATGTCCGATTGGAAATCTACAGTCTCAGCGGGCAGCTCGTGAGGGTCCTGCTGGACAAAGAGGAAGCGGCAGGTGAATACAAGATTACATGGGATGGACGCTCCGACAACGGAAGCCGCGTCAGTTCTGGAATGTATCTCTATCGGATCAAGGCAGGGTCGTTCGTCAGTGTCAAAAAGATGATCATGGTGAAATAATCCACCGTTGCTCATCATACGACACTGAAAGGATAAATCCATGAATCCGAGGTTGAAACATCTTCTCATCGCATGCATCCTGATCCTGGGGGCGCATGCGGCCGCAGAGGCCGGGCCCATACGGCTGGCCTTCCGGAACATGACTGTTGTCGGCGGGACGACGTTCCTCGTTCCTGTCCATGTCGACAGCTCGTTAACCGGATTGAATGTGATTTCCTATCAGCTGGATATCTCGTTCAATTCCACCTATCTCACATACGACACCGTGATCACAACGGGATCCATGACCGAATCATGGACGTACGTGGAAGGGAATGTTCCTTCCGCCGGCAGACTTCTCGTGGCCGGGAGCGGAGCAACGGCGCTGAGCGATACAGGTCGGCTCGTCTTTCTCCGGTTCAAGGCGAAAGTACCTGCCTCCATCGTCGGCACGAGCATTTCATTTTACGCCGGCACAACGTTGCTCAACGAAGGCGGGATCGCCCTCTCACTTGTGAACGCCACAATCACTGTCAATGTCCCGCCGTTCATCACGGTCTCACCCAACACGGCGGTTCTGACACGGAATGACACACAACAGTTCACGGTTTCAGGCGGCACGGGACCGTACACGTGGACAACGACAGATCCGGCCAAAGCGACCATCAACGCATCGGGCCTTCTCACTGCCACCAATCCGGGTTTTGTGCAGGTAGTCGCTGCCGACGCATCGGCAGTCAAGGATACATCTGGTCTCATAGAAATTCGCGGGATGAAGTTGTCTGTCCGAGATAGCAGCGTCTATCAGGGACAGATTCTTGATCTGTCGATTCTGTCCACCGATGTAACGGGACTCGGGATTACCTCGGGTCAGCTGACCGTTACATTCAATCAGAGTCTCTGGACTGCGACGGACGTGCTTGTTGCAGGCACCATTCTCGCTTCGGCCTCGCCCGAATTCTCTGCAAGCCCGGGGAAGGTCTCTGTCTCCTTTGCGGGAATCTCTGCCATCAGCGGATCGGGCACCCTGCTCAAGATCCGACTGCAGGCAACGACTTCGACTTATGGAACATCGACCATCGGATTCCAAAATGTCGTCTTCAATGAGAATCTTCCTGCGAACACGCAGAACGGATCCGCGGGCGTATTGCAGCTTGCCACCGTGAATGTCACTCCGGGAGGTACACTAAGTCTCCTGAAGGGAGATTCCCTACAGTTCTTCGCATCGAGTGGTACAGCCCCATACACGTGGAGCGTTTCTGATTCTTCGAAGGCCGCGATTTCTTCAACCGGAGTGCTCACAGTCCTCCGCGGGGGATCGGTCAAAGTGACCGTCCGCGATTTCAACGGTGCATCGGGGACGAGCGGAACAATCAACCTCTATGACTTTCGCCTGACCGTACCCACCTACTCACAGCTGGTCATGACGGCATCTGATACGACGGTTGAACTTCCTCTGCTCGTCACTGCCAATGACACCGGGTTCTTTGCATTCCAGTTCAAAGTCACGTATGGAACGGGATACTACCTGAAACTCGACAGCATTCTTACCGACGGAACACTGGCGACAGGCTGGAATGTGGTCCCCGGGTATTCGAGCGGAAATGTTCAGATTGCCGCGGCGACCACCAATGCGGTGATGTCCGGCGGCACACTGATCAGGCTGCGATTTGCGGTTCCCGATTCGACCCCAAGGCCATCGACGACGTACATCAATCTCACGAACGTCCTGTTTAACGAGGGCGCGCCGATTCCGCTGATCGAAAATGGATGGCTGCAGATTCGATCAACAAATGAGAAACCTTCACTCTCCTTTCAGACTCCCTCCTCGTTGGATTCAGTCGAGGCCGGAGCGACGCAGGAATTCTCCGTTTCCTCGTACGATCCGGACGGCGACGCCTTGACGTACACCTGGAAAGTCAACGGCACTGCCGAACAAACGGGGAGTTCCTCAAGCTTCTCACGCGCGTTCGCGAATCCGACTGACAGCATCAATGTCACGGTAGTATTTCAGGACCCGTGGGGATTGAAGGACAGCGCGTCGTGGTGGTTCAAAGTGTACGTGATCACCGGGGTCACTGAAGAGGATCCTACGCTTCCCCGCGGATTCGCGCTTCTTCAGAATTATCCGAATCCCTTCAATCCGTCGACAGTGATCAGCTTTCAGCTGTCAGCGATCAGCAGGGTGAGGTTGAGTGTGTACAACATCCTTGGCCTGGAGGTGGCTGTGGTTGCTGACGGGACATTGCCAGCGGGGATGCATTCCTTCCGTTGGGATGCATCGGGATTTGCCAACGGGACATACTTCTACCGTTTGCAGGCAGGTGAGCATTCACAGACTCGCAAGCTGGTTTTACTGAAATAAAGCTTCCGCAACTCTTTTCAAGCCCGCCCCGCAATGCGACGGCGGGCTTTCTTTTTGGGGGATGATTGAAGAATACCCTTACTTTTTTGGACTTGTTTTCTCATCTTCTGTCACATGAAATCAGTTCGTCTGGTTACAACCGGCACTCCCCTTCAGCAGCAGGATACAGAAATCCCCGATCCGGGCGAATTCGAGGTTCTTGTCCGGGTCAAGGCCGCGGGGATCTGTCATTCAGACACCCACTACCGATCAGGCCTTTCATCTGCCGGGCCGTTACCGCTGACGCTCGGACATGAGGTCGCGGGAACCGTTCAAAAGATTGGCAGCCGCGTGAAAAATGTGAAGATTGGAGATCGCGTGTGCCTCCATTATCTCGTTACGTGCGGCACATGCGAGTACTGTCGCAAGGGCTTCGAACAATTCTGCGTTCGCGGATCGATGCTGGGCAAGCACAGGCATGGCGGGTATGCCGAGCATATTGTCGTTCCTCAGCGCAACGCGGTTCCCCTCCCTGCTGAAATCCCTTTCGAACACGGAGCAATCCTGATGTGTTCCTCCTCGACCTGCCTTCATGCCCTCAAGAAAGCGCGCCTCCAGCCGGGCGAGGTCGTGGCTGTCTTCGGTGCAGGCGGACTCGGCATGTCGGCGATCCAAATTGCGCGGGCTCTCGAGGCATCGGTCGTCTACGCGATTGACATCAACAAAGACCGGCTTTCGCTCGCCGAGAAGCTCGGGGCCGTTCCGATCCTCGCAGACAGGCAGGATCCCGTTGCGGCACTGCGCGCCATGACCTACAACCGCGGTGTCGATGTGGCAATGGAGCTGGTCGGATTGCCCCAAACGGCCCGCCAGGCCGTGCAATCACTTGCCATTCTCGGCCGCGCCGTCATGGTCGGCCTCGGCC
>Ga0209342_10004369_pt1 | contig 14726 bp, 16 predicted proteins | sample RifCSP16_2_FD_184023 | JGI IMG/M metagenome (GOLD analysis project Ga0209342, IMG submission 184023) | Soil microbial communities from Rifle, Colorado - Rifle CSP2_sed 16_2 (SPAdes) (version 2) | ecosystem: Environmental > Terrestrial > Deep subsurface > Rock core/Sediment | place: Rifle... | reverse complement strand
CGTTCGTTTTCCGATATAACACTACCGAAATCGCCCGATGAAGTTTTCCCTCTCCCTGATGTGCCGCCAACAATTCCTCCGTCCCGATTTCTTGATCGTTCGAATCAACCAATACCACCCGTCTTTTGTAAACCATAAAAAATCTTCCACTTTAGTGGTAATTACTCTTAGTCGCCATTTTTCTAAAAATCATTCACCCAAACAAACTTAATATGTACTTTCTAAACTCCCCTTGCCACTCTTCACTTGCTGGCTCCAACGGTTGCCTAGCTGTATATCCATAAACAATCACTCCCCGTTCACTCGGAGGCACTATCTGCCGGGTAACCACCTCCACCTGATCACCAATCTGTATCTGGTCCCCCAGAGTCCGAGTCAGATCCAAATCTGTTACCCGCATCGTCATCAACCGCTGTCGCCCTGAAGGCACATTTACCTTCACCAACGCCATCACATACGGCACCCACCCCTCATGGGTCGACGGCGGCTCGTGTACTACCGTAAAAGAGTAAATCTCTCCGGTTAATGCCATTCGATCAATCCTAAAACCAATAATTAAATCCTGGTCTAAAACCAGCTATCCGTTTCTACTAATTCCCTCCTACGTACCAGACCCTAACCCCTGGACCAATAAGCCCGTTACCTCTACCTCTTCCGCCACCAACCTATCATGCACTACTTGTTGAAACTCTTGACTAGCCAGCACCATGGACAAAGGCAGTTGGGGATTATACTGATCAAGCTGTATTAAGTACTTTTCAGGGTTAAGTCGGAAGTGTATCCTCGGCCACACTTGCATTGGTGTCAATTCAGAAACCATACCCCTTTAGTCGCCAAAACCAAAAAAATCATTCATCCATCTCGTGTCTTGCTTCAAAAATCGTATCAACCGAACAACCGACAATCGCTGCTTGCTGAGAAGCTGTGTATCCCCATTCTTGAGGAAACGTCTGCATAATTTCTTTCGCTTTCTCCCGCAAATCTCGTGGTCTCCCCCTTTCTCTTTTCAACCGAGGTTCCAAAACTCCACCCGTCACCGCCGCCCGCACCACTCTACTGACCGTCGCTGGGGATACATAAATTCCCTCCCGTAGACTCGCCGCTAAACAACTTTGTACTTCTTGGTATGCTTCAAGCACTCTCGCCGTTTGTTCTGGACCTATCCAGCCATAAGAAAACAATTCACTCACGACCTTATAGTCGCCAAACTGGGAAAAATCCTTCACCCCCGTAATTCATACTTCATGATTCAATCACTGAATCATTAACCACTCGGAAAACGCTTTAACCACGAAGAGTCAATCGAAATCGCAAAAACAAATAAATGAGCACCGCCTGCCACATTCCCAAAAATATTGTCAGCCACCAGAAAAGAAAACTCAAAATATGTAAAAATCTGGCTGTCGCCACTAACCCCAACAGCCACAAAATCACTCCCCCAAACCGTAATCCCACCATTCCCCCAAACCAAAACACTAACCACATTACCACCGGTACCAATACCAACGGCCCAAACACCCGCCGCCGCGCCAATTCCCGCACCGTCTTGTAAGGATGTAAGAGTAATCCCAAGCTATACGCCGAAAACCAGTAACCAAAGGAAAGAATTAAAATGTTCTTTTTCATCACATTTTAAGAATCATGAATTATGAAGTATGAATAATGGTCATAAAATTAGTAAAAAAATATTTGTTTACTCAAACTCATCAACCATTCAAACCACAGCCAGAACACCACCGTCGTAACAAGAAACGAAGTTAAAAACAGCACCCTAAAGGCATGAAACCCTAAGTAACTTGCCACCGAATACAAAAAGGGGGGTAATATCGACCTCTCCGCCAACCGCCGATTCTCCGCCAACCGCTCCTCAATCTCTCTTAAAAAAACCTCCTCTTTCTCATTGATCATTTTGTGCTCATACAAAACATCGGCTGATCCCGCCTTAGACGGGAGAAGCGTAGATATTGTTTCTTACTCATTACTCATTACTGCGTACGCCAGTTGAAAGGCCTTTCGCGCCCGAAACAACCTACTCTCTGCCGCTTTCACCGAACACGTCAATCGGTTAGCTATCTCTCTCACCGATAAACCCTCTTCATACTTAAGTCGTAAAATAGTCACCTCCGCGGGCAACAGTTGGTTAAAAACCCGTTCTATTACCATCGCCGTTTCTCCCGCCGAAAACAACCGCTCCGTATACACTTGATCCAAAAACGGTAAGGTCAACACCGCCTTTTTAGCATACCGCTTGCGCCAATAATCAATCACTTCATGCCTGGCAATACTCACCAAAAACGTCTCTAAACTACTTCTTCCTTGATACAAAGGTAGACTATCCAAAAACGCCAAATAAGTATCTTGCACTATTTCTTCCGCATCTTCTAGGCTCTTGACTCTCCCTGCCACCCACCGCAACAACCGTAGTTGGGTTTTCCGAAAAAACCACCGAAAGGCCTGCCGATCTCCATTAAGTAACCGCTGCTGTAAATCTCGATCTTCCATCATCGTTCTTACTTCTTATAACTATTCTACACCTTGCCTTGCTTGTCCTGCCTGCCCTCCGTAGTCCCGAGCTTGTCGAGGGACGAAGGAGGGAGCTTGCTTGCAGTGAGTTGAATCGAACCTGTCTAAGGACTACAATCACTCTATGGAACTCGACCTTAGAAAAATCTTCTTTGGCATCGGTACCTCCACCCCCCATCCCGCTGGTAAATTTACCACCATTACTGACGTAATTAGTAGCGTCCTCCCCAACGTTTACCTCTTCGCCGGCATCATTCTCTTTCTCTACCTAATCTTTGGCGGCTTCACCATCGCCACTGCTGCCGGCAGTCCAGAGAACGCCGACAAAGGCAAAAAAGCTATCACCAATGCTATAATGGGATTTGTTATTATTTTTGCCAGTTACTGGATCATCCAAATTATTCAAGTTCTCACCGGCATCCCCATCTTAAATGCCAGTAGCGTCAATCCTTAAAATAAACCATATCGTTACGAGGACAACAAATTTACGCTGTTCGCTTGGCCAGGCTAGATGTCTGGCTAGCCTACCATAGCAAAACCGTCTCCTCGACATCCACCATTGCGAACAAGTAAATTTCGTTAGCCGAGTAAACACAATATCAACTAAATCCTATATCATAATCACTATGTTCGCGATCTTCGGCCCCATCCAAAACCCCCTCAAAAACACCTTCGGCAGTTACGAAGGCATCGAGGGCGAAGGCTTAATCCTATTTATGAGTAACCTCACCCGCCTCCTAGTCGTTGGCGCTGGCATCTTTGCCTTTATAAACCTCCTCATTTCCGGCATCCAGTTCATCGGTTCCATGGGCATTCCCGAACAGACCGCCGCTGCTTGGCGTCGTATCTACATGAGCCTCATCGGCTTGGCCGTCATCGTTACCTCCTACGCCGTCGCCGTCATCCTCGGCATCCTATTCTTTAATGACCCTTCTGCTATTATTAGCCCCAAGGTCTACGGACCAGGCACGCCGTAATCACTATGAATGACGGTTTAAATCTTGGTACTTTCAAGGGCCTCGGTGCCTACCTACCAAAACTCTTAGGTGGTTCAACCGGCGCTACCGGTCAAATCACCAATCTGATAAGCAACGTTGTCGGCTTCCTCACTATCATCGGTGGTCTCACCTTCCTCATCTATTTCGCCGTTGGCGCCTTAAGCTGGATTACTGCCGGCGGTGGCACTGACAAGGTTGAGAAAGCCAAAACCACCATGACCAATGCCACCATCGGCATGATTGCCATGGTGGCCGCCTATGCCATTACCTGGATTGTCGGCCAAATCTTGGGAGTAGACATTTTGAACCCTGCCGCCGAGTTAGGTAAATTCCTCAACCTCCAGGGAGAATAACCGATGTATACCCTTCTCGCTCAAATCAAAAATCCCGTCCTCAACCCCCTCATAGGCTCAGGTGAAGGTAACATTGCCTTAGCCATCATTCTCGCCAATCTTTTCCGCGCCGTCATCATCGTTGGCGGTTTAGCTCTCCTGCTTTTTCTTGCTTGGGGTGGCGTTAGTTGGATTACTGCCGGCGGCGACAAAACCAAAGTCGATGCTGCTCGGGACAGAATCACCAACGCCGTTATGGGCATGGCTGTCCTGGCCGGTACCTTAGCCATTGCTTTACTCTTAAACCGCATCTTCGGTTTTGATTTATTAAACCCCCCCATTCCCACCAATGCTCCCTCCGCTCCTTCAATCGGTACTGACGACGGTATATTCACTATGCCTGGAGGACCAGTCCAAGTAAGATAACCGTATGATCTTTGCTACTATTCCTATCCTCCAACAACTCCAGTCTCTATCAGCCGGCCAAGGTTTTGCCGTCATCACCGAAATCGGCAGCTACGTCAGCAATATCGTTAGCCTCATCCTCATTGTCGCCACCTTAGCCGCTTTTATCTTCCTCGTCTACGGCGGCCTACAGTGGATTATGTCTGGCCCTGACAAAACCAAGCTCGAAGAGGCCAAAACCCGCCTCACCAACGCCTTTATCGGCCTCACCATTGTCGCCGCCTCCTGGGCCATCTTTCTTCTTTTAAACTACTTCTTTGGCTTAGGTCTTGCCGGCAACTCTGGTTCTTCCACTACTAACAACCGTGGTTCAACTGGCACTACTTGCCTCTATCCCACCCGCCGCTGCTGCGATAACGTCTCCGACTCTACCTGTTTTTGTCAAAACGCCAGCTACCGCGCCGTCACCCAAGGTTCGTGCGACGCCGGCGGCGGCCAAACCGGCGTCCTCTGTTCCTGCGAACGCCGCTAGCCCATTTGACAACCTCTTCTCCAGAAGGGTAAAATATAACTTAATAAGTTTAGGAGACACTTTATGAAAAAGGTAAAACTCTTTTCTTCTCTACTAACTACTGGCTACTTGCTCCTTGCCACTGCGCCAGCCGCCTTTGCCCAAAACATCGGCGTCCCTAAACCTCAAAATTTCAAAATTGACCAAATCGGCACTCTCATTAGCGGCGCTGTCGGCATCGCCCTTTTAATCGCCGCCATCCTCGTCTTTGCCTATCTCGTCTACGGCGGTATCGCCTACATTACCTCAGGCGGCGACAAAACCAAAACCGAAGAAGCTAGAAACAGAATTAGCAGTGCTCTTGTGGGTTTAGCCATCGTCGCCTCCGCTTGGGCGATTATTAAACTCATCGAGTTCTTCTTCGGCATCACTATTTTTGGTACCGACGTCACCATCCCCAAAGGGTATTAGCCACTAGTGGTTAGCGATTAGCCATTGAGAGATGCTACAATAATCTCATGTCTCTTCGTCTCTACACTCTTGTAGTTTCATTACTCCTTATTCTCTATTCATTATTTTCTCCGCCTGTGGTTGAGGCTCAAACCACCCCCTGGGGCTCCGACTGCACCTACACTTTTGCCGGTGCTCAAGTCGCCACCCTTCAGGGCGTTAGCTGCCTGATTAGTAACGTCCTCGTCATCGCTCTTCAACTCATTGGCCTCATCTCTTTCGTTATGATTCTAGTTGGCGCTATCAAAATCCTTATTTCCGGTGGCAACCCCGAAGCCGCTGCCAGCGGTAAACAAACGTTGACTTTCGCCGTTGGCGGCCTTGTTCTCGCCCTCCTCGCCTGGTTCCTCCTCTCCTTTATCCAAGAGTTTACCGGCGTCGAAGTGACAATTTTTAAACTGCCGTTTATCCAGTAAAGATCATCCGTAGAACGTAAATCGAAATTCATAGTAGATAGAATTAAGAATCAAGAAGGAAGAAATTAGTTTAGACGGAAGAAAGAGATGGAAGAGGTAAGACTCTATATCTTACTTCTTATCTCTTAAATCTTCATTCTAAACTTTCTTCTTGCTTCCTACTTCCTGCTTTTTACTGTTGTCTATTGTCTGTTTGCTGTTGTCTACTCGCTATTCCCTATTCACTAGTCGCTACTGTCTCCTGCCTGCTATAATTACCCCAGATGAAATCTCTCCTCATCACTTTGCTACTATTCACTATTCACTATTCACTATTCACTGCGCCCGCCAGGGCGCAAGTCTCCTGTAACCAAACCCCCGACTATGCTAACGGCCTCGTTCCTTACCTCTTTGACACCAGCCAAGAAAATATCTCCGACCGAGATTGTAGTCTGGCTCCCTATCATAATCCCACTAGCACCCTCTCCAAGGAGTATCAGCAAAACGCCGTTGTCGCCTGTTTAGAAAACCAGTCGCTCTCGGTTTCTTATAACGCCAGCGAAGTGGAAAAGGCTGAACAATTAGGAGACCTCTTTGATCGGGCCGAAGCTCGCGGCGGCTTTGTCACCACCGACCCCATCGATTTAGCTAACTTTAGCGCTAACGCCGCCGTCCTCACCCAAAACTTGAATACCGACAACCTCCTTCCCCCCAACCAAAATGCCCTCACCAATTATTATGGCAACTATAACCCCGCCACTTTCGAAGCTACCTGCGAGGCATTAAGCGTTAACGGTCAATCCTTAACTCCCGCCGAATGCGCCCAAAAGTTTCCCAACTTCTGCCTCCTCCCCGGTGGTCGCGTCAACCTTCTCTGCTACAATTCCGACCGTTTACTCACCACCCAAAAAGAACAATTCCAAAAATCTCAAGCCGAAGCTCAAAAAATTGTCTCCTGCGTCGCTGGCACTGCTCCCGACAATACCAAGTGCTACAACAAATATAAACTCTCCGAAACTGGCCCTTATAACCAAGAAGTCATCGAAAACACCCTACCTGACACTTACGAGCAGTACCGCAACCTCCCTAGTCAACAAAAAACCCAAATTGCCGCTGCCACTCAAGCCAGCAAAGCCTTAATTCCCCTCTATATTGTCGTTAGCCGCCATAAGAACACCCAGTCTTTCTTAGACTACTTTACCCTTGAAGCCAATCAGTCCGTCGTCTACGAAGTTCCCGTCGCCGGCCTAGTCGGCGCGAGCGAGTTTGCCCCCGATCGTTTTTGCCGTTCCACCAGCCTCGAAAACTGCCAGAAAAAACTGACTGCTGTTAAAAATACTGTTAGAGAATTGAGCCAGGGCAGCGGCACCGACATTCCTCCTGCTCAAAATCCTCAAGCTAGCTATGTCGTCGATATCGTCAAAACCAAAAGCTGTATCAATACCGACGCCGCCGAAACCCAATTCACCGGCGGCTTAACCCCCACTCCTCCTGCCCCCACCCCCTGGTTCTTCAACCTTCTCAATATCTTAGTCGACCGTATCCTTACCCGCCAACCCCTCTATACCTATAGTATCTGGGTCGTCCAACCCTATGAAAGCTTCCTTTTGGGCCAAGTCTCCAAAGAATACGCCGCCAATTTCTTCCCCCTTGCCGTCGCTAATGCCTTCAAAGACGTCGCCGTCCCCTATGCCTTATCCGACACCCCCGCCCAAGCCGAAACCACTATCGGTCAATACCAAGAAACCATCACCGATCCGGATACGGGTGCCCAAACCACAGTCACCAAAGACGTCAAGGCCAAATTTTCCTCTCTTGCTAACCTCGTCGCCAACATTTTAGGCGAAGCTTTTACCTATACCGAAACCCTAAACGCCGGCCAAAACCTCCGCTCCCTCGATGATCCCGAGCACTTTAGCTCCATGTGTCAGTACCCCGAGCTCCTCGCTCGCGACCCCACCTTGGCCGAAAAGCTCGGCGTTTCTGGCCGCGACCTCTCCGCCTACCAAGCCGCCTGCCCCACCGACCCCTTTGCCCTAGCCCGCCAACTCATCCAAACCTACGGCAACCTCAACCAGACAGAGGCCATGTGTGACATCGCCCGCGACCATAACGTCCCCTGCGAATTCTTAGCTGCCATTTGGGAAATCGAAACCGGCAGTAACCCCGGTAGCCCTGGTCCCGACTGCTGTAATTCCGTCGGCGCCTGCGGCCCCATGCAAATTTTAGGCGGCCGGGTCGAGCCTTTGTCCGCCGGCCAAAATTTAAACGTCTGTAGCCTCCCCGACGCCTGGGTTTTAGCTGCCCGACTGCTCTCCGTCGACAAATGCGTTGCCGAAACCAACCTGGGCCAAGCTGGCAACCGCGTCCGCTGCAATACCTGGGAATGGTCGGAGGAAATCTCCGCCGACTACCCCGTCGGCCCCACCGAATACGAAATTTTAGCCTACTACTATGGCATCCAAAATGGCTGTTTTCCCGACGCCTGCACCCAATGCCGCTGGGGCGCGGGCGTTGACTACTGCGATTTTGCCAAACACCTAATCGAAACCGGTCAGCGCTTACCCGACGTCCAACAAGAACCCTACTGCAGTGAGTGTCGGGAATCTCTCAACCCCTAGTTACAAGAGATAGATATTAGATACAAGAAGGAAGAAATTAGTTTAGAAGACAGAAAGAGACGGAAGACAGAAGCGACAAAATATATTTTACTTCTTACTTCTTTTATCTTCTTTCTAAACTTTCTTCTTAATTCTTAAGTCTATTCTCTATACCCTAAACCATATACCCTGTTCTCTATACTATGTTACAATTCCCTTACATGACAAAATTCCTCTTTGTCTCATTGTTCATTGCTTTCTGCTCTTTGTTCTTTGCGCCTGCTGCGCAAGCGGCGGCTAACCCCGCCCTCCCCGCCTCCTTCCAGGATAGAATCGACTCCCGGGGACAAGATCAAAACGCCAATATCGATAAGTTTTCTAAAGAAAACTTTGAGTCTTTGGGCATTAGCCTCGGTTGCGCCATCACCGGCTGTACTACCAGCGAAGGCGAAGTCACCGACCAAGGCGCCATCCCCACCGCCTCCAAGTTTCTAGCTTTTATGATTACCACCCCGCCGGTGCAAAGTAGCCACTACATCGCTAACCTCTTAGACAGCGTTGGCGTCCCCGGCGTCAAGCCCGCCTACGCCCAAGGCATCGGCTTTACCTCCTTAACCCCGGTTCTAAACGTTTGGAAAGCCTTCCGTAACGTCGCCTACTTTTTCTTTATTATCATTTTCGTCGTCGTCGGCTTCATGATTATGTTTCGCGCCCGTCTGGATGCCCAAACCGTCGTCACCGTCCAAGCCGCCCTCCCCAAAATGGTCCTAACCCTCATCCTCATTACTTTCTCCTATGCCATCGCCGGCTTTGTCGTCGACCTCATTTACTTATCTATTTTCCTCTTTACCGGCGTCCTGGAAACCGCCGGCCTATTGTCAAGCGCCGTTACAGCCCGTAACGCCCTCTTTGGCTTTAGCATCTTTAGAATCGGCTTTAGCTTTTTAATCGCCCCCTTAGAAACCGCCGGTAGCGCCGCTAACGCCGTCTCTGCCGTCGCCTCTGGACTGTTTGGCATTCCCAATTGGTGGATTACCGACGGCATCATTGACATCATCGCCTATGTCATCATCTCCATTGCCATCATCATCGCCCTCTTTCGCACCCTCTTAAGCCTTCTTTTTGCCTATATCGGTATTATCATCGCCGTCGTCTTTGCCCCTATCCAACTCCTCCTAAACGCCCTGCCTAACTCTCAAACCTTTACTGGTTGGCTCAAAGGCTTGGTCGCTAACGCCGCCGTTTTCCCGGCTGTGGCCATCATGGTCTTAGTCGGCGCTGCCTTGGTGGGCACCAACTCTGCCGGCGAAGACGTCACCGGTTTGGGTATCGCTCCGACACAGGGTGCCCAAGGCGCTGGCTTTGGCTTCCGCGAAGGCTCCGGTTTCGTCCCGCCCTTAATCACCTCCCGCGGCACTGGTTTAGGCGCCAACCAAGGTCGCGAAGAATTCGGCGTCGAGCACGTCAAGGCCTTGATCGGCCTTGGTATAATCATGCTACTCCCGGAGGTAGCTAAATTGATCAAAGAAATGTTCGGCGTCAAATCAGAACTTGGTGAGCTGATCCAAGCCAACCTCCGCTATAAAGAAACCGTAAACATGCTGCTTGGAAAGAGTCCAGAAGAAGAATTCAAGCAAAGAGGTTGGCTAAGAAGATTCACAATTCCAGGAACCGCCAGAATACCAGGTACCGGAGGAAAAGGAATAACAATACCAGGGTTTACATTCAAGTAATAAGCTACGTTGATCCAAAAAGCCTTCTCACTGTAGCTACTTCGCCCGAACCAGCCATATTTAACATATTTTCTACTTCGTTTTGGGAAAAAAGCCTTTTACCCCTCCCTACCTCATTTCCTAACCAATCATAGTGAACCATCACTAAAACTTCATTACAAATCGCCCTGAAAGCTTGATCGTCATCTGGTTTCATTGGCGTTGCTTCACGTTGAGCAAACACGCCAGTAAGACTTCTAAAGAGTCCTTTTGGATTATGTCTCGCCAAATTTTGAATTAAAATTTGCTTAAAAACTCTCCTAGCCGTCTCTATAGGTGAAAGCACCGGATATTTACCTTTCTCTTGATACATATGATGCAAATGGTTCTGGGCTTGAGGTATTGCCGTCCAAAGATAGATCATCTTCCACAACAACTGCATCTGAGCGGCTATCTCCTCGTTTATCTGAACTTCTCCAGTGATACCAGGTAACGGCTTGGCTAGGTTTCCAAAATCAAAAACCTTATCTCCCCGAGCGTAGCTAAATGCCTCTGATCCAAAAAACAACATATTAGACCAAACTCTGTCTGGATTCGGAGCCCCAGGCTGCAGGCGAATGTTTATATCTCTCCAGGAATAATTTGTCCGCAGCAACCATTCCTCAAAGCTTGGAGGTAAATTGACAGCATCCCCCTCAACTTTTGGATGTCCCACAAAAGGTTCTGGTTTACCCACTAAAATAGTCTCAAAAAAGGTTGGTGCTATTCGGTTTAAATGCCTCATTAACTCACTCCCTGCTGCTGCTCTTCCACTCCGAGACTGAACATTCATGTAACGTCGGGTCTGCAACACCAAATTCAAACCCTGATCACCTTGATCCATATCCAAATACTGAGCTACCCCAGTTGAAAACATTAAGTTATAAGCTGCCTGCTCTACTAAACTTCCAACTTCCATTGCTTGCCGATAGGTATCCGAACCAGGAGAACTAACATCCGGATTAACTCCCCCAGCCCACAGTCGAATCCTATTTCTAATTCTTTCCTGCAAGTCTTGACTCAACGCTGGATTGGTCCAAAACAAATTTCCATCCAGCCACTTTCCGTCCCTAGCTAGCTGGATCTTATCGCGAAAACCGGAGTACTTATCGTCAGTTTCAAACCTGTAGAGCTCTCGCCTTCCTTCAAAACCCGGTACCAACCATTGATCTTCTTCGCCCACCGTTTCTTGAAATGTATCATAATCAACAAAACTAACATCACCAAGCTCTATTCCATTAGGTATAAATCCCATCTGTTCCAAAAATGAGGCTACCGCTGCTGTGTTACCGTTAAAAACCTCATCCTCTTGTAGCCCAAAAGCCGGATTTTGCAAACTTGCCATATAATCAAATACCCGACCATGCTCAATTTTTTTTGCATCAAAACCGCCACTCAAAACTACTAAACTGCGTCGCCTACCACTTTCAACAATCTTAAACTTTAAAGGCACAGTGTCCTGCCATACCCGCCGCATGATCATATAGCGAGCCATAGCTGTCTTAAAACTCTCTGCCCAACCAATCGGCTTATCTAAAACCATCTCCTCCTGTCGGGATTTATATTTACCATTTTCCTTCTCAAATGAATAAAATGGTAAAAATCGTCCCACCTGCTCCCAAGCGTCAGCATCAAGCTGCATTAAACTCCCTCCCTCAGCAAAGCCCTGCATTGCCTCCACCTGTTTTGCTAAATCTCCGTAAACTCGTAGAATTTGTAATCTTCGAATTGCTCCCACCGATAAAAACTTCATCTCCTGCTCCAAAAGAACCCTAAACTTCTCAATATCAATCTGCTCTCCCATAAACTGGCTAATTTTATCCAAACCCCTAAATTCCTTAGGATCGTTAGGTAATAACTGCAGCGCATTTCCAATGTTCATTTGAAACACCCCGATAGGAAAATTCATCCGGTCTTCTAGATTAATAGCATCATTCTTATATTTCTCCAGCAGTCGAAGTTCTATGTCGCGAAACCACCGCAAAAACCCACTAGCATGAGATATATCTATCCCTGTATCCAACTCAACTGCTTCTCTCAAACTTTCAAACGTCTCTTGCCTACTCATCGACCGCTCTCCAATCCTACGAACAGCCAACGAGTCAAAAAGACCACTTACATTCCGCACAGACCTAAATAGTGCTGGATGGCGGCGTAGGTTGGTAACTCTTCCCGGAATCTCGCTCTCAATTTCTAGAAGAATTTGTCTTACCTTAAAAAGCTCTTGGGGTGGAATTGCTCCTTCCTCTTGATATCTTTGGTGTGCTCGCCCTAAGCCATTCAGGCGACGCCGAACAGTATCAATGTACTCTTGCTCAGGATCAACCTGTACCTCTGGCTCTTCCTCCAACTCATCCGCAATATCCATCTCAATCCCCGCAACTGCCATTGGCACGTAGTCGTCTTTAAGTTTATCCGCCAGGTCATGTATCTGATCTTGTAAGCCTGGGGCGGGTTGGGAACCAAGTAATCGTCCCAATCTACGAGCTGTCGCTCTCAATTTCTTATCAGTCTTAACCTCCTCAATTCTATCTTTCACTTCGTCAGACAATTGTTCGCCAGAAATATCAATATCACCAAAACGATCCCACAATCGGTAAAACTCCTCACCCTCAGGACCCTGTCCCACTACATCAGCCAACCGCTCCTGAACACCAGCAGCAATTTGCTCTGATTGGGGTATAGTAATTTCACCAGCCATAGATCATCCTGTCATTTTTTTGTACAACTCAAAACCGTATTCTCTAGGGCTTTTCTTAAATATTTTTAAAAACATAAACCCTCTCGCTCGTTTCCGCTCTTCTTCAGAATAATTGTCCCATGCCTCATCTGAATAAAAACGTCTCTTATACTGATCCATGCGAACAAGTAAACCAGAGACAATTTCGTAAGTCTGCTTCATCTTCTTCATATCAAACCTTGTCCCTTTTTTATAACTACCCTCCCCAGAGTTAGTCATCCGCCCACTTTGGATCAGTTTATTTCGCTGCTCATCAGTCAACAATTTCTTCCCCTCCTTTTTTTCCATATTAAACAAGGCTTCATATACGTCAAGCTCATCTTGATAATCCTTATCACCAGTCATCTTACTCTTCATGGTCATATTTTAACACAATTAGCCCTGAAAACAGCAAAATTTTGTCACCACCATTAATTTTATTGTCTGGTATCATATATTCATGGCTGATCCTAAAACAGTCAAAGAAAACCAGGAAGAAAAACCACTCACCGCCGCGGTTGCCATTCCCCAGCCATCCCCAGAGACTGAAACACCTACTGCTCCCTCCAAACTCCCCGACCTCCTCGACTCCCAACGCCAATACGCCCAAGAAGTCGCCCACCTAAACCAACTCAAACAGGCTATCGTCTCTCGCGTCAACCAAACCCTGACCAGCCAAATCCAATCCCACCCTCTCCGAGCCAGCCTCACCAAAGCCCTTTCTAGCCCTTCCACCCAGCAGGCCTTGACCGATAGCATCTTTCAACAACTCTTAGTCTCTAAAGGTTCGTTGACCGAAACTACCCTAAAAGCCATCGAACAAGCCGCCCAACATAGTCTCGGTGCTCAATTTTTAAGCCACCACTTAAAAAACCTCTATGACCCCCTTCAAACCTCTCTCCAACCCTTAAATACCGATGCCAGCCTTAAACCTCTCGTCCAATCCCTAGAAACCGGCTCCTTCGCTAAACTCCAAACCCAAGCTCTGTCCGGCCTTGGAATAAAGGACCAACTTACCATCGCTCTCCAAACCCAAGCCCGTTATTCCCAAGCTGATGCCACCACCCACTCTCAAAAAATCCTTGATATCGTCAAACTCCACACCTTAACTCACCCCAACCTGGTTACCGGCCAAAACCTAAAACCTTATTTACAAGGTATTTTCCAGGCCGCCGGCATCAACCCCGTCGCCGCTGCCCAAATCGCCTATAATTTGCCCGACCCCCTCGCCCAAACCCTCCTTGACCACGCCAACCTCGCTTTAGCTCAAAGTTTAACTAATATTCCTCAATTAAGCACCCTTAACCCCCACGACCCTACCCAAACCAACTACACCAAAAATCTCTATGCCTGGCTGTCCCGAAAGGGTTATAACGTCAACACCTTTTTTAACCAATTAAAAACCCAAGCTAGCCAACCCTCCGCCCAAACCACTCTCACTAAACACCAAGCCGCCAGGCTCCAAACCACCAGCCAATACCAGCCTGGTTTTAACCTCCGCGGCCTTATCTACCGCTTTCGGGAAGCCCTCTTTCCCCGCCAAAAAACCCTTAACCTTCACGACTTTCTCAAAGCCACCGATTTAATCCCGGAATTTACCTCCGAAACCGAAACTTCACTTTTGCGTCAAATTCTAGCTAGCCCCCGTTCTGCTATTAGTTCTTGGCTTCGCTCCCAACTCGGCAATATCACTAGCAAAATCTCCATCCAATCCTCCCGCTTTTTTAGTAGCCTCATCCCCAAACTGACTAGTTTTCTCCGCCCCGCCTTAGGCGCCCTCACCAAAGGCGGCACCGCTCTCTTGGGCAAACTCGGCGTCGGCGGCGGCGGGTTATTGGCTTTAGTCGGAGCCAAGGTCCTAATTATCGCCGCTGCCGCCGTCCTCATTGCCCTAGCAGTTATCCTTCTGGTTTACCTCATTCAAATCCAACCCCAATCTGCCGCCCAAATCCACCCCGTCGGCCCGGTCGCCGACGTCGCCT
>Ga0209342_10004367_pt1 | contig 14728 bp, 5 predicted proteins | sample RifCSP16_2_FD_184023 | JGI IMG/M metagenome (GOLD analysis project Ga0209342, IMG submission 184023) | Soil microbial communities from Rifle, Colorado - Rifle CSP2_sed 16_2 (SPAdes) (version 2) | ecosystem: Environmental > Terrestrial > Deep subsurface > Rock core/Sediment | place: Rifle... | reverse complement strand
CGCTGGCCGAGCATGTGGAGCATGTAGGACTGGTCCTTCGACCGGTCGAACCCGCGGAGCAGCCGCCACGACCCGTCCGGCGCGCGCTCGCTCCGCACGTAGTGGCCGGTCGCGACGCGGTCGATGCCGAGCTCGTCGGCGCGCCGCAGGAAAGCGCCGAACTTGATCTCGCCGTTGCAGCGAGCGCACGGGTTCGGCGTGCGGCCGGCCTCGTGCTCGGTCACGAAGTCGTCGATCACGTGCTCGTCGAAGTCGAGCGTGAGGTCGCAGATCTCGAAGGGGAACCCGGCGATACTCGCGACCTCGGCCGCGTCGGCGCGCGCTGCCGGGCCGCAGCAGCCGTGCTCGACGCCCTCGAGGTGCACGAGCTGCATGTGCGAGCCCACGACCTCGAACCCCTGCTCGAGCAGCAGGTACGCGGCGACCGACGAGTCGACACCACCGGACATCGCGACGAGCACGGATCCCTTCGAGGACATCAGGCGCTCAGGATACGAGGCGAAGGCCACACGCCGAGAGATGTGACCGCGATCCTCCGCTCGCGGTCAGACCGCAGGCGCCGGCGCGGACAACCGCGCAGCTCGCTCGATCCAGGGCCGAGCCTGCAGTCCTTCGAAGATCCCCAGGGCCTCGTCGAGGAGCACCCGCGCCTCGTCGGGGCGTTCATGCGCCGCGAGCCACTCGCCGTGCTCGGTGAGCGTACCGCCGAGCCAGTACGGAACGCCGATCGCCCGGAACCGCGCTTCGGCGGCTCGGAACGTCTCATCCACGTCGGTGGCCTCGCCACGAGCCGCCATCAGTCGAGCATGAGCACGATCGCGGAGCGCTCGGAGCGAGGGCCAGACCTCGCTGGGACGGAGCCCGTCGATCGCGGCCACCAGTTCCTCGGTCTCGGACAGCTCGCCGAGATCGATGCTCGAGTCCACGGCCTCGGAGAAGCCAAGGCGAACGAGAGGACTGTCCGTCCCCATCTCGAGGCCGGCGTGGAGCGCGACCTTCGCGCTGGCGAGTGCGCTATCGGGCCGGCCCTCGGCTCGTTCGACGACGGCCACGAGCGCCGCTCGTCCGCCCTGCTTCTGCACGTCCCCAGAGTCTTCGACGGCCGACAGAGCGATGTGTCGAACGCGCTCGAGGGTCTCGGCGTCGCCGCGGTTAACGCAGATCGTCGGGAGCGCGGTCAGCAGCGCCGAGAGCTCGAGCGCGCCCGCCCAATCCGGGAGCTCGTTGGCCCGCTCGAGGGCCTCGTCCCAGCGTCCGAGCATGAACAAGGGGTACGGGATCGCCTCCAACAGGAGGTTCAGCCACAGGGAGTTCCCGGTCCGCCGCGCAAGGGCGAGCCCCTGCTCGTAGTTATCGAGGGACTCGTCGAGCCGGTCCCTGCCGACCAGCAGCTCGGCCAGGTTGTTGTACGCACGGAGCGCTGCCGAAGACATGTCGTTGTCCAGCGCGATCTCCAACGAGTACCGCAGCAGGCCGAAGCCTTCGAAGGGGCGTCCCCTCGACGTCTGGATGATCCCCTTGGTGTTCAGCGCTTGCGAGATCACCTCGGGCAATGGGATCGACTCGGCCACGTCCAGTGCGGCATCAACGCGCTCGGCGGCGAGTTCCTTCTCTCCCCGAAAGAAGTGGAGGCGGCCGAGCTCCGCGGCCACGTTCGCGGATACCGCGTCGGGGGGCTCCTTCGACAGCACTCCGAACGCTCGTTCCATGCGGTCGATCGCTTCGTCGAGGCTCCCGAGTCGCCACACGACATCCCCGAGCTGCGCCAGGACGCGGGCGGCCGCCTTGGCCTGTCCGTTCTCCTCGAAGGTTGCGAGTGCTGCCTCGAGATGAACGTTCGCCTGTTCGAGCCGCCCGCCGGCGCGGGCCATGACTCCGGCCCGCTCGAGCAGTTCGGCTCGAACGAGGGCGTCGTCGCTGAGCTGCGCCGCCTGTTCGAAGTGGCGCTGAGCGTCTGCCGGAGCCGCGAGCGAGGCCGCGCGTTCAGCCGCACGGACGAGCTGTCCCCGGGCACGGCTCCGGATCTCCTCGGCATCCGGCGCGTCGGGCGCCGCCTCGTACGCATCGAGGTAGTGGGCCGCGACGACCTCGACGATCTCCTCTTCCTCTCCCGCCCATCCCTCCTCGATGAAGGCGGCAGCCGCTAGGTGCTTGGTCTTGCGGTCCTTCTTCGCGAGGGTCTCGTAGGCGACCTTCCTGACTAGGTCTTGGAGGAAGCCGTACTGACCCCGCTCCGGCGACCTCAGGTCGGCCTGCAGCGAGACGAACTCCCTCCGCACGAGCGATGCGAGCAGAGGCTCCAGCTCCAGCTCCGGGATCCCGGACACCGCCGCGAGGCCTTGCTTGAAGAACACCTTGCCCAGTACGGCCGCGTCCTGGATCGCCGTCCGTTCATCCGAGCTGAGTCCGTCGAGCCGAGCCGCGATCAAGGCGTGAAGCGTCTCCGGCACCTCGAGCGACTCGATCGGACCGGTCGGCCGGTAGACGCTTCCCTCCCGCACGAGGAGTCCTCGGTCCAGGAGCATCCGAACGGTTTCGACGGCATAGAGCGGGACCCCTTCGGCACGCTCCAGGATCCTTGCCCGCGGGTCTCCGGCGAGGCCCGGTACGAGGCCGGTGACCAGTTCTTCCATCGCCTCCTCGGAGAGCGGCTCGAGGTAGGTGGATGAGTACCCGCGCTTGCCGGCACCCCAGGTCGGCCGGCGGTCGGCGAGCTCGGGGCGCGCGAGGGCGAGGATGAAGATCGGGTGGTTGCGGGACCACTCGAGCAGGTGCTCGATGAAGTCGAGCAGGCCGTCGTCCGCCCACTGCATGTCCTCGAAGACCATGATGACCGGGTAGCGCTCCGCGAGCCGCTCGAAGAACAGACGCCAGGCCGAGAAGATGTTCTCCTGGTCGCCCTCGGTCGAACCCTCGAGCCCCAGGAGGTGCGCCAAGCGCGGTTCGATCCAGCGTCGCTCCTCCGGGTCCGAGACGAACGCTTCGATGGTCGAGCGCAGCTTGACGAACGCGTCGCCGCCCTCCTCCTCCTCGGCGATCCGGCAACGCATCTTCACCATGTCGACGAGCGCCCAGTAGGCGACTCCCTCGCCGTAGGAAAGGCAACGCCCTCGGTGCCAGAGGCTCGTTTCCGCGAGACCGTCGACGTACTTCTCGAACTCCCACGACAGCCGCGTCTTTCCGATGCCCGCGATACCGGTCACCGAGACGAGCTGGGCCTTGCGTTCCTCGGCGGAGGCGTGGAGCAGTTCCTTGATCATCCTTAGTTCTCGGTCGCGTCCGACGAACGGCGCCTCGAGCGTCGAGGAGCGCTGCGCGCCGAGTGAGCCGGCGACTACCCGCACGGCCCGGTAGAGCGACACGGGCTCGGCCTTGCCTTTCAGCTCATGGACACCGGCATCCTCATAGACGATGGAGGCCTCGGTGGCGCGTGCGGTCGACTCCCCGACGTAGACCGATCCGGGGTGCGCCGCGGATTGGATCCGGGAAGCCGTGTTCACCATGTCGCCGGCGACCATGCCCTGGCCTGCCGCGCCGAGCGTCACCGCGGCCTCGCCCGTGAGCACACCCGCCCGTGCGCGCAGATCGGGGGCGCCGGCCTCGGCGCCGAGCTCGGCGACGGCCTTCGTGAGGTCTAGCGCCGCGCGCACTGCGCGCTCGGCGTCGTCCTCGGTCGCGACCGGCGTCCCCCAGACCGCCATCACCGCGTCGCCGATGAACTTCTCCACGACGCCGCCGTACCGGCCGATCAGCGTGCTGCAGGTGTCGAAGTACGTCGAGAGGAGCTCGCGGACCTCTTCGGCGTCTCGGGATTCCGACAGCGTGGTGAATCCCACGAGGTCGGCGAACAGGACCGAGACCAGGCGGCGCTCAGAGGCGGGAGCCTCGCGCACAGGCGTCGCCGTCGTTCCCGCGGCCGGTGCAGCTCCCGGCGCGAGGGCCGTCCCGCAGTCGCCGCAGAACCGCTTGCCCGGCTCGTTCGTGGCCCCGCAGTTCGGACACGAGGCCGCGAGCGGCGCGCCGCAGTCGCCGCAGAACCTCTTCCCCGGCTGGTTCTCGCCTCCGCAGGTGCCGCAGATCATCCCGCACCCAACCGTGACGTCGCGAGCTCGTCGAGGCGCTCGAGCCATGGGGTCGCCCGCAGCCGCTCGAAGATCTCGCGCGCCTCCTCCGACACCGCCGTGTCGGGCGCACCGCCACGCCGCAGCTGCTGCTCCGCACGCTCGATCAGCGTGACCGCCAGCCAGAATGGGGCCTCGATCTCTCGGAACAGCCGCACCGCCACCTCGAACCCCTCGTCGGCCGCGACGGGCTCGTCCGCGAGCTTGGCCTCAAGCCGCGAGAGATGTGCGGTGAGGAAGCGCATCCGCTCCCCGGGCAGGACGCGCCGCATCCGGTCGCAGAGCCGGGCCGCCGTCGCGGTGTCGCCACCGGCCAGCGCCGACTCAACGGCCTCGATGAAGCCCGTCTTCACCATCAGGTGGTTCATGCCCAAACGCTCCCCGGCCTCGAACGCGAACAGACCGGCGGTGAGCGCCTCCTCGTACCGACCTTGGCCGCGCAGGACGATGGCGCGTCCGGCTGCGAAGACCGCGCGTTCCTGGAGGTCGGCGGAACGCTCGTAGCGTTCGAACGGCGGGAGCACCGCTTGAGCGGCATCCAGCTCGCCGCGGTTCACATAGATCTCGGGCAGTCCGAGCAGGAGGCCCACGACGTCGGTCCCGGCGATCTCCGGATCGTCCGGCGAGGGTGCCCACTCGATCGCCTCATCCCACCGGCCGCACATCGCGAGCACGTACGGCCGGTCGTTCATCAACGCGGTCTCCCAGAAACGGTTCCCGACCCGCTGCGCGAGCGCGAGCCCGGCCTCGAACTCTGCGAGCGCCTCCTCGTACCGGTCCCGCCGCACCAAGATCTCGGCGAGGTTGAAGTACGCGCGGAGCGCGGCCGCCGGGTGATCGTGCTCAAGCGCCACCAGCAGGGCGTGACGGTGCAGAGCGGTCGCCTCCTCAGGCCGACCCCGGAAGACGGCGGCGAACCCCTTGGTGTTGATCGCCTCCGCGACGGTCTCCCAGAGCTCGAGCTTCTCCGCGATCTCCAGGGCCACCTCGATGCGCTCGGCGGCGACGTCCATCTCGCCGAGGAAGAAGTGCTGACGGCCAAGCTCGGCGGCCAGCGTGGCCAGGTTCTCGTCCGGCTCCTCGTCCGCGACCGCGGAGAACGCGTCCTCCATCCGCGCGACCGCCTCCTCGAGGCGGCCCTCGACGCGGTCCGCCTCGGCCAGCCTGGCCGACACGCGGGCGACGGCGCGAGGGTCCTGCTCGGCCGTGAAGAGGCCGAGGGACTCCTCCAGCAGCTTGCGAGCCTCGACGTAGCGGGCGGCGACGAGCGCCATGTGTCCGGCCCGTTCGTAGAGCCCGGCCTGCATCAGGGGGTCGTCGGCGAGCCCCACCGCCTGCTCGAAGTACCGCTGCGCCTCGGCGGGGGCAGCGAGCGACGCGGCCCGCTCGCCCGCGGCCACGAGGTGCTCGCGAGCCTTGCCACGGATCTCCGCGGCGTCCTCCGCCTCCGGCGCCGCCTCGTACGCGCTCAGGTAGTGGGCGGCGACGACCTCGACGATCTCCTCCTCCTCGCCGGCCCATCCCTCCTCGATGAAGCGGGCCGCGGCGAGATGCTTCGACTTGCGCTCCTTCTTCGAGAGCGTGTCGTAGGCGACCTTGCGGACCAGGTCCTGCAGGAACCCGTACTGCCCGCGCTCGGGCGAGCGCGGGTCGGCCTGGAGCGAGACGACCTCCTTGCGGAGCAGCGAGGCGAGGATCGGCTCCACCTCGTCCTCCGAGAGGCCGGACACCCGGGCCACCCCTTGCTTGAAGAAGGTCTTCCCGAGGACCGCGCCGTCCTGCACGACGCGGCGCTCATCGGCGGTGAGCCCGTCCAGCCGCGCGGCGATCAGTCCGTGCAGTGTCTCGGGCACGTCCAGCGATTCGATCGGCCCGGTCGGCCGGTAGACGGAGCCCTCGCGGGCGAGGAGCCCTCGGTCCAGCAGCATGCGGACGGTCTCCACGGCGTATAGGGGAACGCCTTGGGCCCGGTCCAGGATCTGCCCACGGACGTCGTCCGGCAGGCCGGGTACGAGTCCGGAGAGCAGCTCCTCCATCGCCTCGGCGGGGAGCGGCTCGAGGTACAGCGAGGAGAAGCTCCGCTTGCCCGCGCCCCACGTGGGCCGCTTGTCCGCGAGCTCGGGCCGCGAGAGGCCGAGGATGAAGATCGGCTGGCTGCGTGACCACTCGAGCAGGTACTCGATGAAGTCGAGCAGGCCTTCGTCCGCCCACTGCATGTCCTCGAAGACCATGACGACCGGGTAGCGCTCGGCCAGGCGCTCGAAGAAGATCCGCCACGCCGAGAACACGTTCTCGTGGTCGCCGGTGACGCCGCCGTCCAGTCCTAGGAGGTGCGAGAGCCTGGGCTCCACCCACTCGCGCTCCTGCGGGTCCGCCATGAACTCCTCGATCGTGGAGCGGAGCTTGGCTGCCGCCGAGGCCGAGTCCTCCTCCTCGGAGATCCGGCAGCGCATCTTCACCATGTCCACCAGCGCCCAGTAGGCGACCCCCTCGCCGTAGGACAGGCAACGCCCCCTGTGCCACAGGCTGGTCTCGGCCAGGCCGTCCACGTACTTCTCGAACTCCCACGACAGCCGTGACTTGCCGATCCCGCCTATCCCGGTTACCGAGACGAGCGCGGCCTTGCGCTCCTCGGCCGAGCCGTGGAACAGCTCCTTGATCATGCGCAGTTCGCGGTCGCGCCCCACGAAGGGCGCCTCCAGGCCGGTGTGACGGAGCGCGCCCAGAGAGCCGGCCACGACGCGGACCGCGCGATGAAGGCGCATCGGCTCGGCCTTGCCCTTCATCTCGTGCTCGCCCGCGTCCTCGTAGACGATGGACGCCTCGGAGGCGCGCATCGTGGACTCGCCGACGAAGACTCGGCCGGGCTCGGCGGCGGATTGGATCCGGGACGCGGTGTTCACGAGGTCGCCGGCGACCATCCCCTGGCCCTCGGCGCCGAGCGTGACGGCCGCCTCACCGGTCAGCACACCGGCCCGCGCTCGGAGGTCGGGAGCTCCCGCCTCCGTGCCGAGCTCGGCGACAGCCTTCGTGAGGTCGAGGGCCGCGCGGACGGCCCGCTCGGCGTCATCCTCCGTCGCGACCGGGGTACCCCAGACGGCCATCACCGCGTCGCCGATGAACTTCTCGACGACGCCACCGTAGCGGCGGATCAGCGTGCTGCAGGTCTCGAAGTACTTCGAGAGGAGCTCGCGGACCTCCTCCGAGTCACGCGACTCCGACAGCGTGGTGAACCCGACGAGGTCGGCGAACAGGACCGAGACGAGCCGCCGCTCGGCGGCCGGCGCCGCGTGCACGGGTGCCGGAGCCGCGGCCGATGCCGCGAGCGGAGCCCCGGGGCCGATCGGCGTTCCGCATTCCCCGCAGAACTTCTGGCCGGTAGCGTTGACCGTTCCGCACGACGGGCAGGCGTTCGACAACGTGCTGCCGCACTCGCCGCAGAACTTCTGGCCGGAAGCGTTCTCGTGGCCGCAGGACCCGCAGATCACGACGCGGCCTCCGCTCCTGCGTCAGCGAGCGGTACCGGCACGCGCTCGATCCGCTCGAGCCACGGGGTCGCCTTCAACCTCTCGAAGATCGTCCGCGCCTCATCAAGGGTGGGGGCGGCATCTTCCGCTCGCCCCTGGCTCGCCAGCCACTCCCCCTGCTCGACGAGCGTGACCGCGGCCCAGAACATCGCGCCGATCTCCCGGAAGATCCCGGCCGCGGCCTTCCACGAGACGGAGGGATCCCCGTTGCCGGTGATCGCGCTCACGTGCGCCCGATACCGGCCTGCCTGGGCACCGAGGTGCGGCGAGCGCAGACCGCGAGGGATCGATTCGATGTTCGTGATCAGTGTCTCGAGACGCCCCAGTTCACCGAGGCTGGCTGCCGCCTCCATCCCGTAGGTGTACGACCATTTCGCGGCATCGGAGTTGATGCCGATCACCTCCGCATCGGCGATCGAGAGGTCGGCCTCCGCACTACCCTCCTCGACCCGCCCCTCGGCCAGGAGCTGACAGGCGTTCGCCGCGTGGTAGGCGGCGCGCATCTGGGCTTCTTCGGAGGCACTGAACGACGAGAAAGCATCGATGACGGCTCGGCCTCGTTCCACCTGTCCGCGCGCTCGATGCACGAGCACGAGCCGAACGAGGTCGGAGACGTCGCGCGGAGCCCGCTCCCGCTCGGGCCACAGCTCCTCGGCGACCTCGAGCGCCTCATCCCACGAGCCCAGTTCGATGCGACAGGCCATCTCCGAGGAACGAGACACGAGCGCCGCGATCTGGATGCCGAGCCGGTGCGCGAGCTCCCCTTGCCGCTGGAAGGCCTTGATCGCCTCGTCGGTACGGTCGTCCTCGGCCAGGTACACGCCGAGGTTGTTGAGCGCACGGATCAGCGCGATCGACAACCCGTTCTCCTCGGCCAGCACCACCGCGCGCTCTAGCAGGGCGAACGACTCCTCTGGATGGGTCGAGCGTCGGATGAGACCCTTCGTGTTCAGCACGTTGGAGATGACCTCCGGGAGCCACAGCGCCTCGGCGATGTCCAACGAGCGCTCGACCCACACCAGGACGTCATCCAGGTGACCCGCGAAGTACTGGAACCGGGCGATCTCACCCGCGAGCGCGGCGAGGGCCTCGTCGGGATCGCCGGAGGCCAGGACCTCGTAGGCCGCCTCCATCCGGCGCAGCGGCTCCTCGATCTTGGCCATGCCGTACCACTCGGTCTCGCCGAGCGCCGCGGAGACCGTCGCGTGCAGCCGGGGCTCTCCGATGCGCTCGTACAGCGCCGCGGCCTCCTCGAGCCGCTCGGCGGCCTCGACGTAGCGAGTGCCGTAATGCGCCATCCGGCCTGCTCGTTCGAGCAGCCTGGCGCGCTCGAGGTCGTCGTCGCACAACTCGACCGCCTGCTCGAAGTACCGCTGCGCCTCCACGTTGGCGGCCAGCGACGCGGCCCGCTCGCCGGCCCTGCCGAGCATGTCCCTTGCCCTGGTCTTGTACTCGGCCGCGTCATCCGCATCCGGGACCGCCTCGTAGGCGCGGAGGTAGTGGGAGGCGAGCACCTCGACGATCTCGTCCTCGTCCGCCGCCCAGGTCGCCTCGATGAACGACGCCGCGGCCAGGTGCTTGGCCTTGCGGTCGTGCTTGGACAACGTCTCGTAGGCGACGGTCTTGAGCAGGTCCTGCAGGAACCCGTACTGCCCCCGTTCGGGCGAACGCGGGTCTGCCTGAACCGACAGGACCTCCTTGCGCACGAGCGCGCCCAAGACCTCCTCGACCTCGGGCTCCGGCAGCCCCGAGACCCGGGCGACCGCCTCCTTGAAGAAGGTCTTCCCGAGCACCGCACCGTCCTGCACGATGCGTCGCTCCTCGGGCAGGAGCCCGTCGAGGCGCGCCGCGATCAGGGCATGGAGGGTCTCGGGGACCTCGAGCTTCTCGATCGGCCCGGTCGGGCGGTAGACGTTGCCCTCTTGGTGGAGCAGCCCCCGGTCCAGCAGCATCCGCACGGTTTCCACCGCGTACAGCGGCACGCCCTGCGCGCGCTGGAGGATCTGCGCGCTGATGTCTTCCGGCAGCCCTGGGACCAGGCCCGAGAGGAGCTCGCTCATCGGCTCCTCGGGCAGCGCTTCCAGGTAGACGGGCGTGAAGTTCCGCTTGCCGGCGCCCCAGTTCGGCCGGCGCTCCGCGAGCTCGGGGCGCCCGAGGGTCAGCACGAAGATCCGGTGGTTGCGCGACCACTCGAGCAGGTACTCGATGAAGTCGAGCAGGGCCGCGTCGGCCCAGTGCAGGTCCTCGAAGATCATCACGACGGGTTCCTGCTCCGCCATCCGCTCGACGAACAGGCGCCAGGCGGCGAACAGGTCCTCCTTGTCGACGGCGGCCCGCTCCTCCAGGCCAAGCAGGTGGGCCAGGCGCGGCTCGACCCACGCGCGCTCCTCGGGGTCGGGGACGAACTCCTCGAGCGTCGTGCGCAGCTTGGCCATCGCGGAGGTCGGAGCCTCCTCCTCGGCGATGCGGCACCGCATCTTCACCATCTCGGCGAGCGCCCAGTAGGCGACGCCCTCGCCGTAGGAGATGCAGCGACCTCGGTGGTACAGGTGGACGCGCTCCAAGCCGTCGAAGTACTTGTAGAACTCCCACGAGAGGCGCGACTTGCCGATCCCAGCGACGCCGGTCACCGACACCAGGTGCGCCTTGCCTTCGTCGGTCGAGGCGTGGAAGAGCTCCTTGACCAGACGGAGCTCGCGGTCGCGTCCGACGAACGGGGGCTCGAGACCGGTCGACTTCAAGGTCCCGCGGGCGCCGGCCACCACCCGGACGGCGCGCCACAGCGGCGTGAGCCCGACCTTGCCCTTCAGCTCGTGCTCGCCCGCGGACTCGAACACGATCGTGGCCTCGGTCGTGCGCTTGGTCGACTCCCCGACCAAGACCGCTCCCGGCTCGGCGGCGGACTGGATCCGCGACGCCGTGTTCACCATGTCGCCCGCGACCATGCCCTCGCCGACCGCACCGATGTTCACTGCGGCCTCGCCGGTGAGGACTCCGGCGCGAGCGCGGAGGTCGGGCGCCTTGGCCTCCTCGCCCATCGCGGCGATGGCGGCGGTCAGCTCGAGCGCGGCGCGCACGGCACGCTCCGCGTCGTCCTCGGTCGCCACCGGGGCGCCCCAAACGGCCATCACCGCGTCGCCGATGAACTTCTCCACGGTCCCGCCGTAGCGCGTGATGATCGTCTTGCACGTGTCGAAGTACTTCGACAGGAGCTCGCGGACCTCCTCGGAGTCGCGGGCTTCGGAGAGCGCCGTGAAGCCCACGAGGTCCGCGAACAGCACGGAGACCAGCCGTCGCTCGGAGACCGGCGCCGCGACTTCACCCCCGGGGCCGACGGAGCTCGGGGCAGGGCTCGCTCCCGGGGCCAACGGGGTCCCGCACTCGCCGCAGAACTTCACGGTCGGCGGGTTGAGCGTTCCGCAGCTGGGGCAGGCGAGCGCCAGCGACGTGCCGCACTCGCCGCAGAACTTGCGGCCGCCCTCGTTCTCGGCCCCGCACGCCTCGCAGCGCATCAGTTACCCACCTCCGGGCGCAAAGGCTACCCAAGAGGCTCGGGACCCGCGCTGCGGGTATCCTCCCAGCCGAACGCGCCAGTGGAAGGCCTCCGATGCAGATAGTGGTCCTCGTGAAGTACGTACCCGAACCGCAGGGCACGCCAACCCTCGGCCCCGACAACCTTCTGATCCGTGAAGGCGCAGAAGGCGGCCTCGATCCCGGAGACGAGTACGCGGTGGAGGCGGCGCTCCAACTCGTCGAGGCCCTCGGCGGCGAAGTCACGCTCGTCTCGATGGGTCCCGAGGTCGCCGCGGCGGGTTTGCGGAAGGGCTTCTCGATGGGCGCGAACGCCGGCGTCCTGGTGTCCGACCCCGCGCTCCGCGGCGCCGACGTGCTCGCGACCGCGAAGGTCCTTGCTGCCGCGGTGGGGCGCTCGCCGTTCGACCTGGTGCTCTCGGGCGTCGAGTCCACGGACGGCTACACGGGCACGCTGCCGATGGCCGTGGCCGAGCTCCTCGGCGTGCCGAGCGCCACCTTCGCCCGCAAGGTCGAGATCGCCGATGGCGCCCTGCGCGTCGAGCGGCAGACCGAGGCGGGCTACGACGTGGTCACCTGCCCCCTGCCCGCCCTCGCGACCGTAACGGGCAGCGGCGCCGAGCCCCGCTACCCCACCCTGAAGGGCATCATGGCCGCGAAGTCCAAGCCGCTCGAGCAACTCTCGCTGGCGGACCTCGGGCTGAGGGCGGAGGACGTGACGCCGACCCAGTCGGTCTCGGCGGTGTCCGAGGCCCCCGAGAAGGCGGCCGGCGTCGTGATCCATGGCGGAGACGACGCGGTCACGAAGATCGCGGAGCTGCTCGCCGAGGCGAAGGCTATCTGACGTGACGACGGTCTGGGTCTACGCGGAGGTTCGGCCCGAGGGACCGAGCCCGTCCGCGCTCGAGCTCCTGACGAGGGCGCGCGAGATCGGCGACGAGGTCGCGGCGGTCGCGCTCGGACCCGGGGCGACCGCGTCTGCCCCGGCGCTCGGCGAGCACGGTGCTTCGACGGTCTACGTGAGCGACGACCTCGTGTACGCGGAGACCATCGGGCAGCCCGCGGCGCACGCCCTGGCCGAGATCGCGGAGGCCTACGGGCCCGACCTCATCCTGTTCTCGACGAGCTACGACGCCCGAGACGTCGCGGGCCGGCTGCAGGCCAAGCTCGGGTCCACGCTCATGGGCAACGCGACCGACGTGCTGGGCGCCGATCGCGCGCAGACCCAGATCTTCGGCGGAACGCGCGTGGTGGACGTCGCGCTCGAGGGCCCGAGCCCGCGCCTGGTCCTGGTGCGCCCGAAGTCCTTCGCGGCCGAGTCCTCGGGCGGCACCGCCGAGGTCGTGACGATCGAGGTCGAGATCCCCCAGGAGCTCACCCGCGCCCGTCGCGTCGAGCGCCACGCGGAGGAAGCGTCGGGCCCGCGCCTGGATGAAGCCAAGGTAGTGATCTCCGGAGGCCGAGGCCTGCAGGAGGCCTCGAACTTCGCGCTCCTGGACCAACTCGCCGCGGCGATCGGCGACGCGGCCGTCGGCGCGAGCCGCGCCGTCGTTGACGCCGGCTGGGTCCCGTACAGCTACCAGGTCGGCCAGACGGGCAAGACCGTCAAGCCCGAGGTGTACATCGCCGTCGGGATCAGCGGCGCCACGCAGCACATCGTCGGGATGAAGGGCGCCAAGCGGATCGTCGCGATCAACAAGGACGCCGACGCGCCGATCTTCCGCCTCGCGGACCTCGGCATCGTGGGCGATGCGCTCGCGATCGTGCCTCAGCTCATCGAGGAGATCCGCGCCCGGAAGACCTGAGGCCTGCGGATGATCGAGGTGCGCTTCGACGACCTGGTCCCCGGCGCTGAGCGCTCGTTCCGGCTCGTGGAACCGGTCGGCGTCCTTGAGGCTCGCCGGCCCTCGGAGGTCGCCGGCGTGCTCGAGGCCGCCGAGTCGGCGGCCTCTCGCGGCCTGTGGGTCGGGGGCTTGGTCGCGTACGAGGCAGCGCCGGGCCTGGACCCCGAGCTCTCGACCCGGGTGCGTCCGCCGGACGACCCGTTCGCCGCGATGCCGCTCGTCTGGTTCGCGCTCTTCGAGGGACGCGAGGACGTCCCGCTCCCCCAGCCCCCACGCGCCGAGCCGCCTCCCGTCGGCCCGTCGCCGTGGCGTCCGTCGGTGGACCGAGCCGCCTACGACGCCGCTATCGAGCGGATCCGAGAGCTGATCGCCGCCGGCCATACCTACCAGGTGAACCACACGATCCGGCTCCGGGCGACGATCGCGGGCGACGAGCGCGGCTTCTACAGGGACCTGTGCATCGCGCAGCGAGGCGGCTACGCCGCGTTCCTGGACCTCGGGCGGTACCGCGTGCTCTCAGCCTCGCCCGAACTCTTCTTCCGCGTGGACGGCGAGCACATAACCGCCCGCCCGATGAAGGGAACCGCGCCCCGCGGCCGGTGGCTCGCCGAGGACGAGGTGATCGCGGCCGCACTCCTTGATTCGGGCAAGGAGCGAGCCGAGAACGCGATGATCGTCGACCTGCTCCGTAACGACCTCGGCCGGATCTGCCGTCCGGGCTCCGTCGAGGTGGAGCGGATGTGGGAGCCCGAACGCTACGAGACGGTCTGGCAGCTCACCTCGACGATCGCAGGCGAGCTTAGGCCCGGAACCTCGCTCGCCGGCGTCTTCCGCTCGCTCTTCCCGAGCGGCTCGGTCACGGGTGCGCCGAAGGTCCGCACCACGCGGATCATCGCCGACCTCGAGGACTCGGCGCGAGGCCCGTACTGCGGCGCGATCGGGTACCTCGCACCCACGGGCTCGGCCGAGCCGAGCGCGAACTTCAACGTGGCTATCCGCACCGTGGTGCTCGACGGCCAGACGCGGACGGCCGAGTACGGCGTGGGCGGCGGCATCACGTACGACTCGTCCGCGGCCGGCGAGTACGACGAGATCCTCGCCAAGGCGAGGGTCCTGACGGCCGCGCGTCCAGCGTTCGAGCTGTTCGAGACGCTCGCCCACGAGCCCGGGGAGGGGTTCCGCCACCTCGAGGAGCATCTCGAGCGCATGGGCGCCTCGGCCCGGTACTTCGGCTTCCGCTTCGAGCCCGAGGCCGCGGTGGCCGCGCTGAAGGCAGCCGCCGGCGGTCGCGCCGGCGCGTGTCGCGTGCGGCTGGCGCTCGGCCGAGGCGGCGAGCTCGACACGACCGTGCGGGACCTCCCGCCGAACGCCGACGGCGCCGTGCGGGTGGCGCTCGACGACGAGCCGGTCGACCCCTCGGACCTTTGGCTGTTCCACAAGACGACGCGGCGGGCGCCCTACGAGCGCCGGCGCGAGCACCGCCCGGACGTCGACGATGTCCTGCTCGTGAACGACCGGGGCGAGGTGACCGAGTCGACGATCGCCAGCGTCGCCGTGCGGATCGGCGGGAGTTGGGTGACCCCGCCGATCGGGTCGGGGCTCCTTCCGGGGACCTATCGCGCGGTGCTCGTGCGCGAGGGCACCCTGGAGGAGCGACCCGTCACGATAGGCGAGGTTCGTGACGCCGAGGAGCTAGCGCTCGTGA
>Ga0209342_10004366_pt1 | contig 14732 bp, 11 predicted proteins | sample RifCSP16_2_FD_184023 | JGI IMG/M metagenome (GOLD analysis project Ga0209342, IMG submission 184023) | Soil microbial communities from Rifle, Colorado - Rifle CSP2_sed 16_2 (SPAdes) (version 2) | ecosystem: Environmental > Terrestrial > Deep subsurface > Rock core/Sediment | place: Rifle... | reverse complement strand
CAGGTGAACAAACAGCTCCTCGGTGAGCTCCATGAGGTCGGCGTAGTCCGCGTACGCCTGGTAGAACTCCAGCATCGTGAACTCGGGGTTGTGCTGAGTCGAGACGCCCTCATTGCGAAAATTCCGGTTGATCTCGTAGACGCGGTCAAACCCGCCCACCACGAGCCGCTTGAGATAGAGCTCCGGCGCGATTCGGAGATAGAGCGGGAGGTCGAGCGCGTTGTGGTGCGTCATGAACGGCTTCGCCGCGGCCCCCCCGGCGATGGGCTGCATCATCGGCGTCTCGACCTCCAGGAACCCCTTGGCGTCAAAAAAGCTCCTGAGGCCACTGATCAGCTCGCGCCTGAGGAGAAAGATCTCCCGCACATGGGCGTTGACCACAAGATCCAAGGGGCGCTGGCGATACCGGGTCTCGATGTCTTTCAGACCGTGCCACTTCTCGGGGAGCGGAAGCAGTGCCTTCGCGAGGAAGGTCAACGTCTTGACCGCAACGGTCAGCTCGCCGGTCCGAGTCCTGAACAACTCCCCCTCGACGCCGATAAAATCTCCGGCGTCCAGATCTCGAAAGAGCTCGTAGCGATCGCCGAGCTGATCGTTGCGAGCGTAGAGCTGGATCTGGCCGGTGTAGTCCCGCAGGTGCGCAAAGCAGGTCTTGCCGTGAAGGCGCAGGGTCATCACGCGGCCCGCCAAACTCACCGGCCCTGAGCCGCGCAGCTCCTCATCAGTTGCGCTCTCGTATCGCTGTCGCAGGCGGCCTGCCCAATGCGTCACCGGATACCGGGAGCCAAACGGATCGATGCCAAGACGGCGGAGCGCTTCAAGCTTTTCGTAACGCCGTCTGATCAGGTCGTTTTGGTTCTCGTCAAGGCTCACATGTACGCTCCGGCTTTACGACGACTTCCCCGAGAAGAGGTAGGCTTCGATAAAACTGTCGATCTCCCCATCCATCACCGCGGAGACGTTGCCGACCTCAACAGATGTCCGGTGATCTTTCACGAGCTGATAAGGATGGAACGTGTACGACCGGATCTGGCTCCCAAACGCGATCCCTTTCTTCTCGCCGGTCAACTCTTCGAGCTCCTCTTTCCGCTTCTTCTCGTAGACCTGATGCAACCTGGCCTTCAGAATCTTCAACGCGGTATCCCGGTTTCGAAGCTGCGATCGCTCGTTCTGACACTGCACCACGATTCCCGTGGGGAGGTGGGTGATCCGTACCGCGGAGTCCGCGGTATTCACCCCCTGCCCGCCCGGCCCCGAGGACCGATAGACATCGATCCTCAGCTCGTCGTCCTTCACCACCACCTCGACGTCCTCCACCTCTGGGATGATCGCTACAGACGCGAACGAGGTGTGACGCCGCTTCGAGGCATCGAACGGAGAGATCCTGACAAGCCGGTGCACGCCGGTCTCCCCCTTGAGGTAGCCGTACGCGTACTCACCCGCCACTGTGAACGTGACTGATTTGATCCCGGCCTCCTCACCGGGGAGCAGATCAACGACCTCGGCTTTGAAGCCACGACGCTCCGTCCACCGAAGGTACATGCGGAGGAGCATCTGGGCCCAGTCCTGAGACTCGGTCCCGCCCGCCCCGGGATGGATCGAGACGATGGCGTTCTTTCGATCCTCTTGACCCGATAAGACACTCTTGAGACGGAACTCCTCGAGCGTTGTCCGAACAGCTTTCACCCCATCCTCGATCTCGGCGGCAACGCTCTCGTCTCCCTCCTCGCTCGCCATCTCCCACAGGAGGCGAAGCTCTTCGACTTTTTCGCGAAGCTCCTGCCACGGCGAGACGATGCGGATCAGCTCATTTCGCTCCTGGACCAGGGCTTGAGCCTTTTGGGTGTTCTCCCAGAAGGATGGTGACGCCATCTCGGTCTCAATCCGAGTGATCTGCTCCAGCTTGTTCTCGAGGTCAAAGATGCCCCCTGAGGTCATCGAGCCGCTTCTCGAACTCGATCAGATCTTTTTTTAACTCTCCTAGCATTGATCCAGGCTCCTTATCGTGATGAATGTCGTCGCCGTAACGAGAAGACTCCGAAAATCAGGCTCAAACCGGCTGAGCCGTAGGCAAAGAGATCACCGAAGCGGGTATACCAGGTGGTTTCGCCGCGGAGCGAAACACGCCCGAGCAGCACTCCGCGCTCAAAGAGCGCAAGGCTCGGCCCGATCCGGCCGTTCGGCTCGATCAGTGTCGAGATCCCCGTGTTGGCGGACCGGGCGATCCCCACGCGGTTTTCCACTGCTCGAAATGGAAGCATGGCGAGGTGCTGAAGCGGGCCATTCGTGGACCCGAACCAGGCATCGTTCGTCACGTTCACCATCCACGTCGCGCCGTTCGCCACGAACTGACGGAAGAGCCCCGGGAAGATCCCCTCGTAGCAGATGACCGTGCCGAACGGCGTGTCGGCAAAGCGAAAGACGCTAGCGCGACTTCCCGCATCTAGCTCGGAGATGAACGCGGCCCAGCGCGTGACGAAGCCAAGCGCCCACTTGAGCGGAACATATTCGCCGAACGGAACAAGATGTATCTTATCATATTTGTCGATGATTCCCTGCTGAGTCACGAGAAATGTGCTGTTGTAAAGTCTGACCGAACGGTCTCTTCCAAGCGCGTCAATGCTCCCAACAACCAACGGAACATCATGCTCGCGGCTCAGGGACCTGAGCAGTTCAACCACATCGGGCTCGTGCCTGAGCACCAAGGGAAGCGCGGTCTCGGGCCAGATCACGATCGCCGGCTTCCGACTCGCAGCGTCCTCCGTCAAGCGCGCGTAGAGGGCCAGCGTCTCCGACTGAACCGACGGCTCCCATTTGGTGGCCTGGTCAATGCTCGCCTGAACAAGCGCGACGGTGAGCGATCTTCCTGACGGCTCGTCGAGCTGGCGCGCTCCCAGAACACCCACCGCAAGCACGATCAGTCCGGCTGGCGCGGCACCCAGCACGAGTCCACGAGCTCCGTGGCGCAGGACCGCCGCGATGGCGGCATTCACGAGCGCGCAGAGCCATGACACCCCGTAGACGCCGGTCCAGGCCGCGATCTGAATCAGCGCCAGTTGGCGGTACTGAGAGTATCCCAGGAGCCCCCACGGGAAGCCGCTCAGAACGTACGTGCGTCCCAGCTCTGCGGTCACCCAGAGAAACGGAAGCATGACCAGCGCGAGACCGGATCCAAACGCCCGATGCAGCCGGCTGCCGGCCCACGCCACGCCCCCGATAAAGCAGGCCAGATACGCGGAGAGCAGGAGGACCACGATAAACGTGAGCGGCCATGGAATCGCGCTGAAAGTCTGGAAGGTGTAATCGAGCCAGCGGAGCAGCAGCGTGAAGAACGCGAGGCCGAACAGAGCGCCGTCGAGAAACGCCTGCCGCGGACGAACCACGAGGGAAAAGAAAAACAGGGGGACAAGAGACACCCAGGCCAGCCAGGGCCACTCAGGGCGTGGATACGCAAGGCTCAGCGCTGCCCCGCTCGCAACCAGCAAGAGCCGGCGCGCAAGCGGTCGATCACGCCACCACTCACCCGTAAGCTCAAATGCCATGCGTGAGTCGATCCGCAAGGATTCGAGGGAGCCCCGCGGCGCGAATCTTCGACTGGGCGGTTGGAATATCATAGGGGACGCGGCAGATTTCAACCGTCTGAGCGTCAGTGTCCCAGATCGCGCACGAAGCCCGGGGATCGCGATCGCGCGGCTGTCCCACTGATCCGATGTTGATGAGGTACCGGTGCCGGGGTTCCAGCGCGACAGTCGTCGTCTCACGCGAGAAGTCGTCCCCCTCCGGGCCCTCGCGCCAGACCGCAGGCAGGTGCGAGTGGCCCACAAAGCAGAGCCGCGTCTGGAACGAGCCGAACGCGGCAATGCCATCCTCACGGTCGATCAGGTACTCCCATTCGGAGGGATCGACCGGCGAGGAGTGGACGAGCGTCGCGTCCTCCACCGTGGCGATGAGAGGGAGCGCGTTCACCATTTTTCGGTGGTGACGGGAGAGCTGACGCGCCGTCCACTGCACCGCCACTCTCGCAAAGGGATTGAACCACCCGTCGTCGAGGAGCCCCGTGACAGCGTGGTCGTGGTTTCCTGCCACGCACGCGGATGTGACCCGCGTGATCTCGTCGAGACAAGCGATTGGATCGGCCCCATACCCGACCACATCGCCAAGGCAGAGGATCGCGCCAATCCGCTCACGCTCAAAACGGGCGAGGACCGCGGACAGGGCTTCCCAGTTTGAGTGGATGTCCGAGACGAGCCCGTATCGGATGAACAGCTCCTATGGCGACTCGATCGGCGGGGAGAGTTCTTTGTGAACCCGATCCAGGATCCCGTTCAGGAAGAGGCGAGACTCATCGCTGCTGAACTTTTTGGAGATCTCCAACGCTTCGTTGATCACCACCTTCGGGGGAACGTCGGTGAGCCAGAGGAGCTCGAAGATGCCGAGACGCAGGATGTTCCGGTCCACGACCGCCATACGCGAGAGGTCCCAGTGCTCGGAGTACTGGCGAATCAGCTCATCGATCTTCGCCTCGTGAAGTTTGGTGCCGCGGACCAGTGAATCTGCAAAGCTTTTCACGTCGTCTTCAACGGGGTGGCGCTTCCAAAACTCATCCCACTCGCCTGACGGACCGGCTTCCCCTGTCAGGTCGAGCTGGTAAAGAAGCTGCACCGCGAGCTCGCGGCCTTTTCGACGCTTCCCCATCATTCCCTCGGAGGGGGGCACGCCCCCCTTCCGAACCTCCTTGATTGCAGCACGGGCGCCGGGGCTATCGCCCGCCCGTGCCCATACGAATTCAAAGCCTTAGGCTCGGGTTCGGGTTCGCTCCACACCCGCGCTCCCGTCGTCATCGCCTCCCTCGCTGACGTCTAATCTTCGGTGCGGAGAAATGGGCCATCTCCAGCGCTGCTAACGCCGCGTCTTCTCCGCGATTGCCCGCGATGCCCCCGGCGCGCTCCCAGGCCTGGGACTCATTCTCCGCGGTGATGACGCCGAATGTGACCGGCACGCCGGTCGCCAGCCCCACGTGAGAGATCCCGTCTGCAGCCACGCGGGCCACGTGCTCGAAATGCGGGGTTTCACCCCGAATCACCACGCCGAGGCAGACCAATGCGTCAAACCGGCGGCTTCTGGCGAGCGCCATGGCAGCGAAAGGAAGCTCGAACGAGCCCGGCACCCAGGAGATTGTGATCTGCTCTTCAGGAACCCCGTGATGCCTCAGGGCCACAATCGCGCCATCCACAAGCTTCTTTGAGATCGGCTCATGGAAGCGAGCCGCAATGATCCCGATTCGTTTCTTCGAGCTTGAAGACCTCCCTGGACCGTGGGGCGCCCGACCTGACATTAGAGGGTAGTGAGGAGATGGCCGAGCTTCTCCTGCTTGGCTTTAAGGTAATCTTTGTTCGCGTCGTTGGGCGGAATCTCAATAGGCAGTCGCTCGACCACGTGAAGCCCGTACCCTTCGAGACCGACGATCTTTTTCGGGTTGTTAGTCAGAAGCCGCATGTTCTTCACTTCCAGATCGAGGAGGATCTGGGCCCCGATCCCGTAGTCTCGAAGGTCAGCCTTGAACCCGAGCGCCTTGTTCGCCTCCACGGTGTCCTTGCCCGCATCCTGAAGCTCGTAGGCGCGCATCTTGTTCAGGAAGCCGATTCCCCGCCCCTCCTGCCGCAGATAGACGAACACGCCGCGCCCCTCGTTCCGGATAATTGTGAGCGCGCGCTCGCGCTGGAGCCCGCAATCGCAGCGGCGCGAGTGAAAGACATCACCCGTCAGGCACTCGGAGTGCATCCTCACGAGCACCGGAGCATCACCCGAGACGTCCCCCATCACCAACGCTAGGTGCACAAGGCTGTAGACCGACGCCTCATACGCGATCGCCGTAAAGTCGCCAAACTCCGTGGGCAGCCGGGTGGTTGCCACGCGGCGCACGAGCTTCTCTTTATGGGTCCGATACTCAATCAGGTCTTTGATCGTGATGATCCTGAGGCCGTGCTCTTTGGCAAGCGCAAGCAGCTCCGGCAGCCTGGCCATTTCACCGTTCTCGCTCATCACCTCGCAGATCACCCCGGCGGGAACGAAGCCCGCCAGGCGCGCCAGGTCCACCGAGGCTTCGGTATGACCGGCCCGCCGGAGCACGCCGCCGGGCATTGCGCGGAGGGGCAGAATGTGACCCGGGCGGGTCAGGTCTTCCGGCCGGGTGCCGGGATCCACCAGCGCCTGGATCGTGATCGCCCGATCGTACGCCGAGGTGCCGGTGCTGACGCCCCGCCGCGCGTCGACCGTCACGGTGAACGCGGTCCCCATGGGCGCGGTGTTGTCCGACACCATCATCGAGATCTTCAGCTCGTCCAATTGCTCGCCGGACATGGGCACGCAGATGAGCCCACGGCCGTATTTGGTCATGAAGTTGACGGCTTCAGGTGAAACCCGTTCAGCCGCCATCACCAGGTCTCCTTCATTCTCCCGGTCCTCATCGTCCACCACGACGATGATCCGGCCCGCCTTGATCTCCTCAACGGCGACCTCGATCGGCGAAAACTGGACCGGACTGTTCTCTGCTTCTAGATGTGCCATCACGTGTGACCCCTTGAGCACTGGATTGCTTGTTCGTCCACCGTCCGCATGTTTCTGTCGGACTCTGTTTTCGACATCCATCCGCGCCGCGCCGAGATGCGAGCCTATTCGGGGTCCGGGGCCAGGGGCCTGGGGCTTGTTGGATCAGCCGTTGCGGACCCCTGACCCCTAGCCCCTGTCCCCAGAACACTGAACGAAGGGATGCGATGCATATCGGCGCGGCGCTAAGATTGGAGCGGCTCTCGTTGGAGCAGCCCGTGGTGGATCAGCAGCCCATCAAGACTCTCGGATTCAGTCCCGCTGATCTTCGAGAGCACCCGGTAGAGGTACTTCCCGATCATATCCATCTCGAGATTGACCGTGGCGCCCTCGCGCTTGGTCCCGAGCGTGGTCAATCGAAGCGTGTGAGGGATGAGCATCACCTCAACGCTCCCTTCGCGAAGCTCAGCAACAGTCAGACTCACGCCGTCCATCGCGATGGACCCTTTCGGGATCAGGTAACGCTCGAGCTCAGGGTTTCCTACGCCGATGGCCATTCGGATGGAATCCCGCTCAGCAACAATCCCCTGAACGACCCCGATACCATCAACGTGGCCTGAGACAAGATGTCCGCCCACCGGAGCGCCCAGGCGAAGCGGCCGCTCCAGATTCACCGGATCCTGAGAACGGAGCTCTTTCAAGTTACTCACCTTCAGCGTTTCCGGCCCCACGTCGAAAGCGCACCAGTCATTCCCCGGCTCGACGACGGTGAGACACACCCCGTTCACCGCCACGCTCTCGCCGATCTTCACGCTCGCGAACAACTGACGCGCGCAAATCTCCAAGCGCCAGGTCCCCTCGCGGGGAGCGAAGCGCATCACGGTGCCGAGTTCCTCGACTATCCCCGTAAACATGATCGATAGATCACGGATGTCGGATGTCGGTTGGTCGAAACCTGAATCTAACATCTGAGATCCGAGATCCGACATCTGACATCCGATATCTGCTACTCATATTCAATATCGCCTTCCACAAGAAGATCGTCGCCAACTGACCGAACCGAAAGGTTGGCCACTCGAAACGCTTCCTTGAGGCTTCGACCGTCTCCGCCCACCGGGCCCAGCGCGCGCGCCCCTCCCACGATCTTCGGCGCGACAAAGAAGACCACGCGGTCCACCAGCGAGGCTTCCAGAAACGCCGCGTTCAAACTGCTCCCCCCTTCGAGAAGAAGGGTGGTGATGTCCATCTCCGCAAGCCTCTTCGTGAGCGCCACGAGGTCCACACGTCCGTCGCGGGCCGGACACGCCAAGACCGGGACCTCACGACCCTGGAGCGCGTCCACTCGGTCTTGCGACGCGAGATCGGTAGTCGCCACAAGGATCCGCGAACGCGTTCCGGCTGAGAAGAGCCGAGCGTCGAGCGGGAGCCTCAGATGACTGTCTACGATAATACGGTACGGCTCCTTCGGCCAGTCGCGGCCAGTACGGACCGTCAGCTCGGGATCGTCCTCAAGGACGGTGCCGATTCCCACGACGATCGCATCAGCCTCCGCTCGCATCCGGTGAGCCACCTGGCGTGACTCCTCGCCACTGATCCATCGCGAGCTTCGGTCCCACGCCGCGATCTTCCCGTCAAGCGTCATGGCCGCTTTCATCGTCACAAACGGCCGAGCCCGCAGCATGTAAGTAAAAAACACTCGATTGAGCGCGCGGGCTTCTTCGCCGAGCACGCCCACAGTCACCGACACTCCCGCCTCACGGAGGGCTTGGACGCCCCGGCCGTTCACTTTCGGATTCGGGTCCAGGACCGCCACAACAACGCGAGAAAGCCCGCTCTCGAGCAACACCGGCGCGCACGGCGGAGTCCGTCCCTGATGCACGCACGGCTCTAGCGCCACGTAGAGTGTGGCGCCGCGGGCTTGAGCGCCGGCTCGAGCGAGGGCCTCGATCTCTGCGTGCTCAGACCCGGCCCGCCGGTGGAACCCCTCGCCAACCACCTGACCATCGCGAACCACCACGGCACCCACCATCGGGTTCGGGGAGGTGAGCCCGCGACCCCGCGCCGCCAGCTCGAGCGCCCTGGCCATGTGGAGCTGATCGTCTCTCTCTGTGACAGGCATGGTGCTCAATCAGGAAGAAGCGCAGAGAGAAACGCTTTGGGATCAAACGGGTGGAGATCGTCCACGCGCTCTCCGACACCGATCAGTTTAATCGGGATCCCAAGCTCTTGATAGATCCTGACAATAATTCCGCCTTTTGCGGTGCCATCCAGCTTGGTCACCACCAGGCCTGTCAATCCCACAGCCTGATGAAACAGCTTGGCCTGAGAAAGCCCGTTCTGTCCGGTCGTGGCATCGAGCACCATCAAGCGCTCGTGCGGAGCGCCGGGCAGCTGTTTCGCGATGACCCGTGTGAGCTTCGCCAGCTCCTCCATCAGGTTCACCTTCGTTTGAAGCCGGCCCGCGGTGTCGATCAGGAGCGCATCCGCCTGTCTGGCCCCCGCGGCCTTCACGGCGTCAAAGACAACCGCGGCCGGATCAGCGCCGGCCTGCTGCTTCACGACGATGGCGCCGGCGCGCGCGCCCCACTCGTCCAGTTGCTCGATCGCAGCAGCGCGGAAGGTGTCCGCGGCTGCCAGGATGACCGACTTCCCTTCTGCCCTCAACATGTGGGCGAGCTTCCCTACCGTCGTGGTCTTTCCAGAGCCATTGACCCCCAGCAGAAGCCAGACCGACGGGTGAGCATCGAGGCTCAGCGAAGCCGCAGACCCCTCCAACCCGCGCTCCAGCTCCCGGCGCAGGAGGCCGCGGACATCCTCAGCGCTGCTCACGCGCGCTCGGCGGACCTCTTCTCGAAGCGTGCTGGTAAACGCCTCAGCCACTGACACGCCCATGTCAGCGCCGATCATCAGCTCGGTCAGCTCTTCGAAGAGCGCTTCATCAACCTCGCGGCCAGTGAAAAGGCGGTCCAGGCCCGACCGAAAGCTCTCTCGGCTCTTCTGAAGCCCCTCGCGGAGGCGATCGGTGAGGGCGGAAAAAAGTCTCATGGCCTCGTCGGGTCCGTCTGAAGCTCCTCAGGAGGAATGATCAGCTTCTGGATCACCGCGCCGCTGGGACCGAGAGGAGGAAGCGGCCGGCCGTTGTACTCGAGCTTAATCCCGCCGGCGTTCCCCACAGTCAGGATAAAGCGCTTCGCCGAAGTCCACTCGCGCACCGCGCCCGGAGCCAACAGCTCCTGGACCGAATTCCCGTCATCCGTGGTGACCTTCACCCAGGTCAGTTCCGTGGTTCTCCCCACCAACCGGGAGCGCGGAGTCTCAACCGCTGAAGGTTGTCTGGAGACCACTTGAGTCACTCCCGAGGCCTCCTGGGGGGGCGTTTCGGTCGATGTGGTTGACGCCGGCGCGGTTGATTCAGGAGGAGTTGATTCCGAGCTGATCGACTGAGACGGCTTGGGTTGAGCCACCTGGCGGGATCCACGCGTCCCGTTCAGGAGGAAGCTCAGCCCCACGAGCCCGGCTGCCAGGATAAGAACAAGCATCACGCTCAGCCGAAGCGTGGAGGAGACGGCTCGAGGAGACCGGTCTCTTGAAAGCGGAAGGAGCGGCGCGCGCTCCCGCTCCTGAAGTTGATCGTACAGGACCAACACCTCGTCTGGGGGCTCACCGAGGGCCTGACAATACGAACGGATAAAGCCTTTCGCAAAGACAGGGGCCGGGAGCTCGTTCCACCGCTCCTCCTCCATGGCTTTGATGTACTCGTTCCCGATGCGAGTCTGCCGGGCAATATCATCCACCTTTCGCCCAAGAGACTCCCGTCGGCTTCGGAGGTAAAGTCCTGGTGAGTCCATGACAAACTCTGAGGGGTAGTCTATCGGACCCGCGCCGAATAGTCAACGTTCGGCAAGGGTTTACACGGCGTTACGCGTTCGGGGTTCGGGATTAGCGATTGGCGATTCGGAGTTCGGCGATTCCCGATTTCCCGAACCCCGTCACGGCGCAAGTGCCGTGACGAGAAGCAAGCATCACGTCGGGGTCAGGGGCTCGGGGCCTGGGGCTAGCTCGGTCAGCCTTTACGGACCCCCGATCCCGAACCCCGGAGCCGGCAACGCTTATCGTCACGGCACGCTGCGCCGGGACAAGATGCGAGCATGACAAGTCCCGAGGGAGGAGCCAACCGGAGCGTACGTGGTTGTACGTGAGGATTGGCGACGACCGAGAACGCAGTCAGGCGAAGCATATTGTCACGGCGCCAGTTTGACGGAGACTAGGCGGGAAAGACCGGGCTCCTCCATCGTAATCCCATAGAGGACATCCGCGGCCTCCATGGTCTTTCGGTTGTGGGTGATCAGAAGGAACTGGGTGTGCTGAGCCAGCTCCGCGAGCACACGCAAGAAGCGGTGGATATTCGCATCATCCAACGGGGCATCCACCTCATCAAGCACGCAGAAGGGGCTCGGGCGATAGTAAAAGATCGCGAACAGCAGGGCAAGACCGGTGAGCGCCTTCTCTCCTCCCGAGAGGAGGCTCACAGCCTGAAGCCGTTTGCCACGAGGCTGGGCCATCAGCTCCACCCCGGCCTCCAGTGCGTCGCCGTCCTCAGACTCGGTGAGCATCAGCTCGGCCCGCCCTCCTTCGAAGAGCCGCGCGAAGATCTCTCCGAAGTGTTTGTTGATCGCTTCGAACGCCTGGAGAAAGCGCTCCTGCGCTGTCTTGGTCATCCCGCGAAGGGCCTTTTCAAGATCTTTGATGGAGCCGGTCAGGTCGTCATGCTGCGCCTTGAGAAACGCGAGCCGCTCCTCCAGCTCACGGTATTCCTCGTCTGCGACGAGATTGACCGCGCCCATTGAGGCGACCTTCTCTTCGACCTGTGTCAAGCGCTCCCGCACGCTCTCAAGGGACACGGCAGGATCGTAGGCCTGCAGCAGCTCGTCGGGGTTGATTCCAAAGCTTCGGCGAGCCTCGCCTTCCATCTCCTCCCGGCGCACCCGATCAGCGGTAATGTGAAGCTCGACCTCGTGGATCTCGTTTGTCATGCGGGTGAGCTGTCGCTCGGCGTCGCGGATCGACTCCTCCACTTGCTGAAGCGCCCACCGAAACTCTTCGCCCCGCCGGCCAAGCTCGCGCTCGCGCGCCTCGAGCCGGTCCCGTTCCTGACTGATTTCAACGGCGCGCTGGTCAGCGCGAGCCTGCTCGACCCTGAGCTCTTCCTGGCGATCGATAAGACTCTGACGTCGAGCTTGACCGTGTTGCAGCCGTTCAGCCAGCTCCTGCTCGAGCGACACGAGGTGCTCGAGCTCACGGTGGAGCGCCTCGCTCCGCTCTCCAAGCGACGCGACCTCCACCTGCGCCTCGGTCAATCGGCTCACGCATTCGCTCTCCTCGCTTTGGCGCGCCTCGATCGAGCGCCGGATCTCGGCCATCTGCTCTCCCAGCGCGGCCTCCGACCGCTCCATTTCATTCAGGGTCTGGCGCAATCGGGAGAGCTGGTCATGCGTTTCCGTATCCTCAGAGACTACCAGTTGCTCCTCTGTGGTGATCCCTTCGAGGAGCCGGCCTGCGCGGTCGTGTTCGCGCGCGAGCTGCTCCAATTCCTTCTCGGCAGAGAGCCGGATGCCTTCGTGGATCTGCAGTGACGCCCGAAGCGCTGGCTGCTGGCCGCGATAATCATTCACAACGTGTTCAGCGGCAAGCCACTCTCCCTGCAACGATTCGAGCTCGGCGGCGAGACGCTCCACCTCTTCGCGCGACACCCGAAGCACATGCTTTCGCTGGAGGAGCGAGTGCTCGGCCTGAGCGCTGCCAGCGGGGCGGCCTCCGGTCAACCGGCCGGTCGGGGAGAGGACCTCGCCTTGAGGAGTCACATAGGTGGCGGTCACGCCGTTTCTTCGCCATAACGCCTCAGCTTGATCAAGATGCTCCACGACGCCCACGGGCCCGAGCAGATAGTGCAACAGGTTTTCAAACTCGCAGCCGACCAAACTGTGAGCCCACCGAATCTCGCCGGTATCGGAGGGATTGCCGTTGGCGGGCGGAAGGGTCTCGAGCGGCAGAAACGTGGCCGAGCCACTCCCCCGCTCCTGGAGGAAGCTGAGCGCGGCCTTCGCGTGCCCGAACTCTCGGACCACCACCCACTCAAGCCGGTCGCCAAGCACGGCCTCGATCCCTGCGGTAAGCTCAGGAGGGACATCCAGGAGATCAGCCACTGTCCCGAGCACTCCGGGCAGCGCGCGCTCCCCTTTCATATTGAAAATGGCGCGGACACCTGCCCCGTATCCCTCGCGTTCCTCGTGAAGACGCTCGAGCGCTTCGAAGCTCGAGCGCTTCCCGGCCAGGCTCACCCGAAGCGCCTCCACCCTGGCTTGCAGCGCCTGGCGCTCGCTCTCGGATCGATTCAGCGCCTCCTCGAGCTGAGCCAGCTCCCGCTCCAGACGCGCAATCTCATGGCGCGCCATCTCACCCTGAGTGTCCAGACTGCTCCGCTGATCCGCGATTCGCTCCAGCTCCGCTCGCGCGCTCGAGCGCTCTTCAGTGAGCCGCACTCGCTGCCGCGCCAGATGAGTGGCTCGCTCCTCCAGCTCACCCACGGACCGGATCAGCTCCACGCGCTGGCCGGCAACCCGAGCCTGATCCAGCCGGAGACGCTCGTTCTGATCGCGGCCAGATTGAAGCAGCGTCCGGATCTGCTCCAGGCGCTGATTGATCGCGCGCACCGCCTGCTCGCGCTCGCGGTGGGTCTCCTCAAGTTGGGCCAGATTCTCGCGCTTCTGGCGAAGCTCCTCGATCAGGCCGGCCTTTCTGAGCCTCAGTGTCACACTTTCCTGATCGAGCCGGACTCCCTCTTCCTCGAGGTCGCCGATTTGGAGCCCGAGCTGCTCGCGCCGTTCGATCAGCCGTTCCAGCTCCCCCTGGACCTTCTGAACAGACTGGCGAAGGTCGGAGAGCTGATGCTCGTTGGTCTGAACCTCAACGCGCCGATTTGCCTGAACTCCGCTCAGCTCAGCGAGCCGGGTCCGGATCAGCGACTCCTCATCCCTCAGCCCTTTGAGGCGGTGCTCCCGCTCAGCTTCCTGGCGAGTGAGTTGGGCATAGTTGGCGGCCAGCACAGTCAGCCCCAGCGACTGACGCTCCTGAGCGAGCGTTTTATACTGCTGGGCCTTTTTGGCCTGGCGCTCGAGCGAGTGAAGCTGGCGCCTGACCTCGTCCATCACGTCCCTGACCCGCGTGAGATTCTGGCGTGTCGCGTCCAGCTTTCCGACCGTCTCGGCGCGCTGCTGCTTGTACCGGCTGATGCCCGCCGCTTCCTCGATGAAGAGCCGGCGATCAATGGGGCGCGCGGTGAGCACTTGGTTCAGGCGCTCCTGCTCCATGAGGGCATACGCCTTTGGGTTCACACCGGTCCCGATGAAGAGGTCCAGGATGTCCCGGAGCCGGCAGACCGTCTTGTTCAAGAGATACTCGCTCTCGCCCGTCCGGTAGAGGCGGCGGCTCACCATCACTTCGCTCCACGGCACCGAAAGCGTCCCGTCGTTGACGAACACCAGGCTCACGTCAGACAGTCCCACAGGTTTTCTCGACGCGGAGCCGTGGAAAATCACGTCCTCCATCTTGTGGCCGCGAAGCAGCTTGGGGCTCTGCTCACCGAGCGCCCACCGGATGGCGTCTGCTATATTGGACTTACCGCAGCCGTTTGGACCCACGACGGCCGTGATGCCCGGAAGGACCTTCAGCTCCGTCTTCTCTACAAACGATTTAAATCCGTGAAGGATGATCTTTTCGAGACGCACAGATTCCTCCTCGGCAGAGTTGGTCTACTACTACCACACTCCCCTCCCGAGACAAAATAAAAAAAAATACCAAACGTGGGGTGAGCGAGGCCGGCAGCTACGAGATATAGGGACCGTTAGCGATGCAAGGCGGCGAAGGGTGGCACGACTGATCTTAGACGTCGGATGTCAGATCTCCGACCGGTTTGGATGTCGGATTTCGGATGTCTGATGTCAGTCGGTTCGAACTTCCGACATCTGACATCCGTCATCTGACATCTCACGAAGCCTTAAGCAGGCAGCACTTCTTGTACTTCTTCCCGGACCCGCACGGGCAGGGGTCGTTGCGGCCGACCTTCTGGCCGGTGTGTCTCGGCTCGATCGGAGCTGGAGCGGCAGATGAGAGAGGGGCGCCTCGATGTT
>Ga0209342_10004365_pt1 | contig 14734 bp, 17 predicted proteins | sample RifCSP16_2_FD_184023 | JGI IMG/M metagenome (GOLD analysis project Ga0209342, IMG submission 184023) | Soil microbial communities from Rifle, Colorado - Rifle CSP2_sed 16_2 (SPAdes) (version 2) | ecosystem: Environmental > Terrestrial > Deep subsurface > Rock core/Sediment | place: Rifle... | reverse complement strand
TCTATTAGGCTCCAAATATGATGGCTTGTTACTACGTGGTTTCGTGTGAGAAAAGCAATATATCCGCAGTCTTCCATACAGCTTAAGCGGATGGGTCTCATATGGGACTTTTGTTCCTTCGGCTCGGATATGGTGCAGTGCTTATATCGTTGCTGTTTGTTCCCTTCGGGGCATACCATTCGAGAGTGGAGCCGTACATCAGTGGCTTTCTCTGGGGTTACCATTTGCCCGTCGGGTATGTTGCCTTTGTTTCTGGTTTGTTGGTGATTCTGTATCCGAGGTTGACTCCTCTGAAGGGGCGGCTTGATTTTTTGGTTGTGGTCATTGGTCTGGTCCTGCTCCTTTCTTTTACCATTCCCAAAGAATTCTCTATCAACTTGCTCCACGGTACGAGTTTTAGCTCTGCCCAGATTGATGTTGATTCTCCTGTCGGGAACGTCACGGTTTGGGGTTTGTCTCTTTTCACCTTGGCGTTGGGTTTTGTGTTGAGGGCAAAACTGTTCCGTTCAGCGAGCTAATTAACTGAATGAAAAAATCTCTTCCTTTTAAGTCCTGAACTGTGCTCTTAGGCGTTCTGCCGTTTTCTCCAGCTGCTCTCTACTTGCGTTAGGGATTTCGGTGAACTTCGGCAATTTTTGCCCCTCGTACCTTGGGACAACGTGAACGTGCAAGTGGAAAACCTCCTGTCCCGCCGCGTGCCCGTTTTGTTGGATGATGGTGATTCCGTCGGCTTTCGAGGCGTCCTTGACGGCGACCGCGGTTCGCTTGACGATTTTGTGGATGTGTGCAAGCAGATCTTCTGGAATGTCGTAGACTGTTTCGTAATGCTCTCTGGGAATGATTAACGTGTGTCCTTGGTTTAGGGGTCTAATGTCGAGAAACGCAATTATCTTATCATCCTCATAAACGATGCTGGCAGGAGCTTCTTTCTGCACTATTCGGCAGAACACGCATGAGACTTTGTCCATGATGCGTGTGGAGTTGCCACTTGTTATTTTAATCTTTTTCTTGCGCGGTTGCATTTTTATCTTTTTAGGCAAAAGTCTACCGAGGGGTAGAACAATCTTAATCGCCTTGAAGAGGCTGGATGTAGCTCTCGTTTATTTCCGTCGCAATAACCAGTTTATAGGAATACGCCCATTGGTCCTCTATAGGCGTGTCGAAATAACCCCTTGCTTCAACTCGCTTGCCTACAATTAGGCTTGGAACGTCAGGCTTGTCGTAAGCAACATTCATATTTTCGTTCATCCAATGCTCGCTTTCTTCCGTCAGATTCATCCACGATTCGCCCACCTCGACCACTTCAGTCACGTTGACAATTATTAGTGCTGGGAAGATGTGGTAGCTGTAGCCTGTGTTTACCTCATGGTTCAGGTAGATTTCGGTTACGACGCCGCGGACTGTTGTATCAGCAGTTGTTTTCCAGCTCCAGTCATCACGAAACTCCTCACGCAAAGCCTTTGTTGTCCGAAGTGAATATACAAGAGCTGAAGAAAAAATCGCAATAACCAGAAGTACATAGAGAACCTTTCTCAAACGCCAAATTGTATTTCCACCTGAGTATTTTCGTGTCCAGTAAGGTAAACCTGAAACGCCTACTGAAATCCCGATAAAAACGACGGGCAGTCCAACGAAGAACAACAAACCGAGAAAATTCATATACACTGATACCAGAATTACGACGAATCCAACTGCTACAGACACGAGACCTACCTTCACCCTTCTTTGTTCAGGTAACAAAACAGCGGAGCCCGCAATTCCGAATATCAACGTGACCAGCCCAAATGCAAAACCCAAAAGGTCCCATGCAAATAGCAGAATCCCTATAATGCCGACCGCGACTGCGATAAGACCTATCCCAACTCTCTCTCGCTTAGGGAGAAAAGCATTAGAAAGCATTATTACTCCAATAATAATGGTGCTAAGTCCAATAACAAAAACCCAAAGGACCCAGGCAGGCACCAACGAAACCTCGATGATGCCGATTGCCACCATGGCTACGCCTATCCAACCCTTAAGAGAAGAAAACCTGGCCAGCAAAGCTAAGCATAACGCCAGAACAATCAGAAAAACTGGCCCGAAAATTAAGGCGCTCGTGTAAATAGGTGGTATCATCATAGGAATAAGCATAGAGCTTCGCTTATCATTAGTTGGCGAGGGCTTAAGAAATTTGCTCAAGCCAAGCATCACGATAAAAAACACTTATCATATTTTGGCGCGAATTCGGAAGATTATGCTTCTCCAACTGTTTTGCCACTACCGCGATTCGGAGACATTTCTGTGCTTGAGCTTATCTCGAACCGTTGTTACTAAGACGAAAAGGGCAGCTGCAATCAGTACGACGGTGATGGCGAAGGCTCGCCGCCACGCATAATTTAAGGGGTAAACTCCGACGAAGAAAATGAGGACTACTGCAATAGCTGTTGCGAAGATTACTAGCTGCATTCTTGGGGACAATTTCAAGGGTTACGTAAGTAACCTGCAACTGATTATGCTTTTGCTTTATCGAGGTTCGATGTAGTGGCTGATTTGTTTTTGTTTCTTTTGTATTTGACGTATTCGTAGGCAAGACATGACCCAGGTATTATCAAACCAGCAAGATTGAACAAGGACAAGGCAATGTTTCCAGAAACTTCAACTCCAATCATTGCCAGAATATACCAAAAACAGAATACCAGCAACACACCTTTTGAAACGTCGCCTATAACCGCCATGAATCCGTATCTTTTCTATTCTGCTTTTAACCGCTATGCATTGTCAATCAAAATTGACATTCTTTCGTCCTGCACAATGCTGGCGGGAACCCGTTTACGCACTATTCCTCAGGAAATGCGTGTGACAAGGCTCAAGTCGGTTTTGCCAAGATACAAGCTAAACGGCTTCGGCTTTGGATATTGGCGTTTCGAACTCTCCTCTGTCATCGTAAGGAATCTCTTTTCTGCCCCCAAGGTTAGACACGATGAAGCCAACAGCCAAACCTGCAGCCAGCGCCAAGACCATAGTTATGAGCACTCCACCTAGTTGCCACAAGGGAGCCGCCACCAGTCCAGCCGCAATTAATCCACCAAACACTCCGGGCATTCCATGAAGGTTGTGTACTCCGCACGTGTCAACTCCTCCTGTTGCATTTTGCAGCCGCGGCTGAATCTTCGTGTAGCCAATCACGCTGATTGCCCCTGCGATTAGACCGATTAGCATGCTCCATCCAGGCGTGACGTTGGCAACTGAAGCGCCGATTGCCACGCCCCCCGCCAGCGAGGCGTTCGCAATGTCGCCAACTTCGATCTTGCCTCTGATCATAACTGAAAGAGCATAGGTTGCTAGGGTTGCACCGCAAAGAGCCAAAATTGTATTGATCGCGACCAATGGAATTTTGTCAACCGCCACTAAAGCGGAGGAGAATGATGGCCAGAAAACCCACAAGGCTGCACTTCCAAGCAGCGCAAATTCGTTGCTTCTTTTGGACGTTTCAACGGTTATTTCTCTTTCTTTTTTCGAAGTCAAGAGAATAATCATGCCCAACGCGAAATACGCTCCAAAAGCGTGAATCGATATTGATCCAGCAGTATCCAAAAACGCCCCTGCCGGAATGACGGCCCCGCTGAACAATAGCCATTCGTTAAGGGCGTATAATGGCGTGAATAACGCTCCGATGAGTAAGTATTGTGACGTGTTGACCCTGCCAAGCGGACCGCCCATGGCGATTAGGAGGCTGGCAGCGGCGAACTCGGCAAACAAGAGCATCGAAATATTCGCAACAGTCAAGTCTGCAGCGGAACCCCACAAGTACGGCCTAACCAACATATACAGCGGCAGAGACAAAGCCACCGCAAGATACGTGGCTGTGATTGAGGTGTATCCATACTTTCTGACGAACACCATCAAAAAACCGAAGCCCACCATCAGCATAACCAGGATGCCGATTGATTTTTCATACATGAACTCGTTCTCGGCAATAGTCATTCCTCCTTCTTGCCCGTACTTGTTCAATTGAGGAACCAACGCAATGCCGATTAATATTGAAATTACTAAGAAGAATCCAGCCCATTTCGCCATGCTTTTTCTCGCAGAATCCGCCATAGTGACACCGTTAACCGTTCAAATATCCCTCTATTTGAATTTCAAATCTATATAAACATTCAACAAGCCATGATGCAATGAACAAATCCAAAGGTTCAAAAGATTACTGATTTCGTCTTGGGTAGCGATTTCAAGCAGCAATGCAACAATTTTACACCTTGTTTCTGCTGTTATTTTGAAACGTTTGGAAAAATGAATACGGAGACTTGGTAAAAGAGCCAGTTTCTGGAGACGGGGGCTTTCTTTTGGAAATGTTAATAGGTTGGTTTCTGCATATATAACAGTGTTATACTTAGTGTGAGGGAGGTGAATGACCAATGGGAGTAACAAAGGAAAAGGACTTTTGGATAGCAACAGCCATTCTAATTGTAACCGTCTCCGTGATGGCTGCGATAATTCTCCATTGGATCCGCTTCGGGTTCTTCGTCGGTCCGTTCCGCTTAAACCATTGGTTCGTTTTGATTGGAATAATCTACATCGCTTTAATCGTGCCAACAATCGCCTTCTTAAAGAAACGCTTCCCCAAAAGATACGCAACCCTGTGTAGAGTTCACATTTTTGGGAACCTGTTAGCTTTCATGTTAATATCGTTTCATTTCGCAAGCCAAATCAGCAGGCCAGCTAACTCCTATCCTGAATTGGGAACAGGCGTAGTCCTGTACATAGCCATGGTTTTCTTGGTCGGCACAGGGTTCATTCAAAGATTTCAGATGGTAGCAAGAATTAAGCCTCAATCGTGGAGGTTTGTTCACATGTTAGCAGCCGTCGCGCTCTTACTAACAATAATCGTCCACATACTCCGCGGATTATCAATTATCTAAAAAAAAGAACTTTAACACGGAAAAACTCATTATCTGCAATGGTTTATATGCAAAGCCCTGCCTAGTCTCTTAACATAAGAGACGTGAGTGTGAAAAAGGGTTTGACAGAACTGGAAGATAAAGTCCGCGAGGAAGTAGGCAAAGTGCAAGACCCAGAGACAGGCATGACCTTCGCCGAGATGCAGATGATAACCAACGTCAAAGAGGAAGAGACAGGCGTCGTCAAAGTCGAATTCGTCCCAACTAGCCCCTTCTGCCCTATAGCGTTCAAGCTCGCTACCGATATTAAGAATGCGGCTAAACGGGTTCCAGGCGTCACGAAAGCGCTGGTCTACTGTCGCGGGCACATGATGGAGCAGCAAATCAACGAAATGACAAACAAATAGCCAGAGCCGATTTCAACATACTTTTTTCTTCTTCATGGCAAAGCGAGTTACTTCATTCTGCCAAATGCCCACGTTCCAACCGCAATCAAAACTACATTGAACCCGCCAATTATCGCCAGGTCCATCCACAATGGGTAAATGCTCTGCCAAGCCCCACCTAAAATCACCGTCCGCAACGCGTCAACGCCATACGTCAACGGGTTCAGCCTCGAAGCAACCTGCAACCACTCGGGTAACCCCTGCAACGGAAACAAGGCACCACTCAAGAAAAACAACGGCAAGTTAATGAAGCTCTGGATCACACCGAAGCTCTCAAGGTCCGTGATGTAGCTTGCAATGGTTAAGCCGATGCTGACCAAACCAAACGTCGTCAACAGCATAATCGGCAAAATAGCCAAAAACATAACCAAGTTAATCGGCACGCCAAGAATAAACCCAAGGAAGAAAACGATTACGCCCTGCAAGACCGCGTCTGTGCTGTCGCCAATCATTTTCCCCATGAAAATCGAGAAACGCGAAATCGGCGCCACCAAAATCTCCTTCATGAACCCAAACTCCTTGTCCCAGATAACCGAGATGCCCATGAACATGGCAGTGAACAACAGTGTCTGCCCGATTATGCCGGGAAAAATGAACTGTTGATATGTTAATCCGCCGATGTCGCCTGAGAAACGAACGCCCGAGCCGAAGATAACTAACCACAACAGGGGCTGCATGAAACTGCTCACGATGCGGGTGCGGTTCCGCAGGTAGCGCTTAACTTCACGAAGCCAAAGTGTGTAGAAGCCCCTGAGCTCGGTCACTTTATCTTCCTCCGCTGCATAGCCGAAATGCCGTGAAACTCCCGCGCCGCATCGGCTCGAATTGTCCTGCCCGTGTAGTGCAGGAACACGTCCTCAAGGTTTGGCTCACGAAGCAGAATTGACTCCACGAAAATCTTGTTCTCCGTAGCAAGCTCCATTACCCTTGGTAGAAGGCTTTTTCCGTTCCGAACTGTAATCTCAAGCGTATCATTAACGCGTTGAAGCTTGTCAAGATGCAACTGCTCTGCCACCAGCGCCTTTAATGCTTCAAGGTTATTTGCTTTCACCATTATCACGTCGCCAGCTAATGTATCCTTCAGCCTTGCGGGCGTGTCCAACGCGATTATCTTGCCATAATCCATAATTGCTATGCGGTCGCATAGCCTGTCCGCCTCATCCATGTAATGCGTCGTCAAAACCACCGTGATGTCATGCGTCTTCTTCAACTCGCGAACATACTCCCAAATGTGCTCGCGGGTCTGCGGGTCAAGACCCAACGTCGGCTCATCCAGAAACAAAACCTTCGGATAGTGAATCAGCCCTCGCGCCAGCTCCAATCGTCGCCTCATCCCACCCGAATACGTCCGCAGAATATCATCCGCTCGGTCCTCAAGCTGAACCAAGTTTAACACTTCGTTTATGCGGGTCTTATGCTGATTCGCCGGGACGCCGTAGAGGTTGGCGTGCATGTAAAGGTTCTCGCGCCCCGTCAGCCTATCGTCCACGGATGGGTCTTGGAAGACAATACCTATGGACTTGCGCACGTTGGTGGATTCTTTCACGATGTCGAACCCGTTCACCTTCGCCGTGCCCGATGTCGGCTTGAGGATAGTGCAGAGCATGCTGATGGTAGTAGTTTTGCCCGCGCCGTTCGGTCCAAGCAAACCGAAGATTTCACCAGACTCAACAGCGATATCGAGCCTATCGACTGCGGTTAACGAATTAAACGATTTTGTAAGCAGTTTGGTCTCAATAACATTTACCATCGATTATGGTTCACGGTCAGCATTTAAGCGCAACGCGAATTTATAGTTATATGCGGCAAGTCTGGAAAAAATCTCTTGATGTTGCCTGTACGAAAACGCAAAATCAAAAATACGTCGGCATCCAACTCATGACTAGCTGGTCCAGTGATGAGATTACCGTTTAGGGAGGTCAACAAAAAGTTCTTTTGGATACTATGCATAATCGGAGCCTTCGCGATACTAAGTTCAACGATGTCCAAGAATCCAGTCCTGAAACCCTTCGCGACAAGCCTCGGAACACCCATCGATTTGATGGGATTCGTCGCGGCAGCCTCTACTATTCCTGGAATGCTTGTTAGTTTGCCAGCAGCATCATTATCAGACCGCATTGGAAGACGAAAAGTCTTGTTATTCGGCACCTTCGTCTTCGCTTCCGCGCCCTTCCTCTATCTTTTCATAACTAGCTGGTGGCATCTTATTCTCGTCCGTTTTTACCATGGCTTTGCAACAGCCATATTCATTCCTGTAGCCGAAGCCACAGTTGCTGAACGGTTTCCGACAAAGCGGGGCGAGCGCATTTCTCTTCTTTCCTCGGCAACTGCTGTTGGAAGAGGCCTGGCTCCATTTTTAGGTGGGTACATTTTGTTCCTGACAAACTATGGTTATCCTTCGCTCTATTTAGCCGTGGGAATTGCAGGAGTCGCTGCGTTTGCTTTGACTTTTCTTCTGTCTATCGAAAAAAGGGCGCCCGCAGGGGATTCTGCTAATGTCGTGAAAGCCCAAGGAATGTTTCGCGGATGGCTAACAATCGCAAAGAACCGTCAAGTTCTTGCCGTGAGCTTCGTTCAAGCTAGCCAATACTACGTTTTCGGCGCAGTTGAGTTCTTTTTGGTAGGTTACCTAAGTGAAAACGCGAAGTTAGATCCCCTCACAATAGGCACGGTTATGGGTTCCCAAATAGTGGCTTTAATCGTGGCAAGACCGATTATTGGGAGAGTTTCCGACAGGATTGGACGATGCATTCCAATAATTGCAGGCTCAATTGCCAGCATAGTTTTACTGTCGGCGTTCTCGTTTTCAACGCAGGCGACGGTTTTGCTGCTTCTTTCAATAGGGTATGGAATAAGCTTTGCCACGGTTATGTCGTCAACGTCTCCTCTCATATGCGAACTGGTGCCATGCGAGTTGGTTGGCACCTCGCTAGGGTTTCTCGCCATGATGATGGATGTTGGGCAAACGCTTGGTCCAATAATCAGCGGGTTTATCTTCGCAATCAGTCTTCAATACTCGGCGCTGTTCTTTTCGCTTAGCTTGCTGTTATTCTTGTCCATTTTGGTCTTAATTGCGTTAACGGCGGGAAATAAAGGTCACAAGAGGACGGGTGCGTAAATCAGTAGCTCTGCATAATAGTAACTTCTTTATAACTAGCAATTTAATGAATCAACGATAGGAAGTGTAAGCCATGTTTGTTCATACCAGCATCCGTACAAGTAACATTGAAAAATCAATCGAGTTCTATGTTAATTTTTTGGGGCTTAAACTAGTGAGCAGACGCGAAATACCGCAGACCAAAGCGGAAATCGCTTTCCTCCGCGACCCCGAAGGCAAAGGCGCAACCATCGAACTAACCTTTTACAGAAAACAGAAAAAGTTCATTCAAGCCGACTACGAAAACCGCCTGTTCGACCACTTAGCCTTCGAAGTTAGTAGCATGAAGGAAACGATAAGCGCCATGCGTGGGGAAGGCGTAACCGTGACCGATGAGCCGTTCAAACTTGGCTCCGATGGACCGCTGATTGCTTTCGTGGAAGACCCCGACGGAACGCTTATTGAACTGATCCAAAGATGAATCTGCTTTACTGAAAATTTTGGAAGCCCAAGTTAAGCAGAAACCGAAAACAAGAAAAAACCTTACTCTTTTAAGGCTTAAATTCTCATGGGTTTCTATTGTCAAGATGTGTGAACTATCATGACTTACACTTCCGCGGTTGAACTAATAGATGTGGTAAAACGGTATAACGAGATTTTAGCCGTCGACCACGTTGATTTGTCGATAAAATCGGGGGAAATCTTTGGTCTCCTGGGGCCGAACGGTTCAGGCAAGTCAACCACTCTGAAGATGCTGCTGGGGTTGGTGCAGCCCGACTCTGGCGCCGTCTCCGTTCTGGGAATGAACGTGCTGCAAGATACCGTTGCTCTAAAGAGGCTTTTGGGTTACGTTCCCGAGTCCCCGCGATTGTACGAGTTTCTCACGGGGATTGAGTACTTGGATTTCATCGGCGACGTGTACGGGATGCAGCCCGCAGAGAAGCGAAGCAGAATAAATGAGTACTTGAAGGCGCTTCAGCTTGAAGGTCGTGAAGGCGACATGGTTAATAGCTACTCGGAAGGAATGAAGCAGAAAATAGCGTTGATTTCCGCGTTCTTGCACAAGCCGAAGCTGTTGATTATGGACGAACCATTGAACGCTTTGGACCCGCGTTCTGCACGTATCGTGAAGGATTTTTTGCAGGAACTGAAAAAGCAAGGCGTGACTGCAATCCTCAGCACTCACGTATTGGAGATTGCTCAGGCTATGTGCGACAGGATTGGTATAATGTACCAAGGGAAGCTGCTCGCCTTAGGCAACATGAACGAGCTGAGGCAACTGGCTATGCTGCCCGATTCAGGGTTGGAAGAGATTTTCCTTAAGCTAACGGGAACAGGTGACATAAGACCTGTGGTTGAGGAACTCTTGAAATGAACTGGAAGAACGTTGCCTACCTCATTAGCGTTGAGAGGAAGTCTGGCAGGCTCATCAGAGGTCAAAGGCTGACAAGGTTCCGCGAGAAGAAGTTCTTTATTGAGTGGTTTTACTGGCTTGCATTAGGCTTAGGCGTAACAGTCGGCGTGTTAGTGAGCTTGGGCTACAACGCGTTCCGAGGCGACCCGACAATTGGACCTCTTATCCAGCAGGGCGCGTTGAGTCTTTTCTTTTCGTTGCCAACTCTCGCGTTGATTTACAGCTTAGTTTTCACGATGTTGGGGCAGATACAGCGAAGCGGCGTTAGAGCTACGTCGCAAGTGCCTTACTGGCTACCAATAACATGGCAGGAACACACTCTGGGTTCGATTTTGGCTAACATGCTCGGGCTCCCATTCGCGTCAGTCCTGTTCATCGCGCCAGCCATAATCATATTCTCGTTCTCCGTAGGACTTGTTCTTCCCGCAGTGTTAACCTCCATCGCGCTTCTAGGAGCAATTTTTATGGCAAGTGCAACCACCGAGATTTTCAGGATTCTGCAGGTAAGGTTCATTGGCGCGGTTTACAAGTCATCGGGCAGAGCCGCAGTCTGGGTCAGATTCGCGGGCTCAATGCTATTCTTCACAGTATTTTACATAATCTATTTTTACGTAATCTCCGGGTCGGGAGCCATAACCTTCATCCAAACAGTCGCCTCAGCCCAGAGCGCGGTTTGGTTTGTTCCTTTCGTGTGGCTCGGTCTAACACTGTACTCCCTAACCAGCGAACTGTGGCTGCAAGGTTTTGCCTTCCTAGGCCTCTCGCTCCTATTCCTCTCGGGCTTATTCTTGCTGGCGACTTGGTTAAACACTCGCTTTGGACTATACGAACCGCCAGCCATAACGGTCACGCGGGGAACCTACACGCCAAAAACAGGGGTCCTCGGCAAATTGGGCTTCTCGACGGTTGAAGCCGCGTTGATAAGGAAAGACCTTAAGGCGTTTACGCGGCGACGAGAGTTGATGTCGATATTCATCGCGCCAATCGTAATCATCTTGTTGCCAATCATGCAGACAATAGGGCAATCGAACGGGCAAGCTCCGAACGAGGTTAGCTTGTTCTTGGCTGGTATGACTTTTCTTTTTCCCGCTTCGATTATGGCGATGACATTAGGCAACCTCTTAATAGGCGAAGAGGGTCAAGCGGTCTGGCGAATCTACGCAGCCCCGCTCTCGGCTCAAACTCTTGTAAAAAGCAAGTACTCCTTCATAATCATCTTTGGACTGCTGATATTCGTGATAACTGGAGTCTTAAGCGCGCTGATCTACCAACTGTCATTGAGAGCCATCATTGTTGCGTCGTTCGAAACCGTTTTCCTAGTTTTCGCATTAAGCGCTGTTTCGCTTTCGAATGGAATAAAAGGCGCCGACTTTAACGAAGTGCCCCGTCCAAGAATGATACGCGTAGAATGGAGCTTCATCAACCTGATTGCCTGCTTCCTGTCAGGTTTGGCAATACTAAGTCCGCTGCTTCCGTATGTGTTGTCGAGTTTCATTCCAGGAATCGGCGAGCTGGACCCTTACGTAGCTGTCGTCGTCAGCGGAGTAATCGCGGTTGTAATAACTATTGTTTTCTACCGCTTATGCCTCAGAAATGCGGGAGAACTGCTCTCAAAAGCAGAACTCTAAGCTAACGCAAAGTTTACTTAAGCAGAAGGCTTTTTGCCCAGTGTCGGCGGCTTCCTGCGCCCGTCCCACACATGATGCAACGCCAAACCTGGATGATACAGAATCATTCGCGGTCCAGAGTAACGCATGACTATTTTCACTTTTTCCTTCATGTCTGGGCGGTAACAATGGATTAGGCATTTTCCGCACGTGCTCTTTTTCTCTTGGAAGGGACACTTGTCCAAGCGCATCATGGCATACGCTAGGAAGTCCGTGCATTCTGGGCAAAGGTCGCCTTTGGTTTCATGTTTTTTCTTACAATAATATCGTACCATTGCTTCAATCGTCTTTTTCTCACGTTTTATTCTCGGGTGCTGCTCAGTTATCACGGACAATTAAATCACTTATGTTTAGAGACGTTGAGCGTTCAAATAAACTTTAGCCCTTAAACGTTAGGGGTACCTGCACGAGGCGCGTTTCAATCCCACTTTCGGATCGTACCTGCAACAAAGAAACTGTACACGTGTAATGACAGGTATTCCACAAGGCTTTTAGCTGAATCAAAGAATAGTTTGTAAAGACTAAGATGAGCAGCCGTATTTACGCCAATCTCGGATTCCTGCTGCAGATTGCCGGGTTGCTGACGATTCTACCAATTGCTGTTGGCTTGTACTTTGAAGAAACCCAAGCTGTAGTTTCACTATTCATAGCGTGCGTCACGTTTCTTGGCTGCGGTTTTATGTTAAACGCCCTATGTGAAAGAAAAGATTTAGACTTCAAATCCTCCAACGTTTTATTCTTAGCCAGCTTCATCATCCTGCCCTTGATAGGTGCTCTGCCTTTCATCTACTATGACCCATTTATTAGCGCAAACGTGTTCGAAAGGTTCACAAACGGCATCTTCGAGAGCGTTTCAGGGTTCACCACCACTGGTTTCAGCTTCGTCACCAACCCCGACGTTTTGCCAAATTCGTTGCTAATCTACAGAAGCATTACCGAGTTGATGGGAGGCGTCGGCATCGTTTTTCTGCTTATCGCTTTCTTCCAATCGAAGAAAAAATCCATGGAGTCCTACGGCAACTCAATCGGCGTCGACAACGTTAACGGCGACTTGAAGAAAACGTTCCTTTCAGTCTTCGCTATATACAGCGGCTACATAATCGCATTCACAGTAATCTTTTACGCTTTAGGCTTCACGAATCTCATTGGTACAGGCACGTTTATGATAGATGCCATAACTGGCGGCTTTCAGCCTTCGGAACAGCAGTTCCAGCAGTTCCTGAGTTTTGCTCCAAAAATATTCCTCATCGTTCTGATGCTGCTCGGCTCCTTAAACTTCGCCTTCAGCTACCACCTGTTCACATGGAAACCGAAGAAAGCATTTTCGTGGGAGATTGTTGTTTTCTTCTTGATAATCCTTCTCGGAACTGTATCCTTCTCGCTGGTTGGAAACATTGACATGGTTGATTCACTCTTCCACGTGGTCAGCATGTCCTCTTCGTCAGGATTTAACTTCATTCCCTTAGCTTCATTGAGCAGCACCTTAATCTCGATTCTAATCGTGCTCATGCTCATAGGCGGATGCACGTTCTCCATGGCAGGAGGTATACGGGTCTCCAGACTCGTGGCGTTCGCAAAATCTGTGAAAGAAAGCATCAAAAGCGTTCTAATCAAAGAACACGTTATCCCAGCGGAAGAACAGCACCCCTTAATGGATAACAATTCAAACGGCAACGGGGAACACCTCTCCGCGCCAGTAATCATCCTCCTCTTCGCATTGGTTCTAGTAATTTTCGCGGTTATTTTCACAACGCTCGGCGTATCATTCACCGACGCGCTCTTTGAAGTTGGTTCCGCTTTGACCACGAATGGCATTTCCATGGGAGCAACAAACGTCCTGATGCCCATAGGTTACAAGTGGCTTATGATTGCAGCAATGACCATTGGGAGAGTCGAAATCTTATCAATTCTCATCGCGCTGAGCACCTACAAACTTAAGCCGAATGAAGCAGGTGCTGGCTGGTTCAGCCGCGCAAGAAAGCAGGAAAGCAAACAATAAGACTCGCCCGCACTAATTGTTGTCTAGGCGCTTTTCCGATTATCAAGCAGCCCAAACTCGATTATCAGGCATTAAGCCTTGACATCTGGAAAAGGATATAATCCACGTGAAGCTTGGTCAGTGTGGAGCAGAAGACCTCTTGCGTTCTAACAAACCAATAACCGTCAGCTTTGACGGTCACGTTTCATGCAGAGTGTACAGCGACACGAGACCGCACTGCCTCGAGATTGCTCTCCTACAGAAGGGACTCGTTCTCATGCTAGACGGCGAGGAATTGATAGGGGAGGGGGTCGGCTTCGGAGCTCCAGTGGTTATTTACAAAGACCGACCTTACTTCTCCACAACCGCACAAGTCACCATCCAAGCCAAAGGAGGCCACAAGGTACTCGTCAAATCGTTCCTCCTGGATGCCATATCGCGAAAACGAATCGGAAAAAACTACATCAACGATGATTTCTACAAGTTCTTTCACGAACACTTCCATACCACTTATATTAACCACAAGAAGCTGAACCCAGCTTTTAACTGGCTAATGGAGATAAGGCGACTTTTCAGAATCAAGACAGAATTCGTGAAGGTCAAATCAAGAGGAAAAGTAACTGTAAGTTACACGTTCCTTCCAGATTCGATTGACGTGAACGTTTCACTCACTCAACTGGACACCGCATCATGCAAAGAAATTTTGATCCTCAACGAGCAGGGCGCCTCATTTTTCAGCAAATATCATGACTCTGACGGATTGATCCTTGTCGGTGAGCAAGTGGGAGCGATGGAGAAGGTGAAAGCAGATCGCGCTTCTTTTGCCACCACGAATGGCGCCGTTTCGTTCTCGCTCAAAAACGTCAAAGTAACCGAGTTTTTCAGGGGGAGGGAGAAAACAAGAGGCAGGTTTTCTTGGGCTGGGTTCGGCTACTCTTTATCGCCCAGCACACGGGTTTTCCGATATACCATCAGCTTGAAGAGCCAACAGAAAAGAAATTGAATTTCCTCATGTTAGAGATTGAGAGTAGGACGCACTTTACTTTTGTTTTGAACCAAGCGTCTTGATCGCTATCCTCCAGGCAATGATGGACCAGACCAAAGCGACAGCGAAACGAGCTATTAGCCTCACGGTTCCAAACTGCAGGTCAAAATCCGCCAGCGAATCCAGCACCGTTGGGTATGCCAGAAAGAAAAGTTGTGGAATCGAAAAGTTTAGGACTACGAATGCAAGTGGCACTGTCCATGCTAG
>Ga0209342_10004364_pt1 | contig 14740 bp, 9 predicted proteins | sample RifCSP16_2_FD_184023 | JGI IMG/M metagenome (GOLD analysis project Ga0209342, IMG submission 184023) | Soil microbial communities from Rifle, Colorado - Rifle CSP2_sed 16_2 (SPAdes) (version 2) | ecosystem: Environmental > Terrestrial > Deep subsurface > Rock core/Sediment | place: Rifle... | reverse complement strand
AGGTTCTTCGCCGCCGGCGACTACAACGGCGACGGGAGGACCGACTGGTCGTGGTACGCGCCGTGGAGCAACGACTTCATCGTGATGCTGTCCGCCGGAGACGGCCACTTCACGGAGGTGCACAACGACACGTCGGGATGGGGCAACTGGCGGGACGGGAGGTTCTTCGCCACCGGCGACTACAACGGCGACGGGAGGACCGACTGGTCGTGGTACGCGCCCTGGAGCAACGACTTCATCGTGATGCCGTCCACCGGAGACGGCCACTTCACGCAGGTGCACAACGACACGTCGGGATGGGGCAACTGGCAGGACGGGAGGTTCTTCGCCACCGGCGACTATAACGGCGACGGGAGGACCGACTGGTCGTGGTACCGCCCGCCGTCGCCGACCGTGACGCCTGCCCCTCCACCACCGAGTCAGCCGCCGTCGGGGCCGCCCGTCATCGAAGGCTATCGCTACGTGGGAAAGCCCGGGTGCGCGACCAACCTCATCGGAGACCACCCGGGGGCGTACCTCAGGACCGACCCGAGCACCGGCAATCTCGTCTGCTGCGAGCGCAGTTTCGGCGTCAACACGGCGGCGTGCGGCCGTGATCGATGGGCGTTCCCGCCCGATTGCATGCAGTACTGCGTCGCCAGCGTCGGCGGCTGCCTGGTGGAGCTGCTCCAACCGGGCGGCTGCTATAGATGGTCGGGATGGTGAATCGGTCGAGCTGATGCAGCCCAAGCCCGCCGTCGAGCTCCCACCCCGTTCCGGGGCAGGGGGCCTCGACGGCGCCGGATCTACTCCTGACGAGGGGAGGGGGAACGGGATGCTCTCGCCTGATGACCGGTATATCCGGGCGCGCGCGCGCGCTGGTCTGCTCGCCGCCGCCCTCCTCTGCGTGGTGGACGTCATCGGCTGCAGCTCGTCGTCATCACAGGCGAGGAGCTGTCAGGTGGACGCGGATTGCGGCAGCGAAGCGACGTGCCAGTCCGGGTTCTGCCAGACAGGCTTGAAGCTCGTCATCTCGAGCCCGAGCGGCGGGAGCGTCACGAACGGGAGCGCGCCGCTGCAGGTCCAGGTGGACGTGAGCGGAGGCGCGCCGACAGAGGTGGAGCTGGTGGTGGACGAGCTGCCGCTCCTCAAGATCAGCCCGCCGTACCACCATGCCTGGGACACGAGCAGCATGCCCGACGGGGTTCACCGCCTGTGGGCGAGGGTCGTCACCGCAACCCGGACCTACGAGAGCGCGCGCGTCGAGGTGGTGCTGGACACGAGGGCGCCGGACGCGCCGGTCGTCGACGTGGTCGGACTGACCAACGCGTCGCCCGTGCTCGCGAAGGGCACGGCCGAGCCGAACGCCACCGTGAGCGTGTTCGAGGGGCCCACGCAGCTCGGGCAGGCGCTCGCCGCCGCCTTCACCGGCGCCTGGAGCACCCCCGTCACCCTGGCCCCGGGCGGCCACGCCGTCTCCGCCACGGCCACCGACGCGGCCGGGAACGTCTCGGCGCCGACCTCGTTCTCGATCGAGGTGGACCCGTCGCAGCTCTCCATCGTGGCCCAGGTCCCCCCTGCGTTCCCGAAGGCCACACGAGTATGGTCTCGCGATCCCATCGTCGTGACCTTCTCGAAGCCCGTCGATACGTCCACCCTCACCGCAGAGAGCGTGAAGGTCAGCGCCAACGGCGTCGCGCTGCCGCTGCAGCCCTTCAGCCTGTCCGGCGATGGTAGAACGCTGACGCTCGCCCTGGACCCGGCCGCGCTGCCGCCGGTCCCGAGCGACGTGGTGGCCACGATCTCGTCGGCCGTGACCGATCTCGCAGGCAATGCGCTCCCGCAAACGAGCTGGACGTGGACCATCCCGGAGTGGCTGAGCCCGGCCGACCCGCTGTTCTTGAACACGGATGGCTCGCCTGCGTACAGCAGCGCGCTCGATCCCGACGCGAAGATCTGGGTGGCCTACAACCAGCCGGCGGTCGACCAGCTCGGCCTCTCGGGCACCAGCGGAGGGTCCTGGGTGCGCGGCGACAGCCCGGACCCGCTGAGCTCGTACAGCATCACCGACTTCCAACTGGGCGTGGACTCGGCTGGGCGCCTCACGGTGGCATTCGTCCGGGCGTCGCAGCTCCGCGTGAGTCAGCTGAGCGGAGGCACCTGGTCGCTGCTCGGGGACAGCCTGAACATGGCCGCTACCAGCGCCGCCTCCGGAGTGCGCGTGGCCGTGGACTCCCTCGATCGCCCCGTCGTCCTGTGGGCCGAGAACGGCCAGCTCCAGGCGAAGCGCTGGAGCGGGACGGGCTGGAGCCTCGCGCTCGGCCCCGTCGCCTACTCGTCCGGAGCGTACGCCCTGGCCATCGGCCCAGGATACGTCCCGGCCGCAGCGGTCGAAAGCACCGTCACGGGCTACGCCGGCTATCGGGTCGACACGTCGGCCGATGTCTCGTTGACCTTCGACGGGGATGGCCAGCCGGTGGCGGCGTACGTCACCGCGGGCGCGGTGCAGGTCGTCCGTCCGGGCCTGCCACCGACGAGCTGGTACACGCCGCTCGGCGGCCCCCTCGGCCTGGACGCGCGCCACCCAGCCATCCTCCATCGAGTCGCTGGTCCTACCGGACAGCAGCTCCTGCTGGCGTACGAGGAGCACGCGAGCCCTGCGGGCATGCGGGTGGTCGCCTGGGACGGCAGCAAGTGGAACTCCATCTCCACCGACATCGGGACGCTCTCCAGCAGCTTCCGGAACAGACCGCAGCTCATGGCCAACCGCTCCGGCGTGGTGGCCGTGGGCTGGACCGAGCTGCGCTACCCCAGCGCGCAGTTCGTCGCCAAGCTGTACAACCGCTGAGGCGGGATGGACCACCGACCGCGCTTCTCGAGCTCCGGTATCGGAGCCGCCCTCGCGGATCCGCGTCCAGGCGTCGGTCGGACCGCCGGCGTTCACCGTGGGCGCGACCTGGGGGACGGCCGAAGGGGGCCCTGGACCGTTCACGGGACAGTCCCGTGGACAGCTCACGCCGCCTCCGGGGCGTTCGACAGCCACGGAAGCCCCGTGGTCGCGCCGCCCGCTTCTTGGCGCCTCGATTGCAACGGCGGACATCGTCCCGTTCGCCACGCCTTGCTTGGCCGGGAGCCTCGTTGCCGAGGTTGCTCGGCCCACGCCAGTAAGCATTCCCGCCGTTTCACTTCACGAGAGGGGACGAACATGAAGCTTGCCGGGACACTGGTTGCGGTAACGCTCGGAATGCTCTTCACGTCCAGCGATGCGCTGGCAGCGGCGAAGACCCGCGCGAGCTGGAGCGTGGCGGGTGGTGAGACCGTGGGGTCGGGCGCGGACGTCCTATCCGCCCAGGCCGGCTGGCCCGATGTGACCCTTCGCTACGTGCACGGCATGTCGAGCACCTTCGACCTCGGCGCGCAGATGCAGCTCATCTACGGGTTCGAGTACGGCACGGCCACCCAGTTCGGCTTGGCCTTCGCCATGCCGCTGCGCTGGACGCTCGCCCGCCGCCGGGACGTGAGCTTCCTGCTGCACTTGGAACCGGGCGTCCGGTTCTACACCACCGACCCCCTCGTCTTCGGCCTCCAGGTCCCGTGGGGCCTCACTCTCGAGTTCCGCCCGGCTCGGGCGTTCAAGGTGGGAGTGGGCCTCGACTTCAACTCCACCCTGTTCGTGACCGGGTTCGGCACCCGCTTCGGCGAAGACGCCTCGCCGGCGTACTTCTTCGGACCCATGGCCGGCCCGTGGTTCGAGTACCAGATCGACCCGCACCTGCTCATCGGCCTCGACACGCGATTCGGCGTCGTCCTCGCGAAGTTCTCGGGTATTGACACCATCGGTTCCCAGTTCGCTTTCCGCGCCCAGGCGTTGCTCGGCTACCGCCTTTAGCATGCCGTTGACCGGTTCTCCTGCGGCGAGCGGGCTGCTGGGAATGACGCGTACGGTGGAATTCGTGTACGGAGGATGCTCGAGCCCCATCCTGACCACCGAAGGCCCATTCCATGTCCGATGCGTTCGCTGACAGTCTCGGGCACGAGCCAGGTCCATCCCGAAATCGACCGGGTACGAGGCCTCAGAGGAGCCCCATGAGAAATACGCACGAGAACCGTCGTCATTTGGTCGCAGGCGCCGGCTTGCTTCTCGCTGCGCTCGGAATACCGTTCGCTGCCCTCGCCGACTCGACTTCGACCCGCTACCAGGTCGATTCGAGTGCCGGCACCGTCTTGGACAGAAAGACCAATCTGACGTGGGAGCGCGGCGTCTCGACCACGGCGCTCTCCTTTGGAGAGGCTGGCTCCCGTTGCGCCGCGCGCGGGGAGGGATGGCGTCTCCCCGGCAAGAAGGAGCTGGAGTCATTGGTATGGAGCAACGAGAGTCCGACCATCGACTCAGACGCTTTCCCCGACGCCATTCCCCTCAGCGCAGGAACGACGTTGTTCTGGACCGGAACTTCTTTCGCAGGGGCAGTCGGGTCCTCTTGGACCGTCAACTTCGCCACGGGTGAAAGCTATAGCGTGTTGGAGGAGACAGGCGGCTGCTTGGTTCGCTGCGTCCTCTCCAACTAGGGCGTCGCGCGGAAACAGACGCTCGAGTCTCGGCGCCGATGAATCGACGAACAGAGGGCGAGCCCCGCGGCGTCCGGACGCGGCCGCCACGCTGCAGGGCTGCGCCGGTCGGGCTACGGCGCCAGCACCGGACGCGGTATCCTGTGGTGCGTGCCCTCCCTCGAGGCCCTCGTCGGCCAGTCCCTGCACGACGTGTACCGGATCGTCCGCCCGATCGGGAAGGGCGGCATGGGGGCGATCTACGAGGCAGAGCACCTGCGGCTGGCCGGCAAGCGCTACGCGGTGAAGGTGCTTCACCGCTCCTTCGCCGAGGACCAGGAGCTGCTCCAGCGCTTCCGCCGCGAGGCGGAGATCGCCAGCGCACTCGGCCACGACAACATCGTGGAGGTCCACGACTTCAACGTCACCGCGGACGGCCTCGCCTACATGGTCATGGAGCTCCTGGAGGGGGAGGACCTGGCGGCGCGCCTCAAGCGCGGCCCCTTGTCGCTCGACGCCGCGCTGGCCATCGTCGGGCAGACGGCGTCCGCGCTCGATGCCTCTCACCGCGCGCACATCGTGCACCGGGATCTCAAGCCGCAGAACCTGTTCCTGTGCCGTCGCGGCGGGCGCGAGGACTTCGTCAAGGTGCTCGACTTCGGCGTGTCCAAGGTCCTCGACTCGGCGTCGGTGCTCACGCGCGAGCACTCGCTCATCGGCACGCCGTACTACATGTCGCCGGAGCAGGCCGCCGGCCGCGTCGCCGACATCGAGGCGCGTACCGACGTGTTCGCGCTGGCAGCCATCGTGTGGGAGATGCTCACCGGGCAGATGGCGTTCGGCGGAGCGAACCACACGGCTGCGCTCTACCGGGTGTCGTTCCACGATCCGCCCGAGGTGCACACGCTGCGAACCGACGTGCCGCCGGCGGTGTCGCTCGCCCTCCGCCGAGCGCTCGCCAAGGACCGGCTGGCGCGGACGCCATCGGCGAAGGAGCTGTTCGACGAGCTCGTGGCCGCGGCGAGCGGCGCGTCGCCCGGCGCGTCGCCTCTGCCGAGCTGCGCGACCGAGGACGGCCTCGCGACGCTGGTGGAGCTCACGCCGGCGCCGCCGATCGGACGCACGCCGTTGCCCCTGGTCGGTACCGCGCCGCCGGACGGTGCGCGCGCGCAACCGGCACGGCGCTCGCGCGCGGGCTGGGCCGTGGCGGCGCTGCTCGGCGGCGCTGCGGCGGGGGGCGTGACGCTCGCGTGGACCCTGCACCGACCGAGCACACCCTCGGTCGTTCCGGCGTCGGCCCGTGCGCCAACCCCGGTGCCAACCCCGGCGCCGCCGGTCGCGCCAGCGCTGCCGGCCGAGGCAAGGATCCGGTTCAGCGTCGAACCGGCGACCGCCATCATCAAGGTGGACGGAGTGGTCGTCGACGGGACCGAGAAGCGGGTTCCGCGCGGGGCAATCGCTCTGGAGGTGATCGTCGAGGCCAAGGGATATCGCCCGGAGCGTCGGACCTTCGTGCCCGACCGGGACCGCGAGATGGCCATCTCGCTGCGACGGAGGGCCGCGACACCGTCGCCCGCGCCGCCCACGGCCGCGGTGGTCGAGGCACCACCCCCGCCCCGGCAGCCCAAGAAGCGGACGGGGACGATCTTCGACGATTGACTACGGCATGCCGAACACGACGCCGAACAGGATCTGGAACTGGACGAAGTCGTCGGTGATCAGCGCCGACGGCGCGAGGCCCCAGATGCGGCCGCCCGAGTCGATGAAGGCCAAGTAGGCGCCAATCGTGCCACCGAACGTGGACTCGCCGCGATCGATCGTCTCGAGGGCCGTCTTGAAGGTCATGTCGAGGTGCGCGAACCTCAACCCGACCGCGGGGGTGATCCCCAGCGACTCGCCGAGGCGGAAGAACCGGTACGCCGACAGGCCGAACGAGTAGCCGAAGGCCGACACGCTGATCCCCCGCGCGTCGAGGTCGTCGCTCGAGATGAACGGGAACGAGACGCCCGCCGCGACGCCGAGCGAGATCGGGAACGTCGCGCTCTGTTTCAGCGGGTGAACCTCGATGGACGATTCGATGATCCAGATCGCCAGGCTGGCGCCGCCGAGCTGGTCGCTGTCGGGGAAGCCCCGGGAGACAGCGAGATCCAGCTCGAGGACGCCCTCGTACGAGTACCCGCCGCCGAGCGCCAGGCTGAACGAGCCATCGTCGACGCCCGTGAAGCCGAACCAGCTCCCGAAGCCGCTGACCCCTTTCTTCAGCCAGATGCTCACCTCGGCCGCTGCGGGGCGCGCGCAAAGGAGCAGGGCGCCTGCGAGCACGATCTGGAGCAGCCTGCGCGGCACGTGCTTCAGTCTACCACAGCCCGGCTGCGTTCAACGGAATGTGCAACGCCGCCCCCGGCGGCTCGGGGGCCGGCGAAGCGGTCCAGGTCGCCGGCGATCCGGATCACGCGCTGGTTGACTGGGCGGCGGCATACGCGGTTTCATGGCACGGGAGGAATCGGTGTCCGGTGAACCAGAGAGCGACCTGACCACGCTCAAGTCCGACAGGGACAGCGTTGCGCGCGCCCGCTGGACCGTCCCGGGCTTCACCATCGTCTACCACCCCGAGACCCGACGGATCGGCGACTGCGCACGCCTCGTCGACCTCCTCGACGGCGGGAGCGCGGCGGTGGCGCGTCTCGCGCCCGCCTTCGTGGCCCCGGGAGCGACCTCGGGTGAGCCGCTCGCACACCGCTCCGTGAGCCGGCGCGGGCTGCTCCTGGAGGCCCGAGGCGAAGGCGTTCGCCTGCAGCGGGAGGCCGATGCCGCCGTCGCCGTGGCTGGCACACCTCTGGTGGCGCCGCGCGACATCGGGGCGGAGGAGCTCGATCGCGGGGTCGTGATCGAGCTGGGCGCGCGCGTCGTGCTCCTCCTGCACCGGCTCGGACCGCTCGCGGCGCCGCTGCCGCGCTTCGGGCTGGTGGGGGACAGCGAGGCGCTCGAGCGCGTGCGGGCCGACATCGGTCGGATCGCAGCGGTGCCGGTCCCCGTGCTGCTGCGCGGGGAGAGCGGCACCGGCAAGGAGCTGGTGGCGCGCGCGATCCAGCAGGCGAGCCCCCGAGCGGCGGAGGCCTTCGTCTCGGTGAACATGGCCGCCATTCCACCAGCGATCGCCGCCTCGGAGCTCTTCGGGCACGGGGCCGGCGCGTTCACGGGCGCCTCGCGCGGGCACAGCGGGTACTTCGCGCAGGCGAACGGCGGGACGCTCTTCCTCGACGAGGTCGGTGAGACGCCCCCGGCCGTCCAGGCCATGCTCCTCAGGGTCCTGGAGACCAGCGAGACCCAGCCGCTCGGCAGCATGAGCCGCGTCAAGGTGGACGTTCGCGTCATCGCGGCGACCGAGTCTGACCTGGCGGCGGACGTGAGGGCGGGGCGCTTCCGCGAATCGCTGCTGTACCGGCTCGCCGGCTACCAGATCTTCCTCCCGGCCCTGCGGGAGCGGCGTGATGACGTCGGGCGGCTCCTCTTGCACCGCCTCGCCGCGGAGCTGACGGCCCTCGGAGAGCTCCAGCGGCTCGCCCAGCTCGCCGGACCGGATCCGTGGCTGCCGGCGTCCGTGGTCGCGGCGCTGGTCCGCCACGACTGGCCGGGCAACGTCCGCCAGCTCTGCAACGTGGCGCGCCACCTCGCCATCGCCGGCCGGGGGCGCCAGGTCCACCTCGAGGATCTGCCGGCCGGGCTGCTCGGGGAAGGTGCCCCGCGCTGCCCGCACGCACCGGGCGCCGCAGCGCGAACCGCCAGCCGGACGCAGGCGAGCGCCCCGCCCGCATCGGAGCAGCTCAGGTCTGCTCCATCGGAGGACGAGGTGCTGGCCGTCCTACGCGCCAACAACTGGCGCACCTCTGCGACGGCCCGCCAGCTCGGCATCTCGCGCACGACGCTCTACAAGCTCATCGAACGCCACCCGACGATCCGCAAGGCGAAGGACCTCTCCGCGGAGGAGATCCGGAGCTCCACGGCGGCCTGTGGCGGGGACGTGGAGGCCATGGCCGCAGCGCTCGAGGTCTCGCCGCGCGGCCTGCTCCTGCGGATGAGGGAGCTGGGGGACGGCTGAAGCGGTCCCCTTGACCGTTCACGGGACCGTCCCGTGGACAGTTCAAGCCACCCCGGGGCGTTCGACAGCCACGGAAGCCCCGCGATCGCGCCGCCCGCTCCTGGCGCCTCGATTGCAGTGCCGGACATCGTCACTGTTCGCCACGCCATTCCTGGTGTGGCAGAGCGCCTTCTTCGTCGGAAGTGAGCCGTCCACGCACTGGGCGGGGGGACTCATGACCAAGGGTGATACAGGCCTGATCGGCCGAGGCCTCGCGTTCTGTCGTGCCGCAGGGACGAGAGGCGCGGTGGACGCCCGGGATTGTCGATTGCCCGTGTCGGAGATCGTCAATGGGGAACGGCTCGTGGTGGTTCTGGTCGTGGCGCTGGGGATACTCGTAGCGCCCCTGGCAGAAGCAGCGGGTCCCGGTGGATGGCGGCCGGACGAGGGCTCCGGCTCGGGGGCTGCGCGCAGCCTGGAGCCAGAGCAGAACCGGGTGTTCGAGCTCACTCCCACCGTCGGCATGCGGTATCACATCTGGAAGGAGTTCGACGAAAACGGCAGCAAGATGCTGACGGAAAGCGGCCCCCTCTTCGTCGTCGGCGTCAACCCCAGGCTCGCGTTCGGAGAGCACAAACGATTCTTCGTCGAAGCGGACCTCCAGCTCTACCTGGGGAAGGTGGTCTACGATGGCCTCCTGCAGGGCCCTCAGCAGATTCTGATTCCGTACACGTCGAAGACGGGCTACTTCGGAGTCGAGGCGCTTCCGACGGCGGGGTATGTCTTCTCGCTCGGCCGGCACCTCCAGCTGATCCCCACGGCAGGTCTCGGCTTCGAGTACTGGAACCGGGACCTGGATGACGGGGGCGCGCACGGCTACGACGAGAAGTACGAAGTGCTCCTGGTCCACGCGGGGGTGGGAGGTGCCTACCGCGTGAACCGGGCCGTGAACGTGCACCTGGCGGTTGGGTTGCGCATGCCGGTGCACATCTCCGAGTCCGTCGATCTATCCCGGTTGGACGGCCCGTCTGGGGTCGGCCTGTCGCCAGGGCTCTCGCCGCGATTCGTCGTCAAGGGGGGCAGCCGGATCCACGGCGTGGACGTGGCGGCCTACTTCGAGACCTGGACGCTCCCCAGATCGAGCGAGGTCGGGGGAGTCCTTCAGCCGGAGTCGACGAGGCAGATCATCGGGCTCCAGGTTGGCTATGCGCTTGGTGTAGACTGACGCAGGGACCTGCGTCCGAGGGAGGCCAAGATGCGTTCGACCTTGATTGTCCTTGCGGTAGGTGCTTTGGCGGGCTGCCCGGGCAGTGGGGGTCGAGATGACCATGCGGACGGCGGCGCCGCTGGCTGCGGCAACGGGAAGCTCGATACCGGCGAGCAGTGCGATGGCGCCAACCTGGACGGCAAGACCTGCGCCACACAGGGGTTCGCCAGCGGCCCCCTGAGCTGCAAGCCCGAGTGCACCTTCGAGGCCAGCGCCTGCGTCGCCAGCTGTGCCGGTGGTGCCGCGACCGCGCGCTGCAGTTGCGGCGGCAGCGTCGTGACCAGTGGCTTCTGCTGTGGCGATGTCCCGCAGACTTCGGCTTGCAGTGGTCCCGACCGCTCGATTGTGCCTGAGGACCGCCGCACCGTGTGGGATCCGGGCATCAAGGAGGACTTGCTGCTCCATCAGCCACTCGGGCCAGACCGCTTGCCGGTGCGCACCAAGATCTGCGGCACGGCAGATGCGGCCACCTACGGGGCTCCGAATGGCACCACCGATGCGACCACTCACATTCAGGGACTGCTCGATTCCTGTCCGGCGGGCGAGGTGGTCTACCTGCCTGCCGGGAACTACCGCCTGAGCGATTCGCTTGCCGTCCCGTCGGGCGTGGTCTTGCGCGGAGCCGGTCCGAACCAGACCAGGCTCCTCAAGAATCCCGCGGCGGGCGGCGGGCGCACCGTGTGGATGGGCGGCGAGGTTTGGAACTGGACATTGAACCCGGTCGTCGACCTTGCCAGCGACGCCGAGGATGGCGCGACTCAGCTCACCGTCTCGAACGCCGCGCCCTTTGCCGCCGGCGATTTCGTCTACATCGATCAGATTGACGATACGAGCTTCATGGACCCTGAGTACTCCTACGGCAGCCGCACTGGCGACTCGCCGTGGCGCACGATGGCGACCATGAACCGGATCGCCTCAGTGTCGGGCAACGTCCTGACCCTCGAGGACCCTATCCACGGCGACTTCTTCGCGTGGCGCTCGGCGCAAGCGTTGCTCATGCCCCAATCGGACTTCGTCTCTTATGCGGGCGTCGAGGAGCTGTACGCGACAGGCGGTGGCCAGAGCGGAATCATCAACCTGAACCGGTGTTACAACTGCTGGGTCAAGCATGTCGAGGCCAACGGGCAGGACGTGGCGGGAGATCCCCTACGGCAAGGCGCGAAGCACGCCATCCACGTGGAGCTGAGCTATCGCTCGGTGGTTCGCGACTCCTATGTTCACGACGCCAGCGACTATTCGAACAGCACGCAGAGCTATGGCATCGTCATCTATCAGACCACGAACTCGCTCGTGGAGAACTGCATCAGCGTATGGCGGAACAAACCGATACAGTTCCAGACCTCGGGCGGCGGCAACGTCATTGGGTACTGCTATGCCGACAATGCGCTCGACATGTATTCCGGAGAGGGGAGCGGGAACTGGATGGAGGGTGCGATCGACTCTCACATGCAGTTTACTCACCACGAGCTCATCGAGGGCTGCCATGCGAACCTGATCCAGATGGATGGCCAGCACGGCGGCACGGGCTGGGTCACCGTCTTCCGCAACCACGCGACGGGGGAGTGCGTGGGCGGGACCACAATGGGTGACAAGGCCCCGGCGGTCTTCCCCTATCAGGACCAGAACAACGTCGGCATCGGCTTCTATGAGCACAGCCGTTTCGGGGCTGCGATCGGCAATGTGGTGCTGCTGCCGACGAACCGCCTCGGGCAGCAATTCTACATGCGGTCGCCGAGCAGCCCACACAACGACGAAACAGGCGCGTTTGCCTTCAATCTGGGACACGACACGGATCTCGAGACCGAGAGGACGACGCATCTGCACCTGAACTATGACTACGCCACCGAGCAGCTCCACGACAGCCCGGACAACCCGGTCAAGGTGCTGCCCAATTCGTTGTACTTGACGCAGAAGCCGGCGTTCTTCGGTGCCTCCGCTTGGCCGTGGGTGGTTCCGCATGGCGCCACGGACGCTGACCGGGTGAAGACGCTGCCCGCCAAGGCCCGCTTCGACGCCGCCACGCCAAACGGCCCTTGAGTGAGAACCGCCGGGTCGAAGGAAGGCGAGGCGGCCGCGTTCCGCGTGAACGGTCCACGGACTGTTCACCGTGGACCGTTCGCCGGAACCTCATCCGTGCGAGGAGGCCGCCCCAGCCCCGTGGTCATCGCCCTCCTCCACGGTCTTCAGCAGCGCGAGGACTGTCATGGAACGCGCCGCCCATTTCCAGCGGTGTAGCTGGCCCGCCATCTGCATCGCGGATCCGTCCACCAGGAGGTCTCATGCGCTTCGTCCAGCCGTCCCTGTTGCTGTTCGCCGCGGTCGCGGCTCTCGGATGTCCGAGCGACCACTCGAGCCCCGGCGCGCCAACCATCGCCTCCCTCTCTCCCTCGAGCGGCCCTCCGGGCACCAGCGTCACCATCGCCGGCACCAACCTCGGCGACGCGACGGCCGCGACCTTCAACGGGGTCTCCGCGTCCATGACCAGCAAGAGCGACCAGGCGCTGGTGGTGACCGTTCCGGGCGGTGCGACCTCGGGGCCGGTGTCGGTCACCACCCCGGCCGGCACCGCGACCACGGCCGCTGGAGCGGGGTTCACCGTCAGCGCGGGGGGTGGGGGCGGCTCCACCACCGCCATGTGGCTCGAGTTCAGCGGGGAGGCGAACTACGAGCAACCGAGCATCGCCGTCGACGCCAAGGGAGGGATTCACACCGCGTACGCCAACCGCAATCAGGGGCCCGTGCGCTATGCCTACTGCCCGGCGTCCTGCGAGAGCGAGGCGAGCTGGACCCGCATCGACGTGAGCTCCGCCGGCGAGTCCATCGGCGGCAGCCACCCCTTCCCGACCCTCGCGCTCGACCCCCAGGGGCACCCCCGCGTGATGTTCACCCACGGCATGAGCATCGCCGGCACGAACCCGGACAGCACCTTCACCTACGAGTACGCGGCGTGCGACGCCGACTGCACCAGCACGGCGAGCTGGAAGGTGACCCCGTTGCTGACCGTGGATGACCTCCACTATCCGCAGCAGTCCGGCTACTTCGCCATCGACTCCCAGGGGTCCGCCGCCTTCGCGCTACACTCACAGTCCAGCTTGATGTCCGAACCGACCAGGCTGCGGTACGCCAGCTGCGACGCGAACTGCTCGGACGCCACGAGCTGGGGCGCGGTGGACCTGGTGGAGGCCCGGCCGGCAGCCATCTCCCTGACGTTCGGAGGGCCCGGCCAGCCGAGGATCGCCTTCTCGCGGCAGGCGGGCTACCTGGACGACGGTACGCTGGGCTATGCGATGAGCTACGCGCAGTGCGACGGCGACTGCCTCACGGCGTCGAGCTGGCAGTACCGCGACCTCGCGCAAGTTGGCTCCGACGCACAGCTCTCAGTGGGCGCCGAGGCCGGTGGCAAGGTGCGAGTGGCCGCCGCCATGGGCCATGCGGGGCCGTACGCCGACAAGCTCGCGATCCTGGCCTGTGACGCGGACTGCGCCAGTGACATCGACTGGAAGATCTCGGCCCCGTTCCCTCTCGTGCCGAGCTCGGTCTCGCTGGTCCTCGACGGGAAGGGCGGGATGGGTGTGGGGGTCGGCACCGCCGATGACCTGCGGGTCTACGTCTGCGCCAGCGACTGCGTGGGGAACGGGACGTGGCAGGGCGGCGTCCTCGAGACCACCCTCCAGCTCAACGGGACCGAACCCGTCCCGCTCAAGCCGAACTGCACCACGCAGGGCTGGAGGCACTTCCGGGACGTCGGCATGGCCGTGGACCCGAACGGCAAGGTCCGCCTGGTGGCCGGTGTCATCCACCTGCAGGGCGGCTTCTCCGGTGATTGCCAGGCCAACTCCGACTGCCCCGGGGGGGACGTCTGCGTCCTGAGTACGGGGAAGTGCAGCAAGCAGGACTGCAGCGTCACCACGGACGTCGCGCTCGACCGCCTGTACCTCCTGCCCAACTGACCCGGAGCCCCGCTGACCGTCCACGGGTCGCCGCCGTGGCACTCGCGCAGCCGGCCTGATCGAAGAGCGCACGACGGTGAAGCTGGCCTCACCCGTACGGCCGATCGTCCATCCGCGACAGCGTCCCGCGCCGCTTCCCCTCCTGCCGGAAACCGCGGTCGGCCACGAACCGATAGAGCCACGCCGGGACGGGGAGGGCACGGGCAGCTGGCCGCCCAGGGTGTCGAAATCGTGCGCATCGAAGACGAGTTTCTCGCCTGGTGTCGCGAGCGGGGGTTAGCCGCCGACGGAAAGGCGCGCGCTCAGTTCGCAGCTGACAAGGTGCATCCATGACCGGCCGAAGGCTCCGGACGCCGGACGCCTTCGCCGCCTGACGCAGCGCGACAGAGCCCTCGAGCGGCGTCGAGCTCGATCCCCGGCACGGTGAGCTCTGGCGCCGCGGACGAGCGTCCACCGAGGCTAGCCGATAGCTGGCCGGCCCCCGGGGGGCAGTGGCTGCGTGCCGGTGTAACATCCGGGGCCATGACCTCGTTCTTCGCGCCCAACGGCGCGGGTGATCTCCTGTCGCGCTACAGCTTCATCGAGCCGCTCCTCACCGGGCGTCGAGTGCTGGAGATCGGCGCGGCGCGCAGGACGGACGGGAGGTCGGCGCTGGCGCTGGCCGAGCGGGGCGCAGCGACCGTCCTCTCGGTCGAGGACGACGGGGGCGGCCTGGGCGGGGCAGCCGAGCTCGCATCCCACCCGTTCGTGCAGTTCCGGACGGTTCCGCTGGAGGAGCTGCCCCGCAACGCGTTCGATCTGGTCCTGATCCCCGACGGCGCCCAGCTCGCCACCAGTCCCGAGCGGCTGGCTGCGCTGGCTGCGCTGCTGTCGCCGCGGGGGCACCTCGTCGCGGCCATAGAGGCTGCTGGCGGGCGCGGG
>Ga0209342_10004361_pt1 | contig 14745 bp, 15 predicted proteins | sample RifCSP16_2_FD_184023 | JGI IMG/M metagenome (GOLD analysis project Ga0209342, IMG submission 184023) | Soil microbial communities from Rifle, Colorado - Rifle CSP2_sed 16_2 (SPAdes) (version 2) | ecosystem: Environmental > Terrestrial > Deep subsurface > Rock core/Sediment | place: Rifle... | reverse complement strand
CCGGCGACCTGTCGCCGCCAGCCGATTGCGTCGACCTCCTGCGCCGCGCGATCGCCGAGGAACCGTCCCCGATGGTGCGCGATGGTGGCGTCATCGCCGCCGGCTACAGCGCCGAGCTCGACGAGCTGCGCGCGCTGCAGACGAACGCGGGTGAGTTCCTTGTCGCCCTCGAGACGCGGGAGCGCGAGCGCACCGGCATTCCGAACCTCCGCGTCGAGTACAACCGGGTCCACGGCTACTACATCGAGGTGACGAACGCGCACGCCGAGAAAGTCCCCGCCGACTACCGCCGCCGGCAGACGCTGAAGAACGCCGAGCGGTACATCACCCCCGAGCTGAAGACCTTCGAGGACCGGGCGCTGTCGGCGCAGGAGCGCGCGGCGGCGCTGGAGAAGCGGCTCTACGACGAGGTGCTCGCCGAGGTCGCGCCGGCTGCGCCCCGGCTGCACGCGCTCGCGCGTGCGGCCGCGGAGGCGGACCTGCTCGCCGCCTTCGCCGCCACCGCGGTGGCGCGCGACTGGCGTCGGCCGGAGTTCGTCGACGAGCTCGCGATCGAGATCGACGCCGGCCGCCATCCGGTCGTGGAGGCGGAGATCGACCGGTTCATCGCGAACGACACCCGGCTCACGCCGACGCGGCGGCTGCTCCTGATCACCGGTCCGAACATGGGCGGCAAGTCGACCTACATGCGGCAGGTCGCGCTGATCGTGCTGCTCGCGCACATCGGGAGCTTCGTGCCCGTACGCGCGGCGCGCATCGGGCCCGTCGACCAGATCTTCACCCGGATCGGCGCGGCCGACGACCTCGCCGGCGGGCGCTCCACGTTCATGGTGGAAATGATCGAGAGCGCGACCATCCTGCACAACGCGACCGGAAAGAGTCTCGTCCTCGTAGACGAGGTCGGACGCGGTACCTCGACCTTCGACGGGCTCGCGCTCGCCTGGGCGATCGCCCGCGAGCTCGTCGAGCGCAACCGCTCCTATACCCTGTTCGCGACCCATTACTTCGAGCTGACCCGGCTCGCCCAGGAGTACCGCGAGGTGGCGAACGTCCACCTGGACGCGGTCGAGCACAAGGACCGGATCGTCTTTCTCCACGCGCTCGAGGAAGGCCCGGCGAGCCAGAGCTACGGGCTGCAGGTCGCGGCACTCGCGGGCGTGCCGGCCGGGGTGATCCGAGCGGCGCGGCGGTACCTGCAGGAGCTCGAGCAGCGCGCCCTCGTGCGCGATGGGCAGACCGACCTCTTCGTCGCGCCGTCCGCGCCGGAACCCGAGCGCCATCCGGCGCTCGATCTGCTCGACGCGGTGAACGCGGACGAGCTGACGCCGCGCGACGCGCTCGAGCTCGTCTACCGCCTCAAGAAGTCGTGAAGGCGCTCCTCGCGGCGGCGCTTGCGGCGTGGTCGGTCGCCGCGTCGGCGCAAGGCGTCGCGTTCAGCTTCGCGGTGCTCGGCGATACTCCCTACAACGCGCTCGAGGTCTTGGCGGTGCCGCACGTGCTGCGCGAAGCCGATCAGGCGGGCGTCGCGTTCGTAGTCCATGTCGGCGACCTGAAGGCCGCGACCGAGTCCTGCAGTGATCGCCTGTTGCGCGAGCGATACGCGCTCCTGGACGCCTCGCCCCGGCCGCTCGTCTACGTCCCGGGCGACAACGAATGGACCGACTGCCATCGCCAGTCGGCTGGCGGGTACGATCCCCGCGAGCGGCTCGACGCCTTGCGCCGGATCTTCTTCACCGACGACGAGAGCCTCGGCCGGCAGAAGCTTCGCCTCCTCCGCCAGGGCGATGAGGACCCGCGGTTCCGGCCCTACCGCGAGAACGTCCGCTGGATCGCCGGCAACGTGGTGTTCGTGACGCTCAACGTCCCCGGCAGCAACAACAACATCGGCCGCGACGAGCGCATGGATGCCGAGCACGCCGCGCGCATGACCGCCAACTTCGCCTGGCTCACACAGGCCGTCGAGCTCGCTCGCCAGCCGGCGATTCGCGGTCTCGTCGTCTTCGCGCACGGCGATCCGCGGTTCGACCGCCCGGCCGATTCGGCCGACGGCTACACGGGTTGGCGCTACGCCCTGCGGGCACACGTGCCAACGCTCGACAAGCCCGTGCTCTACGTGCACGGTGACGGTCACCGCTATCGGGTCGATCAACCGCTGCGCGACCTGCTGACGCACGACCGCATTGCGACCTTCACGCGCGTGGAGGTGTTCGGCTCGCCAGCCGTCGGCTGGGTGCGGGTGGACGTCAACCCGGATGCCGCGCCGCCGTTCGCCATCGCGCCCGGGGGCGAGGCGCCTCCGACGACGCAATAGGTGCCCTAGGCCCGCTGCGCCATGTAGGCTTTCACCGCCTCGACGTCGGCATCGATCACGTCGAACCGCTGCGGGCGAGACTCGAGGTCCTCGAGATCCTTCGGCCGCCCGGGCGGCCGTCCCAGCGCCTCCCGGATCGTCGCCTCGAACTTCGCGGGCTGGGCGGTCTCCAGGCACACGAGCGGGACGCCGGCCTCGCGATGGACGAGACCCGCCTTGACGCCGTCGGCGGTGTGCGGGTCGATCACCACGCCATAGCGCCGCTCGACCTCGCGAATCGTCGCCACCCGGTCGGCGTGGCTGCTCCGCGCGGAGGCGAAACCGAAAGCCGCAGCGCGGGCGAAGTACGGCGTCCCGGCGAGATCGAACTCGCCGGTGGCATCGATCCGCCGCCAGAGCTCGGCAACGACCTTCGGGTCGCGCCCGACGAGGTCGTGCACGAAGCGTTCGAAGTTCGAGGCCTTCGAGATGTCCATCGACGGGCTCGAGGTCGGTACGACGTCCGTCGGCGGCCGCACGCGATAGCGTCCGGTCCGGAAGAACTCGTCGAGGACGTCGTTCTCGTTGGTGGCCACGATCAGGCGCCGGATCGGCAATCCCATCATGCGGGCGACGTGTCCCGCGCAGACGTTGCCGAAGTTTCCGGTCGGCACCGCGAACGAGATCTCGTCCTCGTCACGGGTCGTGATCGCGAGCCAGGCCTTGAGGTAGTACACGACCTGCGCCACGAGCCGCGCCCAGTTGATCGAGTTCACCGTTCCGATCCGCAGCCGGCGCTTGAACGCCGCGTCCGCGGACACGCGCTTCACGATGTCCTGGCAATCGTCGAAGACCCCTCGCACCGCGAGGTTGAAGAGGTTCGTATCCATGAGCGAGTACATCTGCGCGGTCTGGAACGGGCTCATCTTGCCGAGCGGCGACAGCATGAAGACCCGGATCGCGCGCCGTCCGCGCAACGCGTACTCGGCCGCGGAGCCGGTGTCGCCGGAGGTCGCGCCGAGGATGTTGAGCGTCTCGCCCCGCTTCGCAAGCGCGTACTCGAACAGCTCCCCGAGGAGCTGCATCGCGATGTCCTTGAACGCCAGGGTCGGGCCGTTCGACAGCCCGAGCAGATGCAGCCCCGGCTCGAGCGTTCTCACCGGCGCGATGTCGTCGGCACCGAAGGTGCGTGCGGTATACGTGCGGTCGATGATCGCCTTGAGGTCCGCGGGCGGGAGGTCGTCGATGTAGCGCGACAGGACCTCGAAGGCGAGCTCGCGATAGCTGAGGCGCCGCCACGAGCCGAGCGTCGCCCGGTCGATGCGCGGATAGGCTTCGGGGGTCGTCAGCCCGCCGTCGGACGCGAGGCCCTCGAGGAGGATGTCGGTGAACGCGGCTGGCGGCATCCCGCCGCGCGTGGAGACGTACCGCACGAACCGTGGACTCTCAGTCCCGCCCCAGCTCCTCGAGCCGGATGCGGGTCACCTTGCCCGTCACGACCGGCAGCCGCTCGATCGCGGCGATCGCGGCGTTGAGGTTCTTCTCCTGCGTCTCGTGCGTGAGCATGATGATGTCCACCTGCTCCTCCCCCTCCCCGGGTTCGCGTTGAATCATCGCGTCGATCGAGATTGTGCGGTCGGCCAGGATGCGGGTGATGTCGGCGAGCACGCCCGGACGGTCGAGCACCCGCATCCGCAGGTAGTAGGAGGTGATCACCTCCTCCATGGGCAGGATGCGGGTGTCGGCGAGACGGTCGGGCTGGAACGCGAGGTGGGGCACGCGGTGCTCCGGATCGGCGGTGTGCAGGCGCGTGACGTCGACGAGGTCCGCCACCACCGCGCTCGCGGTCGGCTCGGCGCCCGCGCCGGCGCCGTAGTACATCGTCGCCCCGACCGCGTCCCCCTTCACGAGGATCGCGTTCATCACGCCCTCGACGTTGGCGATCAGCCGGCGCGTCGGGACGAGGGTCGGATGGACCCGCAGCTCGATTCCCTGCGGCGTGCGCCTGGTGATGCCGAGCAGCTTGATCCGGTAGCCGAGGCTCTCGGCGTAGCGGATGTCCTCGCGCGTCAGCCTGGAGATGCCTTCGGTATGCACGCGCTCGAACTGCATCGGGATGCCGAACGCGATCGCCGCGAGGATCGTGAGCTTGTGCGCGGCGTCGATCCCCTCGATGTCGAAGGTCGGGTCGGCCTCCGCGTAGCCGCGCGCCTGGGCCTCGCGCAGGACCTCGCCGAACGGCAGGCCCTTCTCCCGCATCTCCGACAGGATGAAGTTCGACGTCCCGTTGATGATCCCGGCGATCCACTCGATCCGGTTCGCAGTCAGTCCCTCGCGCAGGGCCTTGATGATCGGCACGCCCCCGGCGACCGCCGCCTCGAACGCGACCGTCACCCCTTGCCGCTGCGCGGCGGCGAAGATCTCGTTCCCGTGCACCGCGAGCATCGCCTTGTTGGCGGTCACGACGTGCTTGCCGTTCGCGATCGCCTTGAGCACGAGCTCCTTCGCGACGGTGTAACCGCCGATCAGCTCGACGACGATGTCGATGTCCGGATCGGCGATGACCAGATTCCCGTCGGCGACCACCTTGGCGCGACCCTCGGTGAGGCGCCCGGCCTTTTCGAGATCCTTGTCGGCGACCATCGTGATGCGGATCTCGCGGCCGGCGCGGCGCTGGATCTCCTCGCGGTTGCGCGCGAGCACGCTCCAAGTGCCCCCGCCCACGGTGCCGATGCCGAGCAGCCCGACGTTGATCGGCTTCATCCGCGCGACCCGAGCGGCTTCTTGACGATGGCCCCCGACTCGTCAGTGATCGTGACGACCCGGAGACCCATTGGACTACCCTCGCGCTCGCGCGCTCGCGATTCGCCCTTGGGGCGGCCCGGCGGGCTCATGCGGCCCGGGTGGCCTGCAGCAAGCCGTCCTTCCGGAGCATCTCCTTGATGCCGCGTATCGCCTGCCGGGTCCGGTTCTCGTTCTCGATGAGCGCGAAACGGACGTGGGTGTCGCCGTAGTCGCCGAACCCGATCCCCGGCGATACCGCGACCTTCGCATCGGCGATCAGCTTCTTCGCGAACTCGAGCGAGCCGCGCGGCCGGTAGGCCTCGGGGATCTCGGCCCAGACGTACATCGTCGCCCGCGGCATCTCGACCATCCAGCCCGCCTCGTGCAGGCCCTTGACCAGCACCTCGCGGCGCTTCTGGTAGCGGAGCCGCGTCTCCTCGACGCAGTCCTGCGGCCCCTCGAGCGCGACGATCGAGGCGACCTGGATCGGCGTGAACGTGCCGTAGTCGTGGTAGCTCTTGATCCGCGCGAGCGCCCTCACCATGTCGCGGTTGCCGACCATGAACCCGATCCGCCAGCCGGCCATGTTGTAGCTCTTCGACATCGTGAAGAACTCGACCGCGACGTCGCGCGCGCCCGGCACCTGCATGATCGAGGGCGCCTGGTAGCCGTCGAAGACGATGTCGGCGTACGCGAGATCGTGCGCGACCAGGACGTCGTGCTGCCGCGCGATCCTGACGATCCGCTCGAAGAACGGGAGCTCGACGCACTGCGTCGTCGGGTTCGAAGGAAAGTTGATGATCAGCAGCTTCGGCTTCGGGAACGACTCCCTGATCGCCCGCTCGAGCTCCTCGAAGAAGTCGACGTCGGGCGTCATCCGGACGTGCCGGATGTCGGCCCCCGCGATCACCGGGCCGTAGATGTGGATCGGATAGCTCGGATTCGGCACCAGGACGATGTCGCCCCGATCGAGCATGGCGAGCGCGAGGTGCGCGATGCCCTCTTTCGACCCGATCGTCACGATCGCCTCGGCATCCGGGTCGAGCTCGATGCCGTACCGGCGCTGGTACCAGTGGCAGATCGCGAGGCGCAGCCGCGGGATGCCGCGCGAGACCGAGTAGCCGTGGGTGTCCGGCCGCCGCACCGACTCGATCAGCTTGTCGACGATGTGCTTGGGCGTGGGGCCATCGGGATTGCCCATGCTCAGGTCGATGATGTCCTCGCCGAGCCGGCGCGCCGCCATTTTCAGCTCGGCGGTGATGTTGAACACGTACGGCGGCAGGCGCCGGATGCGGGGGAAGTCCTTCATGACCGAACTCTCGCTGTCGAAGGGGTGCGCGCGGGCGGCTGGACTCGCACCGCAGCAAGCTGTTATGTTAACGGCTCTAACCCCTTACCGCAATTTGAGTTTTCGCTCTTGAAGCTGCATCTCGACGGCGCGCCTGGGCGCAACCACTTCACCGGGTACGGCGCCGGCTACGTCGTCGTGAACGGTACGCGCTACGAGCGGAGCCTGGTGGTCCTCCCGACCCGGATCGTCACCGACTGGCCGGCGACGACCTTCGACGCCCTCGAGCCGCGCCATCTCGACGCGCTCGCCGCGCTCGGCGCCGAGGTCGTGCTGCTCGGCACGGGCGCGAACCTGCGCTTCCCGCGGCCGGAGCTCACGCGAACGCTCGTCGAAGCCCGCGTCGGGCTGGAGATCATGGATGTGCAGGCCGCATGCCGGACGTACAACATTCTCATGGCCGAGGAGCGCAAGGTGGCGGCGGCGCTGCTCCTCGGCTAGTCACGCCAGCTTGAGCGCGCGGTGCGACTCGGCCTGAGGATCGTCGTCGCGACGGCGCGGGGCGCGCGGCGCCGCGCCCCGAAGCTCGTCGAGCTGCTGCGGCGGCACGGAGCGTCCGCGACCTTCTACTTCAACCTCGGCCCGCAGCGGTTCCACCGCTGGCTCCCGGGCCGGAGCGTCGCGGCGCGTGCGGCGGACGCGATGCTGGCGGTGCGCGACGCCGGCTTCGAGGTGGGCATCCACGGCTGGGATTGCGTGCGCTGGCGCGATCGCGTCGCGCGCGGCGACTTCGGCTGGACCGAACAGGCCCTGCGCCGCGCGTGCGCGACGTTCGAGCAGCTGTTCGGCGAGCCGCCGCGCACCCACGCCGCGCCCGGATGGCAGATGAACCGCCACGCCTTCCGGCTCACCCAGCGGCTCGGCTTCGACTACGCAAGCGACACGCGCGGGAGCGCGCCGTTCGTCCCGGTGGTCGAGGCCGAGCTCGTCGCGTGTCCACAAGTCCCGACCACGCTGCCGACGCTGCGGGAGCTCGTCGGCCACGACGGCACGCGCCGCGGCAACGTCCACGAGCGGATCATCGCGGCGGCCGCAACGCCGTCGCGGGCGAGCCATGTGTTCACGCTGTTCGCCGAGCGCGACGCGGGACGCTACCTGTCCGCCTGCGACCGGCTGCTCGAGGGCTGGCGAGCGCTCGGCTGGGAGATCGTTCCGCTCCATGCGCTGGCGCAGAATCTCGAACCGAAGGCGCTCGCGCATCACGTCATCACTGCGGCGCCGGCCCCGGACGGTCGCGGCACGATCGCGGCGCAGGGTCGCGTGTTCCTCGCCTGACGTGCGGTTGCGCCGGCAGGGGTTTCCCGCAACAATCGCTCGACCTTCGTCCTGGACGGGGCGCACGGTTTGCCGCGAGTGGCGGGGCGTCAAGGTCCCGGGCCATGCCAAGGAGGTACTCGACTTTGTCAAGACACTCTGAACCCCATCTCCGCCACGACCCCGCACTCCACGCCGAGCGCGCGCCCGCGAAGAAGCCGCGCGCGAAGGGGCGCTCCCTCCGGACCAGGCTTTTCGTCCTCGACACGAACGTACTGATGCACGACCCCGCGAGCCTGTTCCGGTTCGAGGAGCACGACGTGTTCCTGCCGATGCAGACGCTCGAGGAGCTCGACGACCACAAGCGGGGGATCTCGGAGGTGGCCCGGAACGCCCGCCAGGCGAGCCGCTTTCTCGACGAGATCGTCAGCCGGGGCACCGGCCGCATCGACGCCGGCATCCCGCTCGCGCGCCACGCCGCCGACACCGCGACCGGTCGCCTCTTCCTGCAGACCGAGGCCCTGAACGGCACTCTGCCGGCGAGCCTCGCGACCCACAAGGCGGACAACCGGCTCCTGGGCGTCGTGGTCGCGCTCGTCGAGCGGCACGCGGACCGCGAGGTGATCCTGGTCTCCAAGGACATCAACATGCGCATCAAGGCGCATGCCCTGGGGCTCGCGGCCGAGGACTACTTCAACGACAAGGTGCTCGAAGACACCGACGTCCTGTACACCGGCGTGCGCGAGCTCCCGCCCGACTTCTGGGACCTGCACGGCAAGGACATGGAATCGTGGAAGAAGGAGGGGCGCACCTACTACCGCATCCGCGGGCCGCTCTGCCAGGAGCTGCTCCTGAACGAGTTCGTGCACCAGGAGGGCGACCGGCCGCTCCACGCAACCGTGAAAGAGGTGTCGGGGAAGACTGCGGTCCTCGAGACGGTCCGGGACTACAGCCACGCCAAGAACGCCGTGTGGGGGATCACGGCGCGCAACCGCGAGCAGAACTTCGCCCTCAATCTGCTGATGAACCCGGACATCGACTTCGTCACGCTGCTCGGCCAGGCCGGCACCGGCAAGACCCTGCTCACGCTCGCCGCCGGCCTGATGCAGACCCTCGAGGTGAAGCACCACAGCGAGATCATCATGACGCGGGTCACGGTGCCGCTCGGCGAGGACATCGGCTTCCTGCCGGGCACCGAGGAGGAGAAGATGGGCCCGTGGATGGGCGCGCTCGAGGACAACCTCGACGTCCTCAACAACACCGATGACGAGGCCGGCGAGTGGGGGCGCGCCGCCACCCGCGATCTCATCCGCTCGCGCATCAAGATCAAGTCCCTCAACTTCATGCGCGGCCGCACGTTCATCAACAAGTATCTGATCCTCGACGAGGCGCAGAACCTCACGCCGAAGCAGATGAAGACGCTCATCACCCGCGCCGGTCCCGGCACGAAGGTCGTCTGCCTCGGCAACATCGCCCAGATCGACACGCCGTACCTCACCGAAGGCAGCTCGGGCCTCACCTACGTGGTCGACCGGTTCAAGGGCTGGTCGCACTCCGGGCACGTGACCCTCCAGCGCGGGGAGCGCTCGCGGCTCGCCGATCACGCCGGCGACGTCCTCTGACGGCCCGGTCGGCCCCTAACCCGCTGTTTCTGGGGGTGCTCCCGCGCCTGCGGGCCCGGCCCATGGTCCCGGGTCGGGGCTCGCGCAGGACGGCGCGTTGCGTAGATGCGACATAAGTCACTTCATGCGGAAATCCTTTTTCCCGCCGGGGGTTGACTGGCGTCTCCCAGAACTTGTATAAAGAAGGCCCCCTAATCGTCTGTTTTGAAAAAAACCCAACATAGGGAGCGACTGATGGGATTGCTTCGAACCGCTCTCCCGTACCTCGGGACCGTCATCGGCCTGGCAGCGATGGATGCTGCTTTGGCGCAGCAGCGCGCGCAGACCGGCATCCCGAGCGCGCCGGCCTGGTACATCGGCGCGGGCGCCGGCGTCTCGTACTACGACATGAATCAGCAGGACCTCAACATGATCCCCAGCGTCACGACGCAGGGGTTCGACTCGACCGGGTTCGGCTGGAAGCTCTTCGGGGGCTACCGCTTCAACCCGTACCTCGGCCTCGAAGGCAGCTATGCCGACCTGGGCAGCAGCTCGGGCGGCCTGAAGTACGCCGTGCACTCGTGGAACGTGGCCGGCGTCGGGCGGCTTCCTTTCGCGAGCGGCTTCTACCTGCAGGGGAAGGTCGGCGCCGCTTTCACGCGCGCCCAGAGCACCCCGTTCGGCCAGACCGTCGGCAACACGAGTTACAAGACCAACGTCCTGCTCGGCGGCGGCTTCGGCTACGACTTTCCGAGCGGCGTGGGCGTGCTCGCGGAGGCGGAGTGGTACGGGAAGACCGGCACTGCGACCGGCGTCGACCCGAGCTCCGGCCTGATCGTCGGCACGGGACGCGCCGACTCGTACCTCTTCAGCGTCAGCACGATGTTCCGATTCTGAATCGACCCCGGGATCCGGGGACTGTCCTCTTGCCCGGCCTCGCGCCGGGCTTTTCTTTTCCGGCTCAGAAAGTGCTCGCCGCGTAGTTCTCGAAGCGCGTGATGTGGCCGAGGAAAGTGACGGGAAAGGTGTCGATCGGGCCATTGCGCTGCTTGCCGATGATGATCTCGGCCTTGCCCTTCTCGACGGTGTCGCGGTTGTAGACCTCATCGCGATAGATGAACAGGATGAGGTCGGCGTCCTGCTCTAGCGCCCCCGACTCGCGCAGATCCGACATGATCGGCCGCTTGTCCGGGCGCTGGTCGACGCTGCGGTTGAGCTGGGACAGCGCGACGACCGGCACCGAGAGCTCCTTGGCGAGCGCCTTCAGGCTGCGCGAGATCTCCGAGAGCTCGGTCGCGCGGTTCTCCTCCCGCCTCCGGTCGGTCACCATGAGCTGCAGGTAGTCGACGATCACCATCCCCAGCTTGCCGTCGTACTGGCGGGCCAGCCGTCGGGCGCGGGAGCGGAGCTCGAGCGGATTCAGCGCCGCGGTCTCGTCGATGTAGATCGGCGCATCGTGAAGCCTGCCCAGGCCGGTAGTGAGCTCCCCCCAGTCATGGTCGGAGAGCTTTCCGGTCCGCAGCTTGTGCTGGTCGATGCGCGCCATCGACCCGAGCATGCGGGCCGCGATCTGCGTTCCCGACATCTCCATGCTGAAGATGGCGACTGGCTTCTTGTCCTTGACGGCAACGTGCTCGCCGATGTTGAGCGCCAACGCGGTCTTCCCCATGCTCGGACGGCCCGCGATGATGATCAGGTCGCCCTCTTGGAACCCGGACGTCAGCTCGTCGAGGCGCGCAAAGCCCGTCGACACGCCGGTGACATCGCTCGGGTTGTCGCGGCTGTACAGGAAGTCGACCCGTTCCATCACCTGCGACAGCAGCTGGTGGACGTCGCGGAAGCCGACGCGCCCGCGGACGCCCGCTTCGGCGATCTGGAACACCCGCGATTCGGCCTCGTCGAGCAGCTGCCCCACGTCCTTGCCGAGCGGGTTCAGCGCGCTGTCGGAGATTTCGGCGCCGATCGCCGCGAGCTTCCGCATCACCGCCCGCTCGTGGACGATCTCGGCGTAGCGCCGGATGTTGTGCGCCGAGGGCGTGTTCTGGGCGAGCGTGCCGAGGTACGCGAGCCCGCCCGTCTTGTCCTTGTCCTCGCTCGACTCGATCGACTCCGCGACGGTGACGACGTCGGCCGGCTTCGCCCGCTCGATCAGCCGCGCGATGTGACGGTAGATGCGACGATGGTCGTCGCGATAGAAATCCTCGACCGACAGCAGGTCGCCGATGCGATCCCAGGCGGCGTTGTCGAGGAGCAGGCCGCCGAGCACCGACTGCTCGGCCTCGATCGAGTGCGGCGGAACCCTCAGGTTGACGAGCTGGGCGTCGGCGGGAGCTTGAGTGAGGGGTTGCGCCATGCGGGCACGCGAACGGTGCCGATTCTACGCCTGCTCGCCGAGCACCGAAACGGTGATCTGCACGACGACGTCGCCGTGCAGCGCAATCGCGATCGGGTAGTCGCCGACCGCCTTGAGCGGGCCCTGCGGCAGGCGGATGGCCGACCGCTCGATCTCGTGCCCGACGCCCTGCAGTGCCTCCGCGATGTCGTAGGTCGTGACGGAGCCGAACAGGCGGCCGTCGACGCCGGCCTTGCGGGTGATCTGGACCGTGACCCCGTCGACCTTCCCGCCGCGTGCCTCCGCCGCGGCGAGCGCATCGGCCTGCGCGCGCTCGAGATCGCCGCGCCGGTGCTCGAACTCGGCCAGGTTCCCGGGCGTCGCACGCTTCGCCTTCCCCTGCGGGATCAGATAGTTGCGGGCAAAGCCGTCCTTGACCTTCACGACGTCGCCCAACCCGCCGAGGTTGACGACCTTCTCCAACAGGATGACCTGCATGGCGGCCTCCGATCAGTGCAGGTCGGTGTACGGGAGCAGGGCGAGGTAGCGCGCCCGCTTGATCGCGTCGGAGAGCTGCCGCTGATAGCCGGTCTTGGTGCCGGTGATGCGGGCCGGGATGATCTTGCCGTTCTCGTTGATGAAGTCCTTGAGCAGATCGACGTCCTTGTAGTCGATCCACTGCACCTTCTCGGCGGTGAAGCGGCAGAACTTGCGCCGCTTGAAAAGCTGCCGCGAACCGCCGCGACCGTCCTTGCGGCCGTCCTTGCGGCCGTCCTTGCCTTTGCGACCGCCGCTACGACCTCTGCTGGGTGGGGGCATGAACTACTCCTTCTGCGAATCTGATTTCCGTCACGTGCAGCACCAGTTGGCGGCCCGACCTCGCCTTGGGCGCGAGGAACCCGGCGAGCTCGAGCCCGATCCCGAGCGGCGCAGCCGCAATCACCTTCGCCTGCTCCTCAACCGCGACGCACGCGAGCTCGAGCTCCACCCCGCGTTCGCCGCCCGCCTCGACCTGGCGCGACGCGTGTCCGACCGTGAAGCGCACGATCGGAACGCCGCCAGGGGTGTAGCGCAGCACGTCACGGGCGGCGAGCTGGCAGGCAAGGGTGAGCCGGTTGCCGCGGTCCAAGCGCACCGCTCAGACCTGCGCCTCCGCGGCCTTGGGCGTCTCCGGTGCCGGATGCAGGACCGACTTCGACTTCTCGTCTTTCATCATCGGCGAAGGCGCGGTGATCGCGCCCTTCATCTTGACGACGAGGTGCCGGAGCACCGCGTCGCTGAACTTGAACGCATGATTCAGCTCGCCGAGCGTCTCGTTGTCGCACTCGATGTTCATGAGCACGTAGTGCGCCTTGTGAACCTTCTCGATGGGATACGTGAGCTGGCGGCGGCCCCAGTCCTCGAGGCGGTGGAGCTTGCCGGCCCGGGCGGTAACCGTGTTGCGATAGCGTTCGATCATCGCCGGGACCTGTTCGCTCTGGTCCGGATGGACGATGAATACTATTTCATAGTGCCGCATGCGCTCTCCTCATGGGTTTGGTCAGTTCCGCGCCCGCCGGCAAGACGCTGCGCGGAGCGGCGAGAAGGTGCTCCCCTCTCCTGACGAGCCTCCCGACATGCGAGATCGGTGAGGCAAGGACACCGGGTGGTACCCGGAAAGCCGTGGATTATACGCGAGCGGCCAGCAGCGACGCAACGGAATCAGCGAGTTGGCGCCGGACCCCCGGCGCCGAGACGCAGCCGGCGCGATTCGTACAGGCAGACACCGGCGGCGACCGAAACGTTGAGGCTCGCCACCTGCCCATGCATCGGGATCCGGAGCACGCGGTCGCAGCGCTCGCGAGTCAGCCGCCGCAGCCCCTCGCCCTCGGCGCCGAGCACCCAGGCGACCGCACCCGGCAGCGCCACGCCGTAGAGATCCTCGTCGGCGTCGTGCGCCGTCCCGATGACCCACACGCCCCGCTCCTTCAGCGCGTCCAGCGTGCGCGCGAGATTCGTGACCGCCACGAGCGGCATCGACTCGGCCGCGCCGGCGGCGACCTTGGTGACCGTCGGCGAGAGGCCCGCGCTGCGGTCCTTCGGGACGATTACGGCGTGGGCCCCCGCCGCGTCCGCAACCCGCAGGCACGCGCCCAGGTTGTGCGGGTCGGTCACCCCATCGAGCACCAGGAGCAGCGGCGGCTCCTGCAGCCCGTCGAGGATCGTCTCCAGGTCGGCGCGCTCGTCCCGGGGTTGCACGCGGGCGACGATCCCCTGATGCCGGCCTCCCCCGTAGAAGCCGTCGAGACGGCGGGCCGGCACCCGGATCACCCGGACGCCCTGCGCTTCCGCCGCCGACAGCACGTTCTCGATCCGGGCGTCGTGGCGGGTCTCGTCGGCGAGGATCTCGATCACCGACGCCGGTGCGGCGCGCAGCCGCGCCGCGATCGCGTGGAACCCGATCAGGACCCGCGCCTCCTTCATCCGAGCACGAAGTCGATGCGCGCGAGCTCGAGGTCGACGCGTGCGACGCGCACGCGGACCCGATCGGCGAGCCGGAACGTGCGCTTCGTCCGGTCGCCGCGGAGCAGATGACCGACCGGGTCGAACTGGAAGTAGTCGTTGCCGAGCTCCGAGATGTGCACGAGCCCATCGATGGCGATGTCGTCGAGCGCGACGAAGATGCCGAAGCCGGTCACCGCGCTGATGCTGCCCTCGAACTCGTCGCCGACCCGATCCCGCATGTAGTAGCACTTCAGCCACGCGTTGACGTCCCGCGAGGCGTCGTCGGCGCGCCGCTCGGTCATCGAGCAATGCAGGCCGAGCGCTTCCCACCCGCCGGGATCGTAGGCGCCTCCGGCGAGCGCCGCCTTGATCGCGCGATGGATCACGAGGTCCGGATAGCGGCGGATCGGCGACGTGAAGTGCGTGTAGGCCTCGTAGGCGAGCCCGAAATGGCCGACGTTCTCGGGGCTGTACACGGCCTGCTGCAGCGATCGGAGGAGTACGGTCTGCAGCAGCTGCATGTCGGGCCGCTTCTTGATCTGCTCGAGGAGCCGCGCGTAGTCGCGGGCGTGCGGCTCGGCGCCGCCCCCGAGCTGTAGCCCGAAGCTCTTGAGGAACGTGCGCAGGGCGCCGAGCTTCGGGCTACAGCTCG
>Ga0209342_10004360_pt1 | contig 14746 bp, 11 predicted proteins | sample RifCSP16_2_FD_184023 | JGI IMG/M metagenome (GOLD analysis project Ga0209342, IMG submission 184023) | Soil microbial communities from Rifle, Colorado - Rifle CSP2_sed 16_2 (SPAdes) (version 2) | ecosystem: Environmental > Terrestrial > Deep subsurface > Rock core/Sediment | place: Rifle... | reverse complement strand
CGCTGACGGGGCGGGAGCGGACGGGGTCGCCCGGTTCATTGTCACGGGGCCAATTGTCACTGAGCCAACCCTCCTATCCCTGCAGCTGGAGGCGATCAAGGAAGGATGGATGCCTACCCAAACGAGCCGCCATCTCTCCGTCTTCCCCGCCGAGTCGCCCGCCCTGTCCCTGCGTGTCCGGCTGGTCAGCGGGGACTTGGTCGAAGTCGGGCGCAGCGCCGTGATCGAGGTGTCTGTGGAGGACGATCGCGGGGTGAGCGTCGATAGCGCCGAGATCGCGTTCGAGACTTCCGGCCCACTGACCGTGGCGGGGCGGACCCCGATCTCCCCGAGTTCGGAGATTGTGAATCTCACCGGCGGGCCCGTGAATGGGTCCGCAACCCTTCGAATCGTCGCAAACGCCGCCGGTTTCGGAGGCACGGAGACCACGATCGACTTCCTGGTCATCTCACAACGGGAGCAGGGGAGGGACCCCCCGCCTCCGATTGCTCAGGGTGCGGACCGCTGGCTTGTGGCGGTCGCCCTCGCCCTTCCCGCCGTCCTCCTGCTTGCGCTCATCCTCCGGCGCGCCCGCAAGAAGGTGTCCGGTGGCGAGGACTGAAATCCTCGAGTAGACCGCGGTCCCTGCCGTGGGTGTTCATCGCCAAGGCGACGGGGCATTCCTGGGAGGTCTGATCAGGGAAGACTTCATGATGGGGAGGATCCTTACGCCATCGGGGAATCCATGTCCCTCCCGGGAACTGACGACCCGCGACGCGCGGCGGTGCAGGACGCCCTCCTGCGCGCCAAATCCTTCGTCGCCCTGCTCCCCGGTCGCGCCGACCTCGGCCTCCTCCGCGAGCAGGCGGACAAGGCGTTCGATGAGGGAGACTACCCCCTGGCCTTGGTTCTCGCGATCCAGATCCACGAATCGATCGCCCGCAGATCGAGTCCGCAGAACCCCCGCTAGCCAACCCGTCACCGCCGAGGTGCGCGACGCGTGGTGGCCTTGGCTTAAGACCCGCCGTCACGCTCAAGTACGCGCAAAACGCCGCACAAGAAACCTCTTGAATCCCCTCGAACGCGATTCGACAAGTGTTCCGCAGAATCTCTTCCCACATCTGATAACTACTCCGAGGGGCACTGCCTATCGGGGCGAGAAAATGGATGCGGGCGTGTCTCGAGAGTCTCGTAAGAAGTGGTCGAATGCGAGCGTGGTCGCCTTGGTTATCGCGGCGGTGTTCGCCGGAGCCTCGGTCTCCTTCTTCGCCTTGTCGGCGGTCACGACGCCGGCGCTTCCGGGCCCGGCCGTGCCGCCCGCGCCGCGGGATGTCACCGCCACCGCGGAGGACGCCTCCCTCCTGTTCTCCTGGGAGAGCGTGGCGGGGGCGACCCAATACAACCTCTATCTCGCCTCGAGCCCGGGTGTGTCGAAGGAGAACTTCGCGACCTTCCCGGACGGCGCCCGCTTCGCTGACGTCGCCTCTCCCTACACCGTGACCGGCCTCATCAATGGCCTCACCTACTATGCTCGGCTGACCGCAGTGAACTCGGCGGGGGAGTCGGACGGATCCGCGGAGGTGTCTTCCATACCCACCTCCACGGCACTGCCACCCCCGCTTCTTTATGTGACGGGCTCCGTCGAGTTCGACAACGGGGGACCCGTCCCCGGCGTGGCGGTCACCGTGCGCGCGGAGGATTCCACCGCCACGTTCTCCGGGGTCACAGGGAGCGACGGGCGGTACACGGTGCGCGTCACGCCCGCATTCCCGACCCGCGTCCTCGTCACGGTCTCGTCGCACCGGCCCAGCGAACCGACCGTCACCGGATTCCGCTGGAGCCCCGTTCAGACCGGCGAGGGCGCCGTGGATGTGGGCCGCATCGTCCTGCCGACGCCCGACGGAAAGCAACTGGGAGTCGCGGGCAAGGACGCGACGAGCGCGGACGGCCACATCGTTCTCGCGGACCTCCCGCCCGAGGTGGACACCCTCTGGGCGAAGGACTACGAGCCCGACCTCGACCCCGACACGTTCCCCGGGGAGCTCGCCGAAGGGCGCCTCGAGCCGATCAACTCCATCACCTTCCTGTGGATCTCGGCCCTGTCAGACGACGGCGGCCAGATCTTTGATCTCAGCGCCCCCGCCACGGTGCGTCTGCGGGTGTTCCCCACGCAGTGGGTGGACCTCGAGGACCTGCAGCCAGGGAACGGCGTGATCGACACCCCGATCTATTCCCTGGAATACGCGACGGGGTACTGGGTGCGCGAACCGGACGGGGTCCTGACCGACGCAGGCGGGACCGTGCTCCCGGAATCGGAGGAGGCCGCGATCCGCCAGGGGCAGCATCCGGACCCAGTGTATGCGGAATTCCAGGCGGACCACTTCTCCTGGTGGAACATCGACAAGCCACCGTCGGACTGCCGGGACGGCGGCATCCCGACGGACTTCGGCGACGCGCCGGACCTTCCCTACCGGAGCACACTCGCCCGCGACGGCGTCCGCCACCTCTCCCTCTGCCGCGCGTGGCTCGGCGCTTGGGCGGACGGGGAAACGGATGCGTCGGCGGTCGACTTCTACGATGACGGCGTCCAGTCCACGGACCCCCTCGTGGTCGGCGTTTCGAACTGGGACTGGCCGTCCTCCCTGTACCTCAACATCCTCGTCGACGCGAACGACGACGGCGACTTCGAGGACCCCGGGGAATGGATCCTCCAGAACCTCGAGGTGGTCCTCGCGGAACGGAGGGGCAAGACCGTCGAGACGGAAGTGGGCTGGGACCAGGAGCACTGGATGCGGGTCACCCTGGCGGGGGCCCCGATCAGTGCGTACACCGGCCAAGGGGAACAGGAGATCGGGGAGACCGAGGACTACGCGTTCCTCCCCCGTTCGCTGCGGGCGACGGTGTACGGCAACGGCACGGTGACGAGCGATCCTCTCGGGGTGGATTGCCGGTGGCGGGCGCTCTCGGGGTGCTTCACGGAATTCCGCTCCGGCGCCACGGTCACCCTCACCGCCGCGCCAGACCCCGGGGAGAGCTTCCTGGGGTGGGGTGGGGACTGCGCGTCGCACGGAACCAGCCCGACCTGCTCCTTGGTGCTGGACCAGGACCGGTTCGTGGACGCGGCCTTCACCCAGTCCTTCTACGAGTTGCGGGTCGCCGTTAGCGGGGATGGCACGGTGACGAGCGTCCCTCCCGGAATCGACTGTCGCTTCGGGAACTCACCTGGCACCGGCGGCAAGATCTGCTCCGCGCTCTTCCCCGAGGGGAGCAGCGTGGTCCTCGCCGCCATGGCAGACCCTGGGGAGAGCTTCGTCTACTGGGCGAACGATTGTGCCGCGGCGGTCGGCCCGACGTGCACCCTCGTCATGGACCGGAACCGCAATGTCTATGCCCAATTCACCCGGGCTCCCTATCTCTACGTCTACGACGACTTCAACCAGACCGGAGGGAACGGGCAGGTCGTCAGCTTCCCGCCGGGGATCAACTGCTGGTTCCCCAATCCGGGCGGGTCCAACCGGACCTGCTCCGCCCAGTTCGAGCGGGGCGCCCTCGTGACGCTGGTCGCATACCCGGACCCCGGATGGCGCTTCGACAACTGGTCCGGCGATGCCGCCTCCTGCGGGACGACGTCGATCTGCGCCCTCCTCATGGACGGCGACAGGTGGGTCTCCGCGTCCTTCCTCCCGGGCTCCCCCGGGAGCGATCCTCTAGTGCGGATCGAGATCCAGCCCTGGCCGGGGCCGGTATTCCTCGACCCGGGCACCTCGGCCTCGTTCACCGCGCGTGGATTCGGCGCCTCAGGGAACCTGAACACCTCCTGGATGCCCCTCTGGGGGACGACCGACGGCCGGGGCACCGTCGGGAACCTGGGTGGGAACGCTGTGTCGGGTTGGACCGCGGAATACACCGCGACCGCGCCGGGGAACGACACCCTCACCGTGGGGGCCTTCGGGTTGCCCTCGGTATCGAACGCGACTAATGTCGTGGTCCAGACGTCCGGTCCTCTCGCCCGCCTCGAACTCATCCCCGTTCCTTCCGTGACCCTGGAGATCCCCGACACCCAGGTCTTCACGGCGCGGGCCTACGACGCCTTGGGCAACCTGAACGTCACCTGGACCCCGACCTGGTCCCTGACGGAGGCCATCGGGAGACTGGTCAGCTTCGGGGAGCCTGCGCCAGGGACCCATGAGGCAACCTTCCGCGCGGCCGCGTTGGGCACGGCAGAACTCGCCGTGGAGGATCCCGCTACCGGGGCCCGCGCGATCACCGCCGTGCGGGTCGTCGACCTCACCCCGCCAATCTCCCAGATCGACCCCCTCCCCGCGACCTCGATGAACCGGGTCGTCAGCCTGACGTACACCGCCACGGATTCCGGGGGCAGCGGCCTGCGGAACGTGGAGATCTGGGTGCGCACGGCCGATGGGCCCTTCGAGCCTCTCGCGGATGCCGCCGCCTCGCCGATGACCTTCACGGCGCCTGCGGACGGGGAATACTTCTTCTACTCCGTCGCCGCCGACCGCGCAGGCAACTCGGAGTCCCCGCCTCGCTCGTACGACGCCACGGTACGCATCGACACCGTGGCTCCTGCCGTTCCCGGCGTCGACGATGCTGCGAAGATTGACGCCAACGCGCCGATCGTCATCCACTTCTCCGAGCCGATGGACCGCGCGAGCACGGAAGCGGCGATTGAGGTGGCGGTGAATGCCCAGTCCGTCCAAGGCACCTGGACCTGGGCAGGCAACAACGCCCTCTTCACGCCCGACCAGCCGTTCTCGGCCGGATCCGTCGTGGTCGTCACCTTGGCGGCCGAAGGGGCGCGGGACGCCTCGGGGAATCCGCTCCCTGCCGATGTGACGATGCAGTTCACGGTCGGCTCGGACTCGCGCACCTCGGCGCCGTTCCCGATGGCCTGGCCCCTGCTCCTCGTCTCCCTGGTGTTCCTCGCCCTTGCGGCCTATCTCCGCCGCCGGAAGGACAAGGAGGACACGTCCGAGACCCTGGAACCGCAGACGGAGCGGAAGAGCGACTGACCGGTCCTGGAAGGGAAGCGGGGGCAGCTTCAAGGTGTCTCCAGCTCGGGGTTGGGAACTCGCCGCCGTGACGGCGTTCAGCCCTTGACGACCCCGAGCGGCACGACACGCGCAACGATCTTCGTCAGCCCGGCACCCTCGGCGATGCGCACGACATGCTCCACGTCCTTGTACGCCCCAGGCGCCTCCTCGACGATCCCCGCCTTCGAGGACGCGTGGATGTAGATTCCTTTGCTCTCCAGGTCACGGACGACGTCGTTGGGCCGGAACTTCCGTGTGGCGGCGGCGCGCGACAGGAGGCGACCGGCCCCGTGGCAGGACGAGCCGAAGGAGCGCTCCATGCTCCCCGGCAGGCCGACGAGGACGTAGGAGCAGGTCCCCATGTCGCCCGGGATGAGGACGGGTTGGCCGACCGATCGGTACTTGGCCGGGGTCTCGGGGTGCCCGGCGGGGAACGCCCGGGTCGCGCCCTTGCGGTGGACCACGACCTTCATGCGCCTGCCTTCGACGGTGTGCTCCTCGACCTTCCCGATGTTATGGCACACGTCGTAGACGATGCGCATGCCCAGGTTCTCGGCGTCCCGGCCGAAGACCTTCTGGAACGACTCCCGCGTCCAGTGCGTGATCATCTGGCGGTTCGTCCAGGCGAAGTTCGCGGCGCAGCACATCGCCTTCCAATAGTCTTGGCCCTCCTTGGAGGTGAAGGGGGCGCAGGCCAGTTGGCGGTCCGGGAGTTGGATCCCGTACTTCCGCACGGCGGCCTCGTGCTCTTGGATGTAGTCCGTGGCCGTTTGGTGCCCGAAGCCTCGGGAGCCGGTATGGACCATCACGACGATCTGCCCGGGGCGGTCGATCCCGAGCGCCTTCGCCGCCGTCGCGTCGTGAATCCGATCCACTTTCTGGACCTCGACGAAGTGGTTCCCGGCGCCGAGGGAGCCCACCTGCTCGATGCCCCGCGCGCGCGCCCGCTGACTGATCTTGGAAGGGTCGGCGTCCGGGAGACAGCCACGGGCCTCGGTGAAGTCCCGATCTTCCGGCCAGCCGAACCCCTTGTCGACGGCCCACTGGACCCCCTCAGACAGGATATGCTCCAGGTCGGGTCGCGAGAGTTCGACCCGCCCCTCCGAGCCCACCCCGCTGGGCACGTTCGTGAAGAGGGCGTCGACGAGCTCCTTCAGATTCGGGCGGACCTCCGGCTCGGTCAGGTCGGTGCGGATGAGGCGGACCCCGCAGTTCGAGACGACGAAGCCGTCCGCGATGAAGTTGTGATGCTCGCTAGTCACGCTGAAGTCGTACACCGCGTCCACGGGGACCTCCTCCACGGAGACGATGCGGTCCCAGACGTGTCCCGAGGTCCCCGCCGAGGCGCGAACCCGGTCCACGAACTCGGGGAACGTCGGGAAGGGGGGCCACGCCCTCGGTCGCCCGCCACGACCGTCGAGGCGGTGCCTAAGGAAGGAAGGGCTGACGTAGAGTCCCGCCAACTCTGCCAGGATCGAGTCCCGGGGATGGCCTGTGTCTCGGAGTGCACGAGCCGTCTCCCCGGACTTCCTCTTCAGCCGCACGAGCATCTCCTTGAGGGTCAGGTAGTAGGCCGCGGCGTTGGCGAGGAGCCGCTTCTCCTGGTTGTACTCGAAGTTCACGGTGGAGTAGAACCGGACGAGGTTGCGTTTTTCGGAGGCGACGACGACCCGGAACCTGTGGCTGGCCTCCCCGGTGTTCGGGACATCGACACTGTCAGTGATCACATCGTAGGTCCTGACCCCGAAGTCCTCAATGAGGCGCCGGACCTGATTGGCCAGCTCGCGCCCTGTCACCTCGAAGCCCGTACGCTTGCAGAGGGAATACGCGGGGGCTTCGAGATTGTAGGCTGCGCCGGGGACCTCTCGGGGTGTGCTCATTTCGGCGCCGAAGAGCGCCGCTAGGAAGAGGCGCCTCATCCACAGGGGGAGTTCGAAGAGATAGGCCGGAAGCATGAAGTCCTGTTTCGCCTTGTTCCCCACGGGCAGTCCCAGTAGGTGGAGGAGGACGACAAGGGAGGTCGACCCGATGTGGATCGACGTCTCCTCAAAGTCGAACGAATAAGCCCCCGCCCGTCGCTTCAGAAGGTGATGGCGGTGGCGGCGGTAAAGCCGCGGCTTGCGGAATCCCAGCCGGGCGATGTCCTTGCTCACGTCCTCCAAATCCTCCGGCTTCCCGTAGACGGAGAGCTGAGGGACGTAGGGGGGTAAATGGGCCGACCCATCACCGAGCACGATTCCCAGGAGCTTCAGGAGGTAGGGGAACTTGGGGTTCCTCGTCGTGAGGGGAAGGAGCCCGCGGCGGCGGAGCTGCGGGATCACCTGGAGGCGACTGCTGGCTGGGAGGAGACGAGCCACGTCGGCTTCCGTGACGAGCGTCTTCTCCGCGGGTTCCTCATAATCGACCCCTCGGAACGGGTAGATGGAGACAGGGAGGCTCCCGACTTCGCGAAGAGGCACCATGCCTTTGGGCGTGAGGAAGGGATGGTCCGCGGTGGCGGTGATCTCCACGCCCGTCGTGGTGCGGACGCGGTAGGCCCGGTCCGCACGGAACCTCATGAACGCGGCGATGTCGGTCGCCGTGGTCCTGTGGGAGGGATTTAGGGAGGCGAGGGGGGTTCGGAGGCGGGCGGGGGCGAACTCGGCAATCGGCAGGCGGTACCCGTGGGCGGTGAGAATCCTCGAGTCGCCGGAAAGGCAGTTCACATCGTACCCGATTCCGCCCGGGGAGATCACGCCTTCATCCAGGTCGAACGCCGCCACGCCTCCGATGGGGAACCCGTACCCCTGGTGGATGTCCGGCATGGCCATGGCCTTCCCGACAATGCCCGGCATCGTGGCCACGTTGGCGGCCTGCTTCGGGGACTCGTCGTGGCGGATGACCTCGACCATCTTCTCGTCCGCGAACAGGAGCGCTTCCGTTCGCATGGCGGGGTTGTACGTGCGGGGAATCTCCACGCGGAACGCGTCAATGCGGTGCAGCGGGATCTCGCCCATGGGAGGGAGGTCGTTGTACGGTCCGACGTGCTAAATACGTTGCGTACGGGGCAACACGACTACCGCAATGCCTCGAGCCCTTTGATGGTCAGGCTCTTCAGTTGATCCCAGCTCGCCCGCGACAGGGAGGAGATGCCCACCTCGAGCTCCAGGCTCGCCTCGGGCTCCGCCGGGTCGTCCTTGAGCACGACGGCCTCGAACCAGATGTCCGAGCCCTGGAGCTTCGCCTTGTTCGCGATCTCGACGCCCTCGCACGCCTTCAGGACGTCCTCCGGGGTCGAGTCAGCGGGCGTCACCTTCTTCAGGGAGGCGACGACGAGGGCGTAGCCGCCCTTCACCATGGTCCATTCGCCGCCGAAGGAGTCGGGGAGCTTCAGGGAAATCCCGAAGCGCCTCCCCAGGTCCTCCACCACGGGTCGGTGGAGGAGGTCCCCCCACTCCATGGGACGCTTCGTGGACAGGGCCACGGAGAACACGGCCTCGTTCTCCTTGCGCGCGTGGTGGTCCCGCAGGGTGTATTCGAGCGCCCACGCCTCCAGCATCTTTGTCGCGTGGAAACCCGTGGAGGTCTCCACGAAGTCGAAGCCCCCCTTCGTGACGATCTTGTCCATGCGCAGGCGGAGCCTCGCCTCCGTGAGGTAGGGCTCGAGGGTATTCAGGCTCAGCCCGTGGAGGCTGAGCAGGAGGTTGAGGATGTCCTCGCGGGAGAGAGGGCGGTTGCTCTCGAGGACCGTCGCGACCTGCTCGATGAAGTGCTCCGGGAGCTCCGAGTCGGCGGTCTTCCGCGGGCTCCGCAGGGCGGTCCGCAGGGCCCGGGACACCTCGGAGGAGCGCGGGGACACGGTGAAGACCTCGTCGAGGGCATCGAGGGCTTCCATGACCGAGCGCTGGATGGTCACGTCCTCTTGGGAGGGCACCGACCCTTTTAAGCCTTGGAGCGTACGCCCGACCGCTAGAACTCCCCGAGGTTGCCGTCCTTCCGAGCCTTGCGCTCTACGTACCGGTAGACGACGTAGCCGACGAGGGGCGAGAGGATTCCGAACAGGAGGACGATGACGAACTCCGTGGCGGGGTCGGCGAGCTCCGGGTACCCCGCCGGGAAACCAAGCAAGGAGGACCGGAACAGGTCCACGGAGTAGGACACCGGGAGCCACCGGCTCACGTAGTCCACGATTCCGGGGTGAAGGCTCCGGAGGGCGCCGAACGGAAAGAACTGCGCGCTGAAGATCATGAAGAAGAACTGGGTCCCATTGACCAGAAACTGCGCGCTCTCCTTCAGCTTGATGGAGATTCCCGCGAAGACGAAGCCGAACCCGAGGAAGCCGGAGAACGAGAGGAGGAGGACGAGCAGCGCGAACCCGGCGTTCTGGAAGGCAAGGCCCCCGACGAGGTAGTTCACCATGAGGACGCCGGCGGCGCACATGATCCCGGTGAAGATTGTGATCGCGAAGATGCGCGAGAGCAGCGAACCGAACTTGCTGGCGGGGCTGAGGTAGAGGGACTCGAGGGTGCCGCGCGCCTGCTCCTCCCGGATGGAGAACCCGATCTCCCAGAGCGTGAAGGAGAGGAACATGTTCGTCACGAACCCGTAGATCATGACCCCGGCGATCTGCTGGCCCAGGCCGGCATTGAGCTCCCGGGCTTCCAGGGAGCGCGCCTGGATGCTCTGGACGACGGCGGGCTCCGCGCGGAGATGCACGACGGTGAACGACCCGTAATCCACCCCGAGGACGGTCGTCGTCTGATTGAGCCAGTCCAACGTCGCGGCCCCTTCCGTGGTCGCAGGGAGTGTGACCTCCATCTCTGTGAGTGGATCGGTGAACGCGATGGCGGCGAACAGGAACATGAGGATGATGAGGAAGATCTGGGCGAAGAGGGCGACGAAGGCGATGGGGTACCGCGAGAACTCCACGATGGTCTTCTTGGACATCTCCCAGAACGTCTGGAGGCGCTGCGCGAGGTCCTCGCGCCCGAGCCCGTGCCCGCGGTTCACCGTCGTGCTAATACTGCCCGACCCCCTCGGTGCGCTTGAGCCGTCGCTCCGTCTGCAGGAAGATCTCGTATCCGAGGAGGGGCAGGATGAGGGAGAACGCGAGGAGGAGGGCGAAGGGTACCCACCACTCCCCGCCGAAGAGGTTCCCGATGTTGAGCAGGCTGGAGCGGATCCCGTCGTTGAGGATGGTGGGCGGGAAGCTCGCCGCCACATACTGCATCCACCCGGGGAAGAAAGTGATCGGGTAGTAGATCCCCATGAGGAAGGCGACAACCCATTGCACGAGCTGGATGACCGAATTGGCTTCTTTGATCTTGAGGATGAAGGCCCCGAAGATGAACCCGATGCCCCAGAGGGGGAGGAAACCGACCGTGATGAAGCCGAAGGCGAGGAGGACGTTGCCGCTGAGGGGGTTCACGCCGAAGGCGAGGGATCCGAGGAAGAGCGCGATGACGAAGATCATCATGGAGCGCAGGAACGCGTAGGTCGTCACGCCGGCGAGGACGTAGAAGCGCTTGGCGGGGGCGAGGTACATCGACTCGAGCGTCCCCGTCTCCTGCTCCCGTCGTATCCAGTATCCGATAAGCCACATCATCAAGGTGACGACCATGAAGACGCAGGACCCGATGAGCATGTAGAGGCGGTAGTCCGCCGTCGTCCCGGTGTTCCGCTGGAAGTTCTGCGCCGCGTTCGCCCCGCCGATCGCGAACCCGAGGAGGAGCGGGAAGCCCGCGAACATGATCGGGAGGAACGCTTCCATGAGGAGCATCCCCTTGTAGCGCGAGATGATCTTGAGGCGGCTCACGATGATGGTGTAGACGATGTCGAGGTTCGCCCGCCACCCGGGCCGGGCGAGCCCGAAGCCGCGGCTAACCGCCACCGCCACCGACGCGGACCTCCTGCTTCCCTACCTGCGCGGTGTCCACCGCCAGCGACCGCCCCGTCTTCGCCATGAAGACGTCCTCGAGCGTGACCTCCTGAGGCTTCACGTACTCGATCGTGGAGCCGTTCCCCACGATGGCCTCGATGAGCTTCGGCAGCATCACGCGGGAGTTGTCGCTCGCGACGGAGAGCTTGGTGCGCCCGTTCCCCTCCGCCTTCACCGCCACGTCGCGGACCCCCGCCAACGCCTTCACGATCCCGACGACATGCTCCGGGAAGATGCCCTCGATCTCGACGACGTCCCGCCGATCCATGGAGGCCTTGAGCTCCGCCGCCGTCCCGAGGGCGATGATCTCCCCGTGGTCGATGATGCCGACGCGCTGGCACAGTTCCTCCGCCTCATGCATGAGGTGCGTCGTGTAGAGGATCGTCTTCCCCCGCCGGTTCAGGTCCTTCAGGAGGGCTCGGAGCTTCCGTGCGGTGGGGACGTCCATCGTCACCGTCGGCTCGTCGAGGATCAGGATGGGCGCATCGTTGATCAGGGACTTCGCGAAGGCGAGGATCATCTTCTGGCCGGAGGAGTAGGTCTCCACAGTACGGTCGAAGAAGTCGCCGAGCTCGAGGAGCGACGCGAGGTCATCGATGCGTTTCGTGCGCACCCCCTTGGGGATGTGGTAGAGCGCCCCGAAATAGTTCAGGTTCTCGCGGCCGGTGAGCTTCCAGTACAGCCCGCGGTCTCCCATGAGCATGCAGCCGATGCTCGCGCGGACCTTGTCCTCCTCGCGAAGCACGCTGTGCCCGTTCACCCAAGCGTCGCCGGAGCTCGGGATAAGGAGCGTCGTGATGCACTTGATCAGGGTCGTCTTCCCGGCGCCGTTCGGGCCGAGGAGCCCGAAGAACTCCCCATCGTAGATGTCCAGGCTGACGCCGTTCAGGGCGTCCACGACCTTCTTCTTCTTGGCGCCCTTCTTGCGCTCTTTGGACACGAACGTCTTCGAGAGCTTCTCGACGCGGATGATCGGCTCCGGCATGACCGGCCCATTCACCGCCACGCGCTATTTAAGGCGAGTGGAATGTTGTGACCAGAACCGCTACCAGGCGTCCTGGATCCAGAACCGCCGCGGCGGGAAGGCGGCGCGAAGGAGGGCGCGGGACTCGGCCGTGTTGGGCCGTACGCCGACGCGTGCGGTGCGTAGCTCGTCGTCGATCTGTCGGATTCCGAAGAGCAGGCCGAGCAGAACGTTCGGGTTGGCAGTCATCACGGCGGTGGTTCTCCCCGAGGTCTTGCCGCGGGCCGCCCCGACCCGGAGCGCGAGCCCCTGCACCTTCCTCCGCCGCAAGATCTCGAGGGCATCCCGGACGAGCGCCCGCTCGTTCGTCACCGCCGCCATGAAGACGGAACTCGGCGGCCGCGGCGGGGGCATTCGCGCGCGGACGAAGGGCGCCACGGGTGACCCCGCCATGAACCAGATGGCCCGGGCAATGGGGGTCCGTCGGCGAAAGACGCGGAAGATCCGATCGACCAGAAGGGACGGGACGTCCGTACCGTCCAGTGTGGGGACCCAGACCACCTCGAGGCCGAAACCCGCCGCGTCCTCGACAAAGCCGCAGGCGTACCCGACGATCCTCCCGCGATCCTTCGCGACCCACCAGAGGCCACGCGAAGCCTTGTTGCTCCGGAGCCGCCTCCAGTGCTTCCGGTCCCGCGCTAGAGGCCCCGCCGAAACAGCGCCGCGGGCCCGATAGACCGCCGCGACACCCGCCAAGTCCCCGGGCCACATCCTGCGAATCCTCATTCCCGCCACTCCAGCGTCACGAGCCGCCGCCACGTCGCGAGGTCCTTCGTGTCCCCGCGGAGTCGGATCGTCCCGTTCCGTCGGTATCGGTCAAACACCGAACGGTCCCCCCAGCAGTGAAGAAGACTTGACGCCCCCTGCATCACCACGTCCGGGCGCCCCCGCCTCCCGGGTCGGACGGCGAACGTCTTCCCGTCGAAGGTGACCGTGGCGGACCAGTGAGCCGTCACGATGTGCACGCGCGACCGCCACTTCGAAAGGATCTCCTTCCCGAAGGGCGTCTTCGGGAGCCACTTCGTGCGCCAGGCGAAGCGCTTCTCGAGCCACTTCGGAGGATCGGGAATCTCCCAGAGGCCGATCCAGTCCGACTCCTCGGAAAACCCGAGACGACGGTAGATCCGGATGGCGGGCAGGTTATGACCGGTGAACAGTGTGCTGTTCGAGATTCCGCGCGCCTTCAGCGTGCGGAGGGCCTTCTTCATGAGTCGCGTGGCCAGGCCTCGTCCCCGGTACTCCCAGCGCGTCGCCACCCCGGCGATGCCACCGGTCCGAATCCGAACCCCGTCGACGAGAAGTGTGCGGTACTCGATTGTCACCGCCGCGGCGATCGCCCCGCCGACGACCGCGACGAAAACGTCTTGGGGGACCAAGGCCATCCACCGTCGGACGCCTCGCGCGGTCCTGGGCTCGAATGCGTGGGTGTACACGATGGCTAGATTCGGAGCGTCGCGCGCGGTGGCGCGCCGCACGACGATACGACCCATCACTTCGCCCCGAGACCGATGAGCGCCTCACGCACGAGGCGCGCCGCCACGATGGCGGTCTGTCCGTGGTCGAACTGGGGCGAGACCTCGTTCACGTCCATTCCCGCCAGGCGGTCCCCGATTGTGTTAATCAGGTATTTCACATCTAGCGGCGTGATCCCGAAGGGCTCCGGGTTCCCGACGGCGGGGGCGTAGGCGGGGTCGATCCCGTCGATGTCGATCGTAAGGTAGATGCGCTCGCGGTCCACCGCCTTCAACGCGCGGTCGAGGGCCTTCGCGATTCCGTCGCGCTGGACCTCCATGGCGCTGACGTAGACGAGGCCGAGGCGCTCGAGGTCCTCGCGCTCCTCCCGGGAGAACGACCGGACGCCGCTGTAGACCACGCGCTGGACCCCGACGTGGTCGCTAATCCTCCGTGCGCTGCACGCGTGGGAGTACCGGTCCCCGAGGAACTCGTTGCGGAAGTCGAGGTGGGCGTCGATCCCGAGGACGCCGACGTCCTTGGGCAGCGCCTCGACGCAGGCGGGCGCGATGCTGTGCTCGCCGCCGAGGGCGATCGGGATGCGGCCTTGGCCCACGATGTCCCCGACCGTCCTCCGGACGCCCTTCACCATGGACTCCGTGGGGCCGAACTCCTCCGTGTTGCCGATGTCCGCGAACGGGACCGAGGAGATGTCCCGGTCGTGCTCCATGAAGTGCTGCTCGAAGTTCCACGACGCCTGACGGATCGCGTTCGGGCCGAGACGCGACCCGCTCCGGAACGAGGTCGTGCGGTCGTAGGGGACGCCGAAGATCACCGCCACGGCGCCGTCCAAGCTAGTCGTGGCGTCCGCGAAGAGAAGGGTGTTGACCATACTTACCGCAGCGCCAGCTTCCGCTTCCCCATGGCGGAGATGTACATGATCTCCCTGCCCGCGGAAAGCTCGGGCTTCTCCTCCTCGGCCACGGGGAGTTCGAAGGTCTCGTAGGTTTCGAGATCCATGAGCTGCACCTGGTCCCCGAGGAGCGTGAGGACCTGCGCCTTCCGCCGGTCCATGGCGGGGACCTTGACCTTGTGGGTGACCGGGTGGACGATGGAGCGCTTCTTGCCGTCGAAGAGCCCGACGACGTCGAGCCGGGCCTTGGCCTCTCCATGCTTCCCGGGCTTCGAGAACTCGATGCTCAGGATCTTGCACGGCTCCTCGTCGACGAGGACGTACCGGTTCTCCTTGAGCTCGCGGATTTCCGCCTGGGTCCAGGACATGCCGCCGCACGGAGCGTGGGTCCGTATTTAAGGGTGGCGGGG
>Ga0209342_10004359_pt1 | contig 14746 bp, 13 predicted proteins | sample RifCSP16_2_FD_184023 | JGI IMG/M metagenome (GOLD analysis project Ga0209342, IMG submission 184023) | Soil microbial communities from Rifle, Colorado - Rifle CSP2_sed 16_2 (SPAdes) (version 2) | ecosystem: Environmental > Terrestrial > Deep subsurface > Rock core/Sediment | place: Rifle... | reverse complement strand
ATTCTATAATTAAATTATATGCCTTTTCTGGCCCTATTCTTGCAATATTTGTATTATAATCCGTTCCACACATTATACAAAAATCCAATAATTGTGGGTAATCAAGGCTCAATTCATTTAACAAACGTTCAATAAAAATTATTGAACACTCTTGCGAGCCTTTTCTGAAATCCCGAATTAAAACTGGACATCCATAGGCTATTACATCCGAATCCGATGTAATAACTCCATCCACATATCCTTTTTTACACAACCAAGAGCAACTTTTCTCTGCTTCTCCCACTGCATTCAGCCATGGAATCCCCATTAAAGAGAGTAAATCACGGGCGATCGCATTGTCCTGCAGAGTTATGTTTACGCTGGCACTATTATATTTGAGGTATTGCTGTAATAATTCACTTTTGTTTCCCTCTTTTTGCATTTTATTTTTAATTTCTGTGGCTTTTATGTGATATTCATCGCGAATTTTTCTTCTTTGCTTTTTGGTTTCTGATTTCTCCTCTGGCGCCGACCCATCAAATACAAAGACAGGTTTAACCTTTAAATTTAATAAATATATGCAAAAGTCTATAAACATATCAATCCACATACCCTGCGCACGAGCCTCAATACAAATAAACTTGTATAAATAACAGGAAATATCAATGGCCAATGTTTTTCCAGCAAGACTTGCGCATGGAATTTGTATAATTATATTGCGTTTTTTAAGAAAACTATATAAATTCTTTATTCCCATTATAATTATACTATTTTAACCTTTCTTTCCCCAACGTTTACACTATCTTTAACCTCTTTTAATTCAATGGATATATCAGGGTTATAATTAAATGGAATATCATTACAGGTGTTATCCCAATAGCAAGGAAATAAACAATTCTTTTTATCGTGTTTAATGCATTTGCTTTCAACATTTGGATAAATACGGATATGACTTTTTTGTACATTTTTAAATGTAATATCATTGCTCAATATTCGGAAATCTTTTATTTCCTTTTTTCTCTCCAATTTGTTCAAATAAAAGTTTCTATAATAATTTAAAAATAAATTTGAATATTTTCCTTTACATTTAACAACCAACCGCTGAAACAACGTGTTATCAGTTTCTGAGACCCTGTTTTTAACATAAAACTGCTGTTGTATGAAATCCAAATATCGTATCATACAACTCAGGGTGTTGTTGTAAAAATTTAGTTCCGAATAAAGTTCAAATTTCAAATAGTCTATTGCGACTATTCTTTTCCCCCTATATTTGTATCCCACACATGTATTTAACTCTCTAATTTCGGCAATTAAAAGTTCCTCAAAATCCAATGTAATAGATAAGGACACGCATTTATTATTAACATCTCTAAATTCCTCTGTATATCGTGTAATTTTTATATTTGTAATACCCATTGCTTTTAAAACAGCTTCCATTTCGTTTGTTGTTTTTTCCAATTCAGACGTCAACACCTTTATCATTGATTCTCTCAAAAAGAATGAGCCTTCGCCAACCCTTATAAAAGTGTTATATGCTATAGGCCCATAATGTAATAATTTTTCCTTTCTCGAATATGCAACAAGACTATTTATATATTTTAATACTTTTGGGTCTTTGTAATCATTATTAAAGAATTTATCACATTTTACAAGTGTATATGTTGGATAAGGCAACAGAATACTTCTGTGAAATGTTTTCTCCAATCTGAATGGGGCCAAAAGAGGTAATGCAAGTTCCCTATACATATTTCCCATTAATATACTTAGAGAAACAACTTTATATCCCCCTTTGTTTCTAACCTTTAATGAGCCATATTGTTCCGAAGGCATAAATGAAAAGTCAACAATTTGCATAAATTCTACAAAAACACGAATAGTTTTTTTATTCAAAGCCATTCGTGCCTCAGAAATATAACCATTTGCAATAAATAAATCGACCAATTTGCGGGAATATAACATTGGATCATCTGTATAAACATCAAGATCAACAAAGTCCATGCTTTTATAAATCTTTTTATCCCTTGGCAGATGAAGATTCAATGCAAAACCTCCATATATCGCAAGTTTACTTTTACTAATAAACTTTTTTGCAATCGCAAAAATTTTTCTATATTTTTCAATGCTGTAATCCTCATTAAATTCAACCTGTTTACTCTTTCTTTCTAATTCACCCTTTATATCTCCAACAACCTTGTCAATATCAATCCGCGATTTTAAACTCTTTACTTTGAATTTTTTTCTGTCTATCGTAAACATTTACATTTAATAAATATTTTTTTAAAAAGTATAAATGAACTTGTGTTTTTACTATATTAAATATATATTCTACACATTTAATATAGGAACAATGAATCCTGCTTGGGAAACATAGAAAATAAAGTAAATTATTTAATCCTATGTCATTTTACTCGAATTTTGAAATGATCAACTCTTTAAAGAAAAGGCTTCGTTTAAGTATAAAATCATCTTTTATAAACATTGCTGGCTCATTTAAGACCTCCTCTAACAGAGGCTTAAAATCCCTTAAAATGTTACCCATATGTTTACCAGCATAAATCCCAGTTGAAACCTTTGGTATTACAGCAATATTTACCCCTCTCATTATGAGAGCATCTAACCCGGACGCAAGAGCCTTTTTAAGACATTCTTTAAAAAATGTATAGTCCTTTGCTGCCAATTTATTTAGAGTTCTTCCGGTTGTGCTTGTTTGTCCTCTGGTTGCACCAGCATTGGGCCCACCAATAAATACAAGAGTGGCGGGATAAATGTCCTCTGTCAATACTGGTGCCGTTGTATAGTCATCGGAGAGTATAGCAAAATCAACAACCCAGGCGGATGCAAAACTATATGGGTCTGTAGTTGTGGTATAATCGATACCCTGAATGGTCATTGTATTAGTAGAAATATCCTTAAATCCCCATTTTTCATGTATAGTTGTTTTAAATAAATACATCATGTGTAATATATCTAATATATCTATCATATTTTTTGTTTTTTCCAATTTCTTTTTTTGTTCTCGAATAAAAGTTTCTTTCATAATCTTTTCATCGTCAAACCTTGTGAATCTCGTTGAAGTCAAAAGCCAATTTGACACCACTTGTTCCTCTTGAGTTTTATGATACAAATGAATATTTTTATAATCCAATATATCTGTAGAAGAATAAATTGAGCCACCAGGACGACCACTATTTCCAGCGATAAGAATACCTACTTTTGTTTTATGTGTAGTTGACAAATCAAATCCAATACCCTTGTAATATTGTTCTTTGACTATTACTGGTGCATAAAAAACAAAGTTTTCGTTTAAATTCCAATATTTGTTCCGCATAATTCTTTCGGCCTCATGTACAAAGAAATAGGTAATAAAGGTTGGTGAGAGAAGACTAAAACTCTTTTTTTCATAGGATGAGATAATCACTTGTTTAAATAGTTCACCTTGTTGGTCATTAAAAATATAATTTAAAAATAATACCCTCACTACAACATCATAGGTTAAATAAGATGTTTTATTTAAAATACCCTTTAAAAGCTTTGAAATTATTATTTTTGTTTTTTCATTAGTCAATGGCTTATTATATTCTATTATTCTTCTTACATATATCATTGTATCCATAAATCTTGACAAAGAGAAATCTCGCAATTTTAAACACAATTCATCCATTATTAAACATAAATATTAAATTCAAATTTAATATTTTAAATCTCTCCAAACGTCATCTTTGCATCTCTATTATAGCGTAGATCAAATTTTCTTTTTCCATTTTCAATAAGGGATTTATAAACACGAAAATTAAACTTTCGATTATATGCGTAAAAGACTGCATCCTGAAGATTTAAAAAATAACCTCTTAACACGTAAAGTTCATCTGGCGATTTTTCCAGTCTCTCGAAAAGAGCAAAGTATTCGTCTTTATGTGGATCTATTGTTTGCATTTATTATAAATATTTAAAGAAAGAAAAAAAAAGTCAATTTTAATGCCAAAAATGGTTTAAAGGAATGAACGCCGCGGGCCGAAAATGGTTTAAAAGAATGCGCGACGCGGGCCGAAAATGGTTTAAAGGAATGAACGCCACGGGCCGAAAATGGTTTAAAAGAATGAACTCCGCGGGCCAAAAATGGTTTAAAGGAATGAACGCCACGGGCCGAAAATGGTTTAAAGGAATGCGCGACGCGGGCCAAAAATGGTTTAAAGGAATGAACTCCGCGGGCCGAAAATGGTTTAAAAGAATGAACTCCGCGGGCCAAAAATGGTTTAAAGGAATGAACGCCGCGGGCCAAAAATGGTTTAAAGGAATGAACGCCGCAGGCCGAAAATGGTTTAAAGAAATGAACGCCGCGGGCCAATAGTCTTTAAAGGGTATTTTTTTCTTAATAATTTAATGTGCATATGAAATAGGATAAACCTTTGTATTTTTCTGACGCAATCTAATTTAACCACAAATGCGATCGGATCGTTGTGCACGCCTTCATAGTCCGCCTTTACAATATAATCAAGGGCACAATCGCGTTCAAATTTTTCCAAATGATTCTTGATAATGGTAGCGTAGACTATTCTGCGTTTAGCCTCGACCATTTCCTCATATCTTTCAATCCCCACCATCAATTTTTATATGGTATTTTGTCATGTGATACTGGATAATAGCCATCCTCTGCCAACAGCCTTAATTGATACCTAATAACCGCAATAGCAACATCAATATATGCACAGGCCCGCCGTATCACTATTGAAAAAGAGCACCGAGCAAACTGATTTTAAAAAGAATTTGTTGAGAATAAGTAAATGCCTAATAAAACCTATACATGTTTAGGAACAACAACAAAAAATAAACAATGTAAACTCAAGACCACAAGTGAAACAAAATTTTGTCCTTTTCATAAAGACCAATTCAAAGACAATGAAAAGGAGAAAAAATTTAAATTTGAAAAGCCTGAAGATTGTATTATTTGTTGTGAGGAATTTGCGGTGGACGACATGCCTTTAAGCCCTTGTGGACATTGGATACATAAAATGTGTGTATTTCAAACCGGAAAACAACAATGTCCAATTTGCAGGGGATTTGTAGAGTTTACAATGGACGAAAAAAAAATATTTGAAAAATATGAAAAAAAGAAAAAAGAAGATGATGCAGAAGATTTAAGAAGAGAAAACGAAGAAATGTTAGAAGACTATTTAATAAATAGCAATGAAATCCTAAGTACATTTATGAGCCATTTGTTAAATAGTGTGATTGATTCTGATATGAATATTGATACATTATATGTGCCGTCATTGTCAACATCTATTTCAACGTTGCCGTCATTGTCAACATCTATTTCAACGTTGCCGTCATTTTCAACATCTATTTCAACGTTGCCGTCATTGTCAACATATATTTCTACTCTATCGTCTTTGACTGGTGGAAGGCTTATTGAAATAGTAAATGGAACAACAAACGGTCATAGTATTTTCCAATTATATATATAAATATTTTTCGGCCTCAAGAATGGCTTGTTGATAATCTACATATTTTTGTTCAATATCGCTAAAATTAGGATATTGCAAAACAGTTGCTGGAACAATCATAAACCAATTGTCCTTGCATTGTAATTTTTTCCAATAAACATCCAAACAGTAATTTGTATTCTTGGGCTCACGCAACAATTTTTCCACGCTTTCTCTCATATTCTTTATAAGAGTATCAATGTAATTTATCTTTATAATGTATCCAGCCGTTGTAAAACAATTATACACCTTGACTGCATAATTTGATATTTTTTTATATGGCGGATAATTATTTCCACATATGATGATAACATCCCAGTTTTGACCATCCTGTATAAAATTTTCCAAATTAGTCATCAACAGACTTGGATTTGTAAAGGTAATATCGTCTTCACAGATAAAGGCAAAATCGATGAATTTCTCTTTGGCGAGCCTGAGAGATTTAATATGGCTCATTGAACAACCGGCCGCATGATTGTCCAATTTAATAGCGGAAAATCTAATGGGGGTAATCCCTATTTTATCAAATTCTTTTTCAGTGTGTTCCCGTCTGTCTTTTCTTTCATCTAAATTTATGTATATAGCGTTTGAGAGGTATTGCATTATTTAAAATCTTTTTTTAAATATTGTTTAAATATAATGGAAAATAATGAAACATTTTGGCTCAATGATCCAAATGTATTATTCAAGTTTATTTTTATACCAACACATTCAATGACTGATAGTGAGAAATTAAATGCTTTAACGCGGACTCTTATTGTTGTTTGTATTTTGCTTTATTTTTCTGGATTTGAGTATTACAGTGTTGTGTTTATTATTGGTCTTATATTCATATTGGTTTTGAAATCTGGTAATAGAGAATGTTTTCGGCCACCAAGAGGAAACTGTAATAATGAATGTTTAAAGGAAACAACACTTCCTGTTTTGAATACAAAATATGAAGCTCCGGATGTGTATTATGCGCCGAATTATGACGAGTCCAGTTTTGCTCACGCACATTACAAAGTGATTCCACAACATGTTCCTCCTCCATATGTAGAAACGTGGAGAAATAAACCTGATTTTACAAATGAGTTTGGCCATCCGCAGAGTTATGATATGGTGTCCAATGATGGCGTCTTTCCTATCAAAAAGACCTTTTTTGATGATGAAACATGGGTCTCCAACACACCTATAAATGAAGATAGACCACGAGTCAGGATAATGCCGGCGGTCGAATCGGCATTTATGAGGGATAGTTTAGAGTTTAGGAACAACATCATGGGTGATTATGTGGACCAGATTGAGAGGACTAGACAGCACAACTGCATCGATTTTAGGCCTGGGCGAAAGACATGGTAGCAAAGAAAAATTTCAGGCCTATCGAAAAATATGATAAAACTATTGATTTGTGGCTGGGAAGAGTTATAACTTTGCGGCTTTTGAACCTAAAAATGATTTTCTCGGGACAGCAGCGTTGAAATCAACACAAACACCAAAACAATTACAAATGTATTCCAATAAGGAAAAAAGACTTCTTTCTACTAAAAAATTACCTTTATTGACCTCCTATAAATTTCCTGTTGGTGGTTCAAAGAAAATGGCAACTTTCCTCCTTTCCAAACTTGATTCTCTTGTGAATTTGAGAAAACTTGATCTTTCTGGTTCTTCTTCTTGGAGACCAAATAAACATGGTCCTCTTCTTGTTTCGAAGATTTCTGTTCTGAGCAAGTTGGAATTTCTTGATTGTTCCGACTGTGATCTCCAAGAACTTCCCTCTTCTCTCTTTGAATTGAAAAACTTAAAAGTCCTGAATTGTAGTAGGATTCAGTTGAAATTTTTTCCTTCTGACCTTTGTCTCCTTCAAAACTTGGAAGAGGTTCGTTGTTTCGATTGTGATCTCCAAGAACTTCCTCCTTCTCTCTTTGAATTGAAAAACTTACATATCCTTGATTGCAGTAACAATCATTTGAAATCTCTCCCTTATGACCTTGGACTTTTACAAGCCTTGGAAGAGTTATATTGTTCCGATTGTGATCTCCAAGAACTTCCTTCTTCTCTCTTTGAATTGAAAAACTTACGTATCCTTGATTGCAGTGAGAATGAGTTGAAATCTCTTCCTTCTGATCTTTGTCTTCTTCAATCCTTGGAAGAGTTTGATTGTTACCGTTGTCATCTCAAAGAACTTGTCTCTTCTCTTTGTGAATTGAAAAACTTACGTATCCTTGATTGCAGTGAGAATGAGTTGAAATCTCTTCCTTCTGACCTTTGTTTTCTTCAAAACTTGGAAAAGTTTCGTTGTTGGAATTGTGATCTCCAAGAACTTCCTTCTTCTCTTTGTGAATTGAAAAACTTAAAAATACTGAATTGCAGTGAGAATCAGTTGAAATCTCTTCCTTCTGACCTTGGACTTTTACAATCATTGGAAGAGTTTTATTGCAACTACAATCAACTTGATTCTTTTCCTTTTTCTCTTGGAAATCTTTCCAATCTAAAGAAATTTTGGTGTATCAACAACCATCTCTCTTCTTTTCCATTTTCTCTTTGTCATCTTTCTCCAAAGCTAGACATCTCGTATTCCGACAATCCTCTTCTTCCTGAAATCCCTTCTGACTGGACAAACCTTTTAATTTATTTGAAAGAGAAAGCGGTGGAAGAGGTTCAAAACAAATATGTGAAAGCAGCAAAGAAAAGAACATAAATTTTAGGCCTGGGCGGAAGACGTGATCTCCAAGAACTTCCTTCTTCTCTCTGTGAATTGAAAAACTTATGTATCCTTGATTGCAGTTACAATAAATTGAAATCCTTCCCTTTCGACCTTTGTCTTCTTCAAGCCTTGAAAGAGTTTTGTTGTTTCAACTTTTTCTCTCTGTGAATTGAAAACTCTGAATTGCTGTTGAACTCTTCCTTTTGATCTTGGACTTTTACAAACTTAAACATTTTTATTGCAGATTCAATAAACTTTAATCTTTTCTCTTGGAAATCTTTTAAATCTCAAGACATTTCTTTTCGTTTTCTCTTTTCTCATCTTTCTCCGAACCTTAAAATCTGGTATTTCAACAATCCTCTTCTTCCTGAAATCCCTGCTGATTGGGAAAAACTTTATTTGAAAGAGAAAGCAATAGAAAGAGTTTCAAAATAAACTTTTCAGATTGGTATATCAGAGTTGGAAATCCGCATTTTAGGGATTGGTTCTCTGGATTCCCAAAAGACATTACGACTTTGGTCAAGAAAACTGATTTTCTTGAGACTGCAACAGTGGAATCACAACACTCAAACAATGTCTTTGTGCAAAAACTGTTATGATTATTCCGGTCTGGTCATCGCGTTGAATTGCGAATTTGTATTTGCGGGGAAAAAAAAATGTGAAGAATGTGGACATGTCAAACCTTTTTTCAATGAAAACGTCAAAACAACTTTTAATGAGGGATGGTTTGGTCCACCAGTTCTTTCAACCAAATGGTGTATGGAATGTGTCATCAATACGATGAATCCAACCTGTTCAACGTGTTTGACTAGAGGACATTACTCTACTCTTGTTGATGAACCATTACGTGTTTGTTGTGAAAATTGTGCTCTTGATGACCCAATACGTCTTTTTTCTGATTTTGTTGATTCAGAAAAAAAACTAGAACTAACAAATCTTTTTGGATGTTGAGTGATCGAGGTAAATTGTAAATTGTAAATTGTAAATTTACAATTCAAGTTTCTATAAAATTTTTCTCGAGACTGCTGCGTTGGAATCTAACACCAAACATAACATGAAAAAATTTCTGTTCTTTTAACATTAACAGTTCTTGATTGTACAAATTGTAATCTTCAAAAACTTTTTCATCTGAAAAACTTTGTATCCTGAATTGCAGTATGAATCCTTTTAACTCTTTTCCTTCTGACCTTTATCTTGCTCAATCCTTGGAAGAATTGAGTTGTTCCATTGTGCTCTCAAAGAACTTTTCTTTGAATTGAGAAACTTAGATATCCTGGATTGCAGTTGGAATGTCTCCAAGAACTTTTGACATTGGACTTTGCAAGCCTTGCAAGTGTTTATTGCTACAATCAACCTAATTTTTTTCTCTTGGAAATAACAATATCACAGGGGATAACCCGTAAGCCTCTTACACCATCTGATTAAATATTTTAATTCAGATGGCTAAAACCTATATTTTATTTTAATTCAAATGGTATAAGAGGCTTACGGGGATATCCCGTAATATTCAACATCAGATATAATTCCTATGGAAACGCCGAGAAATTGATTATTATTTGTACATTGTTGAAAGAACAACATGTATACTATTAACGTTAACACCATTGATCAGAATTTATTCAGACTCTTTATCATCCCAAAGGATGGCCAAAAAAGAACAAACAAGAAAATATTTGTCATTGACACTTCTGGGAGTATGTCTGGAGAACCGATAAGTGTAGTTGAGAAAATTGTACGAAAACACTTGAGCAAAGAGACAAAGGAAACAATGCTAATCTTTTTCAACGAAACTTGTAAGGTTATATCGGCCATGGAGAGCACAATGGACTCGTCATTTTTCTCTGCGCATGGAAGAACGAATTTTGAAAGTGCAACCAACAGCCTTGTAGATATTTTGACGGAACATGTTGGAGAGGAATTTGACATTTTCTTTTTGACTGATGGGGTTCAAACGATGGGTAATTTTAATGTCTCAACAGAGACTACAAGAATCAAGGCGGTTTTGGGAGATTCAAACCTTTATGTCATTGCGTTTACAGATGATGCGGATGTGTTGTTTTTGCAGTCAATTTCATCAATCACGGACAATGGAGTTTTCCTGTATGCAAAGGACATTAAAGAACTGTCAACTGTTCTTGATTTGACGACATATATTGATGTGAAAAAGGCCATTGTCAACAATGGAACCGAATCCATTGAATTAAAAATGATATTGGAGAATAATGTATATACTTGTCTTTTCAAAATGTCCTTTACAGAAAAATTTGAGGTAAAGATTGGGGGTGAAAGTTTTTCCGTTTCTCCTCAACCCATAACCGATGAAGAAGAAAGAATCTTTTTGAAATATGTTTATATTATTTCACAGTTGAAAGAACAAATGTTGAATTCTACTCGGAAGATTGCCCAATTAGAGAGGTCGGAAGTATCAAAGAGGCTTTTAAGAGTTATTGAACTTTTGTCAACCACTTTTGACATTGATGTGTTCAAAATTTCAAAAATGAAACGAGAACAACTCATTGAGGATGTTTCTCTGATAAGAGAAACTATTGCATCTTTTATTGAAACATTGACAAAGACCTCTTTTCAAGATAGTCCCCATGAGTTTTCACAAGTTCTGACCTTGTCATCCTCGTCAACACCAGCCATTCGTTCAACAAAAACTAAAAGACAATGTCTTAAAATGTCTTATGGAACAGAAAGAGCCAATGTTTTGGCTCAAAAATATACTAAAGTGTTGAACAAAAAGAGAAAAAAAGCAAAGAATATTGGAAACAGAACTACATTTGAAAAAACAATGCAAGATGAATACATTTGCCCATTGTCTCGAGAAAATATTCAAACCGAGGTTCGAAATGGAAGTTGCTTTGGGATCTGCTTGGATGTTACCAGAAAGAATATGAAAATTGTTGTTAGTAGATCATTTGCGAGTGTTGATTCAGTTATTGATTACATTACTTTGAATGGTCCAGAGTCAAGTTTTAGAGGTATTGCTGCAGAAAATATCAACGCTATTTTCCCTCTATACATTAATGAGGCTCATTGGAAGGTGGCAAAAATCAGATATAATGAATTGTGTAGTTTTATTGAAACTGGGAAATGTGATCAATGGACTATTTCCCAGCAGATCATGATTCCTTTCAAAGTCTTATTGAGTGTTGAAAAAAATATTAAAACAGATTTTGACAAAAAGCTTTTATCAATGATCTTGGAAACGTGCAAACATATTCTGGAAATCAACCTCATAAATGGCTCAAAGTTTAATGATTATATGATAAAGAAATTTGAGAAATTTAAAAATTTAAAGAATCAGCAAGAGTTTGAAAGTATAGATGTTTATCACAGATTGGCCGTGTTTATGGATGTTCTTGATGAAAGGTTGGTTAATGCATTCTTTCTTGAGGCGAGTAGAAGACTATATCCAGCGTTGACTTGTTTAAAAGATAAATGGGATTTGATGAGAAAATTGTTAAATATTGATGAATGGTATTTTCATTCTGTGGAAAATATTAGGCTGGCTGCAATTCGATCGATCGATATTCTTTTCAAAAACAATACAAAGAGATGGACATGGGGAGGGGAGACGGGTAATATTGAATTGATAAAAAGGATTTGGAGAAAGTTTACAGATATGGAATTTCCAAGTGATAAAAAAATGTTTTCTGTAAAATTGTATTCCGTCTTATATGCAACGAATTTTGATCTTGTCAGTGCCATTGATTCAAACATCTACATTGAGCCTCTTTCAGATCCGATAAAATTTGTTGAACATTGCGCGGAAATCACAATCGATCACTTTAGGACTAATGAAAAGGAAACTATTCTTTCATTGTTTGAAAAAACAACGGATTTAAAAGTGGTTGCAGGCCTGATAAATATGTATGCCTATTATGTTGGATGTCCTTATTTGAAATTGTTTTCATCAATTGTTCTCGAAAGATGCCCATTGTCTTTGCAAAAATTGCAGTTGCTAAAGAGCGGGGAATATGAGGGAGTTAAAATTTCTGAAGGTTGGGCTCCAAGAGAGACGTATATTCATAGACTTTGGTTGTCTTACTTTGATCAAATGGATGGAGATGAAATGGAATTATGGAATACACTGTTTCCAAAACATTTACTATTTGGAGTTAAAACAAAGGAATGGGAAAATGAAAAGAATTTAAAAACCCTTAAAACCCCATTGAGAACAATGTTGCATTCATTGTCCTCGCCTTTTTCCTCTCTTCTATTCTCTTCCTCTTCTTCCTCTTCTTCCTCAGTTATGAACAGAAAAAGAAAATGGTAAAAAATGATTTATGATTATAAATATTGAAAATAACATATGGAACCAGAAGAAATTATTCGTAAAATGTTTGCTCGTGCACACATTGATCGTAAAGAGACACAGGAGGAATCTCGTGTGCAAGAATTGACAGATGAACAGGCGGAAAAGTTGGAAAAACAATTGGATAAACAAAATGCCAAACAAAATGCCAAACAAATAAATGATATTAGTAAAGTTGATTAATATCTCTCGCGGCCGCGCTATAAAACGCGGAGTGTATGAAGCGTTTTATTTTTAAATTTTTAAAATTTAAAAATTTCATAAGGGGCTTACGGGGATATCCCCCGATATTTTGTTAATAATTCATTGCAGGTTGGCCGTTTATCAGGCTCACTATGCCATCCATATGTAAAAAGGTCAGAATATTGTTCATTAAAATGAATAATATCGGGGCGTCTGGTTGGATGAAAAATAAGCCTATAGAGACTATATTCTTCTATAAAAGGGAGTGTATATTTTTCTTTAATGTTATGAGTATGAATCTCCCATAAAACTATTGTGAGCGCATAAATGTCGGCGGCCAATGTGAAAACGCTGGAGACTATTTCTGGGGCGGACCACATAGGAGTCGATCGCCAGTTTTTAAGCGTGGAATCTTTATTTTCATCAATGTCTTTGCGGCTAAGATTAAAATCGCATAATTTCAGGGTCTTCCCGACTAAATAATTTAGGCTTTTTAAATCCCGGTGTAGTATGGCGGGTTTCATATTGTGAAGATAACAGACTGCTTTTATGGCTTGTTTTCCTAATTTAAAATAGACCTCTGGAGCCAATTTTGAAGATTTTATTAAAAAGGAATATAGACTGCCATTTGGAAAAAAATCAAATAAAAATCCAACACCCATTGTAGAGTCAAAAATGCCTAAAAAGTTGACGATATATTTTGAAGAGAGTTCCTTTAAGATTTGATATTCCTTTTGGAAATCTGTCTCCATTTGTTCGGTCGAACCATTGAGAATTTTATATGCGTAATATTGTTCACCATCCGATAATTTGACTATTATACTATAAATATTATAGTTGATAAACTCTATATAGTATAGTTTTTTTCCGCTATATTTTACATTTATTGTGCAAACATCCTGTTCCGATTTTATTTTCCGGTATTTTTCTATTTTTTTCGTCTGTGTGCTGGCAGAAATTGCACGTCTCATTAATAAAATAAAATATTTATTTTATTTTATATAAATACGGGGGATATCCATACGGGGGATATCCCCCGTAAACCCCCTTACACCATATTAATCATTACGGGGATATACCCGTTACCTATATGATTAAATATGGTGTAAGGGGGCTTACGGGGGATATCCCCCGTCCCGTAATCTCGTTACCTATATGATTAAATATGGTGTAAGGGGGCTTACGGGGGATATCCCCCGTGATATCCCCCGTGATATCCCCGTGATATCCCTGTATTTAGACTTGAAGTCTGGCAAAAAAGGCAGAATAAATGACATACACAGCAACACCGATCAGAAGCGAAATAAGAATTGCTTTAATGTTGTCAAAATATGGAGCCTGATCGAGGGTCATAATTTGACCCTCCTGTAAATCTTGAGGTTGAGGTTGACTCATAACAAAGTTTGGTTGATAGAAATTCAATAATACAAATGATAACACTGTGGCGGTAAAACTAAAGCCAATCATAGTCATAAATTCGATACGTTGAGCACGTTTGGCTTTGGCCAAAATTTCCATTATTTTTGATTCTGACATTCCTGAGATTTCTGACATTACTTTATATCAATATTTTTGTAAAACTGAAAAAATTAAAGAATTTTTTCAATAAACAAAATGAAGATTAATATTCTAAAAAGAACTGATACCAAGATTGAATTTGCTATTTATGGTTGGGCTATTTACATGGCGAATGCGCTGCGAAGGGTATTGATTGCAGAGGTAGAATCTTGGGCCATTGAAAAGGTCCGTTTTTTTGAGAATAGCACGTCATTTCCAGATGAATATATTGCTCATCGACTCTGTTTAATACCTTTAAAAGAGGCCAACAAGTGTAAAAGAAAAGAGGTCAAATTAGAATTTGAAAATACCGCGTCCACAACAGAATACTGGTATAGCGGTCAAATGAAAACGGAGGATTTGAGAATCCCTTTTGAGAAAATACCTATTGTAAAGGTTATTAAAGGCCAAAAATTAAAATTTAAGGCTATCGCAATAAAGGGAACAGGGCAGGAACATTCTAAATGGACGGCAGTTTGCACTTGTTTTTTTTCTGAACAGGCCAATGGGAGTATTAAATTTATTGTCGAAACAGAT
>Ga0209342_10004355_pt1 | contig 14752 bp, 11 predicted proteins | sample RifCSP16_2_FD_184023 | JGI IMG/M metagenome (GOLD analysis project Ga0209342, IMG submission 184023) | Soil microbial communities from Rifle, Colorado - Rifle CSP2_sed 16_2 (SPAdes) (version 2) | ecosystem: Environmental > Terrestrial > Deep subsurface > Rock core/Sediment | place: Rifle... | reverse complement strand
TGATCGCGTTTGATCTTTTTTATTTGAATTTTTAGCTTAAACCACGAAAAAATATTTTTTTTCGTCGGGGGGATATTTTTTTCTTTAGTTTTGCCCTTTAATGGGCAACCCCCCGGAGGGGGGCTTTTTCTGAATGTAATATTTACTTTAAGTCCCCCTCCGGGGGATTTAGGGGGCTTTTGACGAAGCTGGTATACAACCCCCCATTACTCCTTCCTTTTTATAATTACCATGGTTACATCATCATTGCAGACGTATCCATCGAGCTCTTTTAGTATGCCGACTTTGATTTCTTGGGTTGAACGGTTGCCCATGGAGCAAAAAATATCTTTCAGCCGTTCATAGCCAAACATATCCTTTTTAGGATCGCGGTGGTCCGGAACACTCCCTTTTCTCCATGCCTCTGTTATGCCATCTGTATATAGCAATAAGACGTCGCCGACTTCAATTGACAGGGACCGGTTTCTGAGGATCCTGTTGTCTATGTCGTACACGATGCCTAGGAGCATCCCTTCGGTTTTAACAAGCTCGACAGTACCGGTTGATTTACGGTATATCATGATATCCTGGAGGATTCCCGAAAAAATGAATGTTCCCGGTTCTCGGCACCGGAGCAGGATCATGGTCATGAATTTCTCTTCATCGATCCGTTTTATATTTTTTGCTATGGTTCTGTTCACCGCTGCCAGTATCTCCGAAGGATCCATATCATGATTTTTGGCGATCAGGGTGTTGATGGAAGCCTGCGCCATCATCATGATGAGCCCTGATGATACGCCGTGTCCTGAAACGTCGCCGACGACGATCCAGTCCGTATCTTCCGCGTTTATGATGTCATAGTAGTCGCCCCCTACTTCGGCCGCCGGGCTCATGTACGTTGAAATTTCGCATCCTTTGACGAATGGTTTTTCAGGCAGGAGCACAGTCTGTATTTTTTTGGCGAGCTCCATCTCCCCCCACAGAGCATCGTGCGCATCAACCAGGGCCTGGTTGGTAAGATTCAGGTGCAGCTGGTTTATGAACATCTTAAAGCGGAATTTATCCACGAGAAAGCCCATGAGATAACCGATGACATAGGCAAGGGTAAGGTTGTTGAGCGAATAACGCACCGAGTATGTTTCTATTCCCGGGTTGTAGATTATGGCGGAAGTTACGAATAGTACAATTGAAATAGAATAGAATATGAACAGCACGTGATAGGGAACCGGCACCAAAACTGTAATCAGTATGATGAGCTGCAGGCCCGCAACATAGGCGGAATCATTGACGAGCCTGCCGGTGAAGAATGAGCACGACAGAAGGAGGAATACGCCGAGAAAATAAATCCAAACCAGTCCCATGACCCGGAGACGCTTCACGAAGGATGCCGTGAACACGATGCTGCCCGCGGCCGAAAGGGCAAGCCGGAAATAGATAAGTTCCGGAAATTCCGGGTGCAGTTTCGGGTCGGTATAAAAGGCATAGGCAAGCCAGGCAAACGTCGCCACGAGACCGAGCGGCCTCAGGAGCGAAAGCGCTTGGGAGTTGAGATGATCGAGGTATTCGTTTTTATACTTAATCCGGTCGTATTGAGGTTTTAAAAAATTGAAGATTTTCATGGCGGCTCGTTCTATACCTCGTACGAAATTATCGCCAGATCCTGATCCAGGTAAAGATATGTTCGATTGCGTTGAATTAAAAAGTCAACACAATAATTCACCGGGTTATTGTCATCAGTATGCTAAAGATAAAAAAGCCCCTTTTCAAGGGGCTTTTTCCCATGGTGTTATATCAATCTTGATACTATTTATATTTCTGCAAATCCTGCTGAATTGAAAGGGGTGAGACGCCATTTTTCATGATGCATTTTACTATGTTCGCGGTGTGCGTTCCCAGTTTCTGTCCGTCGTCGTCGGATACTTTAGCTTCGGTTTTTTTCATATCGGCTACAACGATCATGAAATCTTTAAATGCCGCATCAGCACAGGTTTTATCAGCGCATGCACATGCTTTTTTCTCTATGTCCGCCAGTTGATCCACATATTTATTGCTTTTTTTGCAGCCAAAGGCCGTCGCTATGAAAAAACCAACAACCATAATAATCGTTACGTTTTTCAAGATTTTCATCCTGGCAATCTCCTTAATTTATTTTAGCATAAACGCTTTCTTATGCGCCAATGTTAATTTTCAGATTTAATCTGAATAGTCAAGACATAAATTATTTTTGCTATTTATGCCCTCATCCCCCTGACACCGCGTTCTCAGGATGAGGTTGATGCCAACGCAGGCACAGGATGCTCCTGGCAAGGAAGCCACAGTGCGGCGCCGCACAGGAAGTGCAATAAGGCGCCGCGGCCGAAAGCGTTGGCCTCTCCCAAAGATCAAAAAGTAATATGATGGGAGAGGGGGCCGGAGGGTGAGGGCATAACGGTTATTAGCAGTATCCTAAAAATATTTCTTGTTCCTGAATGAATTCGCAAAATCGGATCCGATCCCGAAAATGAATTCAAATCCATAAGGGTACCGGTACGTATCATGCTGATCGAACCGATAGTAGCCCCGGACACCCAGAATAAAGGGGACCTCGATAGTGAAGAAATACATTTCAGCGCAAAGATCAAGACCGACTGAACGGTAATTTTTTTTATCCCCTACCGAATAATCGCCGAAGATATTGGCGAAGAACCGTTTGAAATGGAGCACATGCACCAGGTTCCAGTCGGGATCGTATATCGGGAAGGTATAGTTGGCACCGGCTTTCCAGATTCTTCGGGAAAATTCATACTCGTATCCGCGAGCAAAGAGCATCTGGCTGGCGAACCGGTAATCATGTGGATTCTGAAGCTCGTATCCTCCCTGAACGAAAAAGCTGTGGTGCAGAAGTATTCCGGGAAACCAGAGGGTGCCGCTCAGCGACAGGAGGCTTCCATAGGAAGATCCCTTGAAGGGCGTATGGCGGTACACGATGTCGACCGATTGCCCCCAGACCGGGTAGATATCGGCAAACCGCTGGTACCCGTTGAAAAGGCTTGCGAAATAAGAAATCGGCACGAATTGTCCGTTGTGGTTGCGGTCCGGGGTATAATAGCTGGCCGCATAGCTCATACCATCCACCATCGCGTAGCTTCCCCGGGCGCCTACGGTGAGGAGCGTGTTAAAGCGGCTCCGGGTAATATCGAATGGGAACCGTATCCCCAGCGAGGGACGGAGCTCCCTCCAACGGTATGTGCGCGTTTCCTTGTAGAGGCCGTAATAATATGACAGGTCATAGGTGGAAGACCTGCCGCCGTAAAAGACGGCGGCGTCGATCACCGGATACCATCCCGCATAGCTGATATCCACCATACCGGCATGCGTGCGCTCGTTCCAGTTGTAGAAATATCCAGCTGAAGCCTCCGCTGTATTCAGAAGATTAAGGGATAAAAGGGTGAAGGAAAGCTCGCTGGAAAAGGGGTTAACCAGCGGCAGCCAGCTGTGCACATTGAACAGGTGCGTGAAGTGGTTGAAATTCTTCGCCTCGTATTCCGCGTCAGGGATGTCCTTTGTGATATCGCCGCCGGCCTCCTGCGCGATGACCGGCTCGTAGTAACGGACGCTCCGATCCCGGACCTTTTCCAGGGGGGTCCATTGCATCGGATCAAGGGGCATTTCGACCGCGGTATAACCGTCGGCGGTGACGTTGTTGAAGGCGAGTTTCTTGCCGTCGGGCGAGAGCGAGGGATAATAGGCGCCGAATTTACGGCTGGTCACCTGAAAAATCTTTTTCGTGGCTATGTTTGCGGCATAGATATTGTCGATCCCGGAATAGGGCGACACGAAGTAAATATAGGTGCCGTCTGAAACCGGAAAATAGATGTTCTGAGCAGAGTAGGGGATGATGTCTGTCGCTGCGCCGGTATCGGCGTTCAGAAGCGAGACGGCCTTTCCTTTCATCCGGTTGATCTTTGAATACACGATAGACCTGCCGTCAAGGGACCAGTGGGGCGTCTGGATGAATTCATTGTCTGGATTCGGAAAACGCCGGAGCTCCTTGCCTGTTTCCGCGTCGATGACCACCAGCGAGCATTCGTTCTTTGCCGTGAATTCAACGGCGGCGATTTTATTCCCGTCCGGCGACAGTGCGGGCGCAAAGAGCCTGGTTTTGTCAGTAAGGACTTTCTTTTTTTTCAAGGCCATATCGTAGAGCACGATGACCGAGTAGTTCTGCTGGCCCCACCGGGGATCCGGCACCTGTTCGGACCAGGTGACACGGTTTCCGCCCGCCGACAATGCGGCAAAATTCACCTGTCCCGGATAGCAGAGTCGGGTCTCTTTGCCGGTGGCCGGGTCTATTTTCATCAGCTCATAAACGTCCTTCATTCCGTAGCGAAGCGTGATGATGCTCCCGTCCGGCGCATACTGGGGAGCGTTGTTGTGGGTCCAGTATTTCGTGTCTACCTTGTGCAGGAGCTTTGCCTCGGTGAGGGCGAGGCCCTGGATCTGATTCTTCCAGAGTTGTTCCATTTCGTCCATTGTCTCGTTATAAATTGAATACGCGCTGCTCCCTGTCTTGGATATCAGCATGAAATCGAACCAGTGCGGCACAAAAGGGCACCAACCGGCCCTGACGAGCATGTCGGCCCACACGTCGGGCCCCCATTTACGCTTCACGTGCGTGGTGAGGTAATAGCCCATGAGATAGGGCGAAATGAGGGGGTCCCAGTCCCTGTACGAACCGAACAGGGCCTTGAAATACTTGTAGCGCTTTCCTGAAAGGAGGAGGGCCCGCAGCTCCACATCGAATTCCGGGGTGCGTCCGCGTCCGCTCGCGGTAAGGGCAGTCTCCATGCCCACGGCATCGCCTTCGAAAAACCAGCGCGGCACTGAAAGGTACTCCGCTACGGCGAGACCGGCCTCGCCGAAAAATACGTAAACAGCTTTGTTGAACCCGCGGTTCAGGCCGTCCATCTGCACGATATGCCTGAATTCATGTATCGCCAGATTCGTGTACCAGTCGTTCGACCCGGCGAATGATTCCTGGGGCGGCGTGTTCAACCACTCCGACCGCCGCGGCATAAACCCCGCCAGTCCGTTTGATACGGACGAGCGGGTATAGAGAAGTACCGGGAGCAGCCTTGGATTGAATTTCAGCGACTTGGCGACGCGGGGATACGCGTGCTCCAGGGTGTTGGCAACGCGCTTTGCGTCTTGTTCGATTTCAATCGGATAAATGATCTTAAAATGCGGGGTTTTTATAGTGCGCCACTTGATGCCGCAGGGATTCTGGTTCGCGTCGATGGCGAGGCCGGCCCGGTGGTAAATTAATAGAAGAAATAAAATAGTTATGCTGAAAAATATTTTTTTCAAAATGACTGCCTGAGTAATAGTTTAAATCATATATTATTTTATTTTTATCAGGATCGCCGTCAGGTCGTCCCTGACCTGCGTGCCTCCCAGAAAGTGATTGAAGTCATTTATGATGTAACGCAGGATATCGCGGGCGGAGCCGCCGGGTGCGTTTTTAAGGGACGCCATGATGCCCGTCTCTTCAAAGGCGCGTCCCCGGGCATTTTCCGCTTCAACCATGCAGTCGGTGTACAGGAAAAGGCAATCGTTCGCCGTCAGTTTTATCGTCAATGATGAGATCGGCCCTTTCATGTCGGCAACGCCGAGGAACCGGCTGACATAGCTGTCGCCCATTTTATCAAGAACCCTCCCGACCTTGCCGGAGGCTCCCGACTTGAATATGACGTCGGGAGACGCGCTGTTGACGTATTCAACGCGTTCATCTTCAAATCGAAGCAGAATCCCGGTGACATAGTTGTCGGACTGTCTCATCTCGGATATCAGTTCCTCGTTGATGAATTCCATCACTTTGCCGAGCTTTTCCTCTTTTCGGAGGTGGAAATTTCTCGTGATTATCGACTTCACCAGCAGCGTGAGCAGGCCTGATGATATGCCGTGACCGGACACGTCGAACAAGCCGACGCCCTGCATGTCGCCGCGGTCCTCGTAAAAGTCGAAAAAGTCGCCGGACACTTCCGACCAGGGCTTATAAATGAAGGCGATATCGTACCTGCTGCTCGAAGGAGGTGATTTCGGAAGAAAAGACGCCTGGACCGTGGCGGCAAGGGCCATGTCCTTTTTTCGGACTCTCTCGTTTTCCTCAAGGGTTCTGTTCATGTTCGTGAGGCTGTCGTTCATCGCTTCCAATTCGTTGTTTGCGGCTTCGATTTCGTCAAGGGCCGACGCGAGCTCTTTGGTCCTCTCTGCCACTTTGTTTTCAAGATTGACGTTGAGTTCGACAAGTTCATTCCGCGATTGGCGGAGCTTCTTTTTCATGTCATCGACGTCGAAAATTATTTCACTGATCTCGTCATGGACTGCCACTTCCTGCGCCTTGCCGTCCAGATCGCCGCTGCCGATCTTTTTCAAAAACTCCACAACGATTTTCACCCGGTCGCGTATGGTTTTGTTCACCAGTAAAGCTATCAGAATGCTGGCGCCGAAAGAAATAAACACAAATATGCTGATCCGCACGTACATGAGGGTATTGGCTATCTTGTAATTCTCAATAGTTATATAAAACAACATAAATAGAAGAAAAATCGCCGTAAGCACCACCGAAATAGACATGGCGGTCAGCTGCTGCAGCAGGTTGACGCGCGGCGAAACATCGGTTTCAATTTTCTTGGTGAATATTCCCTTATTGAGAATGTTCTGCACGATGATTTCGGTAATCGAAAAATAAGAAGCGACTCCCACTATCGCGCAAAAAGGAGGGCCGAGCCACATGTTGACGGTCTGAGGTCTGGTCACATCCGAAAGGAGTGTAAATGGAAGTATGGCGTTCGTGAGGAGCAGTATCCAGCGGAAAAAGGCGCCGACGGCATGAATGATAGGCAGTTTTAAAAAACGCCGTTTTGCTTTCTCATACACCTCATCCGTCACCGGTTCATTTTTTAAAAGTTTCTTGAAATATTTTAATACCGGGATAAGGACGATCCAGTTGTTCACCAGCACGAAGATAATTCCGAACACGAATGCAGGCGGCCAGATTTTATTGAATAAATCCAATTGCGTCGGGGTGAGCTGGATGTTCGCCCAGACGTAGAAGAGCACTACGGGGACGATGACGAAAAAGCTGAATCCTTCTGTAAAAAAATTGTATTTGAAATAGAAGAATTTTATCGCTTTTTTGTCGATTGGTGTATCCATCAGCACCTCTTGAATGTTATTACCATTGAGTATAATATTGATAGATGCAAGCACTTTTTCCCGCTGAGGGGACATGATTTGCATATAAGAAGGCGCGGTTACGCAACCGCGCCTTCAAGTCTTCGCACAATTATTTGTTGTTGACTTGCTTCTTCGTTTGATACACAATAATTGCATTGTTTATTGGATCGTATACCATGCAGCTAAAGGGGAGACTGCAGTTCAATAATTAATTGGAGGAGGATCTTATGACTGATGCATCGATTCAAGCGCTTCAGGGACTCAGGGATCTGACGACGTTAAAGTGGTACGTGATACCGCTGCTTGCCATTGTTCTTTATATTTATACAATAGAGATGAAGAAAGCGAGGGAATCCGGAAACTGGGACGCCATATTCGCGGGTCTCACGCTCTTTGGAATGGATTTCATTAACGAGACATGGAACGGATGGGTTTTGCACCTTACCCAGCGGTCCGCCTTCTGGACCACGCCGGGCGATACTGCCCTGCGCACCATGGTGGGCTGGAACATCGAAATTATGTTCATGTTCTCCATCGCGGGAATCATATTTTATCATATCCTGCTTCCCGACAAAAAGGCCAGAATCCTTGGCCTCCCCAACCGTTGGTTCTGGGCCATCGGCTTTTCAATTTTCTGCGTGTTCGTTGAAACGGTGCTGAACTACGGCGGCCATCTTGTGTGGGAATACCCATGGTGGTGCCGGTCATTTGCCGGCATCTGGCTCATTTTCATTTTCGGATACCTCGAGTTCTTCGTGGCAATTATAATCATGCTCAACCTGAAGAGCATTAGGGCGAAAATTATTTTCATCAGCGCGATTTACGCCATTGCGATAGCGGGGAACGTGATCGGCCTGGGTATGCTGGGGTTCATGTATTGATGCAATACATGATAAACACAAGGAATATTTTCATCGTCATCGCCTGTACCGTTCTGCTGTTACTGCAGTGCGTGAAAAATATCCGCGAGACCGAGGTAGGCCCGGCCGACGCTAAAAATAAAATTTTAATAGCGGCCTATTACAGCGATTTCAAGAACACTATAACCCAGGGACTGGTGGAAAAGTTCAAGAACAGGGCAAAGATTACTGTGGTGCCGCTTGAGAAAATCGGAAAGATTGATCCGTACCAGTACGATGTGCTGGTAATCATTGATGCACTGATGGCATGGCAAATGTTCAATCCCCGGACAAGAAGTTTTATCCAGAAATTGAAGGATCCCGAAGGGAAGAAAAAGCTGATCCTTTTCCTCACGGCCGCAGACCCGAAAAAAAATTACAAATTCACAGATGTCGACTGCATCACGGCCGCGTCTCAAGCGAACAAGGACGGGGAGATCGTTGAGGAAATATCGGCGCGAATAAACAACATGCTGCGGTAATGCGGACCCGGCCGCTATTTCCGCTTTGCCACCATGAGGTTGGACCTGCCTGGGCCCAGGAGTATCCCGTATCCGAAATTGAAGGGAAGGGGGAGGCTCTGTTTCCGGTAGCTTTCCGCGAGGTCGTCCTGCTTCAGCACGCAGCAGCCCGGCAGGTTCAATATCGGGTTATACGCGCCGTACAGTTTGATGTCCCAGCCGCCGTTGAAATCCTTGAATAATATACCGGAATCATCCTGCACGATCACCGCGCTTTTCCGGAGAATGAAATTTTTCAACGGCTCATACCGCTTATCTTGAAGTATATAAACTGCCGATTTTAGCATGGTTTTCACGTTCCGCAGGCGGTTGAAAAATCTGCCTTCCGGCATTGCCGGATCTACTGAATTCGCCTCCAGCCTCATCGACAGGTAAACGAGCTCGCGGTTGCCCAGCTCGCCCTTTCCGGTGAAATATATCCTGATGCCGCGTATCAGCTTTTCGGGCTTCTGGCCGGGTTTCATCGCTGCAAGGGGCATGATCGATCCCGAACCGTCGATACCAATATTCTCCACATGCTTGACGGTAAACCCCAACCGGGCCATGAATATAAGGAGAACCGGCGCAGTGCCGGGAAGAAGGGTGTTATTCATTTCCTGGATCATCACTTTCGTCTGAAAATAATTGCAAGTCCCGTAGAAATAAATGCTCCGCTGTATGGGCACCAGCCCGTCGATCAGCCGCTGCGAGTCTACATCGCGCAGGTCTGAAACCTCGCCCGATTGTTCCATTGCCACCATGATATAACTCCGCGAATCGGGGAACAGAGTGCAGAGGTTGATGATGTCCGCCCCGCTCAGGGGATAAAAAGCTGTCCCGTAACGTTTCACTCCGGGAATGTTCTGATTCCGCCATGGCCGGATGAGTTCGATTGTTTCTTTTTCTATCATGCCCCATAGGTTGTCCATGAACTTCACGTGGTCCAGATACCGGGGATCTTTGATCTTCGGCCAGAGCATGCTTTTGCCGCTTATTTCCATGCCCGCCAGATAGCGCGCTACGTCGTTCCAGTAGGGGTCGGCGGAGACATACCTGGGCTGCATCAGGCAGGTGATGTTGATCCCGGCAATCAGGACCGGGAACATTAAAATGCTTAATACAAGCATTTTTCTCAGAATGTCGGGAGTTCCGCCTTTGATGAGCCTCTTCCCGTACAATCGCTTTGCCGGCTTTTGCTTCCGGGGATAATTGAGCTTTGTCGAGAATTTCATAGAGGGCAATTATACAGACGGGCCTTTGTCTTTAAAGTATTTTTTTACCGGGGAAAGCCTGGCATTAAAAAATTTTAGCGATCACTCCTTGATCCTGGCAATCACTTTCGCGAGTTCCATCTTGAAATCAAAATTGCCGAGCTTTCCGATCATGATCCTCTGCCCCTGGGGCGAGCCGGCTCCGTGCATTGATTCAGTGCGGTATCCGACGGCGCCCGAGCCGAGCGTCAGGTGTTCGATGAGCCGCAGTACCCGCAGGCGCGATTCGGTTTTTACGGAGGGTATTCCCTTGAAATACTTATCGATGTAGCGCCCCACGTTCGGGCTCCTGAAATCCTTTTCAGAAGGCATGGTGACGAGCAGGCCGCCGGCGATGTCCTCGGCGATGCGCGCGATCTCGTAGGGGAACCGGGTCACATTCTGCTTGCATACGTTTGAAATAAGGAGGTCGATCAGATACGCGCCGGATTTCGTCGGAACGCCCTCGGAAGAACAGGCGATTGCGCAGGCGTACATGGTTTCGTTCAGGTGCGTCATCTCGATCAATTTGTCCTTGATATGCGGGGCCTTGTCCACGCCGATATATTTCGCGGCAAGAGCAGCGGAGCCAATGAGAACGTCGCCCACGCCTGTTTTGCAGGCGTAGCTGGGCCGGTGGTGGCCGGCGAACCGTTCAACCAGCATCCCGACGAACTCAGTTTCGCCGTTCATGAATATACGCTCATTGGGAACGAACACGTCTTCGAACACGACCAGGGCCTCCTGGCCCCCGAACATGCTGTTGCCGACGTCGATCTCGGAGCCCTCGAGCTTGCGCGTGTCGCACGACTGCCTCCCGTAAATGATCACGATCCCGTCGGTGTCGGAGGGCACGGCAAAGCTCAGCGCATAGTCCCTGTCCTGCTCTTTCATTGAAATGGTGGGCATCACGATGACCTCGTGCGAATTCACAATCCCGGTCTGGTGCGCCTTCGCGCCGCGCACCACGATCCCGTCCTTGCGCCGCTCGACCACGCGCAGGTACAGGTCCGGGTCTGCCTGCTCGTGCGGCGCCCGGCTCCGGTCGCCCTTAGGATCGGTCATGGCGCCGTCGCTCACCAGGTCGTTTTCCTGGACATGGAGGAGAAATTTTTTCAGACGCTCATGGTATTTTGTCCCGTACTTTTCGTCCACTTCGTACGTGGTGCTGTACAGGGCGTTCAGGGCGTCCATGCCGACACACCGCTGGTAGCAGCACGCCGTCTTCTGCCCGATGAGCCTCTGCCGGCGGACCTTCCTGAGGAGGTCGTCTGTGTTTTGAAAAATATGATTAAAGCGGTTTATCCTTTTGCCCGTCAGGTGGGACACCGCGGTCATAAGGTCCTGATATTCGGGCTGCCGGGCGAGCTCGTAGGTCATGGCCACCGCGTTCATCGACGGAATGATTATCGGATGATCGACCGGCGACGCGACCTTTTCGCCGAACATCCAGAGGTTCAGCTTCAACTTTCTCAAGCTCTCGATATATTCTTCTCTTGTTTTCATTGGCATTAGTTTACACTCCGTGTCATAATTGTTTACGCCGGCGACTGCCGGGCATGAGCGCGGCTATCGAAGACCCTGGTTTTATCGGACGCGCTGCATGGCGCTGGTCCAGGGAAAAATTGAATAGTACGCGTTCTTACGATTGAAAGATATAAATATACATTTGATAAGACAAGATTAATGTTAATTAAATCGCTTCAGGCACCCGTGCGGTCAGCAATGAACCAGGTCAGGGTTTAAAACTTTGCCCGCCGATAATGCATCAGTGATATAATCATTTACCGGTGTTAAAAATTTATATGGAGCATTATTTTTGCAACCCGCCGCATAATCTACCTGTCTTTGTTATAAATCCTAAATTTTCTTACTACTGCAATTATCTGCAGCGAACCTGATTATAGCAAAAAACCCAATGAGGTTTGTTTTTAATAAGATGGTGTGGAGCTTTATATGAAAAAGAAAATACTGTTACTTTACCCGAAAATACCGCCGACCTACTGGAGTTATAAATACGCGCTGCCTTTCCTCGGCTTCCGGGCAACCATGCCGCCGCTGGGACTTATCACCATAGCCGCCATGCTACCCGATAATTATGAGGTGAAGCTGGTGGACATGAATATCCAGGAACTGCGCCGCGAGGATATAACCGGCGCGGACCTCGTTTTTATTTCCGCCATGATCGTCCAGAAGGAATCATTCCAGCAAGCGGTCGAATTATGCAACGAATGCGGCACTCCCGTAGCGGCCGGCGGACCGTACCCCACGACAAGCCATCAGGCCATCCGGGGAGTCGATTATTTTATACTCAATGAAGGTGAAATAACCCTGCCACGGTTTATTTATGATCTGGAGCATGGCAATCCCAAAAAATTATACATGGATACCGCCAAACCCGATATTACGAAAACCCCGGCACCGCGGTATGACCTTCTCGAAATAAGCGCATACGTCGCCATGCCCGTGCAGTCGTCCCGGGGATGTCCCTTCAACTGCGAGTTCTGCGACATCATCGAGATGTTCGGAAGGATACCGAGATACAAGCTTCCGGAGCAGCTCACCGGAGAAATGGAGCGCGTATATGAAACAGGGTTCAGGGGCTCACTCTTCATCGTAGACGACAACTTTATCGGCAACAAAAAAAAGGTACGGGAGATACTGGATCAAATCATCGCGTGGCAGGCCTCACGGGGTTACCCGTTCTCGCTTTTCACCGAGGCCAGCATCAACCTGGCGCAGGACGAGCCTCTCATGGACAAGATGGTGGAGGCGGGCTTTGACATGGTGTTTGTCGGCATAGAAACGCCGAATCATAAAACCCTCGCGTTAACGCAAAAACTGCAAAACACCAAGGCTGATATCCTTGAAAGCATAAAAAAGATACAGGACAAGGGGATAGAGGTCTCCGGCGGATTCATTGTAGGCTTTGACGGCGATACCGAGGATATTTTCGATCGCCAGATCGAATTTATACAGAACGCGGGAATCCCGATCGCCATGATCGGCACGCTCGTCGCGCTGCCCAACACGCAGCTATACAGGCGCCTGGAGCGCGAGGGCCGAATCATCGGCGACGCCTCCGGCAACAACACCCACTCCATGGAACTTAACTTTGTACCAAAAATGCCGCGCGAAACTCTCATGAACGGATACAAGCGAATCATCGCGACGATCTACAATCCGAAATATTATTTTAAACGATGCATTACGCTTCTCGGAAGGCTGCCTAATACAGGCTTCGTCAGCAGGCCCATTACCGGGAAGGATATTAAAGCCCTTTTCAAATCCCTGGTGCTGCAGACCTTTTCCCGCTACGGTCTGCACTACCTCAGGCTCCTGGCATGGACGCTTCTTAATAACCCGAGGAATTTCGTCCCGGCCGTCGTTCTGGCGGTGAAAGGATATCATTTCTTCAAAATGACCGATGATATCCTCCACGCCGAGCGGATATCCGCGTACATGAAATCATCGCTCGAGCGCCTGGAAGAGCAATACAAAATCAAATTCAACAGCGAAGACAAACCCCATCCTGCCGCAATCATGCGGCTTGCCGTCAGGTCGAAGAACAACGTGCGCAGGATATACGGGAAGCTCAACCCGGAGTTAAAAGAGCACCTGCGGGAAGCATATCGTGAATTCAGGATGAATTGTGAAACCATCTCGCATCTCTGGATACAGAGGTTAAGGGTATAAAATACAGTTCAGTTTTGATGTGATGATCTATTATCGCTGCTTGCAATACAAAATTTAGGATAAGGAGGAAGGATAATGTCATCAAAAAGATCAACAGCCGAACCGGTGGCACCCAAGAGCGGCACAAAGAAAAATAAGACCGAAGCCACGTTTGAGTTTTCGCGCTTTCAGGATGATATCCGGATCCAGGCATATTACAATTATCTCAAGCGGGTGAAAAATAATATCCCCGGCGATCAGATGGGAGATTGGCTCGAAGCTGAAAAAGTCCTGCGGCTGAGTATGAGCACATACTGATCAGGATTCGGGAGGTAATGCGGATTAACCGGTAAAGATGCAAGGCACTGTTCCCGGTGCTTAACCGGAACAAATGGCTTTATGGTATCTAAGGCTGTTAATTATAAAATTTCTGGAACGCGCTCTTACTATAATACGCGGAAGGCACACGTACGGCCCGCTTTGAGGTATATGTCCTTGCTGACTTCGAGCTCGTCGTGGAGATCGCCCCATTCCCTACCCGGCACCGGACCGATTGATTTCATTTTATACACAGATATGCCATAAAATTATTATTTTCATAAATCAATTGATATTTGAAGCCGACACGCTCCAACATGCCTTCTATTATCCATGAATACGTGGAATATTCGTTTTTTATATGCATTATTGATTCTGAATAGTACTCATCATCAATTTTTTTTGCATTATTAATCCAATCCTCCACTTTAAAATTAATTTCATTGAGACCGGCGGAAAAAATAATATCTGTCAAAAGAAATTTACCATATTTTTTCAATGATTTATACACGTTATGCAAAGCCGTCATCTTCCAGAAATCAGGCAGGTGATGAAGCGTCGCGCTTGAAACGACACAATCGAATTCCATACCGGGAAAATCAAACGTCAGGAACCCGTAATTGAACCATTCGATGTTTTTAATATTTTCCCTTTCCGCTTTTGATCTTGCGTAATTCAACATTGCTGTTGAAACGTCAATCGCGTATACTTTTTTACATTTAGCCGCCGCCTCAATTGCAAAGTGACCTGTGCCCGTGCCGATTTCCAGTAATATATGATTTGAATTTACCTTGAGCGTGTCCAATATCAAACCGGCTTCCTGTTTATAATTTCTGAATTTTGACATTTTGTTGTCATAATCTTCAACTTTTTTAATATCAGAATAATCGGTTCCGACCTGGGTAAATTCATC
>Ga0209342_10004352_pt1 | contig 14761 bp, 13 predicted proteins | sample RifCSP16_2_FD_184023 | JGI IMG/M metagenome (GOLD analysis project Ga0209342, IMG submission 184023) | Soil microbial communities from Rifle, Colorado - Rifle CSP2_sed 16_2 (SPAdes) (version 2) | ecosystem: Environmental > Terrestrial > Deep subsurface > Rock core/Sediment | place: Rifle... | reverse complement strand
AACTTGGAGGCCGCAACTCCCGCCGAGACCGTCAGGCCCGTCTCCGACGCAACCGCCTCCTTGATCTTCCGGGCAACCTCCAGCGCCCCGCCGAAAAGGCGTTCCGTTCCGGTCACGTCGAGAAACCCCTCGTCGATGGAGAGCGCCTCGACGAGGGGAGAGAAGCGGCGGAAGATTTCGAAGACGCGGTCCGACATCTCCTTGTACCTGCCCATGCGCACGGGCAGGAAGACCCCGTCCGGGCAAAGCCGTCTCGCGGTGGCCACCGGCTGGGCCGAGTGGACGCCGAACTTGCGCGCCTCGTACGAGGCGGCGGTGACGACGCCCCGTTTCCCTCCGCCTCCCACGATGACGGGCTTGCCTGCTATCTCCGGGTTGTCCAGCATCTCCACGGACGCGTAGAAGGCGTCCAGGTCGAGGTGGATGATCTCCCTGTGACGGGGGTCGTTCGCCATGGGGGTATTCTATCGCGACGGCGAGGGCGAAGGAACGGTCAGGGCACCTTGATGAACGGGTACGCTTCCATCTCCTCCCGGAAAATGACCGCGATCCCGCCGGCGTCGTGGAAGGTCTCCACCGCCACCACGGCCAGGAACTCCTTGAAGTCGACCCGGGAAGCGTGCCCCTCCCGCTCGTGGGCGGCGATGATCCGGCCGCCCATCTCCTTCTCCACCTCCTGCGTCGGGATCTCCCCCTTGTGCCCCCGGCGCTCGATGCGCACGTAGAAGGGGCCGGGAGGGACACGGCCGGCGATTCCGTCGATCACCCCGGAAAGCCTCTCGCGGAACGTCTCCAGGGTGAAGGAGAATACCTCGTCGACCGGGACGACGCGGGAGAGATACCGCCAGACCGGGTCCCGGACCTCCCGCCCCTTGCGAAGCTCCTCGAAGAACCGTCCTCTGTCCAAAACGTTCCCGACCAGGACGTCGCGGAACCCCATCGTGTGGAACCGGCCGAAGAATTTGAGCTCCTTGACCGCCCCCCTCTCGCCGTTGCGGCGGCAGGCGACGACGACGTTCCAGGGCGGCATCCTACGACGCCCCCGCCCGGTACGAGCTTCGCACGAGGGGTCCGCAGGCCACGCGGGGAAATCCGATCCTGCGCGCTGCCGCCGCCAGTTCCGTAAACGCCTCGGGGGGAAGATATTCGTTCGCCTGCGGGTGGTTGCGCGACGGGGCGAGATACTGCCCGACGGTGACCGACCGGCAGCCCGCCGCGAAGAGGTCCTCCATCACGGCGATGACCTCTTCCCGGGTCTCCCCGAACCCGACCATGAGGCCGGATTTCAGCGGAAGGCCGGGGTCGACCGCGTGCGCGCGGGACAGCAATTCCAGGGACCTTTCGTAGGACGCCCGGGGGCGCACCTCGGGGTAGAGCCTGGGCACGGTCTCCACGTTGTGCGCGAGGACGTCGGGGCGGGCGGCGACCACCGCCGCGAGGGCGTCCCGGTCGCCGGCGAAATCCGGCACGAGGAGCTCCACCGCGGGGGGGGATGGCAACGCCCGCAATTCCTCCACCACGCGCGCGAACTGCGCCGCGCCGCCGCCTCTGAGGTCGTCCCTCGTGACCGAGGTCACGACGACGTGCCGCCAGCCAAGTTCCGCGGCTGCCGCAGCGACGCGCGCCGGCTCGCCAAGGTCGGGCGGGGCCGGGTGCCCGGATTCGACGCTGCAGAATGCGCACCCCCGCGTGCAGATGTCCCCCAGGATGAGGACGGTCGCCGTCCCCTCCCCCCAGCACTCCCCGACGTTCGGACACCGCGCCTCGCGGCACACCGTGCGCAGGCCGTGCCGTGCAAGGGTCTCCGTCACGCGGGAGACGCTGCCCCCGGACGGGGCGCGGACCGTAAGCCAGGGAGGACGCTTCGCGGGGCGCGCGCCGTTCACGAGAACCCCCGGAGGTGGCGGCCGCACGCCCCGGCCACCTGCTCGCGGACCTCTTCCATCGGGACATCCCTCCCCGTGATCTCGGCCATCGAGGTCGCCTCGCGGCCTTTCAGCCCGCAGAGGTGGATCCGGTGGAAGTACGACAGGTCCGTGGAGACGTTGAGCGCGAATCCATGGTAGGTAACCCACCGCTTGAGGCCCACCCCGATGGAGGCGATCTTCTTTCCCCTCGCCCACACGCCGGTCAGCCCCTCGATCCGGCGGGACGGGACGCCGAAAGCGTCGAGGGACTCGATCAGCGCGGCCTCGAGGCACCGGACGAACCGGTGCACGTCAGGGTGTGCAAGGAAGACGATGGGGTAGCCGACGAGCTGCCCGGGGCCGTGGTACGTCACGTCGCCCCCGCGGCCGACCCGTTCCACGGCGATCCCTTCCGTGGCGAGCGCCTTCTCGGGGACAAGGAGGTTGGCGGGGTTGCCCGCGCGCCCGAAGGTGTAGACGTGGGGATGGGTGAGCAGCAACAGAGTGTCCGGAGCCTCCCCCCGCGCCCGGCGCTCGACATGGGAGAGCTGCAGGTCGAGCGCCCGCCTGTACTCCACGCAGCCGAGCCAGACGGTTTCCACGACCGCTTCGCCCCTACAGGTGGAACTCCCCCGCCTCGAGGATCTCCCGGACGCGGAAGAGAAAGCTGTTGCCGGTCACCCCGTCGATGACCCGGTGGTCGTATCCGAGGCACAGGAACATCATCGGGCGGATGACGATCGCGTCCTCGCCGTCCTTTTCCAACACCACCGGGCGCTTGACGATCTGCCCCATCCGCAGGATGCCGACCTGGGGCTGGTTGATGATCGGCGTCCCGAAGAGGTTCCCTTTGAGCCCCGGGTTGGTGACGCTGAAGGTCCCGCCGGCAAGCTCGTCCGGGAGGATCTTCTTCGCCGCGGCCCTCGACCCGAAGTCCTCCACGGCCTTGGCCAGGCCGAGCAGCGACTTCTCGTCGGCGTTGCGGATGACGGGGACGATCAAGCCCCGTTCCGTGTCCACGGCGACCCCGATGTGGATCGCCTTCCGGATGACCGTGGTCTCGCCGACCACCTGGGCGTTCAGGACGGGGAACTCCCGGATCGCCTCGATCGCCGCCCAGATGACGAAGGGAAGGTAGGTGAGGGACACTCCCTCCTTCTTCTTCCCGGACCGGAAGGCCACCACCTTGTGCATGTCCACCTCGGCGAAGGTGTGGACGTGCGGGGAGGTGCGCTTGCTCATCACCATGTGCTCGGCGATCATCTTCCGGATCGGGGTGAACGGGATCACCTGGTCCCCCTCCGGGGTGATCTTCGCTCCGGGCGGGGGCGCGGGGGGAGCGGGCTTCGCCTTGGGCGGCGGAGGAGCCGGAGCGGGCTTCGCCTTCGGGGGAGCAGCGGGGGCAGCCTCCGTTTCGCCACGGGCCAGGTATTCCTCGACGTCCTTTTTCGTCACGCGGCCGTCGATCCCCGTGCCCTGGATCCGCGAGACGTCGAGCCCGTGCTCCGCCGTCATCTTCGCCACCACGGGGGAGATGCGCACCCTCGCCCCCTCCTTCACCGGCGGAGGCGGAGCGGGTTTCCGGGGCTCCTTCGGCGGTTCCGCGCGGGGGGCCGCCGGGATGGGCGGGCCCGTCCTGCGGGCCATTGCCCCCGGGAACCCCTCCTCTTCCTCGTCCCATTTTTCGGTGGGCGGCGCCGGGGGCGGGGCGGCAGCCACTTCTTCCGTCTCGATCCGGCAGAGGAGTTCCTGGATGGGGACCGTGTCCCCCTCCTTCGCGAGGATCTCCGCGATCCTCCCCTCGAAGGGGGAAGGGATCTCGGCGTCCACCTTGTCGGTGGAGATCTCGAGGAGCGGCTGGTCCTTGGCCACGATGTCCCCCACCTTCACCAGCCACTTGACCACGACCCCCTCGATCACGCTCTCCCCGAGCTGGGGCATGACGACGTCTACGCGCATCTTCCTTTCCCCCTTCCGTCTTTCGGCGGGACACTCCTCAACGCTGGGCTAAGTGCCAGGTTTCCCCTCCCAGTGCCAGGTGCTCGCGGGCGGCTTCCTCTCCGCTACGCTCGCGACCTGTGACCGCTCGCTGCCATTCCGCTCGACGCGATTTCCGCTTTTTGGCGGGACACTCCTCAACGTACGACTCGATATAGGAATGTCCCCCCGCTCCGAGGAATCCCCCGCTGCGCCCCTTGCACGCTCTCACCTCACCGGGGACATTCCTGATTCATCTCCGGGATGCGGGAGAGGAGTGTCCCCGCCCACTCAGTACGCCGCCAGCTTTCGTATCGCCTCCGTCACCTTCTCCTGGTTGGGGAGGATGTACTCCTCCATGGGGCCCGCGAAGGCGTTGTGCGTGTCCTTCGAGGCCAGCCGCATCACCGGCCCGTCGAGGTCCTCGAAGAGATCCTCGGCGATGCGCGCCGCGATCTCCCCGCCGATCCCGCCGGTGAGGCGCGCCTCGTGGATGATGAGCGCCTTGCCGGTCTTGGTCACCGATTCCCGGATCGTCTTCCAGTCGTAGGGGAGCAGCGTCCGCAGGTCGATCACCTCGATGTCGACCTCGGACGCCATGTCCCTCGCGGCCTTCATCACCGCGTGCACCGGGGATCCGTACGTGATGACGGTTACGTCCCGCCCCTCCTTCCGGAGGGCCGCTTTCCCGATCGGGACGACGTACTCCTCCTGGGGGAGGTCCTCCTTGATCCGCCGGTAGAGGAACTTGTGCTCGAGGTAGATCACGGGGTCGTCGTCCCGGATGGCGGCCTTGAGCAGCCCCTTGGCGTCGTAGGCGGTCGCGGGCGCCACGACTTTCAGGCCCGGCACGTGGAAGAACCACGCCTCCGGGTTCTGGGAGTGGTACAGCCCCCCGTGGACCCCGGCGCCGCACGGCCCCCGGACGACGATGGGGCAGGCGGTCTGCCCGCCGTGCCGGTACCGAAGCGTCGCGGCCATGTTGACGATCTGGTCGAACCCGCACGAGATGAAGTCGATGAACTGCATCTCCAGGACCGGGCGCATCCCCTGGATCGCGAGCCCCACGCCGGCCCCGACGATGAGGGTCTCCGAGATGGGGGTGTCCACGACGCGCTCGGAGCTGAACCGCTCCAGGAGCCCCTCCGTCGCCTTGAACGCCCCGCCGAGGATTCCCACGTCCTCCCCGAGGAGCATCACGTTCTCGTCCCGCGCCATCTCCTCGTGCATCGCCTGGTTGATCGCCTGGATGTAGGTCACCGGCATCGGCTATCCCTCCGTGATCGGGGTGGCGTACAGGTCTTCCATCGCTTCCGGCCCTTCCGGAACCGGGCTCGCTTCCGCGAACGCCACCGCGTCTTCGACGATCTTCTTCACCCTCCGGCCGACCTCCTCCCGGATCGCGGCGATGTCGTACTTCCTCTTCCCGAGGTAGACCTCCCACCGCTCGATCGGATCCCGGCTCTCCCAGGTGATCAGCTCCTCCTCGCTCCGGTAGGTGGCCCGGTCGTGCTCGGAATGGCCGTGGTAGCGGTACGTCTTGCACTCGAGGAACGTCGGCCCCTCCCCCCCCCGGGCCCGGTCGATCGCCTTCCGGGCCGCCTTCATCACGGAGTGGAGGTCGTTCCCCGAGCAGACCTCCCCCTTGAAGCCGTACCCGACGGCCCGGTCCGCCACGTCCTCCACCGCGAATTGGAGCTCGTTGGGAGTGGAGTACGCATAGAAGTTGTTCTCGCAGAGGAACACGACGGGGAGCTTGTAGATCCCGGCGAAGTTCATCGCCTCGTGCACGTCCCCCCGGCTGCTCGCCCCTTCGCCGAAAAAGGCGATCGCCACCCGGTCCTCTCTCTTGATCTTGAACTTGTACGCCGTCCCCACGGCGACGGGGAGGGTGGAGCCGAGCATCGACGTGGCGCCGAAGATGCAGCGGGAGAAATCCCCCCCGTGGAGGAAGGAGTCCTTCCCCTTGGAGAAGCCGTCGCGCCTGCCGAAGAGCTGGGCCATCAGCCGGTTCGGGTCCGCTCCCTTGACGAGGAAGGCGCCGAGATCGCGGTGCAGCGGGAAGATCCAGTCGTCGGGCCGCAGGTCGTGGCACACTCCCACCACGACGGCCTCCTGTCCCTTCCCGGAGTAGACTCCGCCCATGATCTTCCCCTGCTTGTCGAGAGCGGAGATGCGGTCCTCGAACTCCCGGATGAGGCGAAGCCAGAAATAGAGTTCCCGCTCCTTCTGTTCGGTCATGGCCCCTCCGCCTGCATGGTCAAATGTCGATCGCCTCGCCGCCCAGCATCAGCGCCGCCTCCCGGATCGCCTCCGGCAGGGTCGGGTGGGCGTGCACGGTCCTGCCGATCTCGTGGAACGTCGCCTCGAGCGTGAGCGCCAGGCCGAGCTCGGCGATCAGGTCCGACGCGCCGTGTCCTATTATATGGCAACCGATGACCTCGCCGTAGCGCTCCTCGGCCACCATCTTCACGAACCCCTCCGTGTGCCCCGACGCCACCGCCCGCCCGAGCGCCGTGAACGGGAACTTCGACACCAAGACCTTGATCCCCCTCTTCTTCGCCTCCTCCTCGGAGAGTCCCACCATGGCCACCTCGGGCTGGCAGAAGATGCAGGAAGGGATCTTGTCGCGGTCGGGGGGTCGCACCTCGTGCCCCGCGATGATCTCCGCGGCCGCCACCCCTTCCGCGGAGGCTTCGTGGGCCAGGAGCATCCCGCCGATGACGTCCCCGATCGCGTAGATGCTCGGACACGCCGTGCGCAGGGAAGCGTCCACCTCGATGGTCCCCTTCGAAAGCTTCACGCCGCACGCCTCGAGCCCGAGCCCCTCCGTCAGCGGCTTCCTCCCTACGGCGACGAGGAACTTCTCCGCGGGAAGCTTCTCCTCCCTGCCTCCCATGGCGATGGTCAGCGTTCCCGCCGCCTTGTCCAGGGCCTTCGCCGGGGCACCGGTCAGCACCCGGATCCCCTGCTTCTGGAACGACTTCTCCAGCTCCTTTGCCACCTCGCGGTCCGTGCGGGGGAGAAGCTGGTCCTCCATCTCGACCACCGCCACGTCAGCCCCGAACGTCCGGTAGATGTAGGCGAACTCGACCCCCACCGCGCCGCCGCCCAAAACGACGACCGAGCCCGGCATCGTTTCCTGCGCCAGCGCGTCGTCGCTCGTGAGAACCGTTTTGCCGTCCGGCTCGATCCCGGGCAGCCCCCGAACCGCCGTCCCCACCGCGACCAGGATGGCCGCCGCCCCGATCTCCTCGTCGCCCGCCCTGACCGTCGTGGGGGACGTGATCACGGCGTTCGCCGCGATCAGCTCGATCCCGTTCTTCCGGAAGAGGAAGGAGACCCCCCGGGACATCTTCTCGGCCACCTTCCGGCTGCGCCGGATGACCTCCCCGTAGTCGACCGAGAGCCCCTTGACGACGATCCCGTGCGCCGCGGCGTTCTTCATCTGCTGGTACAGGTCGGCGCTTTTCAGGATCGCCTTGGAGGGGATGCACCCCCAGTTCACGCAGACGCCTCCCGGCTTGTCCCTCTCCACCACCGTCACCCGCAGGCCGAGCTGCGCCGCCCGGATCGCGGCCACGTATCCGCCCGGTCCCGCGCCGATCACCACGAGGTCGAATTTCCTCATCGGCATCCCTCACGCAAGAGATATCGATTCGATCTGCAAAATGACGTCGTTCATGAAGCGGGTGGCCGTTCCCCCGTCGATCAGCCGGTGGTCGAACGAGAGGCTGAGGTACATCATGTCGCGGGAGACGACCGTTCCCTCCCGGACGACGGGGCGCTTCACGATCTTGTGGACGCCCAGGATCGCCGCCTCGGGGACGTTGATGACGGGATAGCTGAACAGCCCCCCGATCGACCCGATGCTCGTGACCGTGAAGGTGCTTCCGGAGAGGTCGGACAAGGGAAGCGTCGCGTTGCGCGCCCCCTCCGCGAGCCGTTCGATCTCCCGGGCGAGCTCCACGATCGTCTTCCCCCCCGCGTCGCGGATGACCGGCACGACGAGCCCGTCCTCGCTGTCCACGGCCATCCCGATGTCGTACCGCTTCTTGCGCACGATCTCGCCGCGGGCCTCGTCGAGCGACGCGTTCATCGCGGGATGGGCGCGCAGCGCCGTGACGACGGCCTGGACGAGGAAGGGCAAGATCGTGATCCGCACCCCCTCCTTCGCCCCGATTTCCCGCAGGGACTCCCGCATCGCGAGGAGGTTCGTGGCGTCCGCCTCGTCGATGAGAAGCGCGTGGGGGACCGTCGACTTGGAAAGAACCATCTTCTTCGCGGCCATCCGGCGCTTCCCCCGGAAGGGGATGCGCTCCTCCGCCGCCGGCGCGGCGGAAGGGGCGGCCGGGGCGCCGGCGGCCCCGCGCACATCCTTCTCGGTCACGCGGCCTTCCGGCCCCGTCCCGGAAACGGTCGAGAGGTCCACCCCGAGGTCCCTGGCCAGCTTCCTCACAACCGGGGTGGCCAGGATGTCCCCTCCCCGGGAAGATGGCTTTGCGGCCCCGGGAGATTCCCCGGAGGCCACTTCGATGACGGCCAGAACCTCCCCGACTTTGACGATCTTTCCCGGCTGCGCCACGATTTTCGTCAGGATGCCGGAGACGGGCGACGGCATCTCCATCGCCGCCTTATCGGTCAGGATCTCGACCAGGAGGTCGTCTTCCTTGACTTTCGTTCCTTCCTCGACGAGCCAGCGGACGATCTCGCCCTCCGCCACCCCCTCCCCGATATCGGGCAACCGCAGCTCATAGGGCATGGGACCTTCCACTCCTCACCAGGGGGTCGGCGCTTTCCTGAAATCATATTCCGAAACGCCGATGTCGCGACGACAAATTCAGGGACGTACCTCGACGGGAAAAGTTCAACAACGTCCCTGAACTTTACGGCTTGATGACCACCATCTTGATGCTGGTCATCTCCTCGACCGCGAACCGGACCCCTTCCCGGCCCAGGCCGCTCAGCTTGTTGCCGCCGTACGGCATGTGGTCCACCCGGAAGATCGACGTGTCGTTGATCATGACGCCGCCCACGTTGATCCGGTCGACCGCGTACATCGCCTTCCTAAGGTCGTTCGTGTAGACTCCGGCCTGGAGCCCGTACGGGGAGTCCTCGACCATCGCAACCGCGTCCTCGAACGTGTCGTACTCGTAGATCGAGACGAGGGGGGCGAACGCCTCCTGGCACATGACCTTCATCTCGGGCCGGGCGTTGACGAGGACCGTCGGGTGGAGAATTCTTCCCTCCCGCTTCCCGCCGATCAGCACCTTCGCCCCCTCGGAGACCGCTTCCTTGATCCAGCTTTCCGCGCGTTTCGCCTCGGCCTCGTCGATCATCGGCCCGACCTCGCAATCCTTGTCCAGGGGGTTCCCTACTTTCAGCTTCGCCGTGGTCTCCACGAACCGCTTCGTGAACTCCTTGGCGATCGACTTGTGCACGTAGAGCCGCTGCAGGGAGATGCAGACCTGGCCGGAGTTGGCGAAGGCGCTGACCGCGCAGCGGGGGATCGCCGCGTCGAGGTTCGCATCGGGCTCGATGATCGTCCCCGAGTTGTTCCCGAGCTCCATCGTGACTTTTTTGAGTCCCGCCTTCCGGATGATCGCCTCCCCGACCGGGGGGCTTCCCGTGAAGGAGATCTTCGCGACCCGCGGATCGGTGGTCATCCACTCCCCCACCGTGCCGCCCGGGCCGACGACGACGTTCAAAACCCCGGGCGGGAGTCCCGCCTCCTCGAGGATCTCCCCGAGGCGGATGGCGGTAAGGGGCGTGGTGGACGCCGGCTTGAGGACGAGCGTGCAGCCCGCCGCCAGCGCCGGGCCCACCTTGTGGGCGACGAGGTTCAAGGGGAAATTGAACGGTGTGATGGCGGAGACCACTCCCACGGGGCATCGCAGGTAGAACCCCATTCGCCCCTCGCCCGCGACGCTTGCGTCCATCGGGATCGTCTCGCCGTGGACGCGCTTGGCCTCCTCCGCGGAGAACTGGAAGGTCTCGACCGCCCGCGTCACCTCCCCGAAGGAGTATTTCCAGGCTTTCCCCGCCTCCCGGCAGATGATCGTGGCAATCTCGTCCTGATGTTTCGCGAGAAGCTGGCTCGTTTTCTCGAGGATCCGGAAACGCTTGTGGGCGGGCAGGCGCGAGTACGAGGGGAACGCCGCATGGGCCGCGGCGATCGCTTTTTCGACCGTCTTTTTCGACGCCATCGGGACCACGCCGATGGTCTCCCCGGAGTACTTGTCGATGACCTTCATCGTCTCCTTCTCCTCAATCCACCTCCCGCCGATCAAGAGCTTGTACGGCTTCGCCGCCACGTTCTCCGCCATGGTCTCCTCCTTGACTGGGTCGGGAACATTCCTCACGGCGGGGGACACTCCTTAACGGAATACCCGATAAAGGAATGTCCCCCTGGAAAATGTCCGCCCGACCGCGAGCGCACCGATCATTCAATAATGGACTGTTTGCCGAATGGCGTCGAGCACCCGGCGGGCATCCGGCATGTACGCCTTCTCGAGGGCATACGGGAACGGCGTGTCGAATCCCGTCACGCGGGTGACGGGCGCCTTGAGATGCAGGAACGACCTCTCGTGGATCGTCGCGGACAGTTCGGCGCCGAACCCGCATGTCCGGGGCGCCTCGTGCAGGACGATCGCCCGGCCGGTCTTCTGCACCGACCGGTCGACCGCCCCCACGTCAAGGGGCCAGAGCGTGCGAAGATCGATGATTTCGACGCTTACCCCGTCCTTCTCTCCCTCCCCCGAGGCCTCTTCCGCCACCGGTACCATCGCCCCGTAAGTGATGAGCGAGACGTCCGACCCCTCCCGGACGATGCGCGCCTTGCCCAAAGGAACCGTATATTCCCCTTCGGGTACCTCCCCCTTTGCGGTCCGGTACAGCGCCTTGGGCTCCAGGAAGATCACCGGATCCGGGCCCCGCATCGCGGAAGTCAGAAGCCCCTTGCCGTCCGCCGGGGTGGACGGCATCACGACTTTCAGACCTGCCGTGTGGATGAAGTATGCCTCCGGGCTCTGCGAGTGGTACAGGCCGCCCTTGATCCCTCCCCCGGACGGGGCCCGGATCACGACGGGCGCGGGGAATTGGCCCGCCGACCGGTACCGGAACTTGGCCAGCTCGGACACGATCTGCTCGAAGGCGGGATAGATGAAATCGGCGAACTGGATCTCGGCGATGGGGCGCAGGCCGTAAAGCGCCATCCCGATCGCCATGCCGACGATCCCCGACTCCGCGAGAGGGGTGTCGATCACCCGTTCCGGGCCGAACCGTTCCCAAAGCCCCTCGGTCGCCCGGAAGACGCCCCCATTCCTGCCGATGTCCTCTCCGAGGAGGACGACCCCCGGGTTGCGCTCCATCTCCCCGGACAAGGCATCGTGGATCGCCTGAATGAGCGTCATCGTCGCCATCGCGTCATCCTCCCCCGCGCGAGAGCAGTTTCCTCTGCTCGGCCAGATGCCACGGCGTCTCCGCGTACACATCCTCTACCAGGGACTCCCGGGAAACCGGCGGGGCGCCCTCGCACTCCTTCACTACGCGCGCCACTTCCTCCCGGGCCTCCTCCGCCAGGGTCTCCGCCGTCTTTCCGTCCACGACGCCCGCCCGAAGAAGATGCTCCGCAAACCGCCGGACGGGATCCCGCTTCGCCCAATCGGCACGTTCCTCCTCGGGCCGGTAGCGCGTGGGGTCGTCCGAGGTGGAGTGCGGCCCCATCCGGTAGGTCAGCGCTTCGATGAGCGTCGGGCCGCCCCCGGCCCGGGCTTTTTCGAGTGCGCCCCGGGTGACTCCGTATACCGCCAGGAGATCGTTCCCGTCCACGCGGACCCCCTCGAACCCGTACGCGGCGGCTTTTGTTGCGATCGAGCCCGAAGCCGTCTGCCGCGCCACGGGAAGGGAGATGGCGTACTGGTTGTTGCTGCAGAAAAAGACGGTGGGGGTCCCGTAGACGCCGGCGAAGTTCATCGCCGCGTGGAAATCGCCCGTGGAGGTGCCCCCGTCGCCGAAGTAGGCGATGACCGCGATGTTGTCCCCGCGGAGCTTCGCGGCGTAGCCCGCTCCCACCGCCTGCGGCAGCTGGGTGGCGACGGGGCTGGACACCGATACCAGGTTGATCGATCGGTCGCACCAGTGGTTGGGCATCTGGTGCCCCTTGATCGCGTCCGAGGCGTTGCCGAACAGCTGCCCGACGATGGAGGAGAGCGGATAGCCCCGTACGAGAGCTGCGCCTTGATCCCGGTAGGAGGGGAAAAGCCAGTCTCCGTCTTTCAGGGCGAAGCCGGAGCCGATCTCCGCAGCCTCCTGCCCCGACGAAGGAACGTAAAAGCCGATCCGGCCGGCCCGCTGGAGGATGACCGCCTTGTCGTCCAGGGCCCGCAGGAGAAGCATCTTCCGGAAGAGGAACAGGAGGTCCTCCCGGCCAAGCGCCGGATCCAGCGCCGGGTCCACCGAACCGTCCTCCCGAAGCGCCACCAGAAGCGGCATTTCCATATCGGTCTCCGTTTCCCCGGAATCGTTCGTTCGGCTTTGCTTTCTATTTTACCCGATGCCCGCTTCCCGGAAGTGGTTTCCTCCCTCCTCGTCACCTCCCCCGGATCACGCCCTTCCGGCGCAGGGACGCGATCTGCTCGTCCCGGTACCCGAGTTCCGCAAGGATCTCCTCGTCGTGCTCCCCAAGCCGCGGGGGCCGCCGGGGAGGCTCCTCCGGCAAATCGGCCCCGCCTTCGCCCGGTCCCCGGAACTTGAGCGGCCTCCCCGGCTGCCGGTCCCGTCCGCCAAAGGGGGATTCCACCTCGACCACCATCCCCCTCGCCCGTGCCTGGGGATGGGAAAGGGCTTCGGAAAGGGTGAGAACCGGGGAAACGCAGATGTCCTTCCCCGCGAAGAAGGCCACCCACTCGTCCCGCGTCTTGCTGAGGAAGACCTTGGAAAGCTCCGCCTTCGCCCTCGCCCCTTCTTCCCCCGTCGCGTACTGGAGGCCGGCCAGGTCCTCTCGCCCGATCGCCTTCAGGAAATCGTCCCAGAACCAGGCTTCCAGGGGCCCGACGCTCATGTACCCGCCGCAGGCGCACCGGTACGTCTCGTAGCACGGGAACATCCCGGTGAGCATCATGCCGCCCCGCCCCGGAGAGGGCATCCCGGCGAGGACCGCCGCCGCGTGGATCGAGAGCATCGCCAGCGCCCCGTCGGTCATGGATACGTCCACAAAGCGCCCCTTGCCCGTGGCCTGCCTCGCAAAAAGCGCCATCAGGATCCCGGACAGGGCCATCATCGCTCCACCGAAGAGGTCTCCGATCTGGACGGGAGGAATCGCAGGCGGCGTCCCCTCCCGCCCGCTCGCGCCCAGCACGCCGGCGTACGAGATGTAGTTGATGTCATGCCCCGCGACGCCTCGCATCGGACCGGTCTGCCCGTACCCCGAAATGGAGCAGTACACCACGCGCGGGTTCACCGCGGAAAGCGTTTCGTACTCCACCCCGAGACGCTGCGCCACGCCGGGGCGGAACCCTTCGACCACGACGTCGGCATGCTCCGCGAGGGCGCGGAAGATCGTTTTCCCCTCCTCCGTCTTGAGGTTGAGCGTCAGGCTTTTTTTCCCGCGGTTCAAATACCGGTCCGCGGGGCTTTGTCCCCACTCCTCCCCCGCGAAGGGGTTGCGCACCCGCGGCGCCGGTTCGTCCACTTTGACGACATCGGCGCCGTGATCGGCCATCATCAGCGTGCAGAAAGGGCCGGGAAGCTGAAGCGACAGGTCGAGGACCCGGATACCGGCAAGCGGCGACATCGGCGTATCCCCCCGGAGTTCTTGTGCTATCGTATTTCGCGTATGGAACAAGGAGGCTCCATCGTGCTGGACCGGGCGATCTTCCTGTCCGACGCCCACCTGAGCCAGGACGACCTGCACACCCGCAACTTCCTGAACCTGGTGGAGAAGGCCGCGGCCGAGGACATCCCCCTGTTCCTGCTGGGCGACATCTTCGACCTGTGGTTCGGGGCGCCGGGGCTTACCTTCCGGTTCCAGGAGCCCGTGATCGAACGCCTGCGGGAATTGCGGCGCGGGGGCCTTCGCCTATATTACGTGGAGGGAAACCGGGATTTCTATCTGAAAAAAACCCACGAGGGGACCACGTTCCACGCCGTCTCGGAGGGGGAGATGACCGCCGTCGTGGGGTCCCGGAGCGTGTACCTGTCCCACGGCGACACGGTGAACCGGGCCGACCTCGCGTACCGGTTCTGGAAAACCGTGTCGAAGAACCCCCTGGCCTACGGGGCCCTGTCCCTCCTGCCCCCCGCCCTGGTGCTCCCGGTCGCCGACCGCCTGGAGAGGAAGCTGAAACGGACCAACCGGCGCTGCCGGGAATCGTTCCCGGAGAAGGAGTCCCGCGAGTTCGCCCTCCGGATGTTCGCCTCCGGCGTGGACTTCGTCATCCTCGGACACTTCCACACGGAGCGCATCCTGCGGTTCGCCCAGGGCCGGGCGACCAGGCTCCTCGTGGTGCTTCCCTCGTGGAAGGAGCAGTGGCGGTACTTCCTCCTCGACGCGGAGGGGGAGTACGGCTTCCGGAATTTCCGCCCCGACGCCCCGCTACGTTGACCCGCCGCCCCCCGGCGGCTCCGGGCGGATCGTCTTCCCCATCAGGACGACGAAGAGGATCCCGGCGGCCGCCTCGACCGCCCCGAAGAAGAGGGCGATCCGGTCCAGGCCGAACCCCACGGGCATGATCGCGCCGACGAGCAAGCCGACGAGGCCGACGTTCGCGAGCCAGAACTGCGCTTCCGCCCATCCGATGCTCCCCACCTTCGGAAGCCCGAAGAACATGGTGGGGATCAGCTTGTACCCGATCCCGTAGATGAGGAACAGGAGGAAC
>Ga0209342_10004351_pt1 | contig 14762 bp, 11 predicted proteins | sample RifCSP16_2_FD_184023 | JGI IMG/M metagenome (GOLD analysis project Ga0209342, IMG submission 184023) | Soil microbial communities from Rifle, Colorado - Rifle CSP2_sed 16_2 (SPAdes) (version 2) | ecosystem: Environmental > Terrestrial > Deep subsurface > Rock core/Sediment | place: Rifle... | reverse complement strand
CCAGGGAGAGCGCCTCCCCGCCGCCGGGTATCCCCAGCCCGATGAGCACCAGGTAGAAGGCGAATCCTTCTCCGGACCACGCCAGGATCCCCAGCGCGACGGCGGCAAGGAGGACCTTGGGGCGGAAGAGCGCGTACGTCCCCTCGTAAAACGAGCGAAGATGGTGCGCGGTGTCGCGAATGAACGGGGCTCGCTCCGCCACGCCAATGAGCGCCAGGGCGAGAGGCCGAATCTGGGAGAGCACGATCCCGGCCAGCAAGACTCCCAGCACCACGGCGAACGCAGGCCAATGGGCCGGGTAGGCGATCACACCGAGGGTCGAGAGGGCGAGGACGGCCAGGCCGTCGCTGATCCGTTCGGCGAGCACGACCGTGACGCCGCGTGCGGTGGGAATCCCGGTCTTCTGATTGAGCCAAACACCCTTGAGCGCCTCGCCCACTTTACCGGGTGTCACGGCAAGAGGGAACCCGGCGACGAACAGCCGGGCGCTCTCGCGCCACGAGAGTTCGTGGACGCCGACCTGTGAGAGATAGTAGTGCCACTTGAGGAAACGCAGGGCGTAATTGAACAGCGTCGCCGCGAGGACGAGCGGAAAGAGAGCCCAACGAAAACTCGCCAGGTGAGTCCCGACCTGGCGGATATCGCCGGCGAGGGCAAGCGCCAGGGCGACGAGAAATCCGAAGACCAGCCCGGCCGTGAGGCGCCGGCGCAGCGTGCGCATCCTGGGGTGCCTCTCAAAGCACGAGGGCCAGCCCGCCGACCGCCAGGATTGCCAGCAGGACCAGGGCGGCGGCGGCCTGGACCACCGTCTTCGGCTCCATCCCGGGCATCACGACCTTGCCGTCGCCGTATTGCCGGAAGAGCTCACCCCACCGAGTTTTCAACGCTGCGCGCACCCGGCCTCGGCCGACGAACGGATACCAATAGACATTGTGATAGAAGTTGCTGGCGAAGTAGGACCAGGGGACGAGGGGCGTTTGCAGCAGCAGTTTCTCTAGGGGCTTGAGGGGCCCGTGATAGATCATCTTCTGGCCCCAGCTGGCGAAGGTGTCTTCCTGCCTAAACCCCCAAGGTGCCTCCTGGCCGATGTCGTAGCCCACGATCTTGATCTGGCGGGGATCGCCAACGCCCAACCCGAGCTCATGAGCCCGGCGGATGAAGCGGATCGACATGGGGTCGAAGCCCTGTAGCTTCGCCGAGACCGCGTCGATGGCCACCTGGTCGGCGGAGGCGAGCAGGATGTCTTTCTCGTGCCAGCGCATGGCGCGCGGGCCGGGGCCGTCCCCGGCGAACGTCCCATCCATCACCGCGAAGAGGCCGGGATGGATCTCCTGCTGGATCATAAGGAGATCGACGAGCGTGTCGTGGATCACCGCGTGGGTCCAATGGCGGTTTCGATGAAGCAGCCCCCCGAAGGCGTTCTTCATCGCGCCGGTGATCGTGGTGAACACGTGCGTCTTCACCGTGGGCAGATGGATCATGTTCAGCCCGACGATGGCCTTGGGGATGAAGACTCCCTTGGGATACACCTTATCGAGTACGACGAAGGGCCGTTTCGGCCTGTACTCGAACCATTCGAAGTCTTCCTCATAGAGGTAGATGCAGGGGAGACCGTACTTGTCGGTGACAAAGCGGTGCTTGTTGTTGAATTCGCCGACGCGGGTGTCGACGACGACGGTGTCGTTGTGGACCCCGACAACGTCTTGATAGCCCGCGCCGCGCAACGCGAGGACGGCGCCTTCGATCTGCCACGGCGCCGACGAGCAGGCCGGGTACCAGGTCTGCCAGGAGATATTGATCTTCAGACCGGTGCGAACGTCTTTGGGCAGCGCCGCCTCAAACCCGCCGGCGCGCATGACCTGCTGCACGTCGTCGAGGATCCGGTTGGGCGTGGTCTTCAGGACGGCTACGCTTCCCCTGCCGGGATAGTCCGCCATTCGCTGCCTCCAGACGCTGCTTCCGCCTTCCATTCTAACGCAGGGCCGCCGGTCGGGGAAAGCCGGACGGTGGGCATGGTGGCGCCTTCGCCCGACGAGCCGGGCATGCTAGAATTGCAGCCATGAAAGATGCCATCCTCGGCCGGGTGATTGAAGAGGAGCCGCGCTTCGAAGCGCGATGGCGGCGGCAAGTGCGGCGCCAGATCTACCTGCCGCTGGCCGTCGGCTCCGTTCTCTTGGCCGCCGTGGTTGTGGCGCTTCTTTGGGGTGGGGAGGGGAGCGCCAGACTGTGGGCCGACCTGGCGCTGATCTATCTTTGTGCGGCGGCGGGCGTTGTGGGCCTGCTTTTTCTGGTCGTCGTCGGCGGCCTGGCTTACGGCATCGGTTGGCTGACGGGGCGCATCCCCGAGCCCGCCCGGCGAGCTCGTAGGATGGCGGCGAAAGTGCGGGCGGAGGCCCGTCGAGGGGCGAATGCTTTGGCGGCGCCAGCGGTTCGGGCGGGTGCACTGTGGGCATCGCTGCGGGCGATCCCAGGCGCCATGCGCTCGGGAGCCCGCAGGCGCTGAGAGAGGGCAGCCATGGAAACGGGCGAGAACTGGAAGGCCAGGACGCTGCTTGTCGGAAGTCTGCTGGGGGCATTCGCCGGGGCGGCCGCGGCCTATCTGTTGGTGCGCCGCTCGGAGACCTCGGGGGAGCCTCCCCGGCTGGGAACCGGTGAAAGCCTGCGGCTGGGTCTTCTGGTGCTGGGTCTCCTGCGCCAGGTGAGCCAGCTGGGAGAGGGCGAGGAGTGAGGCTACCCCGGCGGCGGATCCCGGCCGCTCGGTTCGGGCGGCCGCTTGACACGGCTAGGGCTGCGGTGCTAGACTGGCCAATATGAACGGACGTTCGTTCGGAAGAGGAGGCCAGAAGGGAAGACGACCCAGGGGGCCCAGGCGGGCGGCTCGGCGAAGAACCCGCGATACCCGGGCGGCCATCCTCGAAGCGGCCTACCGCCTCTTCCTGCACCAGGGCTACCACGGCACCTCGATGCGCCAGATCGCCGGCCACGCTCGCCTCACACCGGCCGCCATCTACAATCACTTCCGCGGTAAGGAGGCGATCTTCCTCGCGTTGCTTGCCGCCCGCATGCCCCAGCGGGTTCTCGTTGGCGCCCTCTCGGCCGCCGAGGGCGAGACCGTCGAGGCCCTCGTCCAAGACGCCCTGGCCCGCATGAACGAGGCTATGGCTAATCAGTACGACAACATGCGGCTGCTGTTCATCGAATTGCTCGAGTTCCAGGGACGTCACGCCCGGCATCTCGCCGAAGAGTTCCTCCCCCTTGTCCTGGATTTCATGGGCCGCCTCGGCTCGGCGCAGGGCGGCCTCCGCCGCCTGGATCCAATCATCGTCGCCAGGGCATTCCTCGGCCTCCTCATGTCCTACGCGATCACCGTCACCTTCCTTCCCAAGGTCCGTGGCTTCGCCCCTCGACCATCCGACCTGTACAATCTGGGTGATATCTTCCTGCATGGGGTGCTGGCGGCGCCGTCTGAGGCCCGGCTGAGCCCGCCGGCGGGAAGCGGCACGGCCAGCCTCCGCCCGGCCAGGTAAAACCCACGATGATCAACCCCCGTCTCCTCTCACTGATCCGCAAGGAATTCATCCAGATCGTGCGCGACCCGCGCACCCTCTACATCACCTTCGCCGTCCCCGTCGTGCAGATCTTCCTCCTCGGGTATACCGCCACCACCGACGTGCGCAATGTCCCCCTGGCCGTCTTCGATCAAGACCGCAGCCCCGCCTCCCGCAGGCTCCTCGACGCCTATCGGGCCGCGGACTACTTCCGCCTCGCCTTCGACGTCGACTCCGAGGAGGAGATGCGCCGGCTCATCGAGAACGGGCAGGCCCGCGCCGGCCTGGTCATCCCGCCCGACTACGCCCAGCAGATCCTCCTCGGCGAGACGGCCTCCGTGGCCTTTGTCCTCGACGGATCCGATCCCACCGTCGCCTCCACCAGCCTGGCAGCGGCGGAGCTGATCGGTCAGTCGCACGCCACCCGGCTCCTGGTCGATCGGATCAGCCGCCTGGGCGCGGCTTCGGCTGTCCGCTTCCCCGTTGAAGTGCGCGCTCGGGTCTGGTACAACCCGGATCTCGTCAGCGCCTTCTTCATGGTCCCCGCCCTGATCGGGATGATCCTTCAACTTCTCACTTCGATGCTCACGGCCACGGCCATCGTTCGCGAGCGCGAACGCGGCACGATCGAGCAGCTCATCGTCACCCCTATCCGCTCCTGGGAGCTCATCCTGGGCAAGATTATTCCCTATGTCTTCCTGGCGTTCATCGATACGCTGGAGATCCTGGTCGTGGGTACGCTCTGGTTTGGAGTCCCCATCCGTGGAAGCCTGGGGTTGCTGCTGGCTCTCTCTTCGCTCTTCCTCGTGAGCTCGCTCGGAATCGGCCTCTTTCTCTCGACGGTCGCCCGCACCCAGCAGGAGGCCATGATGCTCACGTGGTTCACGCTGCTGCCGACCGTCTTCCTCTCTGGCTTCTTCTTCCCGCTGGCGGCGATGCCCCCGGTGCTCCAGTGGATCTCTCATCTCGTCCCGCTCCGCTACTATCTCGTGATCATCCGCTCGGTCTTGCTCAAAGGCGTCGGCGCCCAGACGCTGATCCCCGAGATCGTCGCCCTGGCGGTCTTCGGTGTGATCCTGATGGGCGCCGCCGCGCTCCGCTTCCGCAAGCGGCTGGACTGAGCGATTGGAGGCAGAAATGTCCCACTCCCCGGCTCGCCGGATGATCCCGCTTCTCTTCCTGGTCGTCTTGATTGTGGCCGGCGTGATCTACCTGGGAAGCCTCGCCGGCCCCGAGGACGGGCCGTTGGCCGCCTCCGGCACCGTCGACGCTGTGGAAGTGGCCGTCGCCTCCGAGCTCTCGGGACGGGTGGCGCAGGTCTTCGTCGAGGAGAGCGATCCCGTGGAAGCGGGCCAGCCGCTCTTCCGCCTTGACGATACTCTGCTCGCAGCGCAGCGCGACCGCGCCACGGCGGCCGTCGAGTCGGCCCGACTTGCCACCCGGACGGCCGAAGCCGGCGTGGAAGGTGCGGAGCTCCAGGTCGAGCTTGCCCTTCAGGCCGCGCGCCTTCAGGCCGCGCCCGCCCGCCAGCTCGCATGGCGCGAGCTAGCCCCCTTCGAGTCTGGCCTGCCCGTGTGGTACTTCGACGCCTCCGAAGTGATCGATGCCGCCGAGCAAGAAGAACGCCTGGCGGAGACCGCACTCGCCGGAGCCGAGACCGAGCTCTCGGGCCTCCTGCAAAGCTTCGGCCTGGTGGACGAGGAGGAGCGAGTGGCGCAGGCCCAGGCCGCCTTCGAAGTGGCTCAATCGGTGCTCGAGCAGGCGCAGATGGCCAACGAGAACGAGGCCGTCCTGGAGGAGGCCCAGGCGCTGCGCGACGCGGCCGATGCGGAGCTGGGATCGGCCAGCGAGGCCTACACTGCGGCTCTGGACGACGAGGCCGCCGACGAAGTGATGACGGCCCGCGCCGCTGTGGCGGTCGCCCAGTCACGCCTGGATACGGCCCGCGAGCGCTTGGCCTCCCTGCGCACCGGCGACGAATCGCTCCAGGTTCAGGCGGCGCGCGCGGGCCTCTCCCAGGCACAGGCGGCGAGGGATCAAGCCGCCGGCGTCCTGGAGCAGGCGCGGGCGGAGCTCGCCCTCGCCGATGCCCAGCTCGAGCGCCTCACCATCCATGCCCCCATCTCGGGAGTGGTCCTCACCCGAAGTGTCGAGCCTGGGGAGGTCGTCGTTGTTGGTGGGGCGGTGATGACGATTGCCGATCTCGAGCGGCTGACGATCACCATCTACCTCCCCGAGGCCCGCTACGGGGAGATCTCCGTCGGCGCCCCGGCTTCGGTCAGCGTGGATTCGTTCCCCGGTGAGGCCTTCCAGGCCGAGGTCGTGCGCATCGCCGACCGGGCCGAGTTCACCCCGCGAAACGTGCAGACTGAGGAAGGCCGGCGCACGACGGTGTTTGCCGTCGAGTTGAGCGTCCTGAACCCCGAGGGCCAGCTCAAGCCCGGCATGCCCGCCGACGTCGAGTTTGGCCAGGAGTGACGGGACAGGTGCCCGGCCAGATCGAGGCCCGTGGCCTCCGCAAGTCATTCGGCGATCGCCTCGCCGTCGACGGCCTCTCGTTGACGGTGGACGATGGGCAGATCTACGCTCTCGTCGGGCCCGACGGCGCCGGCAAGACGACGACGATGCGCTTGATCTGTGGGGCGCTGCGCGCCGACGCTGGCGAGGTGCGGCTCGGAGGGCTCGATCTGTCGCGGCACACGGACCAGGCGCGCGCCTTCCTCGGCTACCTGCCCCAACGCTTCAGCCTGTATGGCGAGATGACCGTCTTGGAGAATCTGCGGTTCTTCGCCGAGGTGCGGGGGCTCCCGCCAGCCGAGTGGAAGCCGCGCACCCTCGAGATCCTCGAGTTCGTCGGGTTGGCCGAGTTCGCAGCCCGGCGCGCCGATGCACTCTCCGGAGGGATGAGGCAAAAGCTCGGCCTGGCCGCCGCGCTGGTGCACCGGCCCAGGATCCTCGTCCTGGACGAGCCCACGGGAGGCGTCGATCCGGTCACCCGGCAGTCGTTCTGGCAGCTGCTCATCGAGCTGCTCGGGCAAGGCGTATCCGTCCTCCTGAGCACGCCCTACATGGACGAGGCTTCTCGCTGCACCCGAGTGGGTTTTCTCGACGGCGGCCGGCTGCTCGTTGAGGGGGCCCCCGGCGAGATCGCCGCCCGACTCGATGGCCGGATGATCGAAGTGGCCGCCGAGCCGCGCCGGCGCGCGGCTACGATTGCCCGCGCCGACCCCTCGGTGGAGGACGCCCGTGTATTCGGCGACCGCGTGCGCCTCCGCCTTGCGCCCGGATCGGCGGAGCATGTCCGGAAGACCCTCGCCGAACGCTTGCCCTCGGAAGGCTGCACCGTGCACCACATCCAAACGGTCCCGCCCGATCTCGAGGACGTCTTCATCGATCTCCTGGAAGCACATGGTCAAGCGGAGGCCAGGCTGTGACCGACCCCGCGGTCGAGGTGCGAAGTCTCACCAAGCGTTTCGATGGCTTCACGGCCGTCGATGAGGTGTCGTTCGAAGTCAGGCCTGGAGAGATCGTCGGCTACCTGGGGCCAAACGGCTCAGGGAAGACCACAACCATCCGGATGCTCCTCGGAATCCTCCGGCCCACCTCCGGCCGGGCTCTGGTGCTGGGATTCGACGTATCCAAGGAAGCGGAGGCCATTCGCGCGCGCGTCGGGTATATGTCGCAGAAGTTCGCCTTGTACGACGAGCTCACGGCCTGGGAGAACCTCGCCTTCTATGCCGGCGTCTACGGTGTGCGCGAGGAGAAGGCTCTCCGCGAGGCGATCTCGCAGGTGGGGCTTGGCGGGATCGAAAAGACGCGGGCCGGAGATCTGCCGATTGGCTGGCGGCAACGCCTGGCCCTGGCCACCGCGATCGTCCACCGTCCGACCCTCCTCTTCCTCGACGAGCCGACCAGCGGCGTCGATCCTATGGCGCGGCGCGCCTTCTGGGATTTGATCTACGAGCTTTCCGAGTCGGGTGTCACCGCTTTCGTCACCACGCACTACATGGATGAAGCCGAATACTGCAGCCGGGTGGGCATCATGCACCGGGGAAGGCTCCTGGCGATCGACACGCCCGGCGCGCTCAAGCGCTCAGCGCTGCCGGGCGCGGCCTGGGACGTGCGTGCTGAGCCGATCGTCGCCTCCCTTCGCGCCCTTCAGGCCCTACCGCACGTGGTGCGCGCCGGCCTGGCCGGCGATCATCTGCGCGCCATCACCCGCCCCGGCGCCACCGGCGAGCATCTTTCCTCGGCCCTACTCGCGCGGGGGTTTCGCGTTACCGGCGTCACCGAGGTCACCCCCGCGCTCGAAGATGTCTTCCTCTATCTCGCGGTGGACTAGCGGCTCCTCGCCACTCGCTGTCTCCTCTTTTGTCATTTCAACACCGAGCGCGTCCCTTCTCGCTGTTTCGTTCGGACGTAGTAGGAGTCGCTTTCCGTCGCCGGCCGAATCCGCAACCCGCGCGTTCGCGCGTTAAGAAGGTGATCGGTGATCGGTAACGAGCGGATCGGTCACCGGGGCACTTGGGCACCTGGTGCCTGAGTGCCTACCGATCACCGATCACCTCCCGCCCCGGGCGCAAAGGCGCCCTGTCCCTACCCGCGGCTTCGCCGGCGGGCCTACGGATCACGGATCACGGATCACCACTTGGCCCGCGGGCATTGCGCGATTGGCCGGTTCTTGTTAGACTTCTGGCAATGACCACGAGACCGACCGCTGTGCGCGATATCCGCGACGCTAATCCGAGTGGAGCCCACCTTGCCGGAGGGCTTGGCTAGGACGCGCGCGGACGGACGAGATGGAGATCAGCGCCCCAGCCCCCGGCTGGGGCGCTCCGCGTCTGTAAGGACCCCAGGAGGCGAGACATGACATCCAACAGGAACACTCCCCTGACCGTCGTGCCGGAAAGCAATCTCGTACCGGTGAGCGACCACCTGGCCCGGATGGCCGACATCCCGCCCTCTAGGATGTTCCTGATCAACAAGGGGCTCGCGGTCTTCCGCCAGAGGCACCCCGATGCGCCCACCTTCGACGCCTCCCAAGGAGATGGCGGGGCGAGCCTCCCGGGAGTGCCTGCGCCGATCCTCGATCGGGCTGCGGCGCTCCAGGCGGAGCACGGCTCGGCCTACGACATGCCCTACGGAACTGACGCCTTCCGCCGTTCGGTTGTCGAAGCCTACTGGCGGCTCGACGGCACCTCCGGCCTCGGCCCGGCGAACGTCGTGGCCACCGTCGGCGGGCGCGACGCTTTGGTCAAGGCCTACGCGGCCATGCTCACCCTCGGGCATGGTCGTATCGGGGATCTGGTCGTCGTCAGCCGCGTCCCCTGGATATCCTACAACTGGGGCCCATACGGGATCGGCGCCAATGTTCTCTTGGCGCCCGGCGAACCCGAAGAAGGGTGGGCGTACAGCGAAGAGTCCCTCCAAGCCTGCGCCGAATACGCCGCCCGCCTGGGGCGCAAGATCGCCGGGGTTGTGATCACCAGCCCCGACAATCCAACCGGGAACACCCTCTCGGCCGAGCAGCAGGTGGCCCTGGGCAAGGCAGCCTTGCGCAGGGGGGCGGCCTTCGTCCTCTTCGACTGGATGTACCACTTCGTGACCGACGGTGCGCCGATGGACCTCAACCGGTTCATCCAGGAGTTTGAGCCGGAGGAGCGGCTTCGGCTGATGTTCCTGGATGGGATCACCAAGTCGCTCGGCGCCTCGAACATCCGCAATAGCCATCTCGTCGCCTCCGAGGCCGTGGTGAAGTACATCACGGCCCGCGCCTCGCACACGGTGATCCCCTCCTTCTATTCGATGGCCGTGGCAATGGCGGCCTACGAAATGGGCTTCGCGAAGGCTGCGGCCACCATCGTTGGGCCGACGAATCAAAGCCGCAGAGAGCTTGCCGCCTTCCTCTCTCAGCAAGGAATGCGCCACATCATCGGCCAGGGATACTACGCCTTCATCCACGTCGGCGAGTGGATCCGCCGCAAGAGCTGGGAGGACGGTGAACCGCTGGGCCGTTACCTGGCCGAGGAACACGGGCTGGCCGTCGTTCCCGGCGCCTACTTCTCGAAGTTCGGCGGAGAGTGGATCCGCTTCTCGTATGCCACACCGCCCGAACGCACGCTCGGCGCCGCCCGGAGGCTCGTGGAGGGGCTGCATGCACTCATCGCCTAGCGATCTCTGGCGCTTCGCCGAAAAGGTGAGGCTCGCCCGGGAGGCGGATCTCGCCGAGCGGCCCCGCCGAGGCACATCGGGCCTCGAGCTCGAGTGGGATCTTCTCGACTCCGCATTCCGCCCCGTGCAGACGGTTGGTGTTGGCCCTGATCAGCGCCCCTTCGTCGACGTGTTCCGAGCCGACTACCTCGCGCCCTGGCTGAGGGAGCGGAGCCAGCTCGAGGTCTTCCAGTGGATGATCGAGTTGACCACTCAACCCTACTATCTTCCTTGGGGGACGGTCTACGAGTCTCGGATCCTGGAGGCCGCTCTCATCAACGCCCTGGCGCGCGCCGGCCGGGCCTATGGACAGCCGCTTTATGCCTCGACCGGCAATCTCCTGCACGTCGTCGACGTGGGAACGCACTCGATCCCGCAGGGCTGGAACCTGGCCAAGCGGCGCTATCTGGAGCGCTGCGTCGAGCTCTTTGGCCCGACCCTGGCGACGACGGGGTTGCACTCCAATCTCTCCCTGCCCGAGTCGCTCCTGGCCTGGGATTTCGTTCACCTCCCTCCTGAAAAGCGGGGGAATGGTCACCTCGACACCTACAAGAGCCGGGTTTACATTGAGGGAACGCGGCTGATGCGGGCCTTCGCCAGCCTCTTCGTCGCCACGTCGGCCAGCACCCCGATGCGCCCCGAAGTGGGGGAGGGCGGTTCGCGGGTCGTCCTCACCGAGTTCGACTCGAACCGCAACCTCACCTTCCCCTGCCCCGAGGCCATCGATCCGCCCGAGCTCTACCGCTCGCACGAGGACTACCTCCGGATCTCATACGACCTGGTCCGGCGCGGCGTGCGCTTCGGCAACAACAACTGGACCCCGGTTCGGGCGCGGTCGTTCGCTGAGCCCGTCGAACGGCTGATCGAGGTGAGCAGCGAGCAGCTGCACGCTCTCTACCGCCAGGGGCTCTATGCGGACGATCGTATGTCGAGCGTGGAGGAGATGGCGCAGCAAGTGGTGACGCAGAATCTCCTGGCGCGCATCGATCTCCCGATGGCGAGGGTCGAGGTGCGCACCGATGAGGCCGGCCATCCGCTCGAGCTCGACATCGCAAACCTGGCTCTCAAGGAGCTGCTCCTGATGCGGATCTACGCCGACCCGGCCTACGCAGCGGCGTTCCGCTACGCCGGAGAGGATGTCGCTCGGGCGCGAAGAAACGAGCGGCGGGCGGCCGAGTCCGGGCTCAGGGCCGAAGTGGACGACCCGTTCAGCGCAAGGCCGATGCCCATGCGGGTCTTCCTTTCACGAACGCTCAAGGAATTGGCTCCCTTGGCGGAAGCTCTCGAATGGAGAGAAACGCTCCAGCCTCTGGAGGAGATGGCGGAGGGGGCGCCCAACACTGCCGACCGCCTGCGCGCCCGCATCCGGGCGGCCATCGGTGCATCGACCGTCGTCCCCGCGGATCTGCTCGTTGAGCTTGCCGGGGAGAGGGAGGCACAGGTCTCCCGGGACGTGGAGCAGGCCCGCGCGTCTCTGGGCAGCCTCGGGCAGGACGCAGCCAAGCTGCAGGTCTTGCTCACGGCCGCCCGTGACGAGGCGCGCCGCGATCCGAGCGTGCCGATCCGATTCCGTCATCGCTCAAGCGCGGCCTCGGTTTCCACGCCCACGGACAAGACCGCGGAGATCCTCGAGTTGGCGCGAGCCCTGATCCGAATCCCTTCAGTGAGCGGAGCCTCCTCCGAACGACGCCGCCTCGACGACATCCGCCGGGCGACCACGCTCGTCCACGACACTCTCACCGAAGGCGGCCTCGAGGCCCGGCTCTTCGAAGACGGCGACTACCCCGCGATCCTGGCCACGCTTCCCGGTGCCCGGCCTCGAGTTTTGCTCAGCGCCCACCTCGACGTGGTGGAGCCCGACCCGGACGAGGCACAATTCGAGCCGCGCCTCGAAGGCGACTACCTCCACGGGCGCGGGGCCGCCGACATGAAGACTGTCCTCGCCACCTATCTCGTCTGGCTGAGGGACCAACGGCCCCGCGGCGGGCCCCTCCCCGAAATCGGTCTCCTGGTGGTGAGCAACGAGGAGATCGGTGAAGGCGTACCGAGCGGGACCCCGCACGTCCTGCGCGCCCTGCGCGCAGAGTCCCAATACGATCCCGCGCTCCTGATTGCCGGAGAGCGGACAGGGGAACAAGGAAACGAGCTCTGGAGTGAGATCTGCATCGAGAACCGTGGCCTCATCCGTCTCGAGCTCTCTCTGCAAGGAGCCCGCGGTCACACCGGCACCCGCCTCGCAGGCGAGGACCTGAGCGTGCGCCTCCTGCGGGCTCGCGACGGCCTGAATGATATCTTTGAGAAGGCGCTGCATCTCCACGGCACCGCCGAATGGCGCACACAAGTTCGCTTCCCCTTCATCCTTGTCGGCGAAACCGGCGTCTACAACGTGGCGCCGGGGCGCGGCGTGATGGGCATCGAGATCCGCCCGATCCCTGGCGAGCCGATCGACTCCTTGCTCTCGAAGGCTCAAGCCTATTGCCGCGAGATGGGCCTGAGTCTGGATGTCGTGGCGGCGGAGGCGGGAATCGCTTGCCCCATGGACAACCCCCACCTCGCGCGCCTGATCGAATCCGTGCGCGAGGTCTCCGGCCTCGAGCCCTCCTTGGGAAAGAAGCTCCCAGCGACGAGTGCACGCTTCGCGCCCTCCGGAGCAGGCGTTGTGTGGGGGCAGAGCGGAGTTGGGCCTCACGGGCCGGACGAGCGTCACTACATTCCCAGCATCCTCCCCTACTACCGCGCCCTGGAAAGATTCGGGGAGAAATGCATCCCTGAGACGCCAGACGGATAGCGAGAGCGGCCCATGTTTCCCCGCTCTACGATTTCGACACCGACCGGGTCCGTCGTCGCTGCTTCAACCGGGCGTAGTTGTGGTCGCCTTCCGTCGCCAGCCGAATCCACATCCGCGCGTTCGCGCGCCCTTCACCTTTCTCCGTGAACCCGCGCGTTGGCGCGATAAGAAAGTGATCGGTGATCGGTTGTGAGGCGATCGGTTTCTAGAGCGTTGTCGAAAGGCCCTCTCCCTTGTTGGGGGGAGGGTAGGGTGGGGTGAGCTCCTTGCTGGATCACGGATCACCGACCGCCCTCCACCCCCGCGAGCCAAGGCAGCCTGTCCCTCCCCGCCGCTTCGCCGGCGGGCGCGCGTTGCCTCCTTGTGCGTCCGGCGGTATGATGCCGACGGGCCCGCCATGCGCCGCTGCCTCTCCCTCTTGCTCTCTCTCGCATCCCTCGCGCTTGTGGGCTCCTGCGGGGCAGGCGGCCTGATTCCCATCCTGGCCTCGCCTACTCCCTTGCCCACCGCCACATCCACGCCCACACCCTCCCCGACGTCGACGCCTACGCCGGTGACGCTCTGGATCTCACCCGGCCTCCCCGATCGTCTTCGATCCAGCCTGGAGGCTCTCGCCTCAAACACCGAAACCTGGGTCGAGATCGTCGAGGACCCCACGCTGGCCGTGGTCCGAGCTGGCCCCTCGCCGGAGGTCCCGCTCGCCATGTGGATCTACGCCGTCGTCGCTCCGTTTCCCAGCGTCGAGGACTCCATCGCGTTCGCGGATCTGCAAGCCGCCTGGCGGGGCTCGGGGACGATCTACGCTAGCGCGGAGACCTCCGTCGCGCTCGAAGGAGGGCTGGGGCCCCCCGCTCCGGGGTCCGTGGTCACGACACCTCCCGAGTCGCTCCTCCAGGCGGTTTGGGAGGCGCGGCCGGCGATGGCGATTGTGCCTTTTGATGCACTGGAGCCCCGCTGGAAGGTGATCGCCGTGGATGGCCTTTCGCCGGTGAGAAATGACTTCTCGACGGAGGGCTATCCTCTGGCCGTCGCCTTCGGCTTGAGCGGCGAACCGACCGCCGTCGCGTGGGTCCAATACCTCCTCGGCACCTCCGATGGAGGAGGTCTTGTCTGGCCGGCAACCAACCGGGACCCCGCTCGCCTGACCGTTGTATTGATGACAGGCGTGACGGCCCTGGCCCGGTCGACGGCGGCCATGATGGAGGCGAACGGGGTCGACTATCCAGGGTTGCTCATCGGCGAGTGGCTGCGCGGAGCAGATATCACCCACGTGAGCCATGAGGTGTCTTTCGCCTCGAATTGCCCCGAGCCGGATCCCTTCTCTCGGAGCCTACGCATGTGTGGCCAGCCCGAGCATGCCGCCCTGTTCAGCTCGATGGGGGTCGACGTCGTTGAGCTGACGGGAAACCATCTCTTGGACTGGGGGCCGACAGCGTTTCTCGAGACGCTGGATATCTACGCCCGCTCCGGCTGGCAGACCTTCGGAGGAGGCTCGAGTCTTGAGGCGGCGCTCCAGCCTGTGCTCTTCGAGCACAACGGCAACCGGATCGCCTTCCTCGGCTGCAACCAACCCGGCCCGGATTGGGCCTGGGCGACCGATGCTCGGCCCGGCGCCGCCCCGTGCAGCGACACCCGGATCCTGGCCACACTCGGTGAGCTGCGGGCCCAGGGCTACCTGCCGATCTTCACCTACCAATGGGCGGAGAGATACTTTCCCCTTCCCCTTCCGGCTCAAACCGAAGACTTCCGAGCCGCGGTAGACGCGGGGGCTGTCATCGTCAGCGGCAGCCAGGCGCACACCCCGCAGGCCTTCGAATTCTACGAAGGCGCGCTGATCCACTACGGACTGGGGAATCTCTTCTTCGATCAGATGTGGTCTACACCAACCCGCCAGGAGTTCCTCGACCGCCACATCTTCTACGACGGCCGCCACATCAGCACCGAGGTTCTCACCGCGATGCTCGAGAACTATGCCCAGCCGCGGCCCATGACTGCCGAGGAGCGGAGATCTCTCCTCGAGGCGATCTTCGACGCCAGCGGGTGGTAGCCAGCTCGCAGCCGCGGCCATGTTCCCAGTCGCGCCCGTCAGTCTCCGGGCGTGACCGTCGGAGTGTCGGTGGGGGGCGGTGGCGTGGTCGGGGTGGGCGTGTCGGGCAGGGTGGGCGACGGTGTTTCGGTGGGGAGGGGGGTGAAGCTCGGGGTGCCCGTATGAGGCA
>Ga0209342_10004350_pt1 | contig 14764 bp, 8 predicted proteins | sample RifCSP16_2_FD_184023 | JGI IMG/M metagenome (GOLD analysis project Ga0209342, IMG submission 184023) | Soil microbial communities from Rifle, Colorado - Rifle CSP2_sed 16_2 (SPAdes) (version 2) | ecosystem: Environmental > Terrestrial > Deep subsurface > Rock core/Sediment | place: Rifle... | reverse complement strand
CCATCACTAACTTGATCAGATGTGTGCAAGAAACCAATTCTTGGTAATTCAGTACGAATATTCGCCTTTTCGGTCAAAAATGATTTCATAAATTCAAGTGTTGTATCCTCACGACCCAATCCGCACCCAATTAACATAGAGTCAGCATTATTAACATATTTTAACAAGACATTTGATGCTGATTCGTTTATCGAGCCCAATTGATGCGGGAGCAAAATCCAGGTAGCTTCCGGAAGGTGACCAGCAAGTATGGCATGTAATATCGACGGAACAGCCATAGTAACCAAGCCTGCTCCAACTCGATAAGCAGCTTTTCCAGCCAACAAAGCTGCGCCAGAATAGCTTGAGGATCCTGCGACTATTAAACAAGTACCAAATGTTCCTTTGTGGCTATCCAGGGGTCTGGTGATTTTATACGAATTGACAACTTCTTTTGTTGCTACTTCATTTTTAATTTCATTAATTTCTGAATTCTTCCTCGTAAGACCTATATCCACAACGATCAATTCACCTATATGTGTATAGGCAGGTAATTTTAATAATCCTTCCTTTACAGCTGCCATGCAAACTGTAAAGTCTGCCGTTATCGTTTCTTCTGATGTTTCACCGGTGCTGTTATCTACACCTGAAGGACAATCGACTGCAACAATGATTGGAGGTATTTCCATTTCTTCAAGGTATTTTTTGATCTTTACCAAAAAAGCTTTGAGATCAGTATGTAGTGGGAGTTTGAATCCTGTTCCCAGGATACCGTCAAGAAGAATATCACAGGAATACATTAATTCTTCAATTAATTTAAAGTCATTATCGCTTTGAGCAAAGACAATGCTGCCTCCATTAGAAATCACTTCATCAATCAATTCTTGCTGATCAATTTTCTTGAATAATAAATACCCGGTTACATTGTGATTGAATCCAGCTAATTTAGCCAATGCAATCAATGTGTCACCCCCATTATTTCCCGGACCAACCAGACCGTTAATTGAAACTTCATCAGCATAATATCTATGCGCAATTGTTTGAATTTCTTTAGCGAGAGCAGTTCCCGCATTCTGCATCATTTTCCTGTAGCTCAATCCATTCTTATCTGCTAATTTTTCCAGTGATTGCATTTGTTCTACTGTTACGAGTTTTGCCATTTCCACTCCTGATACAAATTGCGATCTTATGGATAGAATTCGGTAGCCTGAATATTTAATCCAAGCGAATTTAGTTTTTGAAATGAAGGGATACCCGTTATAGGATCCCAATCCCTTGCCAGGTAATATGCTCGCATCATATTCTTGAAATCTGGAACATAATCTGCGGATCCACCTTCCTTAAAAGGTTTCAAGAATGCTTTCGGAATTGTATCGTTTTCGGATGTCAAACCAAGCCTGATGTTTATGCAACGTTTTAAATTCCACGCTCTTTCTCCGATGAGCATCAGATCCTGAGTGGAATAACTAGTTCCCATTGCCTGATTCGTAAGATCCGCAAGTGTTTGGAAATGTATATTTGAAAAAAAACAAACAACAAGAGAATCGAAGATCGCTCGATAATCCTGATGCCTAGCCACATTTGCTGATTTTTCAGCACCTGCCTGACGAGGAAATAATTCTATGCCGATCGATTCATGGGTTTGCCCCCAATCTACCATGAAATAATCTGATTTATTATGGCAGGCTCCCCTAGGAGATGTTGCGTAAACAATTGCCATGCCTGATGCACCTCTTGGATCATGTCCTGCTGCTTCCAATCCATTAACCTGTACAGCCTCTTCTTCAACCCCAAAGTGGGAAGCAAAAGATTTTGAACCATTTGCCATTAAATCCCCGATACCAGATCGTTTTGAAATCATTGAAATCAACTTCATTGCACCATCAGCATTACCCCACTTGAGTTCCAAACCATCCAAATCATTTCTATTGATTATCTTATTATCATAAAGTTTATAAGCCAAGCCAATCACATTACCTGTACTAATCGTGTCCAAACCCATTCGATCACATAATTCATTAAGCTCAACGATATCGTTTACATTTTGAATCAATAGAATTGCACCGAAACTTACCAAGGTTTCATATTCCGGACCTTTACGGCGAATCCCATCGCCCGTGTCCACCACCCTTCCACAAGCAATAACACATCCATGGCATGCACTGGTTCCAACAAGAATCGTTTCACTTATCGCTGAACCGGATAAATTTTCTGAGCCTTTCATCAACCCTTTTGAATAGTACTTCTTAGGCATGATCCCTAAATAATCGCTATAATCAGCCACACTGGCAGTCCCCAAATCATGTGCAACCTGAGTCACTAGATCATTCTTCAAAAACCGATTTGATGAGGATCTCAACTCTTTAAATGAATCAGGGTCGAAAATTGGAACCTTTCCTGATCCTTTTACTGCAATCGCTTTTATATTCTTAGACCCCAGTACTGCTCCTAATCCTGTTCGACCAGCTGTTCTACCATGGTCGCAGAACAAACCTGCATAAGATACAAGATTTTCACCTGCCATACCGATGGAAAGCACTTTTGCATTGGATACTCCAATCTCAGCCCGAATGCTTTTCTGAATTTCATAGGTATCCAATCCCCAGAACTGTTCAGCATCATTAATTCGAATTTCATTATCTAGAATTGAAATAAAGGATCTTTTATCAGATCTCCCAACCAACCAGAGACCGTCATATCCGCAAAATCTCAACTCGGGACCCCAAAAACCACCGCAATTAGATTCAGCCCACAATCCTGTCGCAGGTGATTTTCCACAAACTACAAATCTTCCAACTGCCGGACCTAGTGTACCTGTAAGTGGACCGACAATAAATAATAATGGCGCTTCTGCCGAGAGAGGTTTCAATTCCTTGTTTAAATCATCATAAAGAATTCTTGCTCCCAGAGAAGCTCCTCCCAAATAATCATTTATCCATTCTTGTGGAGGATTATATTCTTCAATATTTCTATTTGTTAAATTTATTTTTAAAATTGGCTGCATCATTTAAAGGATCTCATCCGTGACTTCCCGCGCACACCTGACAAAATCGAGAACAACGGGAACATTTCTCATCAAAATAGCCAGGTTCCCCTTTACTTTTAATTTCCTTGTTAACATGGCTTGAATTGGATCCAGTTTTTCTTCCAAAAGGAGGGAGAAATTATCATAAGTTGAGGTTATAACAAAAGCAGAGTCGATTTCTTCTTCTGATTCAAGAACGGCAACCCGCTTACACTTTCCGTGCCATAAATCCCAATAATAGACCAGGCGTTCCTTTAAGCGGTGATTTGGTTCCAGGACTACACAAATATCTCCTTCCCAATTCTTCGCAATTTTTGCATATTGTTCATCAGAATTCAATTTATTGTGGAAATTATTTAACCACTCTTCACTTGGAAATTTCGGATTCACTTTGACCTCCTGGAAATAATTAATCTTATTATAACCACAAGATATTCTTAATTACTTGAAAAATATAAAATATGGAATATTTATTTTTGTTATATAATTTTATTAGCCATTTCAAAGGAGGAATAAGTTTTCTTTATCAGGAGGTGTTACTGTTAAAAAATAATTTAATATAATCCAATACACTTTAATAATCATTAAATCATATACACGGAGGAGAAATGAAAAAAAAACCAGTAATCACAAGTTTCATCATCATTATGAGCACAATATTAACTGCTTGTGGCGGGGGAGCACCGACAGCGGCTGATCTTCTTGAAGATATCCAAAACCGTGGATATATCATGGTTTCCACCGATCCTAATTACGAACCCCAATCATTTTTAAATACGACTGGCAAACGACCTGCTGATAGCATATGTCCGAGCGATGCCCTCACTCCAGATGAAATGCAGGGATTTGATGTGGATGTTGCAGTTGAGATTGGTAAAAGACTCGGTGTTGATACTTGTTTTGCCACACCAGAATGGGACATGATAACGGCAGGAAATTGGGCGGACAAATGGGATATCAGTGTCGGATCCATGACAATTGATTTCATCAGGCTAGAAGTCCTCGATTTTACAACTCCCTATTACTATACACCTGCCATGATTGCTGCATTAACTGAATCTGGTTTAACTTCTGTTGACGACCTTTCAGGACAAGCTGTTTGTGCAGCTACATCAACCACATATGAAGCGTGGCTGAGTGGAACATTACAATTGCCCGCTTCACAGATCTATATTCAACCCCCAAGCAATGTAACAATCGTAACATTGCCAACCGATCAAGAATGTGCTCAAGCCATGGCAGCAGGTCGTAAAGATTTTATTGCCTATGTTACATCCGATACAGTTATTGATGCAAATATCGCGGCTGGTATACCTGTATCAAAAGTTGGTTCACCTGTTTTCTCTGAATTTTTAGCTGTTGCCATAGACAAAGCCCATACATTGCCGACTGCCACTCTGCTCAAATCCGTTGATGACATCATCATAGCCATGCACGCTGATGGAACTCTATCTAATCTCTCAATAAAATGGTTTGGTGCAGATTTAACTCAAGATCCTACCAAGTAAATTCATTTTTATTATTCTAGGTGTGGATGGTTACCATCCACACCTAGATCCGCCAAAGGAACTACTATGGATGAATTTAAGAAAACAAAGGAAATGAATTCCGAGGCTCGAGGTGAACAACTTTTTAATGCACAAGCCCGGAATCTTAGGATCTTCAAACTAAATGTAACTATCAGCTGGATCCTCCTTTTACTTTTCCTTGTGTTCCTCTTTAGTGGAATTGACATTTCAATTGGAGATGCCCATTTTAAAACAATCCACCTCGACATGGATTTCATTAAGGCAAATATTGGTTTCATTGCAAGTGGAGTTGGTGTAACGATAGGCATTTCTCTTCTATCAATAGTATTAGCCACAATTCTTGCACTTCTGGCGGCATTAGGCAGGTTATCAAAATTTCCGCCCATTTATGCACTAAGCACTTTTTATGTATCCTTAATTCGAGGGACACCTCTCTACCTGCAAATATTCTTCTTTTTCCTTGCTCTTCCACAATTAGGAATCATCTTACCTGGACTTTATGCGGGAGTCCTGGCGTTAGGTTTGAATTACGGGGCATACATGAGTGAGATATTCAGAGCTGGACTCAGTTCTGTCGGTAAAGGTCAACGAGAAGCAGCCATCGCGTTAGGCATGACCCCTGGGAAAATGATGCAAAGGATTGTACTGCCACAAGCATTGCGATTCGCATTACCCCCAACCGGGAACGAATTCATTGCAATGCTCAAGGATTCAGCCCTTGTATCAGCTACCGGGTTTGTTCACGAATTAATGTGGCGAGCAACCAAGGTCGGTCGTGCACAATTTCATAACCTGGAAGCATTAATCATCGCGGCGGTCTTTTACTGGATCATGACACTTGCATTCACTTCCCTGCAGAGCCGGCTGGAAACACATATGTCCAGAGGAGATAGGTAACCATGGATCCAATTGTAAAGATCAGCCACCTGGACAAGTATTTTGGGCGGTTGCATGTGCTCAAAGATATCAATCTCGAAATTGAACAGAAAGAAGTCTGCTGCCTGATAGGACGAAGTGGTTCTGGGAAAAGTACATTACTCCGCTGCATCAATTTCCTGGAAGAACCTTCTGCTGGCACTATTGAAGTCGATGGATTAACTGTTCATGTGGATGTTAAAGGGAAAGAACGAAGAGAATTAATCCATTCATTAAGGTTAAGAACAGGAATGGTCTTCCAAGAGTTCAACTTATTTCCACACCTGACCGTGATCGAAAATGTTTACGAAGGTCCTGTTACAGTAAACAACATGGAAAAGAATAAAGCCATAGAAATTGCCAAGATGAATCTGGAACGAGTTGGTTTGTTGGAAAAAAGCAATGAATTTCCAAACAAATTATCAGGCGGGCAAAAACAACGTGTGGCGATTGCACGCGCGTTAGCCATGGAACCAAAAGTCATGTTGTTTGATGAGCCGACTTCAGCACTTGATCCGGAGTTAATTGGGGAAGTATTATCCGTGATGAAGAAACTTGCGGAGGAAGGAACGACGATGATGGTGGTTACTCACGAAATGGGCTTTGCCAGAGAGGTTGCTGACCGAATTTTTGTGTTGGGTGAAGGCGAAATTGTTGAAGAAGGTCCTCCTGAAGTTTTATTCACGAATCCTCGTGATCCTCGTACCAAATCATTATTAGAGCGATATCATAATTAAGAATCTTTGACCCAATAAATGCAATTCAAACAATCCATAATCTTATTAATTATGATTAGCAAACCCTGCAGAGGTCTTTGTGAGTTATCGAGTTGTCATTTATTCACCTGATCACCACATAACATATGATTTGGAGACGTTGAATAATATAGGAGTTGGTGGTGGTATTACCAACAGAGTAAGAATTGCACATGGTTTGGTTAAAAACGGCTCAGAAGTACAATTATTTGTGAATTGTCCAGAAGATAAAATAAGTGGGGGGGTTAATTACACGCATTTTAGTCGATTCTCTTACAATCAAAATTGTGATATTTTTATCGCCAGCACGAGTGGAGGAAACCTTGATCTCGGAGACCTTCGAATTAACGAGGTAAAAGCGAGGATAAAGATATTAATGGTACACGGAATCAATCCTCCTAAGAATACTCCCCTGGAGTCATTTGATTTCTTGTATGTCCCAAGCAATTTTATTCGGAGATGGGTATCAGATCATTGGCCTATAATCAAAAAGAAAATATTTACCTGCCACCTTGGGATAAATCGGGGGCTTTACCAAAAAAGAAATTTAAAAAGAAATAAATATCGAATCATGTATTCAGGACATCCAATGAAGGGATTGGATTCCGCTATTGATGTTCTTGGGATATTGAGAAAGATAGATCCACGTTTCTCTTTGTGGGTGTTTGGAAGTCCAATGTTATGGGGAGAAAATGAACTTAATTTGGATGATGGTGAAGGAATAAATTATTTGGGAACCATAGGTCAGAAAGCTCTAGCGAGGATGGCACAAAGATGCAGGTACAGCTTATTTCTGCAGGATATTCCAGAGGCATTCGGTTTATCTGTAATTGAATCCATGCAGGCAGGATGCATTCCTATAGCCAGCCCGGTTGGTGCATTGAACGAAACAATCATCCACGGATTCAACGGTTTAATTGTTCAAGGAAATCACTTAGACCACAAAGTTCAGCAATCCGCAGCGGAAGCTATACTCGAATTATCAGCAAATCAGAGTTTTTTGGATTATCTATCTAATAACGGAAAGCAATCAGTTAATGACTGGCAGACAATTGCAATGACCTATACATCTCATTGGAGTTTATTCTTAGATCCAGCTAATATAAAATCAAGTCAAATATCAGAATGCCCTGAATGTGCGGGGAGGATGTATCAACTATTCGATGGTTATCACTGTGAAGATTGTGGAAATCTAATTCGAAATTTTGAAGTTTGGAAATTATAAAAAACTTTTGAATTAAGAATTATTGCATTTATTTAGAACCTGGTATTTCTTGAAAATAACCGATCAAAATAAACTAAAACTTGTCGGATGAATAATTCCCAATAGGCCTCTAAATAATACCTCTTTTCAAGAATCAAACCTTTTTTGTTTGTTTTATGATCCAGTAAAGATTTCAATAATCCTACTAAGTTATTCTTTATACCGATGAAACTGTTTCTTACAGTTGTGTCCTGCTCTGCATGAAGCCGAAGCTGTGCTTCATAATGCGTTAAGATACCTGATCGTATCGTTCTTCTTACATGGGTAAGATTAAACCTATCTAAAATTACATTGTGGATGACTTTAGCTTGGGGAAGGACAGCAATGGTGTAACCCAATTGCTTGACCAAATTTGCAGCGACCAATTCTTCTCCTCCGCTGAAATCATTACCTTTCCTGCCATAATGGATTCGAAAACCTCCGATCTTAAGTAATGCCTCCTTCCTAGCGCTCCAGTTCGCTCCCCATGGATACTCCCACCAATTATGGACTTCTGTGTAGTCCTGATACCCAGTCACGAATTGACTCCAGAACCTCTCCCAACCAGGATTCCAATATTTGAAATCAAGATCTCCCGGTTTATTGACATAGATATGACCTCCAATGACCCCAACATTTTTATGCAAAGAATAAGCATTTAAATAGGATTCCAGGAGATCGGAAGCAGCCAAGCTATCATCATCCAGAAATACCAGTATCTCCCCTCTTGCTTCTGATAATCCAGCATTTCTGGCATGGGATAAACCTGGTAATGGGCAATTTACACTCTTAACAATACCTGAAAAATGAATATCATTTTCATCTAGAAATTGATTGATTGACCTCGAATCTTCAATCATTGGACCATTATTGACAATAATGATCTCAAATTCTTTTCCGTCAAGACTTTGGCAAGCCAATGTTTTTATGCAACATATAAGTGATTGACTTCGATTAATTGTGCAAACAATAACTGAAACGGGTAATTTTTTATTTTGATCCTTATCAATTAATTCCTCAAGGTAATGAGTATGTTTAACCTTAGATCTAATATCCAACACAGTGAAGATGGTGTTGTAATCATTGATGCAGACGCACTTATTATATAAATCATTATAAAAACTACCCCTGGTTGGAAGAAACCGGATTTTATGGTCCCAACCAGATCCAAGGTTATCCATTTTATCGGATTTGCTTAGTGATAATACAACTTTTAAGGCACTTGCTGGCTGGTGGAGAGGTATATCGACCCTTTTATCATGATCTGAAATCACTTTAAGGTATATCCGGGGAACCCAATAGGCAGGAATATTCTCATGTTGGTTTCCCTGGTCGTTCATTACAATGTGACCTTTTCCAGAAATATATTTTTTCAGGGCATAAATAATCTCCATATCACTATTCGAAAGTCTTCCATGTTCGATGTACCAAATTACAGGAGATAAGAAAAAATCCCGTCTGAAATCATCGAACATCATCAAGTATTTTCGATCGCCAGTAATATTTAGAGAGTCATCCTTCTCTGTTAGTGAATCCTTATGAAAGCGATAATCATATACGGATTTATCAAAGTTCACATGTTGAATATTGAGAAGTGAATTTACCAGCATCCAATAATCGTAATCTTCACGAGTAAATTGGTACTTGGAATACTCTCCAATCAACCATCCGGCAGTCCCCCGATACAAGAAGGCTCCTCCTAAATAATTATTCGGCCAGGTGTTAAGTTCCAATGTCTTACGGGGAAGTGCAATATGCTGGCTACCATACGGTCTTTGGTAACCTGCGTACCATGTGCTCCCTAACAATGGTTCACCATCAGAATCGAAAATATCCATATTTGCATAGCACAGATCAATTTTCGGGTTCTTTTTCAGATAATGAACCATTTTTTCGAGAAAATCAGCATGAAATCGGTTATCATGGCTGGTCCAGGTCCAGTATTCACCATTTGCTTTCTGAAAACCCGTATTTAATGCTAGTGGTAACTTCTTGTTTGACTGGTGGAAAATCTTTACTCGGGCATCTTTATTCTCATATATATTTAGAATTTGACTGGTCGAATCAGTCGAACCATCATTTATCACGATTAACTCAAAATTGTTATATGTTTGGTTAAGAATGCTATCCAGTGATTCAGCAAGATATTTCTCGCCGTTATAGACTGGAAGAATAATGGATACAAGTCCTGGTATAAATTGCGTCTTAATTTTATTTAGATCTATTTGATAAGCTTTTTTCCTTTCTCTCTTATAAAGAAAAAAAGCATATTCATATTTAGAGAGGAGAAGATATAATTTCTTATTAATAAGCTGAGTGATTGTTAATTTTTGGCCTGGAACATCCTTGTTATGATTATTTTTAAGAATCCGATCAAGCTGTGAATCACGAGGAATGAACACCAAGCGTATTTTCCAAAACAACCAAAGGATCTTCCATCCGTGACTCTCTTTGATAGAAAAAAGCTCACGCTCCATAAATTTTGATGCCTTCTTCAAATCATCGATTTCTTTGTAAGATGAAGATAGACTTTTTGCAGATTTTTTCAATTGCTGATCTTTATTCCCTAAAGAACTATTCAATGATTTTAGGTCCTGTTCAAGTGAGCGCTTGATTTTCTCCGCATTGATCAGATCTTTTTCCAAAACAAAAACCTTTTTAGATAATTCTCTTATTTTAATATTTGTGATGCCAAGTTTTTCCATTACCTTACTGAGGTTTTCCGAAATATTCTTGTTTTGTTCGGTGAGCGAATTTTCAACCAGCCTATACTTTCTTTCTTCTTCTTGAATCCTGGCTTCCAGAAACAAGATTTTATTTTCCTTATCTGAAATAGATGAAATTAATGAAAGAGTTGTAGCTTTTAATATATCTTCTCCATTATCTGTGAAAGTATCTGGATCAGTATGTTGTTTGTTGATCCAACCTGCAATAAAGTCACTGTCTTTATCTGCGACTGATTTCTTCTTCTCTGAAATTTGTTTTAGGCTTTTTTCAATTGTTGGTTTATTTTTATAAGCGTTTACAAGTAATGCAAATAATTTTTCAGCGTTCAATGATTTTAGGTCTATTCCGAATTTTCTTAAATTTTGGTGCTCAAAGATAGATAATAACTTAGGGTCGTACATTATCCCAACAAATGGAATGGATTTTTTTAAAGCAAATATGATGGAATGAAGACGCATGCCAAGTACAAGATCACAACAAGATATTATCGAGTAGGTATCTTTAATGCTTACGATGTCACTTATTATTGACGCCTTTTTCGATCGTAATTTCGCTTGAATGCATGCAGATACTTTGCCATCGTCAAGTAATATTTCTTGAGAATTTTGAAAAGGTAAGAATATTGTCGTTCCCCCATACAAGTCGTGGAATAGGTCAATTGCATTTGCTATTTCTATTTCCCAATATTCCTGTTCAAAATTAATATCCCAATTTCTGACAGAAATGCCAAGGAGAGGTCTTGGTAAATCATCCATATTGGTGATAATTCTTTGTTGGTTTTGTTGAAGGTCATTATTACCACTCTCCCCAAAATCCTCAAGTCCAAAAACAGGATCCACCGATAAATGGATATTTGCCTTATGAAGTCCTAAATTAATCGCTTCCTGCCTGGATCTTTGATCACGGACAAATACCAACGAAGATTTTTTCAGTATGTTTTTCGTGAATTCTTTTCCAGCATCCGTAAATAAAGGACCAATGCCTACCGAATATAATACAATTGGTTTATTTAATAATTCTGCCATCAAACAGATTGTCATATAGAAGCTAATTCCGCTATGTCTGGAGGTAAACACCGATGAAGCATCAACGCCCCAGTAATCATGGAAAATTCCACCGCCACCAATTATGACAACATCACAAATGGTCATTTTTTCCAGTATCCCCTTGATGTCTTCCCAATGGATGGAATCGGTTCCATGGATCTGTTTTACAACTTCCGGATTTCCCGAAAGGACACAGATCTGTGGGTTTTCTAGATCAGCTCTCAATTTCTGAATGATCGCTGATAGGATCGCTTCATCGCCAGTATTTCCAAATCCATAATAACCAGCAATTATTATTGCCTTATATGCAATTTTCAACGTATCATCCATAATTATTGACAGGCTGCATTATATTCTTACCAAATATACCTTGTTGTAAGTCCATTCAACCTATTAACAACCTCATTAATCCGTATAATTGAGATACTCTAATGTTGAAGAATTATAAGTTGAAACAATCACTAATCCATTCGATTTTCTTATTCAGTGTGCTTATAACAGTATATTCTTTTTCCTATTCTGGAACCTTCACAACCGATGATGAACACATACTAGCGTCAAGAACAATAAGCATGGCTTTCGACGACAATATAAATGATTACCGAGTGCTTGGAAATTCAAGGATCTTCTCTTATTTCAATCTAGATCCTAAATATGGACAACAAAGTTTGAATATTGAACCGATGCAAGCCTTTTTAGGAAGTCAGCTTGCCAAGCTAGCGAACACATTTCATCTGGGTATTATACAAACCATTTTTTTCCTTAATATTTTTCTTACTGCCTTAACAGCTGTAGCCATTTTTTGGATTTTGGTACTGCTGGGTTATAAATCACGCACAGCCTTATTCTCAGGATTCATTTTTGGTCTTTGTACCATAGCCTGGCCATACACCAAGACATATTTTCGCGACCCTGCAGCCATGTTATTCGTAACCTTAACCTGGGGATCAGCTTTGCTATTAATTTCTCAAAGGCCTCTAATTAAATCATTAAGAAAAAATCAATACTTATTATGGTTTCTTTTTGGGATAAACCTGGTATTGGGAATCCTTTCAAAAAATACAATTTTATTATCAATTCCAATTTTTATTTTTATTTTCATTCAATATTGGAAGGAAACAAGGAAAGATAAGTCGAATTCAATTAAATTCTCTCACAAAATCATCATTTCAATTTTGATCTTGATTTTACTTTCAGCATCAGCAATCTGGTTAATCAACAAGAACCAATCTGATATTTTTTCCAGGTTTTCAGTCTTCTATTATTCCACAGTGCTAGGAAATATCATCCAACAAGACCATTCATCATTTGTACAAGGAATTCTTGGTCCAATTTTCAGCCCTGGTAAGAGTTTTTTTCTTTTTTCTCCTGTGTTGGTTCTAGCAATTGCAAACTTAATCAAATATTCCAAGAAATCTTATCCCGCCTGGATATTTTTTGGGGTCCTTATACTCGTTCAGTCACTTTATTATGACTCTCTTTGGTGGGGATCAATTAATTGGGGGTTACGTTTCTTATTACCCGCAGTACCGATTTTTATTCTTACAAGTGGTCAATTAATTGAAGATATATTAGATAGAACGATAAAGTTTCCCTTGGTTCCGCTCGTTATAATCTCTTTTTTCATTCAAGCAATTGGCGTTTGGATTCCTACACGAAATTATTATATTTTCTTGGCAACATCAGCAAGAGATCTATCCCAAGCTTCCATGCTCTGGAATCCCAAATTCTCGCAAATATGGTGGAATTTTACCCAAATAATTTCCGGCAACAATCCTGATTTCGCCTTTTGGAGAATCGGTTCTCATAACCTGCCATTGACCCTGCTAACATTAACATTTCTTGGATTAAGTGCATATCTATATTATAGAGTTCGTAACTCAAAAATATTTCTTGCAGGATATATTATTTTGCTTTTAATATTAAGTTTCTTTATTTTACAACTAAGAAATGATCCCATTTACAATTCACGAATTGATCTAACGACTTCGATAAATACCATCAAAAAGGATTATTCACCTGGCGATACCATTTTTGTACAATATGGTTCACCAACATGGATGTATTGGATGAATTGGTCTGATCCTAATATGAAATGGATCTCGTTGTCACCGTCCATATCCATAACAAATGAAGGAAATTCAATTTCAGATTTGTCGCTTCTGTTCACAGGAGCAAATTATCATGATAAAAGTCCAACATTGAAACTCTTTTCACAAATTTCGGAAACTGGCAATAACGTTTGGTTTGTATCTGGTGATAATTCCCAATCAGGATACAACCAAGTTGAGGCTTTGGAATCAATATTAGAATTTAAAGTATATCGGGAGTGGAATTTCAGTTACAATGAACAGACTAGCAAATTGTATTTATTAAAACCACAATAATGATGATATAAAAACTGAAACTCCGGCATCACATTCACCGAAGTTTCTTTCCATGCGCTGGGGGGGATTTGAACCCCCACGCCTTGCGGCACATGGCCCTCAACCATGCCTGTCTGCCAATTCCAGCACCAGCGCTTGAGCAAGGGGTATTATAATCGTGTTCAACCTTGTGTCAAGCTGACATGAAGGATACCCGCCAGGAGACAACATGATAACGATAGCAGTTGACGCGATGGGAAGTGATTTATATCCCAAAGCAGATGTAGAAGGTGCGGTTTTAGCAGCAAAGGAGTACCATGTTAATATTATCCTCGTTGGTGACGAGAGTCTGATAAAACCCGAACTGGAAAAGTATGATACTTCCAAATTAGATATTATGGTTGTCCATGCACCAGAAATATTATGCATGGACGATAAGGGGTTAAGTCTCGTATTAAAAGCGAGACGACCTAATTCCAAGAATTCAATGGCAGTTGGCTTGGACCTGGTCAAAGAAGGGAAAGCGTCAGCATTTGTAACTGCTGGGAATACTGGTGCTGCTAGTGTAAGTGCATATTTTCGACTAGGAACGATTCCCGGAGTTGATAGACCTGCATTGGCTCCAGTTTTTCCGACTGCAAAGGGATTCTGCATCGTTCTGGATGTTGGTGCAAATCCAGATGTTAAGCCAATAAATATCCTGCAATTTGCGATCATGGGAAAAATTTATGCAGAGAAGGTAAGAAACATCTCAAATCCAACAATTGGCATCATTTCGAATGGTGAAGAGGCAGGAAAAGGGAATCAACTCGTAAAAGATTCATATCCATTATTGGTTTCTTCTAACTTAAATTTCATCGGAAATGTGGAAGGAAAAGAAGTACTTGGGGGAGAAGTTGATGTCGCAGTAACTGATGGTTTTACAGGGAATGTCATGCTAAAAACCTCAGAAGCTGTAGCAAAATTTCTTATTGATAAAATCAAGGAAAGTATAAAATCTGGGGGGTTGGCAGCAAATATTGGTGGTTTGTTGATCAAGAAATCCATGGGAAATATAAAGAAATTGATGGACCCAAGTGAAGAAGGTGCAGCTCCATTACTGGGTATAAACGGGTTGGTATTTATTGGTCACGGAAGATCGAATGCAATAGCCATTAAAAATGCTATTAGAATAGCCAA